>Ga0116158_10000778_pt1 | contig 29909 bp, 25 predicted proteins | sample AD_UKC052_MetaG_FD_89883 | JGI IMG/M metagenome (GOLD analysis project Ga0116158, IMG submission 89883) | Active sludge microbial communities of municipal wastewater-treating anaerobic digesters from USA - AD_UKC052_MetaG | ecosystem: Engineered > Bioreactor > Anaerobic > Digestate | place: USA... | reverse complement strand
GTGTACAAACATCTTCTTTTCGTCTACGTTTTTAGACAACTCCAACAGTTTAGAAACCAAAGCGGTATGGGCATGTTTGTATACAAAATTGCCAAAGGTGTCCACAAAGAAATTGTTGATGTCGGCATACGGGATGTACACCGTATTCATCTGGTACGACGCCAGCGTGTCAAACGCAAAAGAATCGGTCTCAAAAACCTTGTTGTTGAATTGCAGGTAATTGCCCAGGCAATCCTCGTCGAACAAAGCAGCCGGGACAAAAGTAGCCAGGTTGTTGTCGTGCAGTACCACCACTTCATCATAGGAATCGCCCAGTTCTTCATGGCTGGCAAAGGCATCGGCATAATATTCAACCACCGTTTTTTTGTCGGAAGGGTCAAACGCAATTTCCCTAAAAGCCAATGGTATTTGGTTGAGCGTATCAAAACTGCAGAAAGCCATGCTACCCGGCGCGACTTTCACGGTGAGTTTCTTATATTTTTTTTCGGTAATATTGGCCGGATTTACGAGCATAGTTTTATTCTTGGCTTGGTGCCACGCAAACTTACAATTTTTTTATAAAGTTTTAATTTCGACGAGCAGAAAGTTCTGTGGCTTTTTGATGCTTTGTCCCGCTGTACGCTTTACCCGAGCGAAGCGAACTGACCGAACACAATTAAAAATATTTTATTGTGAAGTAATCTTTTGCGCTGTTCACTACCCAAAAGGATAGCCGCTGCCATCGGGGCTAGGCTCGGGGATTGATGATTTTCATGAGGTGACGTAGCGGTTTCGCGAAGGAGAGGCAAAGGCACACCAATGCAAATTTGCAGCTATTTTTCTTTGCGCATCTTCGCATCTGCTTTGCGTGTCTTCGCGTAATAACGTACCTTCGCCCACATGAATGCCACGCAATTTTACAGCGTCCTCACACGCAATTTCCCATTCCAACCCACCTACAAACAGGACATTTTTTTCCAGATGGTGGCGCAGTTTGCTTCGAATTCAAACAACGACGAAATCTTTGTACTCAAAGGCTACGCCGGAACCGGGAAAACCACTGTCATCTCAACACTCGTCAACAACCTTTCAGAAATCAACCGCAAATACGTACTGCTTGCACCAACCGGGCGCGCGGCCAAAGTCATTGCCAATTACTCGCAGAAGCCCGCGTTTACCATCCATAAGAAGATTTATTTTCCTAAGAAAAATTCGGGCGGTGGTTTGAGTTTTACGTTGCAGCCCAACAAGCATAAGAATACTATTTTCATCGTCGATGAAGCCTCGATGATCTCAGACGTGAATCAGGAAAGCAAATTGTATGAAAACGGTTCGTTGCTAGACGACCTGGTGTCTTACATCTATTCGGGTGCCAATTGCAAAATGATCCTGCTGGGTGATACCGCGCAGTTGCCACCGGTAAACCTAGATATTTCGCCTGCGCTCGATACCCGCACTTTGGCCTTGCATTACCAAAAGGAAATCAGGCACATTGAACTAGATGAAGTCATGCGGCAGGGCGAGAAATCGGGCATACTATTCAATGCAACCGAACTGCGGGAACTGCTCAGCAATGAATTGTTTGATACCTTTCAATTCGATCTGCGATATTTCAATGATGTAGTGCGGCTCGTAGACGGCTACGACATCCAGGATGCAATCCAATCGGCTTACGGAAAATACAGTATAGAAGACACCGCATTCATCGTGAGATCTAACAAGCGCGCCAACGCCTACAACCAGCAAATCCGTATGAAAATCCTCGACAAAGAAAGCGAGCTCTCGGCCGGTGATTATCTGATGGTGGTCAAGAACAATTATTTTTGGCTCAAGGAAACCGATGAAGCCGGGTTTATTGCCAACGGCGATATTATCGAGGTCTTGCAGATTTTTAACTTCAAGGAGCTTTATGGGTTTAAATTCGCCAATGTCAAAATCCGTATGGTCGATTACCCCAACCAGCGACCGTTTGAAACTGTACTGCTGCTCGATACCATTACCAGCGAATCGCCATCACTTTCTTACGATGACGCGAATCGGTTGTATGAAGAAGTCATGAAGGATTACGAATCAGAGCCAACCAAGTTTAAAAAGTTCCAGAAGGTCAAGGAAAACGAATATTTCAATGCGTTACAGGTGAAGTTTTCGTACGCGATTACCTGCCACAAATCGCAAGGCGGACAATGGAATACGGTCTTCATTGAACAGCCATACCTACCAGACGGCATAGACCGCGATTACATCCGTTGGCTGTACACTGCCGTGACGCGCGCCAAGGAAAAGCTCTACCTGATTGGTTTTAAGGATGATAATTTTGTAGACGAAACATAAATTGTCGGTTGATCGGTTTAATAGCAAAACGAACACAGATTTTAATCTGGCTGTATTAAAGTCGTGAAAAAACATCGTCTCTCGGTGCAATCAGTATTAAACGTTCTTGAGATGTATTGCGCAACAACCAAGCTGGAGTAGATTTAACAATTGGTGCAGTTTTTCAGCAACGCGGTGTGCGAAGAAATTTGTATTTTACCTTCAGGGAAGGGGCGAATACGTCCCTTAAGAAACTACGTTAACACTGACAGGCAGATTTTCTGTAGGGTTTGTTAAATTTCAGAGCATCTATTTGTGTTGCACTAAAATTTAGGCGATCTCATTTTTTAAAAACTTCCTACCTTAGCGCCTCAGTATCTTAGCATCTTAATCATGAAAATCATCGCCGTAATACCTGCCCGTTATGCTTCAACCCGTTTCCCGGCCAAGCTCATGCAAAACCTGGGCGGCAAAACCGTCATTCTGAGAACTTATGAAGCTGCAATCGGCACCCATTTGTTCGACGACGTCTTTGTGGTAACTGACTCGGTTTTGATTTTTGATGAAATCGTGTCCAAAGGCGGTAAAGCCATCATGAGTGTCAAGGAACACGAATCGGGCAGTGATCGTATTGCCGAAGCCGTGACCAACCTCGATGTAGATTTGGTCGTAAACGTACAAGGCGACGAGCCATTTATAGCTGCCGAACCTTTGGCGCAACTCATTGCTGTATTTCGCAAAGACGATGAAAGAAAGACCGACCTGGCGTCATTGATGCGTGAAATCAAGAGTGAAGACGAGATCAAAAACCCTAACAACGTTAAAGTCGTGGTGGATCAAAATGGATTCGCACTGTATTTTTCGCGTTCGGTAATCCCTTATCCGCGTGAAGTAAATGTGGGGGTACGCTATTTTCAGCATATCGGGATATACGCTTTCAGGAAACAAGCGCTGCTTGATTTTTACCGTTTGCCGATGAAAAGTCTCGAAGCCTCAGAGAAACTCGAGCAGTTGCGTTACCTGGAGTTTGGCAAGCGCATCCGGATGGTGGAAACCCAGCACGTCAGCATCGGGATTGACACGCCCGAGGATTTGGAGCAAGCGCGAAAGTTGCTGTAATCTGCATTAAATACCATCGCGGCGCATACTATTGTAGGTAATAGAGGAAATCAATTAAAACAAAAAGGCCTCCCAAAGCAACTTAAATTCCTAGTGGTATAGAGCGTAATATGCCTCGATATTGTCCAGGAACGCGCCGTCAAAGCCTGAATCGAGGATTTTTTTGATATAAGAATCTTTGTTTCCGGTGATGATTTTTTGCCAATCGGGATGCCAATATGCTACATAGAGTTCATCTTCGTAGCCATGGTATTTCTTTTTGATCCATACGGGATTGTTGATTTTCCAACCATTTTTCCAGTAAGGCCGCCAATTCTCAGCAGCGCCGATGTTCATGTAAGAAAGCACGAGTCGTTTGCCGCCATTGGCTTTAGTCTTGAGCGGCTGGATATCTTGTTCCGTCAGCAATACATTATTATAGTACAAATCAATGATTAACAAGTCATAGTTGGTAGCGGCAAGTGCATCCAGGTACGTTTTCTTAGCGCTGAATGCCGAGGCATTGATCAGATACAAGTAGTTTTTGGCATCGCCCAGATTTGAAATATCACGGTTGTTTTCATCTATAATCTTATCGGGAATCGTGTGGTAGTGCTCGTTGGATTTGGTGCGCGTGAAAAACAAGAAATTTTCCTTTAGTCCCAATGCGGCAACTTTTTCTATTGCGGCGTCTTTGGTTACATGGTCAGAAAACAACACCTGCTTGTGGCGTCGGAACTCGCGCAGCATCCCGAGGCGATAGGTATCGGTTTTCAGCTTGCCATCAAAAAACAAATCTTCTACTGCCTGCCCATCTATGGCCGATAAGTACTCGGCATGCAACTTCTCTTTCGGGTCGAGATTGTTGAATGCCAACTCAATCCCGTTTTGAGGAATGATGATAAAATCGGGCTTGATGCGACGGGCATATTGTGAGATGTCACAAACCAGCTCGCGCATCTTTTCGCTGGCCTTTGGCTTGCTTTGGCTTTGTTGGTGGGTTTGCGCTTGGCTTATCACAACAGCGAAAATTGGTATGATTGTCAAAAGGCGGGAAATTTGAAACAAAGAAAACATAGCGTGGGCGTTTTCACAAAAGTACGTCTACGCCTTTGGGAATAAAACTTAAATGAATGTTAAAAAAGCAAAGGTTGCAAAACCGGTATCGATAGCATCGCGTAAATGGGCTTATAAACCTTAAATAATCAATATTATGAAAACCCAGAAATTTTTATCGACAGCATTTTTAGCTTTTGCAATTTTAGTAACAGGCGCGTCTTTTGCACAGAAAACCGTAATGGTTGGTGGAGCGGCAATGTATCCTTCTAAAAACATCATCGAAAATGCGGTGAACTCTAAAGACCACACCACTTTGGTCGCTGCAGTGAAAGCGGCAGGTTTGGTAGAAACCTTGCAAGGCGCAGGTCCGTTTACCGTATTTGCCCCAACCAACGCGGCATTCGACAAATTGCCCAAAGGAACCGTTGAGACCTTGCTCAAACCAGAAAACAAAAAAATGCTCACCAATATATTGACTTACCACGTAGTATCCGGGAAAATGAACGCCAAAGATATCGACAAGGCTATCAAAGCCGGAAACGGAAAAGCGACTTTAAAAACTGTTAGCGGCGGGACTTTAACCGCCTGGATGAAAGGCAAAGACCTTTACCTTACCGATGAAAAAGGAGGTTCTTCTAAAGTAACGATTGCCGACGTCAACCAATCCAACGGCGTAATCCACGTGGTAGATACCGTACTGATGCCAAAATCTTAAGTTTGAATTTGAATTATATTAGTTTGTTTGGTTAAGCGAAGGGGAACTGTGGTGGTTCCCCTTTTTTTATGCCGATTTCTCGATGATTATAAGTTCGTTGTGCCGTTCAACACGCGGAATCGCCTTCACTTTATAAGGTTTGTTGTTGAATTCTACGAGGTATCTTTCATTGCGTTGGTCGTGTTTGCTATCGAGTGTCATGGTGTTGAACAGGATGTTGCCTTTTGGGCGCAACAGCTGACCGATGCGGTCCATGAAAAATTTCTCAAACAGAAAGTTGGGCATGGCAGTGTCCTGAAAAATATCAATAATAATAAGGTCGTATTTTTCATGGGTTTTGAGCACAAATTCAAAAGCGTCGCCAATGACAATCTTGAGGTTCGGGATCTGATCTAGCGAAAAATACTTGTTGGCGAGCTGGATTACTTCGGGATCAATCTCAACTCCGGTAATCTTGCCACCGTATTTGATCTCATCTACGAGCGTTTTAATGACGCTGCCACCTGCCACGCCAAGTACGAGTACCGATTGCATCGCTTTTATCTTGTCGAATCCGATGTTTTTGAGCCCTTTGCGCAGGATGCGCTGCAGGCTGCCATAAGAGTAATTGGTGTTGGTAGAATCCAGCACGAGTTGGCCGTTGTTCCAGCTAATTTCAAGGTCTTTGCTCACCGCAGATTTCTTCCGATGGATGACCACGGGTACAAAATAGCTTAGCAGTTTCTTGAGCATAATCGAATGTTTTTTAATTTAACAGGGTTAGGGCATCGCCCTCGCGTCAAAAATAAGGGATTAATGTTAATTTTACGGCAAACCGAGACCATGAAAAAAAAGCTCTACCAATTTATTTTCTTGCAGCTTATGGGCTGGAAAATCGCAGGCACTATTGCGCCACAGGTCAAGAAGTGCGTGATGATTGTAATCCCGCATACCAGTTGGCACGATTTCTACCTCGGACTCTTTACGCGTGGAATTATTGGGCTGGACATGCATTGGGTAGGGAAGAAGGAGCTTTTTGGCTTTCCTTTTGGCGCGTATTTCAGGTGGATGGGCGGTGCGCCGCTGGATCGTTCGGGCGGCCTGAATAAAGTCGACTCGATCGCGGCCATTTTTGAAAAGCGCGAGGTTTTCCGTATGGCCATCTCGCCCGAAGGTACACGCAGCAAAGTCTCCGAGCTCAAAACAGGCTTTTATTATATCGCACTAAAAGCCAAGGTTCCAATCATTCCCGTGGCTTTCGATTACGGAAAGAAGAAAGTGCGGCTCGGCAGTCCCTTTCATCCAACCGGCCATTATCAAACCGATATGGCGTCGCTGTTGCCGTTCTTTAAAGACGTCACCGGGAAGATTCCGCAACTGGGTTTCAAAGTTTAACATCTGGTCCTAAATCCATATCTCAGCTGTCACCGTATATATAACCAGTAGCAGATGCTTCATTTGTGAAATTAATTTTGTGTTTGTTTTATTGGTTTGGGAGCCTTCGGTCATTTTTGGTCGGAGGCTTCCTTTTTATAGACGGGTTTGAAGCTGGGATAAATACCTTATTTTTGCGCTATAAAAACCAATCTCATGGATTTCGAAGCCCTTTTCAAAGAATACAAAGAACCCGCATTGCACGGGCGTTATGTGGCACTCCAACACCTGGAACCGATCCTGGAACGACACAGTCGCCACGGCAAGTTGAGCGTTATTGGTCGTTCGGTGCAAGACCGCGCTGTTTATGCTTATCGTATCGGGAAAGGAAAGACCAAAATTCTGATGTGGTCACAGATGCACGGCAATGAAAGCACGACCACCAAGGCATTGTTCGATTTTTTGAATTATTTGAATGGAGATGGTAAATCGCTGCTCGATGATTTTAGTTTCCTTTGCCTTCCGATGCTCAATCCCGACGGTGCTGAGGTGTACACGCGCGAGAACGCCAATGGTGTCGACCTCAACCGAGATGCCGATCAAAGAACACAACCAGAAAGCATCGCATTGCGCAAAGCCTTCGATGATTTCAAACCCGATTTCTGTTACAACCTGCATGACCAGCGCACCATATATGGCGTAGCCGATTCGGGTAAACCTGCAACGGTATCATTTCTTGCGCCGGCTTACAATTTTGAGCGCGAGGTCAATGAAGTGCGGTACAAAGCGATGCATGTGATTTCGGCGATGAATAAGGCGTTGCAAGCTTTTATTCCCGGGCAGGTAGGGCGTTTTGACGATTCATTTAATATCAATTGCGTAGGCGATACGTTTCAGTTCCTGGGTGTGCCCACGATTTTATTTGAGGCGGGTCATTTCCCCGGAGACTACCAGCGCGAACAAACCCGAAGGTTTATTTTTATCGCTTTACTTTCAGGCTTGCGGCATCTAAACGAAAACGTTATAGTTGATAATGAAATTCATGATTATTTGAATATTCCTCAAAATAAAATCAATTTTTACGACTTTGTTTATAAAAACATCAAAATAAATTATGATAGTAACAAAATAATTGCGAATTTTGCCCTTCAATATAAGGAAGTACTCATAGACAACCAGATTTGCTTTGAAGCCTACATCGCTAAAATAGGCGCGCTGGACGACTGTTTTGGTCATATAGAATACGATGCACATGGTGCTGAATACTCGGATGGCAAAAACAATATTCCAGAACCAGAGCAAGCGGCAAATTTTTTCCTGGGCGAAACAGAAGTCGCCAACGGTAAGGTTTTGGGTTGATATGAAAGGCTTTTTTGAACATGACAAACACAATAAACAATACATTTTATGAGTAAGTTCCGTTTAGATGAAGTGGATCATCAGATTTTAGACATGTTGATCGATAACACCAGGGTTCCTTTCACAGATATCGCTAAGAAGCTTTTGATTTCGGCAGGAACCGTACACGTTAGGGTTAAGAAAATGGAAGATGCCGGAATCATCATGGGTTCTTCATTAACCCTGGATTATGAAAAATTAGGCTATTCGTTCATTGCATACGTGGGCGTTTTCTTAAACAACACCTCGCAGACCAAATTCGTATTGGAAAGGATCAACGAAATCCCGTTTGTTACGGTAGCGCACGTTACTACAGGAAAATTCAACATTTTCTGTAAAATCCGCGCCAAAGATACCAAACACGCCAAAGACGTTATTTTCATGATTGATGATATCGACGGCGTTTATCGTACAGAGACGATGATCTCACTAGAAGAAAGTATCAACGACAAGAAAAGGCTGATGCACACGATTTTCAAGAATCTGTAATCGATTTCGTAAATAAAATAGAAACCCCAAGTGAAAGCTTGGGGTTTTTTTATTAATTTAATCCAAATTTCGCTCCGATGTACACGCTTACCAAAACCGAACGCTTCAACCAGGAAGTGCTATCCAAATACCAGCTCTACAACAGTCTTTTCCTGACGCTTCCTTTTGATGACATCAACAATACCGGTGTTTTATTGCCTTTGTTTGCCGAGGTCTGCGAAAAAGGCTTCGAGCAACAGCAAACACCCGAGCAGATTGTTGATTTCTTTACAGCCAAATTCCTTGAAAACCCCTCCGAAGCCACACGCATAGATCTCTTATTTCGTTTCATCCAATACATTGAAAGGCAAGTCGTGCTTTTTGACGCGATAGAAGACGCTGCATTTTCCATCATCAATAACCTCGAAGGACGTGGTTCACTTCGTGACATGAAAGACAAAGCCGAAAGCCAAGGCAAAACGGCAACGCTGCACGATTTCCTGAAAGAGTTTAAGGTACGTACGGTTTTAACGGCGCATCCTACGCAATTCTATCCTGGTTCGGTATTGGGGATCATCACCGACCTGACCCAGGCCGTTCGCCATGATGACCTCGTACTCATTCGGCAATTGCTGTCGCAACTCGGTAAAACGCCCTTTATCAAAAAGGAAAAGCCTACGCCGTATGACGAAGCGGTGAGCCTTACCTGGTATCTTGAGAATGTACTTTACCAAACCTCGGGCGAAATGGTGACCTATCTCCAAAAGAATGTTTTTGGCGGTGAACCCATGGTAAATCCTCTCTTTAGTTTCGGATTTTGGCCTGGCGGAGACCGAGATGGTAACCCCTTTGTAACCACCGATATTACCTTAAAAGTGGCCGACCGCTTGCGAAATTCAATCTTAAAATGTTACTACCGCGACATCCGACAACTCAAACGCAAACTCACTTTCAGTAAGGTAGAAGCACTTGTTGCCCAAATCGAACACAAGATATACCAATCGGCTTATTACTATGAAGGCTCGTTGCACCTGTCACCGGACGAACTTCTGAGCCAATTGGAGACCATTCGCGACTTGGTCATCAATGAGCACCAATCCCTTTATTTGGACGATATCAATGAGCTGATCAACAAAGTCAGGCTGTTTGGATTTTATTTTGCCACGCTAGACATTCGGCAGAACAGCAAAATTCACGATAGTGTCATCAAAGAACTAGCACCGGTTTTGCCAGCTACCTATCTGACCTTATCTGCTGACGAGCGCCTTGCCGCCGCGTCAAAACTAACCGCAAAGCTTAATCCATCCGATTATAGCGGGCTTACCCAATCCACGCTCGAATCGATTTACGCCATGCAAACCATCCAACGCGAAAACGGGGAGCAAGGTGCCAATCGATACATCATCAGCAATTGCGAAAGTGCGCTTCAGGTCATGGAAACTTTTGCCTTCGTCCGGTTATGTGGATGGGAAAATCCTACCGTAGACATCGTGCCGTTGTTTGAAGTGATTGACGACCTGCAACAGGCCGATAGCATCATGGAAGCGCTCTACACCAATACGGCTTACCGACAACACCTCAACAACAGGAACGGTCAGCAAACCGTTATGCTCGGTTATTCTGACGGGACCAAAGACGGTGGCTATCTGATGGCCAACTGGAGCATCTACAAAGCCAAGGAATCAATCACCCAAGTATCGCGCAAACACGGTATCAAAGTGGTATTTTTCGATGGACGCGGAGGGCCTCCGGCGCGCGGTGGGGGCAAAACCCATAAGTTTTATGCCTCACTTGGGCCAACAATAGAAAACCACGAAATTCAGATTACGATACAAGGACAAACCATCAGTTCTAATCTGGGAACGCTCGATTCGAGCCGATACAATCTGGAAAACCTACTCAGCGCTGGCGCGACCAACCAGGTTTTTACCGATGAAGTCAAAGTGCTATCGGGCGATGATAAAAAATTAATGGATACTTTGGCGACCTTGGGCTATGCCAAATACACCGATTTTAAGAACCATCCCAAGTTTATCCCGTACCTTGAGAAGATGAGTACGCTGAATTATTACGCGAAGACCAATATCGGTAGTCGTCCGTCTAAACGCTCAAAATCGGATGCGCTGGATTTCGAGGATTTGCGTGCCATCCCTTTTGTGGGTTCGTGGAGCCAGCTCAAGCAGAATGTACCCGGATTTTTTGGAGTAGGTACTGCGCTCCAACATTTTGAGTCTTCGGGCCATTGGCAACAGCTCCAGGCGTTGTATGATTCCTCGTTGTTCTTCAGGACGTTGCTCGAGAACAGCATGATGTCGCTCGCCAAATCCTTTTTTCCGCTCACGGCTTACATGAAAGATGACCCCGAATTCGGTTCGTTCTGGCAAATTATTTACGATGAATACCTCTTAACCAAGCGACTGTTGCTCAAGATTGCACGTCAGGAAGAACTCATGCAGAATTACCCCGACGGAAAGGCATCGGTGGCTACGCGCGAGACTATCGTAAGACCATTGCTCGTGATCCAACAATATGCTTTGCAACGCATCGGTGCTTTAGAAAAGGATGTTGCCGCAGACCATAGCCTGATTGAGACCTATAAAAAAATCGTGACGCGTTCGTTGTTTGGCAACATCAATGCCAGTAGAAATTCGGCTTAAGCTGCAACTCGTCGGATATTTGCGCTTTTCACGGATAAAACATGTTAAAACTATATTTCGGTATTAAGTTTAAAATTTATTAAACCTTAATATCGATTTTATGAAGAATCTCTATGTTGGCTTGTTTATAATGTTGTCTTATATCGCTTGTTCGCAGCCCGTCATGACATCGACCGATATAATTCCTTTTTCATGGAAAATCTACAATCTTACCACACAAGGCTTAACGCCGGGTGGGAGTGGCGCGAATCAAATCTGGAATTTTGAAAGCGTTGCATATGAGGACTCGAGTTTTTTGATGCAATCGGTTCCCGTAAATTCGACTCCGTTTGTTGAAAATTTTCCACAGACCAATTTTGTGCAAAAGCTATCAGCAACAATAGATAGTTTTGTATATGAAAATTACACCCTATCACAAATTACCAGTTCCGGAATAGAAACTTTTGCGACAACCAATAGCGAAGGAATTGAAAATAATTATTCTCCTGACACGCAATTTTCTCCACTACCGCTCACTTATAACCTATCATGGAACAACACCTACCATACCACTGAAGATGAAACACCTCTGGGATCGAATAATACTTATGACGCTTACGGTACTTTGATTACGCCTTTCGGCACATTTACTGATGTGATTAGAGTGAAATATGTCCATTTTGACGGAGAAATACAATACAACTGGTACCAAGCGAACCCGTACAAGCTTCTGATGATTGGAAAATTTGCAGATACCAATACGTCGCAAGACCTCAGTTTCCTCGATAATGTAACTCTGGCAAGTAAAGCCTTTATCCAAAATAGCATTGTGATTTATCCAAATCCGACCAGTACGATGTTGCATATAGCTTCAGATTCAAAATTGAACTTTGATAAATTCATCGTTTCTGATTCCTTAGGCAAAACAGTGTTGAACAAGCGTTCACCAATCAGATTGACGTATCAGCTTTAGCAGCTGGTGTTTATGTGCTCATTGCATTTAAAGGTGAAGAAAAATACCAACAAAAGTTTGTTAAACGCTAATGAAAGCAAATCAACTCACCCAACAAGAATACACATCCTGGTATACATCATACATTGAGAAAGCAGGCGACAACGACCTGATTGAGGAACTCGAGATTTCGGTGCATCGGCTCATCCGCTTTGTGCAGAACATCCCGATGGACAAATTCGATTACCGTTATGCCGAAGGCAAATGGACGATTAAAGACATCCTGCAACATCTTATCGACGCCGAGCGGATTTTTGCGTACCGCGCGCTTCGTTTTGCCCGAAATGACCAAACGCCATTGGCAAGTTTTGAAGAAGACGATTATGCCATACAGGCCGACGGCAGCCGCAGGAGTATTCAGGATTTACTCACCGAAGTGGCTGTGGTACGCCAAGCTACCTTGTCGTTGTTTAAGAGTTTGACGCAACAGGAATTGCTCCGGATTGGTGTCGCGTCGGGTAAACCCATGTCGGTTAGGGCGTTGGGATTTGTCATTATTGGCCACCAGAACCATCATCAGGGCGTTTTTGAAGAGAGGTATCTTTAGAGAAAAGACCGCTACGCTGCAAGAGGAAAGACTTGAGAATTGGGACAGCATCTCCTTATTATTTCTTTCCTCTTTCCTCTTTCCTCTTTCTTCTTCCTTCTTTCTTCTTCCTTCTTCCTTCTTCCTTCTTTCTTCTTCCTTCTTTCTTCTTTCTTCTTTCTTCTTTCTTCTTTCTTCTTTCTTCTTTCTTCTTGCAACGTGTTGATCCTTCAACGAAGTGGTCTTTCTTTATCGCTCAAGCGCTACCCGCCAAATCGCTAGCTTTTCCTCGAACTTCATCGTGTAAGCAGGGCTTGTCGATGGCATGACTTCTAAATTGATTGCTGAAATCGGGCCGAATTTCTTTAGGAAAAACCGATGGCTTTCTTTTCCATTGAATAAAATTTTTTTGATTTTCGGATAGTCGGATAACAATCCCAAAATGTCATTCTCCTCCTGGTTTTTAATGTTAGAGTCGAGACTGCCTTTGCGCTCACAGTGTGCGAGTACATCCCATAAGGCGATGTTGTTGCGCTGCAGTAATGCAACCTTTTCGGGGAAAACTTCAGGAATATTTCCGTCAGCAAAAACGGTGTACATGATTTTCCAGAAGGCATTTTGCCGGTGCGCGTAGTATTCGTATTTGGCCAGCGACATCGCGCCGGGCATCGTGCCGAGAATCAGGATTTCGGCATCGGCATTGACAACAGAAGGAAAGGAGGCGATTCTCATTTTTTGCGGGCGATCAAGGCAAACACCATCGGAAATTTTTTCGCGAGCGATGCAATCCTGAATTTTTGCGGTTCAAATTCGACCATGCCGTTGAAACAGTTATAGGGTGAATAATCGTATTCGTCGAACCGCTCAATGCACAATCCGTTTTGGACGAGGCTATTGATTACCTCGCTTGTGGGATGGTTCCAATTGACGTTTGTATTTTTGATGGGTGCCGATTTATCTGCATAAGTTCCTTCGGTGGTTTCTATGATGGCCTCGGTATTGAAATAGTCATAGGCCACTGACTTGAAATCGTAGTCGAACATCCAAACCACAGGATGAAACTCTACAAAAATAAGTTGCCCATCTGGTTTTAGAAACTTCGAAATTACCTTTGCCCATTTATCGAGGTCGGGCAGCCAGCCAATCGTGCCATATGAAGTGAATACGATGTCGAATGGCTCGTCGAGGTGGTTGGGCAAATCATATATATCGCAGCAAAGGAACCGGGTGTCGGTTTGCAATTTTGTAGCAATGGCTTTTGCGGCTTGAATCGCTTTTTCTGAAAAGTCAACACCTGTAACGGTTGCGCCGAGTTTAGACAGAGAAATCGTGTCCTGCCCAAAATGGCATTGCAAATGAAGGATTGTCTTGCCGGCTACTGATTTGAGATAAGACATTTCAATATCCATCAAAGAGTTGCGGCCGTTGTAAAATCCGTCCATGTCATAAAAATCCGATTGCAGGTGGAAATCTACTTTGTCGTTCCAAAGTTTTTTATTCAATTCCAGGTAGTTTTTCGCTGTGCTCATAACAATTGATTTGAGGTTCTAAATTACGCGGTAGCAGCCTACAAAAAAAAGGAACCCGAAAGTTCCTTGATTGTTTATTCTTCTTCGTCGTCTTCGTCGATCGGGTCTTCGATGTCATCCTCATCATCGTCGTCGTCATCATCGTCCGCATCGTCGTCTGAGCCGCCCGGATCTTTGGTGATGTCTACTTCTTCTTCGTCATCGTCTACTGCGTCGTCGTCTTCAATGTCCATACCTTTGATGGTGTCGATTGGTTCTACAATGTCGTCGATGTCGTCGTCCTCGTCGAACTTCTCCAATCGGCTGGCGAGCTTTGTACTCACTTTTACGAGGTAGATGGTGTCTTCGGTACGCACTTCAACGGCTTCAATCAATTCATTCTGCGCATTTCTAAACCGGATGATGTTGGAATCGTCATATCCGTCGGGAAATCGCTCCACAAGTAAGGAGAGGATTTCGTTGGTCAGTTTAGAATAATCAACAATAATTCTTTTCATAATTAATTATAAATCTAGTAGGTAAGCAAAAATTAATGGAGCAACTATAGTAGCATCCGATTCTATTATAAACTTAGGGGTTGTGATGTCTAGTTTGCCCCAGGTGATTTTCTCATTGGGGACAGCGCCCGAATAGGATCCGTAGCTCGTGGTAGAATCAGAAATCTGGCAGAAATAACTCCAGAAAGGCACATCGTGCATTTCCATGTCCTGGTACAACATCGGTACGACGCAGATGGGGAAATCTCCGGCGATACCGCCACCAATCTGGAAAAATCCGATGCCTTTTCCTGCGCAGTTCTTAGTGTACCAATCGGCCAGCCACATCATGTACTCGATACCGCTTTTCATAGTCGTTGGCTTGAAAGTGCCCTTGATGCAATACGAGGCGAAGATGTTGCCCATGGTAGAATCTTCCCAGCCCGGGCACACAATCGGGAGGTTTTTCTCGGCTGCCGCCACCATCCAGGAATCTTTTGGGTCTATTTCATAATATTGTTTGAGCACGCCAGAATTGATCATCTGGTACATGAATTCGTGTGGCAGGTAACGTTCTCCTTTGGCGTCGGCGTTGTTCCAGATATCGAACAAATGCGATTGCAATCTTCTGAAAGCTTCTTCTTCTGGGATACAGGTGTCGGTAACGCGATTGTAGTGATTTTCAAGCAAATCCCATTCCTCCTGAGGACTCAGGTCGCGGTAATTGGGGACTCTTTTATACGAATTGTGGGCCACGAGGTTCATGATGTCTTCCTCTAAATTGGCGCCGGTACACGATATGATGTGTACTTTGTCCTGGCGGATCATTTCTGCCAACGATTTTCCGAGTTCTGCCGTACTCATCGCTCCGGCAAGCGAAATCAACATCTTGCCGTCGTCAAGCAAATGCTCTTCGTAACCTTTGGCAGCATCAACGAGCGCCGCCGCATTGAAGTGAAGGTAATGCTTTTCTATAAATTGACTGATTGGTCCTTTGCTCATTTTGAGTTGCTTGTGTTTATTTTACTGTGATTTGGGTTATGGTTCAAAGAAAAACTTTTTTTCTTAAAACTCCAACCAAAATTATTAACTATTGTTTGTCGTATCCTAAAATCCTGAGCACGTCTTCTGAAGTCTGCTGTTCTGAGAAAACTTCTGTAGCCAAAATGCCATTTTCATCCCGGTCAATGAGGATGTGTTTGGGCTGCGGAATCAAACAGTGGTGCAGGCCACCGTAACCGCCAATGGTTTCCTGGTAAGCACCTGTGTTGAAAAAGCCAATATACAAAGGTTTTTCACGGTTGTACTTGGGCAGGTAAATCGCATTCATGTTTTGTTCTGAGTTGTAATAGTCGTCACTGTCGCAGGTCATTCCGCCCAGTAAAACCCTTTCGTAGGTGTCGTTCCAGCGGTTTACGGCGAGCATCACGAAACGTTTGTTGATAGCCCAAGTGTCGGGCAAGGTGGTGATGAACGACGAATCGATCATATTCCAGGCTTCTCTGTCATTCTGTTGTTTCTGGTACAAAACCTGGTAAATCGCACCGCCGCTTTCGCCTACGGTAAACGAGCCAAATTCGGTAAAGATGTTGGGCACTTCTACCTCTTCCTCATCACAGGCAATCTTGATCTGGTTGAGAATTTCGTCAATCATGTACTGGTAATCATATTCGAAAGCCAGTGAGTTTTTAATCGGGAAGCCGCCGCCAATGTTGAGCCCGTCAAGGGTAGGACATTCGCGTTTCAAGGCTACATACACTTTGATACATTTCACAAGCTCGTTCCAGTAATAAGCGGTGTCGTTGATGCCGGTATTGATGAAAAAGTGCAGCATCTTGAGCTCGAGGTTTGGGTTTTCCTGGATTTGTTTGCGGTAAAACCCTACGATGTTTTTGTATCCGATGCCCAAACGCGAGGTGTAGAACTCAAATTTGGGTTCTTCCTCGGCTGCAATCCTGATTCCGATCTTGAATTTTCCTTTGATTTCTGCCTGAAGCAAATCAAGTTCCTCATAATTGTCAATAATGGGGATGGTATTCTTGTGCCCGTTGTTGATGAGCCGCGCAATATTGTCAATGTACTGGTCGCGCTTGAATCCGTTGCAGATCACATAAGTTGACTTGGTAATTTTTCCTTGCGCCAAAAGGTTCTCTACGATATTGATATCAAACGCCGACGACGTCTCGATATGGATATTGTTCTTAAAAGCCTCATTCATCACATAAGAAAAATGCGAGCTTTTGGTACAGTAGCAGTAGTAATATTTGCCTTCGTACTTGTTCTTTTCCATGGCATTCCTGAACCAGTTCTTGGCGCGTTTGATGTTGTTGGAAATGGCCGGAAGGTAAGTGAATTTCAAAGGCGTGCCGTATTGCTCCACGAGTTTCATCAGGTCAATTTTATGAAATTCAAGATTGTCCTTATTGAGCGTGAATTCTTCCTGAGGGAAATAATACGTTTGGTTGATGAGGTCGAAATATTTGGTATTCATTTAGCGATAGGGTTTTAGATTAAAAAAACGATTGGTCTTTTCCTCTAAATTCAAACCCTGATGTTTGCGTAAATGATGGGTAATTTCTCCTGGTAAGCGTTAGAATAGGCAAAAACGTCAAAAAATGACAGCCCGTTTACAGCAAAAAACTTTTGGAGGAAACCGATGAAATTCCTGCAACCACGAGTGGCAGTAAAATCAAAGGTTTTGTTGCTGGCAGGTCTATTCATGAGCGCAAATGTAAAAAATAATACAAACGATTGTTCATCATTTTTATTAAAAAAATATTAAGTTTTATAGTTTTTAAAAGCGGCTTCAATCAATTCGTTTTCAACGGTTTGGTCTATCTTTATTTTGCCGATTCCGTCGAGCAGCGCAAATTGCACCTTACCATATTCATTTTTTTTATCGTGGATGAGCAGCCCAAAGATTGGCGCGTAGTCCTTTTCTACAAAAGGGATAGGATCGAACACGGCGAAAATCGCAGCTTTTACCTGCGCATATTCTCGCTCAGTAAGCAGGTCCTTTTTCCAGGAGATAAAGGCCTCCAGTACCATTCCGGCGGCGATGGCTTCTCCGTGCAGCAAAGTTTCCCTATCATCGCTTTCCAGAAAATAGCTTTCTATGGCATGGCCCAAAGTATGGCCAAAATTGAGAGCCTTGCGGATGCCGTTCTCAGTGGGATCCTGGCTTACGATGGCATTTTTAATCGCAATCGATTCGTAAATCAACGCGTCGAAATCGGCAAAATCAATCGCCGCCAAATCCAGGAATTTCTCCCAATAGGTTTTGTCGTATACCAAACCGTGCTTGAGCATTTCTGCAAGTCCGGATCGCATTTCATTTTGCGGCAAAGTTTCGAGGTAGCTTGTGTCAATGACCAGCAATGCCGGTGTGTTGATTACACCAATTTGGTTTTTGAGCGCACCCAGATCCACGCCGTTTTTTCCACCCACCGAAGCGTCGACCATGGCCAATAAGGTCGTTGGGATGTTAACGAAATCGATCCCACGTTTAAAGGTAGATGCTACAAAGCCACCCAAATCGGTCACTACGCCGCCGCCCAGATTCACCAGTAGGCTTTTGCGGTCGGCTCCCAGATCGGTGAGAATGTTCCAAATCTCTACGCAAGTATTGATGTTTTTGGCACTCTCGCCCGATTCAAACTCGATAATTTCTATAGGAATATCCACAGCGAGTTGCGGCAGGAATTTGGGCAGGCAGCAATCATTAGAATGGCTGTCGGTCACAATGAAAACCGAGGAGTATTTTTGGTGGGCGATAAGCTGGTTCAAGGCTTCGTAACCACTTGGCCCGAAATGGATCGGATAGCCGTTGGCGTTGATGGATTGCATGGGCTGTGTGTAAAATTGCCCCGCAAAATAAGCGATTTTTTTTGGGAATCTTGCCATAAAACCTTGAGAATGCCAAACTGTTTAATTTTAAAATATTTGGCGGAAATCACACAACAGGATTGCCTACCGAATTGTGCAATTTTGACCTGTAACCAAAAATAATCAAGATGAGAACCATTCCCCTCAAATTCGCAATGATGTTCCTGTTGCTCGCCGGAACCACACTGCTCGCACAGCAAAAAAACAAAGCGCCCGTAGGCGACGCCCAATTTCTTTTACAGGCGTTCAACGGCCGGATGATTGCCACCGACAACGCCAAGCTCGCTGTAAGAAAAGGAACCACGCCGCAACTCAGACAGTTTGGAAAACGCATGGTCAAAGACCAGAATGAAATGTACAAGGCCATCAAACCGCTGGGTGCATCGAGAAATGCAGTGTTTCCTAAATCGGTGAATTACATCGACCCGAAGGTCGGCAACAAATTGTCAAAGTTGAGCGGCCCTGATTTCAATCGGGCTTACATCAACCGCACAGTGGCCGACCTTGAAAAGGACATAGCACTTTTCAAACAAGCCGCAACCAGCAAAAATAAGGAAACTGCCAGCCTTGCAAAAGAGTTTCTACCCCTGCTCGAAGCACAACTCACAGACGTCCGGCAATTATACTAAGCCACGCAAATCCCGATGCAAATCCCGTCAATCCGCTTGACGGGATTTTTTATTTTCAGGCCATCTGAGCGTTCAAAAAGTGTATGGCGATTGGTCATTTATTTGGTGACTTTGTTTATCTTTGCACCATTATTATAGCCACCATCAAGCCACCATGGAAAAAATCTTCAACAACACCCAAGTAGCGTTTTCACTTAAGACCGATACCGAACTCGATCGTGCTTATTTCCTCTTTAAAATGATTGACAATGAACCATTGGTTCGTATCGGGACAGCCGTCACCAATTTTGCCATCAAGGCGCATCTGCCGGTAGAAGGCCTGATTCGCGCTACGGTTTTCGACCATTTTTGCGGAGGCGTGAATGAAAATGACTGCCTGACGGTGGTGGATAAGATGTACACCAAAGGCGTTTCATCGGTACTTGATTATTCGGTAGAAGGCAAGGAAGAAGAAGATCAATTCGATGCTGCGCTGCAAATGACGCTCAAGACCATCGATTTTGCGGCCGAGCGCGCTGCGATTCCGTTTGCAGTATTCAAACCTACCGGATTTGGCCGATTTGAACTCTACGAAAAACTCGGAGAAAACCAAAAACTAAATGAAACCGAACAGGCCGAATGGAACCGCGTGATTGAACGCTTCGACACAGTCTGTAAAGCAGCACACCAAAAAAATGTTGCCTTGCTCATCGATGGTGAGGAAAGCTGGATGCAAGATGCCGCTGATGCGTTGGTTACCGATATGATGCGCAAATACAACAAAGAAAAGGCCATCGTTTTCAACACCTTGCAAATGTACCGTTGGGACCGACTGGATTACCTTGGCAAATTGCATGACCTGGCCAAAACTGAAGGCTTCTACATCGGGATGAAACTGGTGCGTGGCGCCTACATGGAGAAGGAGAACAAACGCGCCGAAGAAAAAGGCTACCAGTCGCCCATCTGCGTTTCTAAGGAAGCCACCGATATCAACTATGACGCGGCCGTACATTATATGGTAGAACACCTCGACACCATGGCCATCTTTGCCGGGACGCACAACGAGGAGAGTTCCTACAAACTTATCGAACTCATGCAGCAGAAAAACATTGCCAAAAACGATGACCGCATTTGGTTTGGCCAATTGTACGGCATGAGCGACAATATCAGCTACAACCTGGCAGCCCACGGATACAATGTTGCGAAATACCTGCCGTTTGGCCCAGTGCGCGATGTGATGCCGTACCTGATCCGCCGTGCCGAGGAAAACACTTCGGTCGCGGGGCAAACCAGCCGCGAATTGACTTTGATTAAAACCGAGCGTGATCGTAGGAAAGGGAAGTAGCGACACCAAAACAAACACGAATGGCACGAATTTTCACGAATCAACCTCAATTGAAATTCGTGAAAATTCGTGCCATTCGTGTTAAACTTAGAAACGCTTCGTTCGTCTTCGCGTTTCTGCTAAAATCTAGGAATTACTAAACTGTAAATTACTCAAATTCTTATACAAGCCATTTTCTAATTCAAGTAATTCCTTATGCGTACCGCGCTCTGTGATGCGCCCGGCGTCAAGTACCAAAATCTGGTCGGCGTTTCGGATGGTAGACAAACGGTGTGCGATGATGATGCTCGTGCGTCCTTCCATCAATACTTCTAAGGCTTCCTGTACGAGTTTTTCGCTTTCACTGTCTAGCGATGAAGTGGCTTCGTCCAAAATCAGGATGCTTGGGTTTTTGAGTAGGGCGCGTGCAATGGCGATGCGTTGGCGTTGTCCGCCCGAAAGCTTGATGCCGCGTTCGCCTACGATGGTCTCGAACTTTTCTGGAAAGCCTTCGATGAAGTTGAGTGCGTTGGCTTGTTGTGCGGCCAAAAGAATTTCTTTATCGGTGGCGTCGGGTTTGCCATAGGCGATGTTCTCGCGGATGGTACCGCCAAACAAAATGACATCCTGTGGTACGATACTCATGTTGCCGCGCAATTGCTCAAGGTCGTAATCGTAAATGTTCTTGCCATCGATTAGGATTTCGCCACCTTCAATATCGTAAAAACGCAACAGCAATGATGCAATAGTCGATTTTCCTACACCACTTGGCCCCACAATGGCAATCTTCTGGCCCGAACCTGCCGCAAAGCTCACATCCTGCAACACCTGGATTTCCTTGCGCGAAGGATAGCTAAAGGCGACATTGTTAAAGGCGACATCACCTTTGATTTTCTCAAGCGCGTCGCTGCGTAGGGCATTGGTTTTTTCTGGCGTCTCCTCGAGCAACTCAAACACCCTTTCGGTAGCGCCCACTGCCTTTTGGATCTGGGCGTACAATTCGGCGATACCGCCAAACGAAGCGCCTACGAAAATAGAATACAATACGAACGAAATCAATTCGCCCACATCTTTCATTTCTCCACTGATAATGAGCGTCACGCCAAACCACACGACAGCCACAATGGCGCCAAAAAGACACATGATGATGAACGAGGCAAAGTAGCCGCGGTATTGTCCGCCTTTGATGGCAATCTTAACGATGTCATTGATTTTGGCCCGGTACCGTCCGATTTCGTACCATTCATTAGCGAAGGCCTTGACGTTGCTGATCCCTTGCAGCGTTTCTTCTACAATCACCTGGCTTTCGGCGATAGTGTCCTGGGTTTTCTTAGAATACTTGCGGATAAACCGACCGAATATCACCGCAGCAATGGCCACCAGTGGTACAATAGAAAGCATCATCAAAGTCAGTTTTGGGCTGATGACCGCCAGGAAAACGACTCCGCCCACGATCAGGATGAACTGTCGCAAGAATTCAGCAATAGTGGTTGTTAAAGTATCCTGAATCTGGGCGATATCAGAACTGAGCCGGCTGTTGAGCTCGCCCACACGTTTTTGAGCAAAAAAAGTCATGGGCAATCGCACCAGGTTGCTGTATAAGGCCAGACGGATGTTGGCGAGCGTATTCTCGGTAAAATTCACAAACAAAGACAACCTGAAAAAAGAAAAAAACGATTGCAGGAACAATATGCCCACGAGTCCCAGTGCGATTTGGTTGGCCTGCGCCATGTCTTTGTTCTTGGCACAATCTACGAGCATGCCGATGAGTTTAGGGAAGGCGAGGGCCGTCGCGCCGGTGAGAAGCAAAAACACCAAACCCACATAAAATTTCCAACGGTGGCTGCCACCGTATGAAAAGATGAGTGCGGCTTTGTTTAGGGAAGACGCGGTCAGTTTTGACTTGGGAAGGTCGTTTTCTATTTTGTGGCGTGCCATATTCTGGAGTTTGGGCAAATGTAATAAGAAGTTAAGCGCAAATCGAGCAACAATAAATCCTGCCGCAAACATTTAAGCAAAATTTAGCATTCTTTGGCCGCAAAATATCCAGGTAAAAAAAAGGACAAACCGTAGATTTGTCCTTTCGTGGGTAATACTGGGTTCGAACCAGTGACCCCTACCTTGTCGAGGTAGTGCTCTGAACCAGCTGAGCTAATCACCCTTCGCTGCAAAAGTAAGACGAAAAATGTAACACGCAAACAAAAGCGCGTAAAAAAGAGAGAAATAATTTTAGCATAGCGCTTGCACAACCGAATTTTGAACGTATATTTGCGCACCTTACAAGGGCGATTAGCTCAGTTGGTTCAGAGCATCTGGTTTACACCCAGAGGGTCGGGGGTTCGAATCCCCCATCGCCCACAAAGCCGAAAACGAGAGTTTTCGGCTTTTTTTATACCAGAAAGTGTCGAAAGCTCGCTTTCGTAAACTTTCAGGTATAAAAAGGCAAAACGAAGCATGAGTTTTGGCTTTGTGCTGGGCTACCCGAAAAGGATCAACGCAGTTAATCCCAGAGGACTTTACGATATTAATTTTGTAAAGCAGGCCAAGCGATTTCGGCTTTGCGTAAGGCTACCCAAAAAGGATCAACGCAGTTAATCCCAGAGGACTTTACGATATTAATTTTGTAAAGCAGGCCAAGCGATTTTGGCTTTGCGTAAGGTTACCCAAAAAGAATCAACGCAGTTAAATCCAGAGGACTAAAGTATTTTTTTGCTGTTTTAGATAATTTGTTACATTTGCTCAACTTACGGCAATGATGTCTGCCTTGAACCGCCCACCAAGCAATTGGAGCTGATGACGTCTATTAATGGCTTAGGCCACTTTAGATGTATTAACCCAAGGTATTATGACAAAAGAAAACTTCAACATTGCAAAAATCCCACAGATTACGTATTTATCCTATTTGATAAAGTGGCTATTGATGTCGGCTGTTATTGGCGTGATCATTGGTTCTGTCACTGCTTTTTTTCTCACCTCGTTAAACTGGGTCACTGATTGGCGCGAAAACCATATCTGGATCATCGCCCTATTGCCACTTGGCGGACTAATAATCGGACTTACTTACTATTATTTAGGCAACTCTGTATTGAAAGGCAATAACCTTTTGCTTGAAGAATTCCACAGCCCAAAGCAAACTATTCCATTTAAAATGGCTCCCTTGGTGCTGTTTGGTACGTTGGCAACCCATTTTGTTGGAGGTTCGGCAGGACGAGAAGGAACCGCGGTACAGATGGGCGGTGCCATAGCCGATCAGTTCACCCAATGGTTGAAGCTAAAAGACCGCGACAGGAAGATTATCCTTATCATGGGAATCAGTGCAGGATTTGCTGCCGTGTTCGGGACACCATTGGCCGGAGCGATATTTGCGCTCGAGGTGTTGATTTTGGGTCGAATCCGCTACGAAGCTATTATGCCTAGCATTTTGGTGGCCGTCATTGCCAACTACACCTGTGAAGCTTGGGGCGCAATCCATACGAAATATGCAATTTTGTACGTGCCAAAACTCGACGCACAAAATTTGATTTGGACATTGCTTGCCGGGATCGTCTTTGGGCTGACGTCGCTTTTCTTTTCCAAGTCAACCCATTTTTTTACCAAACTGTTTAATTCTAAAATAGCCTACGCGCCATTGCGGCCTTTCATTGGCGGTATTTTCATAGCACTCGCGGTGTGGATTTTGGGAACCACGAAATATATTGGCTTAGGCATTCCAACTATCGTGGACGCTTTCAATCAAAATTTGCCCGCTTACGACTTTCTCATTAAAATAGCCCTAACGGCACTTACTTTGGGAGCAGGGTTTAAAGGTGGCGAGGTAACTCCTTTGTTTTTTATAGGCGCAACATTAGGGAATGCACTGTTCTTTTTTGTCCCACTGCCCATTGCGCTGCTGGCAGGGATGGGGTTTGTAGCTGTTTTTTCAGGGGCTACCAATACGCCAATCGCATGCACGTTGATGGGCATCGAGCTCTTTGGTGCCGAATGCGGTTTGTACATTGGGATTGCCTGTGTCGTCGCCTATTTATTTTCGGGACATACAGGAATATATACCTCACAAATTGTCGGAAGTCCCAAGCACCAGATTTATGGTAGCATGAAAGGAAAAAAATTACATGAAATTGATAGATAACGGCTCTGTGTAGGGAAATGCAATTTCAGGAGTCGCCATTTTACTTGAAATTAGAACACCGATTTACATCCGTAGAATCTTGCCATCTTCCATCTCAATAATGCGCTGCGTTCGACGTGCAAACTCATTGTCGTGGGTAACAACCAACAACGATTGCAGATAGGTGGTACTCAACTCCTTAAAAATCTCAAACACCATTTCACTGTTCTTTTTGTCAAGATTACCCGTAGGTTCATCGGCCATAATGATGATGGGGTCATTGATGAGCGCACGCGCAATGGCCACACGCTGTTTCTGGCCGCCAGAAAGTTGGTTGGGTTTTTTGAGCGCTTCTTTCTCAATGCCTAAAATCTTTAGTTTCTCGTAGGCGCGGTGCTCGATTTCCTTCTCACTTATCGCGTCCAGTTTAAGCCCAGGCAGCATCACGTTTCTAAGTACCGAGAATTCATTGAGCAGGTAATGAAACTGAAAAACAAACCCGATTTTTTCATTGCGGACCCGTGCCAGTTCGGCTTCCTTCTTATTTCGCATCAGCGCGCCATCTATCCATAAATCGCCTTCATAGTCGGTGTCCATGGTAGAAAGGATATACAAAAGGGTCGATTTGCCGCAGCCCGATTTTCCGATGACCGAAATGAATTCGCCTCTGCCAATCTCGAACGAAATACCGTCGAGTACCTTTACCGACACGGGATCGTGAAAGTACTTGATAATCTGTGCTGCTTTGAGAACTGGCGTTTGCATTATTTTCCGCGGATGATGATTACAGGGTCGACCTTGCTGGCTTTACGCGAAGGGAAATAGCCCGCGAGGTAAGTGGTGACGATGGAGAAAGTCAAACCAATCAGGTAAATCTTTGGGTTGTAGTTGATGGGATAGGTGGTGATGGCTGGCAAAGACGCCGTATTGAATGGGATTTGGTCTATGATGGCCGACACACCCAATCCCAAAGCAAGCCCCACAACACCGCCCACCACTCCGATAGTCGAGGCGATCATGATGAAAATGGCGTTGACATCTTTGCCAGAAAACCCCGTGGCCTTTAGTATGGCAATCGAATCCATTTTCTCATAAATCATCATGTTCAGGATATTGTAGATGCCAAACCCGGCCACAATGAGCAAGGTGATACCTACCGAGTAAGAAATCAACGTCCTGATGAAACTACCGGTCTCGAATTGTGCATTGGCCGTTTGGATGTCGATCGCATCCACCTCAAAGCGCTTGGCGTATTCCCCGGCAAGATTTGGTGCCAAAGTCACATCGCGCAGTTTGACCTGGATATCTGTAATGTACGCCGCCGATTCGCCCAGCAAGCGTTGCGTGGTTCCCAATGAACAATAGCTTTGTACATTGTCAACGTCACGCAGCCCAGACTGGAAAAACCCCACCACCTTTAAAGGCACCTGTTCGCCTTTGGAAGAGGTGACCTGGATGACATCGCCCAATTGTACGAGCATCTTTTCGCCAACCCCAATACCCAGTATAATACTGTTGGGTGTGTTTTGCAGGTCGAGGTAATTGCCCGCCGTTACGTAATCCTTGAATTGAAATAAGCGGTTTTCCTGTGCCACATCGACCCCATCGATGACGCCGTTGATGTCGAGCATTCCCACGTTGTAGAATACCCGTGCAGTTATTTTAGCGGCGACGCCAAGTACTTGCGGGTCCTGCCTTAAGGCATGCATGATTCCTGCGGCATTGTGCAATTCTAACTTTTCATCCTTTGGCTTTACAGAATAAACAAAATTATGGTAATCGCCATATTCGTCCGAGCCATCTATAGGTTGCTTTAACGAGGGTTTAATTTCTTTATACAACCGGATGTGCGCCGTGCGGTTCAGGATGAGCCCGTCGAGCAAGTCATTTAGGCCAGACATGAAACCCAACAGCGCCACGAACATGGTGATGCTAAAAGTCACACCCACGGCTGCTACGAGGGTTTGCCTCCAACGCGCCATAAGCAGGGCAAATGAAATGCGGGCTATGAGTTTTAGGTTCATGGTGTAGGCGGAATCAGTTCGTCGGATTGGGTAATGCCAGATAGAATTTCTATTTTCTGGTAATCCCTTAGCCCGGTTTTAACGATGACTTTCTCTCCGTTGCTTTTGGTTACCATAGAATCGCCCAAGACGTAATTTCTGGGTACGAGCAACGCCTTGGGTTTGGCCGACAATACTATGTTGGCCTCCAGCGAGATATTGGGGTAAAGCCGTGCAGGCGGATCGGCGAATTCGGCTTCGACCAAAAAAGTACGACTGCGCCCATTCATGAATGGATTGATTTTGGTCACCGTGGCCCGAAATACTTTTTCTTTGTAACCATCCAAAGTAACCAAAACCGCCAAGCCCTTGTGCACTTTGAAAATATCGTACTCGTCTACCTGCAGTTCGAGTATAAATCCACTCGCGTGGCCAATGGTGGCCAACGCCATCTGTGGGCTCATGATTTCACCCTTCTTTTTATCGATTCGGTAAACCATACCGTCTGTTTCACTCCTGAGCATGTAGTCATCTGTAAGTTTGCCCGAGATCTGCAGGTTTTTTTTGGATTGTGCGGCGTTAAAAGCCAACTGGCGCTTGAGATCGTTGTAAGCGACCACGGCCGAAACATAAGCTGTCTTAGCGTTTTGGTAGGCAAGCGCCTGTTGTTCCAGTGCCACCTTAGAACCGATTTGTTGCTGCCACAGGTTTTTCTGTCTGAAGTACATGAGTGAATCTTGTAGCATCTTGTTGCGTGACAAATCGGTAAGCAGCTTTGCTTCCTTTAGCTTGCCCCGATTGGCAGCAATATCTGCTAAGTCTGCCGCAAGCGCTGCGTTTTCCTGATTAAGGAGCTGCACTTGATTACTTATGGACAGAATAGCTTCTCCTTTTTTTACCATATCGCCTTCGGATACATAGACAGAGTCAACAATACCGCTTACGGGCGCGAATGCCTCGTACTGGTTTTTACTCTTGAGGTTTCCCGACGCGTAAATCGATTCAGAAATAGGGGCTACAATGGGTTTAATACTTGTGAGTTTGTCTTTACAAGCTAAAAGGGAAAGGAGCAGGCACAGCAGAATTATTCGCTTCATGATGTAAAGGTATTTTTGTAAAGGTTGTTAAAGAATGACATTTGTCATAAGTTTTTGGAGGGCTATCTGCAGGAATAGTTGATTTGTTTGCTAATCTTACCAAAGAAGACATAGAACTCAAAACCGTTGTGAAGTTTTATTACACCGAGTTCGAGAAAACGGGTTTGCAGGCCAAACTAGCTTAAAACCTTCCCGAGCGAGTTACGTCTCTTATGTCACTTCAAAAGTAACCGTTTCTAAGAACAAAATTTATTCTTAGAATCAGGGTTTTGTTATAGACGGGAAGCAAGTATGGGGAGTGGTTAAAGCGGCTTATATTCGACATTTGTTAATTCGATACCTCAGCTGCTGTTTATGTTTTAAGCATATAAACTTGTGAAATTCCCACAATCGACCAAATTTACCGCGACGGTCAGTTTTTTTCGAGTAGCTTTGGGATTGCACTTTCTCAAAAATAACCAAATAACACCATCGGCAGTGTCTGCAAGAAAAAAGCCTAATTCTCAACATGATATTAATTGTAGATGATAAAAAGGAAAATATCCTGCCTTTAAAAAAGATACTCGAACTGCATAAATTAGAGGCAGAGGAAGCATGTTCGGGCGAGGAAGCGCTTAGAAAAACGCTCCAAAAAAATTATTCCCTGATCATACTCGATGTGCAGATGCCGGGTATGGACGGATTTGAGGTAGCCGAAGCACTCGCAGGCAGCAGCCGAACGCGCGACATCCCAATCATCTTCCTTTCGGCGATCAACAAAGAGAAACGATACATTACCAAAGGCTATGAATCGGGTGGAGTAGATTACATTACCAAACCCGCCGACCCAGACCTTTTTATTCTTAAGGTCAAAACCTTCCTCAAACTATACCAGCAGCAAAATGAGTTACGCGATATACGCGATTTATTGGCCAAGGAGATAGAAATCCGTAAGGACGCCCAGGAAAATCTTGAGGAAAAGGTTGCCTTGCGCACCAGCGAGCTCCAGCAGAAAAACGACGAACTCGAACTCAGCAACCATGAACTGCAACAGTTTGCGTGGGTGGTCTCGCATGACCTCAAGGAACCCATCCGAAAAATAGAGATCTTTGTGAAACTCCTCGGCGAACGCTGCCTCAACGAAGAGCCCAATGGCCCGTATTATGTACGTCGGACGATTTTGGCCGCAGAACGCATGAATAGCCTGATTAACGACCTGCTGGCCTATTCGCGGCTGTCTTCGCCGGTAGAATCAGAAACCTGCGACCTCAATGAAATTGTTGAAGAAGTCAATACCGACCTTGAACATTTGTTTGAAGAGAAAGGAGGCATCATCCGAATACACGGCGAGTTGCCAAAGGTTGCCGGTGTACCGAGCCAACTGCGCCAGGTATTCCAGAACCTGATCGGCAACGCGCTTAAATTCGCCAAGTCCGAAACTAAGCCCGAAATAGACATCACAGCCGAATACACCGAACGCCTGGAATTCGACGCACCCGTCGCCAGTAAAGGCGCGTACCACCGCATCACGGTTAAAGACAACGGGATTGGTTTTGACCAGGATTATAAAGAAAAGATATTTACGCTTTTCCAGCGATTGCACCACAAAGATGTGTATGAAGGTACCGGCATTGGACTTTCTATCGCGCGCAAGATTATTGAAAAACACCAAGGCCTGATTACGGGCGAAAGTGAAACAGGTCAGGGTGCCCGCTTTATCATCCTGCTTCCCGTAACAGAAAAACAAATTGTATGAACGCAAACGCGACCTTTAAGAGAAACCTCATTGTTAGTACGAGCGTTTCTGTCCTGATTTTAATCGTGAGCTCTACCGCTTCATTTTTGAGTATTAAAAGCCTGCTCGACAGCAACAGTTTGGTGAGCCACACTCACGAGGTGATTTACAACCTCAATGCGGCAAAGCTTACCATGGCTGATGCGCAGACCTCGGTACGTGGTTATTTGATCACTGGCCGTGAGAATTTCCTGGAGCGATACATTGGAGGCGAAGCCAACACTGATGCCTTTATAGAAAAGCTTGAAGTGATGACTGCCGACAACGCGCCGCAACAACTCACCCTAAGGAAGTTAAAGCCGGTTATTTATTCTTATTTCAGGTACCTCGACCGTCGCGTAAAAGACAAACGCGAGAACCGCCAGACTATGGCAACCGACCTCGAAAAGGGAAAGCAATTCACCGATGAGATTCGTGTACTCTTAAAACGCATGGAAACCCGCGAACTGGCGCTGCTCAAAGAACGCACCGACAATTCTGCACGCTACGGAAGTTATACCTCCATCCTAATCGTATCGGCCGCCATTATTGCGATGCTGATCAGCTTGGTG
>Ga0116158_10000777_pt1 | contig 29925 bp, 26 predicted proteins | sample AD_UKC052_MetaG_FD_89883 | JGI IMG/M metagenome (GOLD analysis project Ga0116158, IMG submission 89883) | Active sludge microbial communities of municipal wastewater-treating anaerobic digesters from USA - AD_UKC052_MetaG | ecosystem: Engineered > Bioreactor > Anaerobic > Digestate | place: USA... | reverse complement strand
TCTCCCTGCGGGCGACTCCCGTAGCCAGGTCGGTCTCCCTGCGGGCGACTCCCGTAGCCGGGGCGGTCTCCCTGCCCCTGCGGGCGACTCCCGTACCCGGGGCGGTCTCCCTGCGGGCGACTACCGTAGCCGGGGCGGTCTCCCTGCCCCTGCGGGCGACTCCCGTACCCGGGGCGATCACCCTGCGGGCGACTTCCGTAGCCGGGACGGTCTCCCTGCGGGCGCTGTTCTTGTTGTATGGGTCGTTCAACCGGACTCGCCGATTCAGGGGCTGGTGTGGTGAAATCAGCAACCAGCTGGGCTGTCTCCGGGAGTCCTGAAGGCCGTGCCCCGGAATCAGCCGCCTGTTCCTCATCACCGGACGAGGAGCCCTGTTCCCCCTCGTGCCCGCCAGCGGAGGGTCTTTTTTTGATGACGATCTTTTTACGAACCTGGGCAACAGCGGCATCTTCAGCCTGTTTTGTCTTCTTTATCAGCATGGCCTGCTTGTGTGCGGGCTTATGGCCATCGGTCTGGATCATCCTCTCGACACTGGCGAGGGTATCCGCAGGGATCGGGTCTGTCACCGCAAGGTTTTGCGCGCCTGCTCTCTGGACGTATTTATCCACGTCCGTAGCTTGCATATTGTACTTTTTTGAAAGCTCTGAAACCGTCATCAACATTCCCTTCATCCCGAGCTGATTCTTCAGACACCCACCAGCATCGCCACACATTCCATGCGGAGTATCCAAAATCTACGGATTTTTTGTCCAAAAACGGACTATTTCACGCGTCAAAAGGCCAGCACACTCCCGCAATTGGGACAGGTTTTCATGCCCGAGCGCACCTTGTGCCCGCAATGCGTACACTCATACACAACATCCCCCTCGGCGATATTCTCTTCCTCGCCATCATCGAGATAGGTGACGCTCTCCTGCATGATGCGGAGGATCGTATCCGCCAGAGCTTCATCAATCCCTTCCATGGCAAGGAGTTCATCCCGTCCAAGCTCGACAAGCTGCTCAACCGTCCGCACACCGTTTTGCTCCAGTGTACCAATGATATCATTATCGAAGTCTTCGATTTCGTCAAGGGGTGTGCCTTCATCCTCTTCGACAGCGCCCTCATCCCAGATCTCTTCTTCCTCGTACGCCGCCTCGTCAAGCTCTTCCTCTCCATCATTCCTGAAGAGGCTGTGGGCCCGCTGCATCGACTCCTCGACAATCTCGACGCCTTCCATCTCGCTCTCCTTGCGGACATCGATATTCCACCCGGTAAGTTTTGATGCCAGTTTGACATTCAAACCGTTTTTGCCGATGGCAAGCGAGAACTGGGTATCATCCTCCCTGTCCGGAACAACAACGAGTGCCTCTTTTCTGGCTTCGCTGAGGAGGAACACCCTCAATTCCTTGACGGGGCTCATGGCGTTGCGGATAAATTCGCGGGTATCGTGGCTGTACCTGAGAATGTCGATCTTTTCCCCGTTGATCTCCCGGATAATTGTCTGGATCCTGACGCCCTTGACGCCGACGCAGGTTCCGATCGGATCAATGGCCCCGTCAGACGAATAGACAGCGACCTTGGTCCTGTAACCGGCTTCCCGGACAATCCCCTTGATCTGGACAATATTGTCGTAGACCTCAGGAACCTCGACTTCAAAGAGGTGGCGGACAAACTCGGGACACCCGCGGGACAGGACAATCCTGGTTCCGCGGTCATCTTCTTCGACACTGTAGAGATACGCCTTGATGCGTTCACCAATCTGGAATTTTTCGCGGGGAGACTGGTGACTCCTGGGCATGATGCCCTCGGTCTTGCCGAGATTGATAAAGTACATCCCGTTTTTCTCGCGCTGGACATATCCATTAATGATCTCGCCCTTGCGATGGATGTACTCGTTATAGATGATATTGCGCTCGATCTTCCGCAATTCCTGCGAGATGATCTGCCGTGCGGATTGGGCTGCAATTCGACTGAATTCATCGACGGGAAGGGAAACCAGGATCTCGTCTCCGATGTCCGCTTCGGTTTCAAGTGCCCGTGCAGATTCCAGATCGATATCAAAAACCGGATTGTCGATCTCTTCAACAATTTCCTTCCGTGCGAACATGAGAATATCGCCGGTCTCATCATCAAACCTGACCACAACATTTTCGTCAGTCTGATACTTGCGCTTGTAGGCAGCCGTCAAACCCTTTTCGACAGCACCATACACCAGCTCGCTGGGGATACCCTTTTCGTGTATCAGTTGCCTGACGGCATCCGCAAAATTGGAACCCATGTGGGCACTCCTTGAATGTTTTGAAGCAAAAAAAAGAGCCCCCGGCAGCGGGATGCCCTTTCGCGTATGCAAAATTGCTCTTTCATCAATCTAACAGAGAGATGTGGCCCTGTCAAGATGTTTTTCTCGTAGTGTTTCAATGAAACATTTTCATCGGTTGATCCGGGCGATGATAGACAAAAACAAAGGGAATGATCATCTTGCCCTTGTCGCGATACTCCACCGGAATGGGACCGAAATTGGCTGCCCCTTGAATGGCCCTCAAACAGGAATCGTCGATGGAAGGCTGTCCATATGACTGGACAATCCGGGCTGAAGTCACATTCCCGTCAAGATCGAGTTCAAAGACCAGATAGACCTCCCCTTCTTTGAGAAGCCCGTAAAAGTGCTGAAACCGGGGAAAGTGGATCCCCCATTGTCCGGAAATCTTGCGGACCATGGCATGGAAGTATTCGGCATTCTTTTCGGCCATCGTCCCCAGACTGACCTGCCCGCGCGACTGAAAATGGACCAGCAATCGTGCATCCGGACGCAGAGCCTGCGGAAGTTCCTGGAACGGCGAGAGAATCTTCTCGGTCTGCATCATCTGCTGGACTGTCGCACGCGTGAACATCCCCGCTTCGAATGGAAAGAGCGGGCTCTCTTCCGGCCTGGTCTCGATCCCGTCACGTTCCTCACTCTGTTTCTCTGCCCGGGGTCGGTCATCCTGCAGACCGGCATCCGGTTTGGCAGGAGACCACTCCCGTGTCTGTTCCGCAGTCTGTCCGGACCAGGGATTCTCCTTTGTGGCGATATATGGCGTTTCCTGGTTCAAAGGTGCGCTGCGCTGATCAAGGGAATGGAGCGGGACGATTCGCCTTGCCGGCTGCCGTTCCTCCGGATTCTCCCGCTCGATCCGGACAATCTGGTTTCTTGGTTGCATCCGGGGTTCATCATCCCGTGATTCACCACGATAGACACCGGTAAAGCCCAGCATAAGCAATGAAAGCGCTGCGAGCATCCCGCCCGTCAAACGCCAGGAGTCTGTCTGCACCTGCAAACTCCTTTCCGTATCCCGTACCCAAAGTATAGCACAGGACCGGAACCGGTCACAACTCCTGCAACCATGCTTTGACGCGGGCAAAAAACTCCCGGATCTCGTTCGAGGACTGGTCTCGATACTCCCTGAGATCCGCCGGCACCCCTAGTGCAACCAGTCCGGCTTTACGGGCAAGAAAGACGGCCCTGGGGAGATGGTAGGACTGGGTCACAATGATCGCATAGCGGATTGAAAAATTCTTTGCCGCATTCTGCATCGTGTGCCGGGTCGTCCAGCCCCTGCCATCCTCAAGAATGTCGGACGCAGGGACACCGAGCTTTTGGGCAAGTGTCCGCATGGCAGCCGGCTCGTCATACCCTGGCTCCCGGTTCCCGGACATGAGGAGACAGGAGACCCTGCCCTCCTTCAAAAGCCGGACAGCCGTCCGTACACGGTCTTCAAGCATGTGCGAGGGAACATCCCCCGGCCAGACAGCCGCACCCAGAACAATGGCAACCGGTTTTTCGGTAAAACGATCCTTCCCGTCCAGGATCGCGTTACCCGTCGTACGGACGTATTCACTGGTCAGGATGAGCCCGAGCCCCGTGACGAGAATCACGATAAGGACGGCTGCAAGGAGTCTTGACAAGCGTGGCCTACCCATTCCCCGTCCCGGCCCGGCGGACAAGAGCGGCGAGAGGTCCATCGGAACCGGGCTCGATCACCTCCTGGTTTCCGCTGTCCAGATCCTTGATGGCCAGCTTTCCGGAATCCCATTCATCCCCGCCGATAAACACGGCTTCCTGGCTCCCTGCCTTGGATGCCGCCCGCATCTGCTTCCCCATCTGTCTGCTGCCATCGGCCCGGAGGGCCGAGATCCCGGCCGCGCGCAATCCGTGCAGCAAGCGCTCCATCCCTTCATCGACACCGTCGCCGATCTGGACCAGAAAATAACGGGGCCTGACCGGAGATGGATCCGCAACGCCCTCGGCCTGCATCGCGAGCAGCATCCGTTCAATCCCGAAAGCGCCACCGACAGCGGGAACAGCCGGACCTCCACTGGCCGCAATCAAGCCGTCATAGCGACCGCCACCGACAATTGTCCCCTGCGCACCGATCGCTGTATGTACAATTTCAAAAGCTGTTTTTGTATAATAATCCAGACCCCGGACAAGACGGGGATCATGGTCCCAGGGAATACCGGCCATCCCGAGCCCGTCTTGCAAGCCTTCCCAGGAACGGGCACACACTTCGCAGAGATGATCCGTCACCGCGGGGGCCGTCGAGAGAATCTCCTGGCAGGACTGGTTCTTGCAGTCCAGCATCCGCAGGACATTGCTCTGGTGCCGTTCCCGGCAGTCTTCGCAGAGATCCCCGAGGTGTGGCATAAAGTGGGCACGCAACACATCACGATAGTGCGGAATGCAGCCGGGACAACCGACACTGTTGACGAGGAGTTTGACACCGCGCACACCCAATGCCGTGAGGATGTTCCAAAAAAGCGCTATCACCTCGATGTCATGCCGGACATCCGGACCGCCAATGCACTCGACTCCGAACTGGTGGAACTGTCTGTACCGCCCCTTCTGTGGCCGTTCTGCCCTGAACATCGGACCGGAGTAGGAAAGGCGCGCCACCGGATCGGCGACCCCGATCCCGTTTTCGAGCCAGGCCCGGACAATGGACGCCGTGCCTTCCGGCCGAAGCGTCAACTGCCGTTCGCCCCGGTCGGTAAAACTGAACATTTCTTTTTTGACAATGTCTGTCACATCACCCAAGCCGCGCACAAAGAGCTCGGTCGATTCAAAAATCGGTGTCCGGATCTCTTGATAGCCGGAGAGACCGGCAATCCTGAAAGATGTTTCTTCCAGCTTTCTCCAGAGACCTGACCTGAATATTTCGCTGCCAAGATGATCCGGAAGAATGTCGTTTGTCCCTTTGATTCTCTGAATCGCTCCCATACCCCGCCTTCCTTCAACCCTTCTCTATTCTGCAATATTGATTATCGTTTTTCTCGGCCCGGATCGTCGTGTCGTCACCGTGACCCGGATGGACAATGGTCCCGTCCGGCAGGCGATAGAGGGTCTCCCGGATGCTTTGTTGAAGAGTCTGAAAATCGCCACCGGGCAGATCAGTCCGACCTATCGAAGACTGGAAGAGAACGTCCCCGGAAAAAAGATGGCCATTCACAAGGAGTCCGATACTTCCCGGAGAATGTCCTGGAAGATGCAGAACCTGACAATGCATTTCACCGAATACAAGTGTCTCCCCCCCTGTCAGTGTTTGTGGAACGCACTCCGGCACCGAAAAGGGCTGGCCCATCCAGACAGAGAGATTGACCCGCGGATCGTAGAGTGCCGCTGCATCCAAGCCACCTATGAAAACGCGGACACCTTGCCCGATGAAAGGACGAAGACCCGCGATATGGTCAACATGCCCGTGTGTCAGGAAAACACCGACCAATCCCGCTTGTGAGGCAGCGGTCAGCAAGGCCTGATCCTCGGCACCGGGATCGACAAGGAAAGCCTCTCCCTCACTCTCAATGAGCCAGGCATTGGTCTCGATGCTTCCGACGACAAAACGCTCGATTCTCATCAGAATTCCTTTTTGCTGTCCAGCAGGATTGTCACCGGCCCGTCATTGACGAGGGAGACTTCCATCATCGAACGGAACCTCCCGCAAGCGACGCGGACCCCCATGGCCTGCAACGCCTGAATAAAGGAGTAATACAGTTCTTCTGCCCGCTCCGGGGATGCCGCGTTGGTAAAGGACGGTCGCCGGCCCTTGCGACAATCACCGAACAGGGTAAACTGGGAGACCACAAGCACGGCATGGTCGGAGACTTCGGAGAGTGCGAGGTTCATATCGGCATGCTCATCGGGAAAAATACGCAGACCTGTGATCTTTTCGGCAAGGTACTGGGCATCGTCCTCGGAATCGTTCTTACCCACGCCCAGCAGGACCAGTGCCCCGCTCCCGATGGCCGCGATCTGTTCGGCATGGACCCTGACCGAGGCCTGCTTGACCCGTTGGACAACCGCCCTCACCGGATGCCTCTCTCAAGCCGCTGCATTTTCTTTCCCTCGATAAAAATCACTCTGTCTTCCTGGTCCGCTGTATCGACACCGACGACCTCTCCAAAGATCTCGACTGTCGCCCCGGGGTTGTACCGTTCGGCAGTCCTGTCAAGAACGACGACACGGGTACTCTTGTCATCTTTACGGTGCGCCAGTGCCGGGGCCACCTGCAGGAAGACCTGATTGGTCCGCCGGACAACCCGGGTCAGCCATTTGACATGAACACCCTTGAAGAGGGGACCATGCTCAATCACGTCATCCAGTTCAGGATTGTAATGCAACCGGTCCGCCTGCGGAGCTTTGACAAAGGCATCCAGTCTTTTGGCCATGTCAAGCGAGACCCGGTCGGCATTGGATGCCAAGAGTTTGTTGACCAGATGCCGGGCCTCATTGTACTCCCCGTTGCGAAGGAGTGCCTGGGCCCGGGTCAACAGGGAAGAGACCTCGGCGTCGGAGAGGAAAACCTCTTCGGGCTTCTGGGCGGCCCGCATGGCCCGTTGGAGCCGCTGCCCGATATCCGTGTCCAGCGGTACGGCTGCCGGATAATAGCGATCCGTTGCCTGTGGCCCGGGGGTCCCACCCCTGCGTTTCTGGATATACAATCCATTTGCTGCACAAAATCCCAGCAACACCAGCATGCAGACCAGCATCACCCAGATAGCAACCTGGCGGGATTTGGAAGCATTGGCCCATCCCGGAAGCCTGATCTCACGCTGCGACTTGGGAAGTTCGACAAACATCGAGGGATGAAGACCGGCGATCCAGGCATCGATCGACTCCGCCTTTTTTAATTCTGCAAAACGTTTTTTGGCGATTACATGGCGGGGATGGATCCGCAACACATCACAGAGTTCCTCGGTGGCCTCGGCGACCCTGTCCTGTCGCATCATGACATACGAAAGACCACACCGGGCATCCGCGTTGTCACGGTCCAATTCGATCGCCTTCTCGAAATACTCACGGGCGTCATCCAGGAACTCCTGGTAGAGGCTGGCTATCCCCAAGAGAGTATGGATCCGGGGATCCCTTTTATCCTTGCGCAATGCCTGGTCAAAGACTTCCCATGCGTCAGCGAACCGACGCGCAGCCAAAAGACGTTTCCCCGTTTGCATCAGGGCTTTCGCATCTTCCTGTCTGGTCTCTTCAGCCATTGCGCCTTCTCCTGAATCGTTCAAGACATGCCTTAACATCCCCTCCATGCTCGAGGAGACAACCGCCAAAAATACCGGCAAGAGTAAAGAAGACGACAAGCATGGTATTCCAGAACCCTATGGTGATCACGAGGATGGCACAGACAAAGCCGGCCACGGCCCCCGCCATCTGGGCTGGTGACTCATCGAAGACATTTTTAATCCACTCTCCGAACCCCGCCATACCTGCCTCACTTGTTCCGTCGCTTGTAAAAAAACTATCAGGCAGACCTGCCCCGGGTCAAGCCCGGACCTGATACAGAAAAACGCCATCATCCTCTCCGACGATGGCGTTTTTCATGGCACACCGGAAGCTGGCCGCATTTTGAGGGACTCACTCCCCGGTAAACGTCACTTCCTCGAGAAATTTTGTCGTGAAATCACCCTTGACAAAGCGTTCATGGGAAAGAATCTGTTTGTGGATGGGTATCGTGGTGCGGATCCCTTCGATAATGAACTCGTCGAGACAGCGCAGCATCCGCCTGATCGCCTGCTCACGGTCCCGGCCATGCACGATCAGCTTGGCAACGAGAGAATCGTAATACGGTGGTATCTCGTATTCCTCATAGATGTGGGAATCAACGCGCACCCCGAAACCGCCGGGAACGTGCAGTCCGGTGATCTTTCCCGGGCATGGAATAAAATCCTTATAGGGATTTTCTGCATTGATCCGGCATTCGATGACATGTCCGACAAACCTGATCTCTTCCTGCCTGACCGAGAGTTTTTCTCCGGCTGCCACACGGATCTGCTCCTGAAGGAGGTCCACACCCGTCAACATCTCGGTGACAGGGTGCTCGACCTGGATCCGGGTATTCATTTCCATGAAGTAAAAATTGCGCTTGTCGTCAACCAGGAATTCAACGGTCCCTGCGCCAAGATAGTTGGCGGCCTTGGCACACTTGACGGCGGCCTCACCCATCTTCTTGCGCAGCTCGGACGTCATCAGGGGAGAAGGACTCTCTTCGATCAGCTTCTGGTGCCGCCTTTGGATGGAACAATCCCGTTCTCCGAGATGGACGACATTGCCATGGGCATCCGCCATCACCTGGATCTCGACGTGGTGCGGTTCAGTGATGAATTTTTCGACATAGACATCCGGATTTCCGAAAGCCTTGCCGGCTTCGTTCTTCGCAATCTCGTAGGATCTGCGGAATTCGTCCTCGTCTTGCGCGACACGCATCCCCTTCCCGCCGCCGCCAGCCGTGGCCTTGATGATCACGGGGTACCCGATTTTTTTGGCTTCGGCCAGACCCTTCTCCACATCATGAATGATGTCGGTCCCGGGTGTGATGGGAACCCCGGCGGCCAGGGCCGTCCGTCTCGCGGTTGCCTTGTCTCCCATCATGTCAATCGTTGCGGGTTTTGGACCGATAAAGATGATCCCGTGATCGGCGCAGATCTCGGCGAATTTGGAATTCTCCGCCAGGAATCCGTAGCCGGGATGGACAGCATCCGCACCCGTGATCTCCGCGGCGCTTATGATTGAAGGAATATTGAGATAGGATTCACCGGAAACCGGTGGTCCTATACAGACCTGTTCATCCGCAAAGCGGACATGGAGACAGTTTTCATCGGCTGTGGAATAGACAGCAACCGTCGAGATACCCATCTCCCGACAGGCCCGGATGACCCTGAGGGCGATTTCACCCCTGTTTGCGATAAGTACCTTTTTGATCATGGCGTATCCTGCGCTTCAATTCGCATTCTCAAGAGGGGCTGGCCGTATTCAACCGGCTGCCCGTCCTCAACGAGGACTTCCACCAGCTTCCCGGTCACGGGGCTGGAAAGTTTCTGGACAACATTCATGGTCACGACCGACCCGATTTGCTGTCCCTCTTTGACAGTGTCCCGCAACTTGACACAGGGTTTGTCGTCCTTTTTCGTACCGCGATAGAAAAACCCGACCCAGGACGACGTCACATCCACAAGATCGTCATCATCGGCATCAAGATTCGGGGTTCCGGATTCAGCACCACCGTTTCCGTCGGGTTTGACATCGTCCCGCAGACGGGGAACCTGCAAACCGGGTTTTCTGAGAATCCTGATACTCCCGTTTTTTGCAACAATCTCGCACTCGGCAATCGATGTGTGTCCGATTGCGTCCATGATTGCATGCAATGTGTCCTTTTCCATGCCAATCCTCCGCCAATTTCTTTATGGCCATTTTCACAGCATTCGGGAAATCACGTACGAAACCGGATTCCCGTGAATCATTCTCTAGCAGAGAGACTCTCTGCTAGACCACCCTGATTCGTGCTGCGTGATTGCTCGTCACCCGTCTCTCTTCGGTGCGTGCCACGCCGTCATCGATCCGGGGATATTCAAGCACCGGGAGAATCGTTGTCGTCAGGGTCATATCCGTGGAAAAATGGACAAGATAGGTCCCGGGGCCGCAGGAGCCGGCTTCAAGGAAGATCTTTCGGGCACCGCTGCCTGTTTCTGACGGTCCATTCTGAATCCGGACATCCATTTCATCATAGTGAACCGGAGACTGCTCCCATCCTGCCTTGAGGGTCTCGGGTGCTATGGCATCATAGGCCATATCACTCAGCCCGGTCAAATGCACATCCAAAGCCGCGGCATGAAACTCCGCCGGGGCTGGAATGCTCCGGCTTGTTTCCAGCCCGAGATTGATCGTGACAGGACGAAGTTCAAGACCGACATCACACACGATCCGGGAACCGGCCACAAGCTTCTGGCCTTTCTCCGGCTCAACCAGAACGACAGCCGATGCAAGCGGTGCTCCCGGTATGGCCACAACCCTCGAGAGTTCCTGCCTGTAATAATAAATGTGTCGAACAACCCTTTCGGTTCCCTCAGGATCATCCCGTGTCACAATTCCCATGAGATCATCCCAGAACATCTGGTTATTGATTTTTTCGGCATCAAACCAGTTGCGGTCGTTCTCGTCCTCCCCCGATTGTCGTAGATCGAACAGAGTTTGCGCGACCAATCTGGTCACCTGGTGCCTGCCAAGATCCGCCAGAATGCGCAACATCGAAGGAATGCGGAGTTCAATCGTATGCTCCACGCCTTATCCCCTTGGTAGAATCGTCTTGTTCAAGACGCGTGAAGTATACTTCCGGTTTTTGAGGTCAACAATAAATTTGCGTCAGGACGCGAGTGCCACATCGGCCTTGGAAACAGCCGTCCTGCCGAGATCCCGGGCGTAGCGCGAGAGGTCAATCCGTGTATAGCCCATCCCTCGCTGATCAAGCCCATCGATCGTGACCATCTCCGTTCCCACCTCGCCATTATCGAAACCGAGCGAGAGAACAAAATCAAGGGGGGTCGACTGCGGTTTTCCCTTGATACCGAAGTAGAGCTGGTTCCCGCTCTTGACGGAAAGCAGGTAGACGTAGGACCCTACTTGGCCTTTGGTATTGAAAACGGGAATCTCGGAAACGCTTTCCTCTTGTTCGACCGACTCGGGGACAAAGTTTGCAGAAGCACTCGTCCCACCAGATACAATCTCGTCAGACGGGAGGGCGCTCCCGCCCAAGAGGCCGTCCACTGAATCCGTGGCCGGTGTGTCCAAGCCACCCAAGAGATCGTCAGACGGGAGGGCGCTCCCGCCCAAGAGGTCGTCCACCGAATCCGTGGCCGGTGTGTCCAAGCCACCCAGGAGGTCGTCAGACGTCGAATCAGGTTCATCCATACTCGCCAGCAGTTCGTCCATCGAGCTTTCCCCGGCCCTGCTCATCAATCCCATTTCTTCGGGAGGAACGGAACCATCATTCGAAACTTGATCCTCAAGCGATGTCCCGAACGATGCCGGTCCATCCAGAATATCATCAAGTTGTTCATCACCGAGGAAGCCTGTATCCATCTCAAGACCGGCCGGGATGTTGTTTCCCGTCCCGAGATCGAGATCGGACAGCCCGCCCTCAAAAACCGCATTGGCCTCCGCCAGAAGATCATCAATGCTGCCGGTGTCCGCAGTCGCCTGTACCCCGGCCGGGCCGGTCAACTCCGAGAGTCCTGCATCGGAACCGGACGGTTCCTTGCCCATGATCGCATCCATCGCTCCGTCCAGTGCCGCGGACGAGAGCCCTTCCATTGAATCCAGATCATCGAGGCGGAGGGCATTTTCCTGATCATCCTCCCCCGCGGGAATGATCTGTTCTGCAGGCAAACCGTCCGTGAGTCCGAGGGCCTGGTCGACGTCCAGATTGGCAATCTCTTCGTTCTCCCGCTCCAGGACGGCCGGATCAAGAATGGGAACACTTCCGTTGAGAGCCAGATCACGATCCAGCGATGCGATCAGGTCATCAACCTCCTGGCTGACCCGTCCGGCATCCTCGACGTTCAGCTCGGGGAGCACATCATCCTCGTCGGGTTTCAGCCCATCCATCGGGACAGGCTCGTCAGGCAGACTCATCGTCTCGGTGATCGAGCGCAGGACATCATCTTCATCACTCCCGGTATCCAGATCATTCAGCAGGAGGCGGTCATCATCGTCCGGTTCAATCCCGGACATCGGCACCGGTTCAGCGGCAATATCCATCGAGGAGGTGATCGAACCGAGGATGTCGTCCTCATCATCCGAAACCGGTGTCACACCTGTCTCGAGATCATCCAAAAGGAGCCTGTCATCTTCATCCGGTTCAATCCCGGACATCGGGACCGGTTCCGCCGCGATGTCCATCGACGATGTAATCGAGCCGAGAATGTCATCCTCGTTACCCGAAACCGGTGTTACGCCTGTCTCAAGATCGTCCAAAAGAAGTCTGTCATCCTCGTCGGGCTCGACACCGTCCATGGGGACAATTTCGTCGGACAACGGCATCGACGACTCGATTGAATCCAGGAGCGTGCTTCCGTCAATCTCCGGCGAATCAACGTCACCCAGTGTCAGGCGTTCCTCATCATCACCGGCCACAGATCCATCATTGAACCCGGTCCCGGACCGCATGGGGGACTCCGTAAACTCGTCAGAAGCAAGCATGGCGGCAGCGCCGGCCACGAGTGCCGTCCCGGCCACAGCTGGAGCCGGCCCCTTGCCGTACCCGGAGAGGACATCTTCATCCTCATCTACCACCTGCAACTCGTCACTGAAGTCGTTTTCGGCGGCCGGTAAAAGCCAGGCAGCCTCATCCTCGGCCGCATTCCCGGCATCGCGTTCCCAGTCCGTCCAGGTTGCATCCTCGCGCTCTTGGTCGTCCCGCAGGCTGCGCATATCCTCGGTGCTCAGGAGGTCCACACCTGGAATGGTAACCTCGTCGATGACCGTCTGCCCATCATCGGCAAGATCCGGCCGAAGCCCCCACAACGCCCGCATCCGCTCCACAAGAAGTTGCCATGCCCTGCCCCTCTCGTGGGTGGCGATGTAGAGCCTGAAATACATGCAAGACAGGAACGAGAGCGCCGGTGCCAGCATGGCGGCAAAGATATGCGCCAGCGAGATCGCGGCAAACACCGCCGAGAGGGCCGCCATCGGATCCTGGACCCCTGAAACGACATTCTGGCTCCAGGCAAGGAGTTGCTGGGTGACACTGCCCATCACGCCGGTCATGCTCCCGAAGCTGTCCGTGACAAGGAGCGAAAGGAGATACCCGCCCGCAATGATCGCCACGGGAACAGCAACCAGAACCGCAACCGCGAGACCGGCCGGTATCGAAACGAAGACATATCTGAAAAAGTTTTTCCTGACGATGCCGAGAAGCTGGGCGGATTCCCTGAACAACCTGCGGATGAAACTGCCCTGGAGCGGTGTCAACGCGAAAAGCACATGCGAGGGAAAGACAGCCAACCCGAAGGCAATCAGGATCAGACAGGCAACGGCAAAAATCGAAACGGCCACAAGCGGAACCAGGACAATGGTGTACAGCAGCGATCCGATCTGGGGAACGGCAAGGAGGAGCGTCCCAAGGATCAGGAGCACGACCAGAAAGAGCGAGAGAATGACGTACTTGAGAAGGATCCGGACCGCCTTGAGCCCGTTTCCGAGATAGAGCGAGTCTTCATGGTATTCATCATCCATGGCCAGTCTGCGTCGTTCACGGGACGAGATCTCGGCCATGGCCCAGCCAACCGGAAGAATCGCAAAAAGGACACCGAGCCAGGCCAGCCAGGGCTGACCGAGTTTGACGGAGAGGAACCAGAAGGAAAAGGCGAAAAAGATGGCAATTGCCAGTCCAAAGAGGCAGAAGGTCCAGTAGCGGAGGGAAAAGGAATCACGAACTGCACGGGTCACAACGCGGACCAGATGCCAAAAATATTGGAAGGCAAAGACGAGACCATACCAGACGGAAACAAGAGGTCTGGCCAGCCAACGCAGCCAGTTCATTCTCATTGCCCAGAGGTGCAGGTCTTTCCCGGCATTGTCCATCGTCGTTTCCTCGCCCCTTCTTTGTATCGCACCCTGTGCCAACTGTCAATCCGTACCGCAAGGCACAGAAAAGGACCTCTTCAGTATCGGCAGGGCGCCCCTTGAATCTTGAATCCGGACCACAGGCAAAAAAAACACCCGCCCGGAGTCGGGACAGGTGTTTGAAGGTCAATACGGGATGCTTACCCGTCGGTTTTCGGCTTCCCCCGGGGGACTGCTTTCTTTTTGGGGGCTGGCGCTGTCTTTGCCTTTTTTTGGGGAACAACCTCATTCCCGCGGGTGGCCATTCGGGACACGCGGGATGCGGACTTTTTTGTGGAAGAACCTGCTCCAGCGCTGCGTGCGGTCTTTCGCTCCGGTCGGGAGGAATCCACAGCGGGCGTCTTCGCCGCTTTCAGGCCTGAGGATGTTCCCCGTGAAGAACCGGCTGAAATCCCGGAGACTTTGGTGAAGCAGGCGGTTTTTGCGAGAATCCGGATGAAGGCCGGCAGGACCAGGAGTGAGGCCAGCCCGGTCGTGATCATCGTGATCCCGATCAGGATCCCGAAATTGATCAGGGGAACAAAACTGGAGAACGCCAGGACAAAGAATCCGGCCATCACGGCAACCATGTTGAAGAGAATCGCCCTTCCCGTCTGCATCCCGGTCCTGTGCATCGCCTCGTCAAGACTCATCCCGCGCCGGACCCGGACCAGCATCCCGTTGATGAAATGAATCGAATAATCGACACCAATACCGATGGCGATACTGGCAATCATGGAAGTCCCGACATCCAGCAGGAGTCCGAACGCCCCCATGATTCCGAAATTGACGGCAATCGCCATCGAGAGGGGAACCAGACTGACAGCAGCCCAGAAGATGGACCGGAACACAACGGCATTCAGGAGGAATACGGCAATGATCGAGAGAAGGATGCTCACAATCTGCCCGAGGACGATCAGTCTGTCAACCTGGAGATACTTGGCCATCACACCCAGGAATTCGAAATCCGGCAGATTGTTCGCGGCCATATACTTACCGATGGATGCTTTGAGCTCCCCGGCCAGCACGGTCGAGCCATCCTTCATTGTGACAACAACCCGCAGTGTCTTCCCGTCACGGCTGACAAGATCGTCTGTTGCACCGCGAAGGATGAGCATGTAATCCATCACGGCCCTGCGGGAATCAGGGATCCGGTACCAGTCCTTTTTTTCTCCATGCAGGGAGCGGTTGGCCTTCTTGATGTAATCCGCCAAGTGGAGGGCACCGCCAAAATTGGATCGCACCTCTGCCGGAACCGCCGCATTGGTCATCAGCCAGTCTTCAAGGCCATCCACAATCCGGAGGAGTTTCGGTTCAAAGGCACCGTTTTCTGTGTCCGTATGGATCAGGATCTCGGCTGTCGATGTGCCCTTGAAGTGGGTATTGATGAAAGCGTCAGCCTTGCGGATTTCGGTATCACTCTGGAACATCCGCACGGCATTGGTATCCACCCTGATCGATCCCGCAAAAATTCCGGAGATGACAACGAAGAGGACCCCTACGGTAAAGACCGGCCAGACATGGCGTTTTGAGACACCGGAGAGCATCCCCAGAATCTTCCCGTCGGCACTCTCTTCATGGGTCTCCTGCATCGGTTTCATCCTCATCAGGATGGCCAGTGCCGGAACGAAGAGGACTGCCAGAATGAAGGCTGCCAAAACGCCGATGGCCGTGAAGATCCCGAAGTCCCGGATGGGAATGATGGAATTGCTCGCCAATGAGGCAAACCCCCCGACGGTTGTAAAGGCGGCCATCAGAACGGGGACGAACGTCTCAGTCACGGATTCCCGGACAGCTTTGTGCATGTCGCTGCCGCCATGCAGGAGATAGGCGTTGACCACATGGATGGCGTAGGCACTGCCCACGGCAATCATCAGTACCGGGAGAACAACGGAGATCACCGTGATAGACGAACCGGTCATCGCCATCAATCCGATGGTGATCACGGTTGCATACAGGACGCCGATCAGGGGAAGGATCGTGGCGCCCAACCTGCGGAAGGAAACCACAAGACTGGTGAGCACCACGATCAGGACGAAGGGAAAGAGGATCTCCAGATCACGGACCATGAATTTCCCGAGGAGTGTGGTCACCACCGGTTCGCCGGCGATGAAGACATCCGCATCGGCAAACCCGGCAGCCGTAACCTCTTTTTTCACATACTCGAGCGCTGTTTCGGAAACACTCTGTTTGAAGCTGCGCAATCTGACGAGAATCGAAGCCACGGTATGGTCATCATTGACCAAAAACCGGTCATAGAGGTCCCATCGGGCCAATCGGGTCTTGACAAGTCTGGCCTGCCGTGCCCCGATCTCCTCCGGGCGTTCCCACTCACCGGGAAGTTTTTCCACCCTGAAGGTATCACCCTCGCCTTCGACGTAATCCGCATTCGCCAGGGAGATCGCTTCCTTGACGAATCCCGGGACAAGCAAGGTATGGAGATTGGTCTTCTGGAGTCCGCTCATCCCTGAAAAGCGCTCCGCAATCTTCAGGGCAGCAGCATCATCAACCAGACCGGACTCCTGGATCGCTTCCAGAGTCATCGCCCGGGAAAAATCCGCAAAATTGTCGGTGGGAATGCTTTCGAAATACCCGGCAGCCTTTTTCCCGTCATCTCCACTCAGCCCGATGATCCTGGAGACCTCACGGATCATCTCGGGTCGTTTGTCAGCGAGTATCTTCGCGTCGAGCCGGTCAAGGGTATGCGTCAATCCGGCCAGCTTCTGCAGGAATGCAGGAGCCAGGACGTTGGTACTCCGGATCGCCACAAGGATACTGCTCCCGGACCCGAACTCAGCATCACTCCGGTTCCCGGCCAGGACGACCGGATCATCCACCGGCAGCATGTTGTCCACGCTGTTGTCGATCACAACCCGTGGAACCTGAATGGCAAAAAACACGAAGACAACGCTTGCAAGGAGGACGATGCTCCATGGTCGTTGAACAACCAGGGCAGCCACCCGCGCGGCAAATTTTTCCATACCGTACCTCGTATCCTGATTTTCTGAACTTGTTTTCTGTCGTCAGAATTTTGCCGACATCGTGATGTAGCCGAAATCCATCTTGTCAAAGCTCCCGTACATGGGATCCGTAGCCTCAAACTGCATCAGCCAAGCCCCGATACCGAGCGCTACGCCATCATCAATTTTAAAACTGACTTCAGGGTTGCCCTGCCATCCTCTGGAGACAAACCAGCCAAAGCCGAGTTTGAGCGTCACGATGTCGCGGTCGAATCCATATTCCACACGGGCCGTGCCGATCGTTTCCACAGCATCCTGCTGCAGAACGGAGTCATGCTCGAGAATCCGGTTCTGTGAAAACTGGAGATTGAGATACAGCTTCTCGACCAAAAAATTCCTGTTGTCGAACCCGATCACATACTGGAGATAGCGCTTTGCACGTGTGCCATCGCCACCACCCATCGCATCAGCAATGGCTGCAGTCTGGCCCATCTGGAAGGTCTTCCCTTTGACGTACAGGGCGACCTCACCACGAAACACAAACGATCCGAGCGCAGCCTCGAAGTCGATACCGAGCATGTCTGTCTTGCGATATTCCTGGAGAATCAATGCCAGGGGATCCGCCGGATTGGAGAAATCCACGTTTGTCCACTTGAATACCGGGAGATTGTGGTATCCGTGGTACCAGTAGAATCCGTAATCGACCCCGAAGATCTGGTCCCGCCAGCGGAGAGCCAGGGAGAGATCGTCCAGGGACTGCCTGGCTTCCCAGGTCTCGCGAACCTCAAAACCGCTCCAGATCCTCCCGGCAGCGTAGAGGTCTCTCATCGCCTTGGGCATCATGGCCTGATTCTCGATAACGGTTCTCCCCGCCAGGGGAAGAACCACCGCTTCCAGGGCTGTACAATCGCCAAGACTGGCTTCGAGTCCAAAGGCGAGGCGTCCGAGTTTGCGCTCCTCAATCCCGTCAAAAAGCACAAAATTGAGATATTGAGGGTTCAAGATATCCAGAACCCTGAGTTCATCCGATTTGCCCCAGGTGAAGCGGAGCATTCCGGCACTGAGTGTCAGGGAGCGGACCAGACCGCTCTCGGAAACCTCGAAAACATGCTTCCATGAGGCCTCCCGAATCAGAATGTCCGGTTGACTTCCGTGCACGCTTGACCAGAAGCAATCCACTTCCGTCCTGATCATCGACTCGCCGATGCGTTCGGTGGCCGTGAAGGTCATTTCCGCAGAGTTTTTGGCATACTCGCCGCCATCCAGGATGGCGCTTCCATAGAGCGTGAGATCCCCCTGGAGGCCGAACCCCTGAAGTGCCAGTACCGGGACGATCAGGACAAAAGCAAAGACTATCTGCTTTCCACGCATCCCGCACTCCTTCACCAGGGGTTGTTCATCGACTGGGGTCTGAAGTAGGTATCACTGACCGCACGGTCAACATCCACCGCTGAAATCCGGATCTCGGAGGCATGATTCCTGATCTTGTCTTCCACCCGCATGCTGAAGGGCACCCAGTATTTTCCGCCAACAAGACGAACATCGCTGAAGGTTCCGACTTTTTCGATCCGGCCCGCCTTGTTGTAGACGCTCACCTTCACAATGACGGATTTTTCGGGATCGACGATGGCCAGGAATTTGGGGAACTTGGCGCTCTGGTCCTTTTTGTGGCACCAGACCCGATAATGCGGTTTGCCGTTGTACTGGATATCGGCAATCCGGTCGTAGGTATAGTCATCGAGATCAAAGCCGCCGAGCTCCTCGTTTGTGAAGTCCGTATCGATGAACTGGTTCTGCTTTTCCCCGCTCGAGAGGCGACGAGGTCGCCCGACTGTGTTGAGGTACAGGTAAAAGGTTGTGTCACTACCGGCGTTGTCGAGGGACAAAAACGTCGTTCCGCGATACCGTGAATCCGTAAAACGGAAGACATGCTTTTTGAGACCATCACCGATCTTCTTGCTTTTCATCGACACCGAACGGGTCTCGGCCGGGGCCGTCGCTGAAACCGAGGAGAAGAGTTTGAGTTGCGCCGTCACCTGGGTGGTATTGGCCTCATTGGCCGATTTGACCTTGCGGGCAATCTGATACCCGGTCAGGGTATCAGCACCGGGAAGCAACCCGGCAGAGATCAGTGTTACTGCTGCTGCAAAAACCAGAGTCCTTTTCATTGTTTCCTCCTGAAATACATTCTGCAATTCCGATACTTCACCGCCTTATCCGACGGTTTTTTCCCTGTAGGCCTCATGCCGCACGATGCGGGCCATCTGGAGCGCGATTCCCTCCTCCGTCATGTTCAGGATACCCGGTCTGAAAAGCCAGAGCATGAGGATGGATTCGATCCCGCCGACCATCAGCGAGACATAAAAACTGTGCTCATCCTTGCGATCAATCGGTGGCAATTCGTCCCTCAGTACATCTTGAATGAAATCGACAAAACGTTCATGCCACTGGTTCAAAACACCGGTATCAGGAAAGCGGATGGCAAAATTTTTGGCTTCCATCAGCAATATCCGGGCATACTCGATGTTCGACCGGAAGAATCGCAGGGCATAGAGCACCGCGTAATAGACTTTATTGCCTTTTTCGATCGAGTCAGCCATCCCTTCCGTAAAACGGTCGTAGATGTGTGTGCAACAGCGTTCGAAAAGGTCTTCTTTGTTCTTGAAATAATTGTATATCCCTCCGGTCGCAATTCCGGCCCGACTCGCAATGTCGGAGATGGAGGTTTTCTCATACCCGTTTTGTGCAAACGCGGTAATGGCAGCCTGGATGATATGGGCTTCTTTTTCGCTGCGATTGACAATTCGCATGGTACCCTCTTAATGAATGAATATTCATTCATTAAAGATACACTGTATTTTTGAATTATCAAGCCCGAATACGCACTTTTTACACCGATTTTGGCCTGTATTCCCGCAAACCACGGATAAACGTCTTATAGATCACAAGAATGGTTGTCGCCAGGGGCACAGCCAGCAACATCCCGAAAACTCCGAGAAAAAAACCGCCCAACAGGAGTGCACCAATCACATTGACGGGGTGCATATGCACACTCTTTCCAATGGCCAATGGATACACAAGCATGTTGTCAGCCAATTGTACGCAGGAGATGACAATCATGACAGCCAGAAGCGGTGGATTGGATGCCGGATCGATCAGGGTCATGACGGATGATATAATAAAGCCGATGGTCGGGCCCATGTACGGGATGACATTGAAGATCCCGACCAGGAGTCCGACAAAAAACGCGGAAGGCATCCCGATGATGGTCAAGCCGGTGATCGCCAGGGCGGCAATGATGCTGTTTTCGATAAAAATCCCCCGTAAAAACCGCCCGATGCCGGTGTCGATCTGGTGCAGCATGGTCACCGACATCTCGAACCAGGCATTGGGAACCAGATTGACAAAATGCCGCAAAATGTCCCGTCCGTCTTTGAGGAAAAAAAAGATCAGGAACGGGAGAATGACACTGTAATAAATCGTCATCAGTATCCCACTGATGATCCCGGGAATGGAACTCATAATGCCCCGGACAGTCCCTTCAAGAGCCGATATCGAGTCAGCAACAACCTTGTTCCAATTGACCATGGGAAACACATGCTCCAATTCCTTCTCCAGGGAATCGAGGGAGGTTGAAAGAGTCGGCAAGGAGCTGACCATTTGCCCGAGTTCGACTGAAATCAGGGGAACGATCCAGAAAAGCGCTCCGGCCAGCAAGGCCAGAATGAGGATCATCACGAAGAGGGATCCCGCCCAGCGTGGTACATGCCAGCGCTCGAGCCAGTCCACAATCGGTGAGAAGAGATAGGCGACCATGATGGCGCCCGCAAACGGGAGCGTCACGCTTGAAAGGAACCAGGCGAAAACGAAGAAGAGAATGATCCCCAAGGTTAAGCCAAGGATGGGCAGAATGGTGCGGGAGCCGGAACGCATCAAGGTGTCCCCTCCCGACCATCGTCAACCAAGGATCTGGCCGTTCCATCAGGAGATTCATTGCCTTCCATGCTCCGTTCAGCCAGAATCCGGGCGAACGCGAAAAGTGCCGGAACGGCCGCAGCCGGCGACCTTTTGGCAAACTGCTCGAAATCATGCCGGAAGAGAACGAGCAACTCGCTCCGCTTCAGCGCGATGGTGTCGCAAGCATGGCGGACATCAATAAAGAGAGCTGCTTCTCCAAAAAAATCACCCGCGCAAAGTCCGGGTTGCTGTGTACCGGCGAAGCCGACCGAGCCTTCAAGAACGATGTAGAGCGCGTTCCCGGGGGTTCCACGGGCACAGATGACCTCTCCCTGCTCCCAGATCCTGCGGTAGAGAACCAATTCGAGCCGGTGCATCTGGTTCCGGTCCAATCCGGCAAACATGGGAATCTGCCGGAGAAGTGTCTCGACAGGTGTCCTTCGTAATATGACCCTATAGAGATATGTATGGAATTTGCGAAACACGTCGATCCCGCCTTTTCACTTTTGGTTGACCGGACCAACGGCACGTTCATCCACCCACCCGGTGGCTCCTCCAGGGAGGGCGATCCGGACCATTTTCCCGGAGCGCTGCAGCTGTCGGACTGCCGTTGCCTGCGGGAGTCGGACCATCGGAGCCTCACCCGTACCCAGTCTTGCAAACAAATCGACATCATCGAGAATGACCGCCCGCTCGGGAGACGTCGCTTCAAGACGATGATACACGAGAGAGAGAACGGAAGCCACAAGAAAAATGACCATGGTCCCCAGAATACTTCTCGCTACAAACTTTTTCATCCATTTTCGGTAGATCATCAGACCCACGAACACCATGATGGCTGCCAGAAGAATCACGATGCCCCTGACGAGTTCACTCATGCTGCAGGAGTAATAGAGAAAAAAGAGGGCCTTGACAAGGGGATGGACCTGGATTTCATGCCGGTCTGCACCGGTCTGCCTGCGAATGGACTGAAGTGCCGCATGCAACGGTTGAAACGCATCGCTCACGACAAGAGCCCGCTCAAAGGCGAGTGCCGCCCGTCCATACTCCTTGTTCCGTACATTATTGTACCCTTCGTCCAACAATGTACGAAATTGGCTTGCCGGATCTTTTGTCTCGCTGGATGGTTGGAGATTCGTCCGATATCCGGCGACCTGTTGTGTTTCGGTGCTCACGGACGGAAACACCAGAACGGCCAAAGAGAAGCAGGCCAGAATGAAGAAGCACTGTTTCATTTCAGACTCTCCATGGAGGCAATGGCACGGCGGGCCTCATCCAGAAGCTGCTTCGGGTCAACACCCTGCCCACCGTAGCGGAGCGTGGCTGCCTGATCCAGCAAATCCTTCCATCGGGAAAGCAGGACAGGGTCGACCCCGTCCCTTTCAAGAAGAATGCGCAAACTCTCGGTCGTTCCGCCCGGGGGCGCGTTCGTCCGCCGGACAGCATATTCCCGCAAGACTTTTTCAACTCCGGCCGGAATCTCGGTTTCATCCTTCAAAGCTGCCAATCCTGCCAACGCCGTTTTTCCCGCCGTCCTTCTCGCATATCCGGGCAGATCGGCCTCTCTCCTGCGCTCTGCCCGGGCCAGAAGGCAGGCGATCAGCAGCCAGAGAGCAGCTGGCGAGAGAATCGCAACAGCCGCTGGCAGGCTTATGGGAACCGGCAGATCGCCCCGGGGGGGGACAAGGAAGGGAATATCCTGGGCATCCGACCCATGAGAGCCTGTGCCTGCAGCAAGGTCGCCTTTTCCCCTGACCAGGATTTTCTTCCCGGGTCGGGAGAGATCCATCCAGGCACCCTTTTGCGGATCAAAGACCCGAAACCTGATCTCGGGGACACGGACCTCTCCCGGAGTGAGCGGGTAAACAAGATATTTCCAGCGACGAATACCGTGCATCCGTCCCTGAATTGCACGCACCTCGGTATCGATCTGTGGCTGCATGAACCGGAAATTGGTTGTCGCAGGAATCTGTGGCTCGCCTGCCGCCCGGACGTTTCCTTCACCACTCAATATCAGCGTCATGACAAAAGGCTGGTCGCAGACATACCCGCCCGCCGGCTCAAGGGTTTCCTCAAGTTTGAAGGAACCAACGGCTCCCGAAAACAGTCCTTCTGGATCGCGCGGAAGGTCCCTGACCGAAAGCTCAAGTTTTCCCGATTGGAGAACCACGGATTTTGGCCAAAATCTGTCATAATGAACCCGAACAGCAAATGGATCAACGGATTTTTGTCCGGATGTCAGGGGGAAGAGATACCCGGCGATATATCGATACCGGAACCAGTCCCGTCCCTGCCGTTCGATCCTTTCCGGTTTGGGTTGCTGGCGGGGTTCGGCCTGAACTTCCCAAAAACCATGCCTCTGGATCTGGGCGAATTCCACATTGATCAGCGATTGCCTGGTCGCTAGAATGTCGACATAGTGCACGACCTGCTCACCTGCCCAGACCGATCCCCGGTCAAAACTCGTCTCGAGTCTGACTTCGGTTTCCTCTTCCTCTTGCCCGCCCATCGGATCGTTGTCAAAAAAATCAAAGAGCCCCCCGCGTCTGTTCCGGACCGGGGGACGATTGGCCGACGTGGCCGTAACATCGAGTGTGACTGTCTGTGTAGTCAACACCCGCCCCCCGATCTTGCAGGTTGCCGGACCGAGGACAAACCTCCCCGCCTGCTGGGGCACAAAGAGAAAATTCCTGATCCAGGTCGAACTCCGTTCGACACGAGAATTGATAATCCGGACCGAATGATTCTGCGAAACCCCTGCATCCCGTCTGGTAAAGGCTGGTGTCGGAGGGAATTCGATCACACAATCCACTCCGGCGGCGTCATTGATATGCACCTGGACATAGACTGGTTCCCCAATGGCTGCAACCGGCGAAGAGATCTCGAGCCTGACTTCGATAGCCTGGAGAACCTCTGTGGAGATCAGGAACAGAAACAACGCCCCGGTTATGGTCCTCACCAGTCTTTCCCCCTGCGGACTCCACCCATGATCTGTTTATCCTGTGGATTGGTCTTCTGCTCCTGTTCCTGCAAGGCTTTGAGGAGACGGATTGCCTCCTCCTTGGTCATCTCCCCGGGACGGGGCTGTTGCCCGCCCGGGTTCTTCTGGCCGGATTGTTTCTCTTCGTTCTTATGATTTCCGGACTGTTGTGCGCCTGAATCGCTGCCTTTTTTGTCCCGGGATTTCTCGTCCTTGTCTTTCTCTTTGTTCTCGCTCTTCTTCTGTTCCTCCTGTTTGAGGAGCCTCCTGACAACGGTATAGTTGTATTGCATATCCCTGTCATCCGGAGCATGACGCAGACCGGCCCGCCATGCGTCAAGAGCACCCTGAAGATTTTTTTGCATGAACAGGACATACCCCAGGTTGAAGAGGCTGTCTGCTTTCATCTTCCCGTCTGCCCGGGCGACGACGGCCTTGAAATCCCGCTCTGCTTCAGCATGTTTGCCCAGGGTCGCGGAAGCCCATCCATGGTTGTATCGTGCTTCGAGGTTGTCCGGATCCGATTCCAATATCTTCTGCGCCTTGTCAAGAACTGCCTGGGCATCATCGGCCGCGTACACGGGAACCGACAACACAAACAATACCGTTGCAAGCAGAAGAGTTTTTGTCATATCCGCTTCCTCTCGGGGATTCCCAATCCCAAGGTCAAAAGAACCAGTCCCGCACCGAGAAAGAGGGGATATCGGTCCACAAGAGTATCCGGACGCTGCATCAACACCCCGCTCTTCTCGATGGAATTAATGCTTGAAGCAAGACGGGCGGTATCGAAGCGTTCGTTTCCGATCCGGTAATACTCGCCACCACCTTCCTTGGCCACGGATTTCAATGTCTCTTCATCAAGCTTCGAGACGATCTCCTCGCCGGCACCCTCCTCGGATGAGAGCCCGGCGCCACCGGCTGTCCCGATACCAAGAGTGAAGATCCTGATTGACTGATCACGATAGAGTCTCCGGGCCGAAGCCTGCGTATCGCCTTCATGGTTTTCGCCGTCACTGACAAGAAGCACAATCCTGTTGCGCTTGAACTGGCTCTTAAGTGCCCGGGAGGCTTTCTCCAATCCGTCTTCGATATTGGTTCCCTGGAGCCCGATCAGGGCGGGTGATGCGTTTTCGAGAAATTCACGGATCGCACCGGCATCTGCGGTCAGGGGACACTGGATATAGGCAGCTCCGGCAAACAAGACGAGCGCAAACCTGTTCCCGTCAAGTTCCTTGAGGAGTGCCGAGAGTTCGGCGACCGTCCGTTCAAGCCTGCTCGGCATGACATCACGGACGCTCATGCTCCTCGAGATGTCGAGAACAATGGCAATATCGATGCCGAGTTCCGTCTCTCCGCCATCCCGTGCACCCCAGCGGGGCCGCATCAAGGCGACTACGAAAAAGAAGATGGCCCCGAGGACGAGTGCGAAACGGAGATAGCGGCGGGCCGGAGAGGCATCGATCTGCCGCACAAGAGCCGAGCCACCTTTCAGCCTGGTACAGAGTCTCTTCCAATGCATCCGTCCCAGAAGATAGAGGATCACGGATGCGGGAATCAGCAACAAAAGGTAGTGCCATTCCGGATTCTGGAATATCATACAGCACCTCCGGGGAGGATCCTGAACACACAATGCCGCAGAATCAGGGAGATGACAAGGGATGCCAGAGCCGCCAGAATGAACGGTTGATAAAACTCCTCACGCTCGAAAAAGTATTTCCGCTCGATCATTGACTTTTCGAGCGAATCGATCTGGGCATAGATATTCTCGAGCATTCTGGCATCGGCTGCCCTGAAATACGCTCCACCTGTTTTTTCGGCGATCCCCTTGAGGGAATCTTCGTCGATCACAGTCTGGCTCCGGACATAGTAGTCGGGTTTTTGTGTCGGCAAGAGGGGTTCATCACTCCCGACACCGACTGTGTAGACCTTGACACCGAGGGCCTTAGCCATCTCTGTCGCGGTTTCGGGATCGATTGTACCGGCATTGTTGACCCCGTCCGTGACCAGGATCAGGACCCGGCTCTTCGCTTTGGACGAAACGAGACGCTGGAGTGAATTAGCCATGGCCATGCCGATGGCCGTCGATTGCTGTTGGACGTCCGTAAAGTCGACTTCCGACAGAATCCTCTGGAGCAGTTCATGATCGAACGTGAGCGGACACTTCGTGATGGCATACCCGGCAAACACTGTGAGACCAAGCCTGTCATCCATTCTCTTCCTGAGGAAATCCGCGGTCAGTCGCCGCGCATGCTGCAATCTGTTTGTGAGGATACCGGCTGTATCATGATAATACCCTTGGCTGTGGGATGCGCGGATTGCCGCCGGATCATCCACCGAGCGCATACTGCCCGAAACATCCAGGGCGATCATGATGTCGACACCTTCGCTGTATCTCTTCTCGTAGCTGTGGATGATCTGTGGACCGGCAAACCCGATCACAGCGAGGATCCATGACAGGATGACAAACCCCTGCACCATGAGCAATCGCCAGCGTCCTGCCCTGCGTACACTTTCGGGAATGACCACAAGGGCACTCCAGCGTACAACCGGGAGAGTCCGACGTGTTTTGATCATGAGCAACGAAAGGGCAACAACACCGGGGAGCAGAAGCAAGAGCAGAAGGGGATCACGAAAATTCATGGTTCGCCCTCCCGTGCCTGCTCCATGGTTTTCCACTGGGACTCGATACGTTCCAGCCAGGCAGCAAGACTTTCGAGATACCCGGTCAACTCACCGGGCGTGGGTATCTGCCGTGCAAACTTTGCCATATCTCCGCGTTCAAGCCATTCCCTGATTTCATCCGTCATGTCATTTCCTGCCCAGGCAAATTCCCTGACAGAAGCAACAACCTCCCGGCTGGTCTGTTCGACAAGATGCAAACCGCTGCGGCCACTGAGGTACTGCTTCAGGGTCTCGGTCAGGAGGAAGATGTGCTCCTTGATGGCAAGTTCATCCTCGGGAAGATTTTCTCTGAGAATCTCGATCCTCCTGGAGGCCAATTCCCAGGGATCGGCAATCTGGTTTGCATCGGGAAGAACAAATCCCTTTTTCCTTTTACGTACGATGAACCAAGTCCATCCCAGGAGGACCAGGACGAGAAATATCCCGAAGATCAGAAGCCAGGGCAGGCCCGCACTGACCGGTCCCCTCAGTCCGCGAACCGGCGGTTGAGCCGAGAGATCCGTGACAGGAGCTGCAACAAAGAACCAGACGGGGGGACTGGAAAAAAACTGTTTCCTTCCGTTTTCCACCCAGCCGATTCTCAGTCCCGGAAACATGCCATCTTCCACGGCAAAACACTGGATCCGCCCGGTGATCGATTTTCCTGAAACCGTCAAAGCGGATTCTTTTTCACCGGCAAGCTCCCAGTCGGCGTTCGTCTGCCTGATGGAAACGGAGACCTGATCAAGGACAGCATTCTTTGGAAGATGAACAACGAAACCGACATGGGAACCTGTCTCGACCCTGGATGTCGCCCATTCCACTGTGACACCGGTTGCCAAAAGTGACGAGATTGGAAGAAGAGAAAAGAGGAGAGCGGAGACGATGCGACGCGTCATTGTCTGGCAACCCTCCTTCTGAAAAACTCCATCAATGCTTCGCTGTAGGCATCCCCGGAACGCACGGTCAAAAAATCGATCTGCTGTTTCCTGAAAAACCTGGTGAGTCCGGCCTCCCGGAGGGATGATGTTTCGGCGAATTCCCGTCCAAGTTTTTTGCTCCCCATCCAGCAAGGTTCAATTTTTCCTGTCTCGGCATCCTCGACAACAAAGAGCCCGTTCCCGGTCATGGCAAGCTCGGCCGGGTCACGGAGAACAATCGGAACAAGATCATGCCGCAGGGCTGTGCGCTGCATGGCTTTTTCATACCCCTCACCGTAAAAATCCGAGATGAGGATGACAATGGTCTTTCGTGGAAGGATTCTGTTGATGTGATCGAGGGCCAGAGCGATATCCGTCCCCCTACCCTTGGGTTGATGACCGAGGACATCCCGGATGATTCGCAAAACATGGGTGCGTCCCCGCTTCGGCATGACCATCTCCTCGATTCGGTCACTGAAAAGAAGACACCCGATCTTGTCCTTGCTGGAAAGCGCGGAGAGGGAGAAAACGGCAGCCAGTTCCGCCGAGAGCATTTTTTTTGTCTTGTCATGACTTCCGAAAAACTGGGACGCACTGATATCGATGGCAATCAGGACGTTCCGCTCGCGCTCTTCCCTGTATTTTTTGATGAAGAGTTTTCCGCTGCGAGCGGTGACATTCCAGTCTATGGCACGGACATCGTCGCCTGAAGCGTACTCCCGGACTTCCTCGAACTCGATGCCAGTACCGCGAAAAGCTGTCCGGTACTGGCCAGCCATCGCACTGTCCGCCATACGCCGCGACCGGATCTCGATCTCGCGTACCCGTGAAAGAAGCTCGCGCAAATCCTCGTTGTCATGGGACGGGGACATGTTCAAGGACCTGTTGTACGAGATCATGGCTGGTGATCCCTTCCGCTTCAGCTTCGTACGAAGGGATAATGCGATGTCTGAGGACATCGGCAGCGATCGCCCTGACATCATCCGGCATGACAAAGGCCCTGCCCTGAAGCATGGCATGGGCTCTGGATACCGCGGCCAGACAAAGCGAAGCCCTGGGTGAGGCACCAAAGCCGAAGAGACTGGCATCAAGCCCATATTCGGCAGGCGTCCGCGAGGCGAAGACAATTCCCACGATGTAGTCGAGAACCTTGTCGTCCATGTAGACTTCTCTCGCCAATTTCCTGAGTCGCTCGATATGGTTCTTGCCGAGCACAGGCCGGACAGTTTCGAGACTGCCCTGCCCATGCATCCGGACAATCATCCGTTCCTCATCCTTGTCCGGATACCCGACAATAACCTTCATCATGAAACGATCGACCTGTGCCTCGGGCAGAGGATAGGTTCCTTCCTGCTCGATCGGGTTTTGTGTGGCAACAACGAGAAACGGTTCGTCAAGGGGATAGGTCGTTTCTCCGATGGTGACCTGATGTTCCTGCATGGCTTCAAGGAGGGCGGACTGGACCTTGGCCGGGGCACGGTTGATCTCGTCAGCCAGGACAAGATTTGTGAAGACCGGACCCTTTTTGGTATCGAAATGCCCTGTCTTCTGGTTGAAAACCAGAGTCCCGACAAGATCCGAAGGGAGGAGGTCGGGTGTGAACTGGATGCGTTTGAACTCGATATTCGCGATATCGGCCAGGGTTCGCATGGCCAGGGTTTTCGCCAGACCGGGCACACCCTCGAGAAGAATATGCCCCCCGCTCAAAAGACCAATCATCAGTCTCTCGGCCATGTGACGCTGCCCGACAACCCGACGCGAAAATTCGGCAAAACAGGATTCAAACAGCGCTTGTTCCTTTTCGATTTTCAAGCCCAACTCTTTCAGATGTCCGTCTACTGGCATGATGCACTCCGTCGTTCGGAAAGTTTTTTGCGTACTCCAGAAACTGCCAAAAAACCGGCCGTCCCGAGACCACCGGCCACAAGCAGGATGGCCCACACCGGAATCCCGTTTGGTTCGGCAATCACGATTTTCGAGGCTGGAACCGGTACGGCATTTGTAATCCCGGCAACCGGATCGAAAACCACGACATCCGGCCATTCGAGGGACAGGCTTCCGGCATGTTCGGTCTTGAATACATAGACCATTGACTCGATACGTCGCTGTCCGTTCGAGCCATCGAGAAACCGGGTAGTCTGTGCTTCCCTCTGGAGGGAGAGGATTCCCCGTGATTCAACGTTGGAAGGGAAGATGACGCAGGCATTCGTTTCCGATCCAGGCAGGATAACCCTGATACTGGCGCTGAACGTCTCACCGAGTGCGGGTCGATCCCGGTCGATACTGGACGAAACCTGCGGCGAAAGGGGATCCGCGGCAGCAAGGACAGCGGGAGCACGGAGCGCGAGGGCAATCAGTGTGTACAACACGAGGAAACGCATGGCTTCTCCATGACAAGTGTACCTTGCGGAGCCTGACCAAAACCCGTCTGTCAGCCGGCATCCAGCATTCACCCACTCCACCCGTAAAAAAATGTAGCAAGCAAAATACAGCCTGGCAAGCATGTCAATTCGTTTGTGGTCATTTTTGGGAACAATCTCCAATCCT
>Ga0116158_10000775_pt1 | contig 30013 bp, 36 predicted proteins | sample AD_UKC052_MetaG_FD_89883 | JGI IMG/M metagenome (GOLD analysis project Ga0116158, IMG submission 89883) | Active sludge microbial communities of municipal wastewater-treating anaerobic digesters from USA - AD_UKC052_MetaG | ecosystem: Engineered > Bioreactor > Anaerobic > Digestate | place: USA... | reverse complement strand
GGTATACATCAAGGCATCCATGATCATCTCTGGCTGCACTACTTCACGCATTTCACGGACAAGATTTTGCTGCGCTTACGGCCACTGCGTGAAGATGACTCCAACCATGAATTTCCTAGCCCATTTCATTTCCTGCTCTATAAGATAGTATCTATATCGACTGAATGGATCGATGAAGCGCAGTACGTTAATTTGCAAGGCGACAATTCAACTAATGAACAACGAACATTAGAAGAAAGAAACTATATTCCACTGGAAGCTTCACAGGCTGTGGGTCTAATCATGCACAGCATAGTTGAATCCGAGAAGCTCGATGACCGTTTTAAGGTTTATATGCTTGAAGTTGTCTTGGGCAGGATTCAGAGATTCCAGAACTCGGGCTCAATGGACAGTCTTGCTCGCGCCTTGGAAAAGTCCATCATTTATGGCTACGATATTTTGACGACTAACGCATCGTACAAAGAAAACCTCTTTCAACTTTATCAACAAATCGACCACCCGATTCGAGGTGGCATGATTCACTTCACCAATGAGCTGAATACTGCATTGGCCACCTCAATTTAGGATCGGAAGGCAGTCAGAGTATTCGACATGAAACCGCCTTACGTGTTCCATGTTTCGGGGGTCACCAGTCAGAATGGCTATCAGTTGAGTAGAGAGTGCCACTATCGCGTTGGAATTTCGCACCACGTCGTAAGTCAATTGCGCAGGGTAACCAGCCAGCGTTCGGGATAACGGATGAAGACCACCGTGTGCGTAACTGTTCATGGCCTTCCAGGTCACGTCGCGGTACTGCTTAAGTTGCTCAACAATAGCGGCCGGTGCCGTATTGCTTTTCTCCAGCTCCTTCAACATTTCCGCCAGCATTAACCCCTCATTGGCGCGCTTTGCACTTTCCACAGTTAGTGGCTCGCTGAGCTTTTCGACCCATGTATCGTTGGCGGTATGCAGTAGCCAGATTCCGCGAACCAAACTTTCATATTGGGGCCGCATTAGAGCGATAGCTGATGGGTAGAAACCTTGACTGATGAGAACGAGCGCACCGGCGGCATGTTCCAGAGAAAGTAGACCAGCTTGAAGGGCAACCAAGTGCCTCGTACCGTCAACGGGAATCAAACCGCTGGCAAATTCGTGGACATCAGCTTGAAACTCGCCTGACCGTTCGAGAAGTACCCTGAGTTTTTCGTCGTTCATATAAATGCTCATGTCGCACGGCACCGGGCGCGTGCTTTTCCATCATGGAGTGACCGCTTCGGTTTTCTTCAGATACACATAGACGCTGGCGCGCGAGATTCCAAGCGTTTCTGCAATCTCAACTTTTGACAATCCTTCTGCGGCCATTTTTTTTAACCTTGCGATTTCAGCTTTATCCAGTGCGTTCTTCCTACCTTTGTAGAGATTCTTGGCCTTGGCGATGGCAATGCCCTCTCTTTGGCGCTCAAGAATCAGGGCACGCTCAAACTCACTAACAGCACCCAATAGTTGGAGCATTAGCTTCGAGTACGCTGTCTGGTGCGCATCTGTGCCGGTTGTGGGAGGTTCAAACCGCAAGCCTTCCTTGACAAAAGTCACGCAAATACCCTTAGCATTTAACTGCTCGACAACGCTTTGCAGATCCCTCAAGCTGCGAGATAGCCTGTCCATACTGTGGACATAGATTTGGTCACCTTCGCGCACAAATTCGAGCATAGCTTGCAACTGTGGACGCTCCGTATTTTTGCCGCTGGCCTTATCGGTGAAAGTCTTGTCCAGCGCCACGCCGTCAAGCTGACGAGCATCGTTCTGATCCGCACTGCTGACGCGAACATAGCCAATGCGCTTGCCACCGCCGCTATTATTCTTCTTGGCAACCATTCCATACTCCAATCAAATAGTGGTTTTAAAGTGTCTATTTGTATTCTAGAGTCTTTCTGGAATATGTCAATTAAATCAAATAAACACTCTATATAGACACATTTTGCGCGGTTTGAAAGTGTCTATTTAGTGTGTACTCCAGATGGATTCTCAGCTTGCGCACGGCACTGGAACTTACCATTCACGGAAGCTGCACCAACGCAGTTTTAATGGCGTTGGTGCAGCCAAAAAAAGCCGCTGGCAGCGTTGCTGTACTGCTGGTACGGTACGTCTTACGTGGTTCTCGCACTCGAAAACTCATGGTGTCGGCTGGACTGCCGCTTTAAGTGGCTTTGGCTATCTGACCCAAAAAAATGTTCCCGTAAATTAGACCGTGATTTCAAACCTGAATGGAATAGAGGCAGCTATGTGAGCTTCGAAGTCATAGGCCTTTCGGGATATTGAATTTCCTCAATATCATGGTTGCAATTGAATCACCATTTCGCATGAAAAGCTTGCATCAACTGGCCCAACTGAGCAGTGTTGAGAGGAGTGATGGAATTGTTTTTTTGCCAATGTAACTTGGCAGTCTCTTCTAACTCTTCCAGAGTTGCCATTGCTTGGGCTGCAGAGTGGTGCCATACGTTGGGGCCCAGACGTTCCAGCATCACTGCTCGCAAATTCACCCCACGACTAGCGAAGTGATCAATGGCATGCTCCACCATATCAGCGGTCTGAGGTGAACCCGGACGGTCATAGGGGATCACTGGAACGTGCCCCACCTTCATGACAAAGTAGGGAGTGATTGGCGGCAATAACTCTGAGTACACTGAATTTTCAACCACAGTAGACCCAAGTTGCAATGTGAGTTGGACGCAATAGGTGCTGTGCGTATGAATAACACAGCGCACGTTCGGATCAAATTTTTCCGTCGCTCGGTAGATGCGGGTGTGCAGCGTAATCGTTTTGCTTGGCAAGTCTCCACTCAAATGTTGACCTAGCGCATCCAATCGCGCCAGTCGCGCGGGGTCCAAAAACCCAAGGCAGGCATCAGTAGGTGTGATCAAAAAACCATCCTCTAGACGCACACTGATGTTGCCAGCGGTCGCGTGGACATATCCACGGTCAAACAGACTCTTGCCAACTCGACAGATCTCTTCGCGCGCCAAATTCTCGGTAGCCAACTTTGTCATGACAACAGTTCAAAAGCCTGCGTAAAGATATCCGGTGCACCAAAGTTCCCAGACTTCAGAAGGATATGCACCGGTTTCTCCGCAATTTCTGTCACAGCATGGCACCAAGGAACACCGGGTGCGACCTGCACGCCCACTTGCAATTGAGAAATACCCAAGGCCTGCACGCAGGCGCCAGAAGTTTCACCGCCTGCCACTATTAGTTTCCCAACGCCTCGCCGCACAAGTCCGATAGCAATTTCCGATAATGCTTTCTCCACCATCTGCCCGGCAACTTGAGCACCCAACTGGGCCTGCACATTATTGACGGCCAATGTATTTGCGGTCGAGTAAACCAATATCGGCTTATGGTTGAGCCAGGGTTCGGCCCAGTTCAGAGCTTGTTGAACCGTTTGGTTGCCGTCGGCAAAGTGCAGGGGATCAATCGCAAAAGTCGGCAATCCGGCTTCTATGAAATGTTTGACCTGACCGTTCGTCGCCATTGAGCAACTTCCGGACAAAATGGCACAAGCGCCACGTGCAGTCGGAAGTGCACTCGCAATTTCCGACGGCGCGATGGAGAAGTTGGCAGCAAGTCCAATGGCCAATCCCGAGCCGGCTGTCAATAGTGGCAACCGGGCCAAAGCTCGTCCTACGACCATCAGATCGGCGTTCGATAGTGCATCCACAATGGCAATTCTCACACCCTGTGCTCGCAATTGCTCCATGCGCTCAGCAATGGCGGCCTCACCGCATGCGACTACCGTGTAGTCCAGAAGACCAACCTTGCCACGGCACTGCGCCTGCATGATACGCACCAGATTTGAGTCATTCATGGGCGTCAACGGATGGTTGCGCATGCCCGACTCGGCCAGTAAACCATCGCCCACAAAAAGATACCCTTTGAACACTGTGCGCTGGTTGTCCGGGAAGGCTGGCGTGGCTACAGTGAAGTCAACATTCAACGCATCCATCAGGGCCTCGGTTACAGGACCGATGTTCCCTAGCGTTTCGCCTGAATAAACACTGTCAAAAGTAGAGCAGTATTTGAAGTAGATCTGCTGTGCACCCTGCGCCTTTAACCAGCGCAGTGCGGACAACGACTGTGCCACAGCTTCGCCGGGGCGCACAGTTCGAGACTTAAGCGCCACCACTATGGCATCAGCATTCAACACTTGATTGTCATTGGGCACGCCAATGGTTTGCACCACTCGCATCCCAGAGCGCACCAGATTGTTTGCCAAATCAGTAGCCCCAGTGAAATCGTCTGCAATGCAGCCAAGTTTCAACTGCTTCATTGAACGGTTGTTCATGGATTGATCAAATCGTAGGTTTGCACACTCTTCTTGATAATCCAAGGGGCCACAAGCTTGTCAAAATGCAAAAAATGTTCGCTGGCCAGGTGCAATTCAAAATCAGCCCTTTGGCCGTATATCTCGTAGAGGAAGAATTGACAAGGATTGGCTGGGGAAACGCAAATATCAAACCGAAGGCAACCCGGTTCCTTCTCCCGCGTGAGATGGGCGTTGTTTAGTATCGCATCCTGAAACTCAGCTAGATTTGAATGTAGAACATCAATTAGCACGGTTACTATGAAGCAGGCTCCTTGCATGGAACTATCGCTTGTATGTGTCATTTCAAGCTCCTCATTTTTTCGTTTTGTATTCGATAGGCAATTTCTGATACTTCAAGTACCCGAAGGTGCCATTCAGGCGGTGTTTCAAAAGCCGTGTCACTCTGCAATGCATCGACAAAATGACCAATGGTTGCTGCATAACTCATTTGGTAGTCTTCATCGAAGTCAAATCTATGTGTAATAGGGTTGTCCGTGAGAAGGCGCAGGACATTACCGCGCAACTCTATGCTTCCCCGATCTCCAATTAGGCTGACACTATCGCGAAGTACCGGCAGGGCCGAGGCATCCGCCATGTTGCCAGTAACTACGATCTCTTTGTGGTCTGAGTTAGACAGATGAATGCGTGCCGCAGACTCGCCAAAGACGCTCTTCGCGTCGAAACGCAGCTCTGAAAAATTAACTTTATCGGCACCCGTCAACCATAAGGCTATGTCCAAGTGGTGAACCAACACCTCGGCGACCATAAGTCTTGGCAAAGTGGCAAGCAATGGTTGTCGTACAAGCGCAGGAATAATGCCATTTTCAGCAGGTAGCAGTCCGCAACTTCTGACATCGATTTCACCGCGCACGAAGTTACCGATGCGTCCCTGTAAGAGCCAATTCTGGAGGATGCGATAGTGCGGGCGAAAGCGCCAATTTTCATGAACCATTAGACGCACACGGTTGTCCAGTTGCTTGAAGATATGGCTGGCAGCTTCTAAGCTGGGTGCCAGTGGCTTTTGGCACAAAATGGCTACACCAGCCGAAGCGGCAACTTCACAATTCGTTGCATGCATCGACGGCGGTGTCGCGATATCCACGGCATCCAGCCGGGCCGAAGCAAGCATACTTTCCAAACTTGAAAAGACCTTCGCAATTCCAAATTCGGTCGCCCGCGCTCGCGCCTTCTCAATGTCTGGATCAGCAATGGCCACCAGATCAATCTCGTCCCCCAACATACGCCATCCAGGCAAATGAAAACCACTCGCCATACCCGCGCCTGCGAGTCCGACACGCAATCTATTTTTCATATCATGTGCCTGCCTAGCAGGCTCAACGGCGACTCTTGCAAAATTACTTTCCGCTCCATAACGTCGGGAACCCAACGTTTGAAATGATCCAGAACCGCGCCATAGTCAAGTCGTGTCTGCATGCGCACGAATGGCCAGTCTGATCCCCAAAGGCAACGTTCTGGCCCATACAGTAGCAATAGGCGCTGGGCGAATGCATTTGTGTCCTCGAATGGCCAAGCCTGTTTAGAGAATCGGAAGGCGCCACTCAACTTGATCCAAGTATTCGGGCGTTGGCTAAGATCACAGACAAACTGAAACCCAGATTGATCTAATCCAGCACTGACGTCGGGTAGTCCGCAGTGGTCGATCACCAAGGGCACTGGCCACTGCGAGACGCACCGACCTGCCTCGCGCCAGATTGCGGCATCAGCCTGCACTTGCACAAACCAGCCGAGTTGTTGCCACCGCTGGGGCGCCTGTATATCGGACAACCATGAAGCGTGGCTCACACCATCGTGACGAAGATCAATTCGAACACCCTGAACGCCCAAACCTGAAAGTGTCTTTAGGGTATCGAGATCTTCATCACCGCGTAATCGAGCAACTCCTACAAGTAGTGGCTTTGCCGAAGCCAAACTTTCAGTTAGCGGTAACAGATCGTGGTTGTACCCAACGGTTGGGGCAACAAGAATAGCTTTGTTCACTCCATGGGCAGCCAGCACATCACGCAGTACCGCCAAACTTGCACACTCGTGTGGCTGCGGGTGGTAAATTGTGTTTACATTGAAAGGATGCACTTGAGGATCGAACAAGTGCAGGTGGGTATCGATCAGTCCCATACCTATGCAATCGATGTTGCTCGATTCATTTAAGTTTTACCTCATGGGCTAATGCCTCACCACGTTGCCAACGAGCGATGTTGCCAAATAGCGCTGTCATCTTTGTCTGAAGTGCATCAATAGTAGCCGCAGCACTATGAGGTGTAACAACTACGTTGTGGAACGAAAACAGAGGATGATTTGTGCTCACTGGCTCGCTCTCAAAGCAATCCAGTCCTGCACCGGCGAGGTGCCCACTTTGAAGCGCTTTGGCAAGTGCCATTTCATCCACCAGTCCGCCGCGCGAAGCATTGATGAGAATGGCTCCAGGCTTCATGCTGCGAAGGGCTGCTTCATTGATGAGATGTTTCGCTGCTAGTGAAAAAGGCAAATGCAGCGATACGATATCTGAGGTCGAGAGTAGTTCGGATAAGCCCAATGCAATTGCCTGAGCATCTCCAATAGGGATGGTATTTTGGGCAATTCCTGGGTCATAAAAAACTGCGTGTGTACCAAAGGCATGCAGGCGCGCCGCTACCGCCTGCCCAATGCGACCAAACCCTATGTAGCCCACCCTCATACCGCTCAACTCGCGGGATTCACTTCGGTAGGTGTTCACATGCCAGCGTCCTTGTCGCAACTCCGAATCAACATGGCTGAGTCGCTTGCACACTGCAAGCATAAGCAAGACCGTATGTTCTGCAACACCAGTAGTCGTTCCTTCTGGAGTCAATGCCAAGCGAATATCACGCTCACACAAAGTTGCAACCGGAACAGTGTCTTGGTATCCAACACCTTGGTGATGCACCAATCGAAGTTTTCTACCCAAATTGATATCTTCAGACCTGATAGGTTGCGCCGCAACGATAACTACATCTGCTTGAGGCAATGCTTGTGCTCGAAGCTGAGAGTCATCGCGTTCAAGCGTGTCAACTTCGGCAATACCTGCTGCACAACGACGTAATACTTCGTACACAGACTCGGGCGCATGACTCCAATAAAGAACACGTGGAAGGACCATTGGTAACTCCATCAGTCTATATAGCTGACTTTGTCCGCCGACAGGAACTCCTGTAGCCAAGGTGGGGTGGACAAACCACCGTGCACCCACTTATCCATGCGAGTCTCTTGCTCGCGGATTCGCTCCATATCTAGCACGACGGCACTGGCATTTTGTCTTTCAACGACAACTACTCCATCTGCATCACCGCGCAAAATGTCACCCGACTCAATGAACATGTTGCCAACGCAAACTTTGGTTCCCAACTCGCCAGGGCCATCCTTGTAGGGTGAATTCGGGCTTAGCCCTCTGGCAAAAACCGGTATTCCAACGGCATTGATCCCCGCCACATCGCGCACCATGCCGTCGGTTATCACTGCAACAATGCCAAGGTTACGAGCCATACCAATGAAAACATCACCCACGACCGACGATTCTGTGTAACTGTCTGTTGCCAGAACCAGCACGTCGCCAGGCTTAGCGAAAGCCAATGCTGCCCATGCTGCCAGGTTATCGCGTCCCCTGGTTCGAACTGTGAACGCCGTGCCACAAAAGCTTGTCTTTTCGGATATGGGCCGTATGGCACTGTCAATAGCGCCCCTTTTGCCGTTGGCATCAACGATCCAGCCAGTACTGACCTGACTTAGCGCCTGAATGCTCGCCGCATCACTGCGCTGTATATCGCGCTTGACATAAAGTTGGGGTTTGCTTGCAGCCATGAAATATTCTCCTTAGTAAGAAATTGGAATTCGTGAAATTGAGTTTTTCGTATTGAAGTCAGGGAAGAGCCTGACCGGTTGTCGTATCGAATAGCTTGACACGATCAATGTCAACAGCAATACCCACCTTGCTCCCTTTAGCTGGACGCTCATCGCGGCCCACTCGGGCACGAATGGGGGCTGGCAGGCCATCCAAACTAAGCAGCAAAAGAGTTTCTGCACCAAGTGCCTCGGTGTTCAAGACTTCTGCTTCAATAGGTGAACCTGGTCTAAGAGAAATGTCCTCTGGGCGGATGCCGAATGTCACGGACTGACCATTTGTCAATGGTGTGGCAAGTCGAGTCATCAAACCAGACGCGTTTACAAATTGCGATCCCAATGAAAGATATTGCCCGTCGGCATTCAGTGAAACAGAAGTTTGCATCAAGTTCATTGGGGGGCTTCCCAGAAAGCTGGCAACGAATGTGTTGGCAGGATCACGGTATACGTCCAGTGGCCGTCCAACCTGTTCAACGCGTCCTGCATTCATAATGCATATTCGAGAACCCATGGTCATGGCCTCCACCTGGTCATGAGTCACATAGATCATGGTGGCACCTAGTCGAGCATGCAAAGAGGTGAGCTCTGCCCTTGTGGAAACACGCAGCGCAGCATCCAAATTGGAAAGCGGTTCATCAAACAAGAAAACCTTCGGATCTCGAACAATGGCGCGTCCCAGTGCCACACGTTGCCGCTGGCCCCCTGAAAGCGCGTGAGGCTTTCGGTCGATGTAGGGAGCTAGCCCAAGAATCTGCGATGCCTGCACGACACGACGATTGATCTCCTCAAGTTTGAATTTTCTTCGTCGAAGACCAAACGCTAGGTTTTCGCGCACGCTCATGTGAGGGTAGAGAGCATAGGACTGAAAGACCATGGCGATATCTCTATCCTTTGCAGGCAATCCGTTGACCTGCTTGCCATCAATGAGCAATTGGCCGTCTGTGATTTCCTCCAACCCAGCAATCATGCGCAAGGTAGTTGATTTTCCGCAACCGGACGGCCCAAGCAGGACGAAAAGTTCACCATGCTCAATTTCAAGGTTAACGTCGCAAACTGCCGCTTGCGTTCCCCCCGCATATCGCTTGCCCAAATTTTGAAGTTTTACATTTGCCATGTCGTGTCCTTGTTCATTTCATTGCGCCGGCAGTCATGCCTTTGATTAGCTTCTCGGAGAAGAATGCATAAATCAAAACGACAGGGATGATGGCGATCATTAGCCCGGTAGCGATCATCCCGATGTCCTCAAGCTGGTCACCCATAAACCGCTGAATTCCGAGTGGTAACGTGCGCTTGGATTCATCTGTAATCAGCACCACGGCATATAGAAACTCATTCCATAGAAGGATCGTGTTCAATATCACCGTGGTTGAAATGGCTGGGAGTGATATTGGCAAGGCAATTCGCCAGAACACCTCAAACTCGCCGTAGCCATCGATGCGCGCAGCATCGAAAAGTTCACCAGGTATTCGCCGAAAGAATGTCTCCAGTATGTACACCGTGAGCGGAAGCTGGAAGGCGACGTACACCAATGTCAAGCCTGGCAGGCTGTTGTACAGGCCGTATTGAACCAAGATTTGAAACAGGGCGATCACCGTAATCTGCGGAGGGAAGACAATGGTGGAAAACAGAATGAAATAGATGGTTCTATTGGATGGGAAGCGGTAGCGAGCCAGTGCGTAAGCCGCCATGGATCCAACCACTGTCAATACGAGTACCGCAGAACAGACAACTAGCGTGCTGTTTTGGAAATAGACGTTATATCCAGAGCCAAACCATGCTTCTGTGAATTTTTCCCAATGCCAAGTCTTGGGCCATGCGTAGTGATTGGCGGTAATTTCTGTCGTTGTTCGCACTGACATGAGCGCAACCCATGCGAAAGGGCCTGCAGCGAACATTGTGTAGAAGCCAAGAATTACCATCACCAAGGTCAGTCGCCAACGCATATTAGTACTCCAACTTTTCGCCATGGCGTAGCAACCAACTAAGGCCCAGCACTGCGCTTATCACGATGACAAACCAAACTGCGGCTATGGCGCTGGGGTAGCCCAGATCAAACGTATTCCACTCGAAAGCACGCTTGTAGACGTAGGTCGAAACGGTTTCGGTCGACCACAAGGGCCCACCCTTGGTGGTGATCCATACCAAGTCGAAGATTTTCATTTTCCCGATGAAGGACAGCACAAGAAGATTAAGAAGCGTGGCTTTTGTCAACGGAACAATGACGTAGACCAACTTCCCCCACCAACCGCAGTTGTCTAGCTCGGCTGCTTCTATTACTTCGCTTGGCAGTGAATGAAGTGCGGCGAGCAAAACCACTAGGTTGAACCCTGCCCACATCCAACTAGTGATGAATATGAGAGCTGGTAGGGCAGTGTCTGGTCGCCCCAACCAAGCCCGAGCCCAGTTCCCCAAGCCAATCCAACGCAAAGTTTCATTCAGGGCACCCCACTCATAGTTGTAGATCCACGACCACAAGATGCCAACAACCACGTAACTCATGAGCACGGGCGTAAACCATGCTATTCGGAAGAATCGCGCTCCTGGCACCTTGGCATACAGCGCCAGAGCGAGCAAAAGGGCGATTCCCACTTCAAGTAGGGGTGAAGCTAGTGACCATATCAAGGTGTTTCCTACTGCGCGCCAAAAAAATTCGTCCTTGACCAGTTCCGCGTAGTTCTCCAAACCTACAAATGTCTCGCCCTTCGGCAATACATGATGGAAGCTATTCCAAAATGTTCGAACCACGGGATAGGCAGTAAAAGCTATATATAGGACTAGCGCGGGAAGCAGAAAAGTCACTATCGCGCCCCACGGTGAGCGCTGGCTAACATTCTGGTGGTTTGCTGTGATCATGTTTTGGGTTTTAGTTGGCCAGCCGGTGATGTCGCCACAAAGTCGCGGCGATTTCCGTAAGGCGCGCAGTGTGTACAAGCACCCGAGACAGGCCTTGTGTAACTTGCGAAATCTACTTGGCAGCTTCCAATTGCTTCGCTGCATCAGCGGGCGAGATCGTTCCAGCTGGCAAGGCGTTGTTGGTCACCTGCACAAAGACCTCCTTGCTCTTGCCCTGCATGATCTGGGTTGGCAGACCGAAGTAATATTGCGCGCCCTGATTTACTGCAGCCAGTTGCTTGAAGTAGGCCGCATATGGGCCACCAATTTTGGACGGATCGGACTTGATTCCGGTTTGTACCAAGACATTTTCTAGCCAACGGTTGGCCATTTCTGGATTGGCAAACGAATTCAGAAAAGCAATAGCTGTGGGCTTTTCCTTGCTGCTTGCATTGACGACGTAGCTACCGCCAACGGCCATGGTCTTACATTCATTGCATGCCCCGTTCTTCATACTGGGTGCCTTCATGATGCCCAGTGGGAAGCCAGCAGGTTGTCCCCCTTTATCTGGCGGATTGAAGGCACGCGAAGTGTAGAAGGACCCCATTTGCAGGGTCACCGCTCCTGGACTTGTATGAAAGTAGGTGTGCGACTCTCCGAGTTTGAGACTTGTAAAACTGGGGGGAAAGGCACCTGCCTTGACGAGGCTGTCAACCCAAGCCAGTACCTCAGTTACACGTGGATCAGTCCAGGATTTCTTTCCTTTCAACAAAGCATCGTAGTCAGCAGGGCCCAATTTCTTGAGTAGTGCTTCGTGCGTCACAAACGATCCAGGGAAGGGTCGATCCCCAACCCCTTGTGACATGGGGGTAAGCCCTTTGGCACGAGCTTTTTTGACCATGTCCAAAAACTGGTCTTCGGTGAATTGGCCATTGGCTGGCAGAGCAACACCAGTTTCAGCCAACAGCTTTTGATTGAAGTAGGTTTCGACGGTCCATGCCTCAAGCGGAAGTCCGTAGACGCCTTTTCCATGTGTCCAGACCTCGCGCGCCCAAGGCTCAACCGCATTCCAGTTCACCCCTTGTGTCAAGTCCACCAGAAAACCGTTGTCGATGTAGTCTGTTTGGTCAGGTTCCGCATAAAAAACATCTGGAGCTTGACCTGCACGAAGTGCGGTCTTCAATGCTGCATAAAGGGCACTCTTTTCGTAAAAAGTGATTTTGACTTTTACCCCTGGACGACTTTGCTCAAACCTCTTAGCCGCATCCTCAACATATTGGCGCTTTATCTGTTCTGCAGCCCAATGACTCCAGACCGTGATTTCTTCGCTCCTCGCTGAAGTCGCGGATAGCGCACCGGCAATCAGTGTGATTGCAGACAAGGCACTGAGAGTTGACGACCTGATATTCATGGTGATTCCTAGCTGTTAATCGATCTGTTCTTGCCGATAGATCGTGGGCGGCATTGGTACTGCGCCAAAATTGCGCCAGATATTGGGAAAATGTTTCACAATACCAATGGTGGCGATCATATTATCGATAAAGTTATCGATGTAACAGGGTTTACCCTTAATTTACGAGATATCTCAATGAATCAAAACGGTGTCGCAGACAAGACGATTGCAGACAAGGTGGAAGAAGAGATCTTGTTTGGAAGGCTCAGGCCACGTGAGCGCCTGGTTGAAGATGAACTGATGGAGCGGACAGGTGCGACTAGACATGCCGTGAGGCAGGCGTTAGTGGAGTTGGAGGCACGTAACCTGGTTGTGCGAGTACCTAACAAAGGGGCACAGGTTCGCGATTTCACGCGCGAAGATTTCGTACAAATCTGCCAGTTTAGGGACTGGCTTCACGAAAAGGCAGCGCACAGCATAGTTCTCCCGGCTGATCCGGTCTGGTTTGCCAAACTTGAAAAATTGCAACGTCAACATGACGTGGCTGTTGAGTCTGGGCAACCCGTGGATGTTCACCGCACCAACACTGCATTTCATGATGAGCTTTTTTCTGGGTGTGGCAATCGCTGCCTCACCCAGACCATCAACGAGTATGCAAAGTTGTCACTGGCCTATCGATGCCATTTAATGACCCGCAATGACTTAGCACTTCAAGCCAGGGATGAGCATCGAAAAATGATTGAAGCGATTCGCCAGGGTGATCCGGTAAGCCTCGCGAGTCTCTGCGTGGAACATACCCGAGCTGCCAGGAAGGTTTACGAACAGATACAGGGATGGTAATCGTCACATCGCTACTAGCGATTCAAACCCTAGGGGCAACCGTCGAGTCCGGCGCTGGGGATGAACTGCGCATTTCACGGGACCATATGTTGATCGCCCCACTGCATCAATGCCAATCAGCCACCTGTCAAGGACATCGAAACGACGGTCATCAAGGTCAGGGTCGCGCCAAGATGGGTCTAATGGTTAAACGGATATTGCGCAATACGAGTACCCACCAGATATGCAAGATGCCGCTATTGAACTCATCCTTCAGCAAGCACAGGCGTTGGGCGATAGCTGGTCTGAATGACGGATGTCCTGGCGACATCCTTTGGGTAGGACTTGCAGAGCCATCGACAGACTCTTCTTATTCAAGAATTACGTTTAACAAAAATCAGTGATTTGGCAGTTCATCACCCTCAGCGATAGGCGCGTTTGGAACCAAATTCATAAACCGATCAAAGTCGCTGCGGCTGCCTTTCGCGGCCTCAAGCTTGAGAAAGTCCAATGTCATGACTGAAGCCATCTTTTCAGACACGGCGGCTGCGATGAACTGGTTCACCGAAATTTCGTCGCGCAGGGCCAGTTCCTTCACTTTTTGATGAACAGAATTAGGCAATCGAACTGTCAATGCGGTCATGATTTACTCCTGAGCAAAGTCAAAAATTCAGCCGGTGTGATGGCATTCACCTTCAGTTCCGGTGCGCGCTTAAAGTCTTTCACATTGTGTGTGACGATGTACTGGCTACTGGATGCCACAGCGCACTCCAAAACCATGTCGTCATCTGGATCACGCAAAAACGGACGCCACAAGAAATGCACGTCTTGCAGATGCGCAATCGAAGCCAAATAGCGCAAGAAACCGATTGCCGCTTCAGCATCGGCTCCAGGCGGCAAGTGCTCTCGTCTGGTCAGCACCGATTGCCACTCTGTGTACAGGGCAACCGTCAGCGCAATCTCAAACTTGCTGCTGGGCAGCATGGACAGCAAGTGAAAGCTTGCGCCATCACGGGAACGCGCAGCGGCCACAAGCACCGAAGTATCAAGAATTACACGCAAAGTGGTTACACCAGTAAGTTGGTTGCATTGGCATAACTACATTTTACGCGTTTTGTCGTGCGAAGCAACAGCAACCAAATGCTCGGAAGTGCTTGTTTTTTAAGCATCACAGACAAAAATACTGCTTTTTTGCTGGTCCATCACCATGTTTTATCGTTTCTTTATGCAAAAAATGCATATAAAGCTGGTAAAATACAACTATCGGTTTACAACGTTACGAAATAGCGGTTTTCACTGTGTTTCAGAGCCACCGATGGTTATTTGAACAAGCCTAGACAGCCTGTCAAAACCTGACCAGAAACGTCCTGTTTTTGGGGCGCTGCCTAGCAACAGCGGGCAGCCAAGAATTCCACCCCGCATACGAGCCTGAACTGTGTGCCTGACCCACAGGCTACTTTGGCTCGTCCGTACCCGATGAACCTGTTGACCTGGCTGACCGCGCAGGCGGCTGGACTGGGTCTGGAAACCGACATGAGCCCAAAACAAACAGGCGGCGTCGATGATGATGCTGGCCCTAATGTAGACCTGACTGTTGCTCCTTATGGCGTGCCGCCCCATCCAGCAAACGAAGCATTCGTTAAAAGCATGGAAGCGGTCTTGATGACGACCATAGGCATGAACCTGAGCAGCATCACGCCCAGCGAAAACTTTGCATGGGCCGCCATCCAGATCAGGGACCACTTTGCGGATCACTTCGGCGAGCAATTTGAGGCACCAGTCAAGCCGAACGTGCCCAAGTTTTTGCTGCCACCTGAGCAACGTGTTACCCCGGTAATTGTTCCCGCCGCCTTTCGCTATCGACTGGGTTCGTTGGAACTGGCGACCCCTGATCGAGCCTGTGCAGTGGTGCGCAATCTGGACTGGTTGACCGAAGCCTTTCACCTCAGTTCAGCCGAACGCAAAGTGCTGCTTTGGACATACATTGCAAATCGCATTTTTCCCTCCGTTATTGAGGGCGTTATGAGCGAGATTCAGTGCCTCAATGAACGCCAAGCCCATGCCGCGCTGTCGTTGCTCTTGGATGAAACCGAATGTGAAATTGCGAAGTGTTTTTCAGAACCCTGTCGCCTGCGTGGAATGCGGCTCATTGATTCGCATCCTTGGCGATATCCACTGACGTTGGACAGCTTCTTTCAGGGAACTGAGAACTTGACCGATGTGCTGGAAGTCGTTCACTACAGCCGCACCGGAATGCTTCAACGCCTGTCAGAACTATCCTTGTTTTGGTCGATGTTGCCCGACGCTGGTGTCCCAAACGACCAGTTTTATAGGTGGTTCAAACCTGCAATGGCAGAGGCGTGTATTGCCACGGCCAACAACCAGCCACTCACGGCGGCACACATCGCAGAACTGGTGTGGTGGCTGATTGGGTACCGAATGCCTGCCGAACAGTTTGAACCACTGGCAGGACAAATTGATTTCGTGACCATACAGAAGGCCATTCAACGGTGCTGTATCGAGCGCAGTCAACATGAGCAAGACATTACGCAATTGGCCGTCGTGCAGGCACTTTACGCCGCTGTGCAGTAGCCGCCAAACAAGACCGCTGACACCGCCGATTCACGGCAACGTGCAGCACTGATCTTATACCCGCGTGCATTGGTATCCGACAACTTACTTCGGAGAACAACGCACGTCCCTACGTTTCGAATAATAGGAGAGACCATGACAAACAATGACACAACTACTGATGAAGCGCGTTCACAAACGCCAGTCACCATCATCGTCGGCAATGGCCTATTGTTCTTTCCTGGACAAGTGGTTGCCACCCCAGATTCAATCGCGTTGATGCAACTTCACCAATTCAGTGCAGCAGCATTACTGAATCGCCATCTCCATGGTGACTTCGGGGATGTTCATCCTGATGACTTGGAACTAAACAAAAACGCACTCGTTGATGGCTCCAGAATCCTGAGTTGTTTTAGGCTCTCGTCGCCAGAAAAGATCATGGCAACACCTCGATCAAAGCGGCATCTATTGCCCACAGTTTGGGTGATTTCTGACGCAGTTGAAGGCGACCCAAGACAGCGCGAAGTCACAACTTTTTTGACGCCAGAAAATTATTAGTATGTCGGCGCAATTCTTCAAAAACAGTGCTGCGACATACCGATTTCAACGCTATCACATCGGGCTGCAAGAAGGTCACACTCTGACCGTCAAGCAAAAGCGAGAGGTCCCACAACCGGTCCACATGCTCCAAGGCGATATCCAAAGTTGCTGCGGACTGCTTTGTGTATGCATGGTCGCATCCATTATGTCCTTGGCAAAACCGAGCGCACTGATGCACCTCACACGCAGAAAGTACGGGACGGCTGCACGCCTTTGGGAAGCCCTGCAGCCGTACTACTACACCGGAGTCACAGGACCAGAATTGAAAGCCGCCATAGACGGATTGGACTTGCCCTTGCGGTTAACTATTCGACATTGCAATGAGGACAAAAAACCCCACGCAACGAGTGCTGCAACCGTCAGCGAGTTTGCTGTCAAAAAACTCGGCAATGGAGTGCTTACGATGTTGGCCTACCGTAGTCTAAAAGATCGACATGCCCACTGGCAATTGGGCACAGGCGTAAGTGGTGTCACCAATGGAAAATCAAGTCAAATTGACACGCTTCTTACTCTTGATCCCGCAGAGGCCGCTCCACATTGGTCACACAGCAATTCCAGGCTGCGAATGCCAGATAGCAAAGCAGACCAAAGGGCTGGACATTGGACAATGGATGGCCCCGGTTGCTACACGCCGGAACCAGTGAGGCTGATCTCTGCCATTGCATTTGAACGCATTGATTAGCAGCCCGAATATTGAATACTTGGACTCTTGCAATGGATTCAGACGTGCTGGCGAAAAAGTGCATACGTGAACCACGTTTAACGGCGCGTTACAGCACTTGTTTCAGCTTTGGTGAGTCGACTGAATCCGCTGCATAAAAGGGTGAGTTCAGATGGCCGTTTAACTTGTTTGCGAAGACCGTAAGCGGCGCGTCTTTTGCGCAGAGTTGACATAGATGTAATCAGCGGGCATGGACGCCAAACCAGGCACATCCGGCGCATACTCCCTTGCCAACAAACGCGATACTTTAGGTGCAGCCAAGAACTGGCTTAGAAGTTTAAAGCGTTGACCACTTGAGGCGTGAGTCACAGGCGCATGGTACAAATGCAGCGTCTCGCGCGATCTGGTGATGGCGACGTAAAGTATTCGTCGTTCTTCCTCCAGAGCTTGTGCGTCGTCCAGCGCCTCGATATAGGGCAATTGACCGTGGGCTAACCCTACGACCATCACATGATTCCATTCGCGTCCTTTGGCGGCGTGAATGTTGGCGGTCACAACGCCGACGCCGACAGGCTCGTTGTGGTGCTGTCCAGCAATCTTCTTAAACGCTTCACGAGCCGATGCAGCATCGGGATATCCACGGCACATCGGTTCCCATCTATTCAATTCATGTTGAATTTCTGTGTTGGCACGGATGCCACCCAACAAATGCATATATGCATCTGCGCACTGCCCGAATCGCCCATCCAGCGAGGTAGCGCGCACTGCTATTCTGAGCCTCTGAACTGCGCCTGGCCATCTGGTTTCAGCGACCGTAATCTTTCGCATCGACTGACGAATGGAAGCTTCATCAATCTTGTGCCCGAGACGGGCAGAACGCTCCACCAACCGGACAAGGCGAAGAGTGGATAGGCAATGGCAAATATCTCTGTTTACGCCGAGCCTTTGTGTTGGGATGCCGTGTGCCAGCAGTCGTTGCTCTACCGGCTTGAGGAACTGTCTTGTGCGCGCCAATACTGCGATCTGATCGAGCGCCGTGCCTGAGCCGATCAGCCGCAATATATCTGCTACGACCTGGTGTGTTTGTGATGTCAAGCCACTGTTTGAAATCAGTCGAGGCATGACGCCTTGGCGGTGCGAAACAATTCGCTTATCTGAATCATGACCGGCTACCGCTGAGGCCAAAGCGGCAACCTCTCGTGTAAGGCGGTGCGAAACAGGCAACGGCAATTCAACCACACCCTTCAAGACGGCGGACAAAGGCGTGTATCGGCTACCGGCGAATCCATAAATGTTTTGGTCGCGGTCGCCAAAGACCATGACGCTACAACCGCAGTTTTCGGCTAACACCTTGAGTACCAAAGTTTGTGCCGGACTGCTGTCTTGGTATTCATCAACCAATACATGTTTGAAGCGAACCAAACTGGGCTGTTGTTCGAGCGAAAAGCATGCCTTAGTCAACATGTCACCATAATCAATGTAATTCGCCAATCGCTTTGCGGCTTCATACCTGCGTACGACCGAATTGATAACGCCAAGATAGCCCGATAGGCGCTTAAAACGGGTCATTGACACCGCCGTCGAGGGGGTCAAATTGGCAGCATGTGTGTACGCCATGGCGGACAGAAACAGTGCATGCAGAGCGGTCTGAGAAAGTAGCTGGCGCAACAACTTGAGTCGTTGTTTGCGCACAGGGGACGGAGCGGACTTCCAGAGCAGTTTGGCGCGGGCATCGATAAGCGTTTTGCGAATTGCTTGTGCCAACAGTTGCCGCGACTTCGCGTTGTCTACTACTTTCACATTGGGGGTCGCCATTTTGACGACCGACAGCGCAAAGGCGTGAGCAGTTTGAACGCATATATGGCGAGCATTATTGGCAAATTTTCGGCTGGGCGTTGTAGCGGATAGCTCGTCCAGTTTGCGGCGCATTTCACCAACTGCATCGTCTGAGAAACTGAGCACCAGAATATCGTGTGCCTGCACACCATCGGTGATGAGATGCCCAATATGATGTCCACAGGTGGTGGTTTTGCCGCCGCCAGGACAGGCTTGCACATTGACGCGCTTAAGCTTAGTTTTGACAATTATCTCGTGATGATCAATATCAGGAGCATTCATACACGGGTGTCTTTCTTGCCTGTAACAAGCAGGAGCAGGACAGAGCGGTGACCGTCAAATGGTTATGACTTTTTTGACGAAAATTTGGTGTGCGCATGTTCCATGCAAATTGCAAATACACAGCAAAACAATGCATTTTTTGATCATGAAGCCCGGTGCAAATGGTCTGCTTCATGATCAAACTTACGTAACTATTCTCTTATTTATCATCCGGCTGGCAAGCGTTGCTGGTCATTCGTTCGTATAGGCGTAAAGCCATTCAAGCCAGGTCATCACTGGCAGCTTGAGCGCCATTTCCGGGTTGACGCTCAGTGCGTTTTGCAACACAAACTTTTTCAATTTACGGTGTTTGTTGAGCCAGGTATTAGCCCGTTTCAAGTGTGCGGTGGGGCTCGCATCAGGCATTCCACCGATCACCGTTGCCAGCAGCTTCCCCAGCTTGGTACGGCTTGGGATGTCGTGCAGTTTGAGGCGGTCTTTCCAGTGGCGATCAAAGTCAAAATTGATCAGGTCATCCAGAGAGCTAATGCCGATGGATTGAAGAGGCTTCTTGCCGCTTGTGCGCCATTCAATGTGCAAGCATGCGGGATCGTATGAATTGGGGCGCGAATTGTTTAGCTTGCTGGGCTTGTCGGCATACATAGCAACTACGTGGCCGATGGGCTTGCGTCGTGAGAAATACCAAGTTGTTTCCTCAACTGGCAGAACGAGGTCACGGAAATATGGAATCTCCGCGCATTCCAAGAAAGCAGCTTCCAGGTGTTTGATGATGCGTTGATCATCGTGAAGCACATCGCGTCCGATTTCAGCATAAACAATGTCTACGCCCACCTCTTGACCAAGGCCCTCACGCAACACTTCAAGACACTTTAAGTTGGGCTGAAAGATTTCAATTCCTAGCTTCCGATTGGACTGATATTTGGGCTGACGCGTTACCTGCGAGACCGCATAGCAGTGCGGCTGAAGTTTGCTTACTGGGAAGGGCAATTCAGGACGGTCAAGGAACAATCTGATTAAGTCATATCCATCGTCATATGCAATGTCTGATGGCGCGATTGGGTGGTGGACAAAGGGTCTTTTTCTCATGATCAAATTTCTCTTACAGTGAACGCCATTGGCGCCCGGGTTATTTCAAATGTGTTGTCGGTTCGAGCAAGCCTTTTGCAACCAAATTCCGGAATCAAAGGCCTGCTCTTTTTGCGAATCAGGCGATGGTTGGCATTTCGTTCCATTCACGGCCATGCAGCAAATTGAAGTCTTTGTTACGTGACCATGTGCCATCTGGGTGCCAGTTGCCCCACTGCTTGAAGAAGAAGGCCACACCCTGCGCATGACACTGACGTTGGATGCTGTCCACCCATTCGGGCATCATGCGGCGGGCTGCGTATTTCTTGGCGACGGATTCACCACCGACGATCACCCAGTTGATCCCAGTCAGATCGAACTCGCCAAGGTCTTCGAGTAGCGGTTCAATGGACATGAATCGGGTCTTGGCATTCACTTTTCGCAGATCGTCAACACGAGGTAATCCATACCGTTTATCTTCAACAGACACGCCAATCCAGGCGTTGTCGGGCACGCTGCGTGTTGCGAAATATTCAGCCATGCGCTGCGATCGCTTGGTAAGGAACTGGAACTGATGCTTTGGACACTCACGTACCACCTGAAATATCTCGTCATTGAACTCGTCCGGCACATCTGAATGCAGGTAGTCGGCCATGCTGTTGACAAAAATCAGGCTGGGCTTCTTGATGCTTTTGGGTTGCTTCAAACGATCTGGAATACAAGTAACGTTGTTGAAGCCACCTGCATAGGGGTTCGTTCCGCTTTGACATCCGATAGCATCGACACGCAGAGTGATGACCCGTTTGTGTTTGAGCATCAGAGTTGGTGACGGTTGATTAGCGAGCGTCATTGCGGCCTCCGGTAGGGTTGGCTTTTTGCGTTCCTTTTTTGGCGCGGCCCTCCCATTGCGCATCACAGCGAACATGCTGGCGTTCGGCGTAGCAGTTCTTGCAGCCGGGAGAGACCTTGGTGCAACCCACGATGGGGTTCCAAGCTATTTGCGTCCAATTTATTTTTGATGGTTGTGCCATTTTTGAAGTCCTTTATTTGTGATCACTGTGTTTTTGGGCAAAGCTCCGCCCAGCGGACTCCGAAAAGTCCGTTTTGGCAGTGATCAGTGGTTAATTAGGTGGCGCTACTTGGAGCAGTTTGCTCAGCGCAAGTGATGTGAATTTGGCGAAGGTTTTGACCATCCACTTCAATACATTTACCAGACACGACAATGTGCATGTCGCTGTCAGTTTCATGGATGAAAGTGTTAGCCTCGGGGTCGATGTAGTTCACGCCTTTGAGTTTTCCGCGCGTGGCAGTTGCCATGATGTTTTTAAGGTAATGACTACCGAAGCGATCAAGCAGGTAAGGTGCAGTTATGTAGCACCGCGTAAGTGCAGCAGCGGCCTCATCTGAGATATACACCTGATCGAAGTTGATCACCTCAACATTGGCGACGAAGCTGTCCGAGTTGAATTGTGCTATTCGGAACTTGTGCAGGGACAACGAATCGTCCGCCTTTATGGCGCTCAGATCGAGGCGTTTCATTTTTTTCGGTGGTACTAAGGAAGACTGATTTGCTTGTGCCGAGCTTGCTTCGATAGTTAAAGCTTCTGACCGCTCGGCGGTATTGAATATGTTGGACATGTGTTCTCCTTTGCCGCTGTTCAAACAGTGTGACGTTGAAACGAGGAAGTGGCATCAGTTGATCCGTTCGTTATCAGACGTCTGTTGCGTGGCAATTCGTCTAACGTTCCAACCTTTGAAACGCGCTCCACAGCGTGCGAATTAACCCATTCGAGGAACGCTTGTTCGTCAATCAATACGCGACGTCCGAGCTTTATGATGGCGTGTGCCAATCCGTTTCCGGGTATGTCCGCGAGTCCACTCTTCGATGCCGAACGCTTGCGCGACTTTGATGCGTAGATCAGTGCGCGAAGGGCGTTCTCCGTGAACGCTGGATGATTGCTGGACAATTGGCGAACCAAGAGTAGCTTTTTTGTGGGTGGCATGTTGTGCGTGCCATGATCATTACAAGTTTGTTCCATATGGAAATCTCCAAAGTTAATAACGCGGTCAATGGGCATTGACTGGCTTATTATTTGAAGCATCTTTTGCAAATTTTTGTGACGCTTCTTTGGGTGCTTTTTGCGTCACAACGATGACCTAACGCTCATCCGACTAGCTGAGATTGGGCAGGCCAGCGATACCCGAATAGCAACGCAGTACCGGTATCAATGTTCGTGTGCAGCGTTGCACGACCACATGACCCTCAGAGTTTCAGAAACACTGTAAGGTCTCAAGTCCAATGGTTGGCAATTGAAGCGAGCTACAAGAAAGCAAGGGCTTTGTATCCGTGGTCGCGCAGGCGAGTCGCTCGACTAATTTTTTGACGAACGCCTTCGGTTATTTTTTCGTGGTCTGCAGATTCGTTACTCGGATCACGAAAAACCTCGCTCCGAACACGGAGTCCGGTTCTCTTATTCATCACTGTGCGTTTGAGCTTTGCCTGAAGACTCTTGGTCTCCCTGGTAATGGCCATTGGGGTTGCGCCGTTGGTAACGCTATCCAGCACATGCAGATACTCTTGAAATATTCCGTTCCTATCTATAGCCTTTGGCAAGTCATGAAGTAGCCCTGCCTTGCTAAGTAACTCGTGCTGCTTTTCTAGCGCGGCTTCTGCCTGTTTGAGTTGGAAAGCAAGCGGCATCGTGAGGTCAAATCGAATGTCAACTTCCTCAACTCTTAAATTAGGACCTTTGTAGTCGTGACCCCATATAGATGGACTGCGAAGGAAGACGCTGCCGTTATCACTCTTGACCAATGGACCAACTGCTTCAATGATCGTCGTCTTTTTTTTCCCACCTCGGCCAGACTTCTTTAACGGATGAAAATTCAATTTGTCGAGATCGACGGCTGATTCCATCCAAGGCGCATGTTCAAGACCAGCTGCGCAATATGGCTCGTAGGCCCATAGATCAGATGCGGCTGCCGGATCATTTGCCAAAGATTGGTTTGGGTCAACCCATCTCTTTAGGCAATATCTGCCTAGAAAAAACAAGTCAGACACCGGCGGCAAACTGGACGGGTCAAAGTCGTCGAATTTGCTGATGTGGTCGCGATAAGCACCGAGTGTCCCGTCTCCTTCAAACCCCTCGAAGTCTGATAGCTGACTCTGATCAAAAAACCGTAGGTCAAGAGTGCAAACCACATCGAATTTGATCAACGAATCCGTCAACAAGGTATTGAAGCACTTGTCGATGAGGTACCCAATTTGTTCGGTCTGAACCGAGCTGAGCGACGACATGAGTTCCCATGCCTTACGGTACTCTGGGTTTCTGCGTAAGAATTCCCACGCCCATTGTTGGGCTGTCAAATTCGACGCTGCTCTTTTGGGACTGGTGGGTATAGATGACACTTGCAACTCCGCTTTGCACCAGTCTAATTCAGGCGCAACCCGGCATTCCCATGTCACAGCTGTGTCACAGTTGCTCGCAGAAATAGGCACTATTTGGCATCAATGCAGCATGCTAAAATTTGATTTTCTCGAGTGAAGACAGTACTCGACAGTATTTGGCAACAGTCCGAGCCGGAGTTCGTAATGAGAAGGTCGGGTGTTCGATTCATCTCTCCGGCACCAATGAATATAAGGGTTTGTTGCTATGAATTTAGCAGCAAACCTTTTTTCCTTGGCGGGTATGTAACGGCGGATGTAAGCACATTCTCAAGTGCGGAGGTATCAAGTTTTGGAATGGCTTGACGCTCTAACCTTGCCTCTGAACCCGAAGTCTGAAGGGTCACCGCCTCATGAAACATGTGTGGCATTTGCCCAGACGTCGGCATAGTGGGCAACCTTCATCGCTGCTAGGTCTGGGTCTATGCGTTGTACAAGTGCGGGTGACCGTGCGGCAAAATCCTTGAGCGACTGAGTGACGGAATAGACCAGTGCTCTGTCAAGGAGGATCAATCGGTCGTGCAGGGCACGCGGCTGAGACAATCGGACTTCAAGAGGTCTATCCTGAGCAAACTGTTGCACCCAGCGCTCAAAATACGGCAGCACAGTTGCAGACTTAGTGTAAAAACTGTCGCTAAGCAAACGCACCGTCACGCCTTTAGTAGCTAATGGTGCAAAGTCAGTAAAAACCTTGCCATCCATATAGGCATCGATGATCAGAACGTCTTGTTTGGCCTCTGCGAGCACCTTACTGATGACTTGGACAGCCGTGAAACCTTCACCAACGGCAACAACGCCTCCGCGAGCCGCAGCAGGGGCCAGCGCCTCAGCGTGAGCTAACGCCCTAAAAATAATTGCTTGTATTTTCTGAGCTGAAACAATACCGCGATCTCCTCCTAAACTCTCGCTCGCATGGGAGATTCCAATCGTATCGGCGGCGTTACCAGATTGCTCGACCAATTTAGTAGCGCGACCAAGCCAACGATAGGTCTCTACCGTTGGAAATCCTCTCCCACCAAGTGGTGGCATTTCGGCCACAAGCTGACTGAGTTGAAGGTAAAGAGATTCTGGGTCCATTTTCATCGCGTAGTTGGTTTCTACTTTCGAATATTCAGCATATCACTCAAATATGTTCTGTCATAAAGGCTTAGTTAAGATGCACTCGAAAGATTCGACACGCACTAAACAAACCCTGCCTCCGCATCACCTAGTCACATAGCCCCACCGTACTTCTGAGAACGGGCAATGCCAGATTGAACAGTCGTCAACAGACTGACGTTGTTCTGTTTCAGCATGGCTGCCTGTTGCAGGATCACACGAACCACTAGCTCACCGACTATCTTGAGCCGTTATTTCTAGAAGTTTTCCACCGTCACCAGACGTAATGCACCGTGCGATTGAATTTGACCCTGCCCCGAAGCCATTCTTTGCCGAAAATTTAACAAAAACTTCAACGCTCTGATCCGGCAGTCTCTTCACCGCAGGCGGAGCAGTAAATGATTTGAAGTCAACAGAACTCTTGTTGGTGGCACCTGCGAGTATTGCGTCCCAGCAAGTGTGAATAGCAATTGTCTTTATTTCCGAGAACGGCTCTTGAGTCTTGTTCACAGGCTGGGCAAGGAATGGGGCTGCAACCGGTTGGGGCTCAAAAGCCCGATAAATTGCACCTGTCAACTTGAGTAGCAGGACGGCAACAATGATGATGGCCGTGAATCTCATCCAAGGCGTTGATACACGCCAAGCTAGTGCAATTGCTTTCACATTACTCCCTCGTTGTTTGCAGACCATCATACGATCTAACCACTTCGACAGCCGAAAATGACGTCCAGTTACTTATGTAATTCGGCTTTGATTTGTCGCCTAAGTCACTCAGGATCGTCAGCGTAACAGGCGATGCTCACCATAGGCGCAAAGTAGCGCCCACGAGTAGCGATAAGGTGATCCTCCAGTCTGGCCACAAAGTCTTCATACCGTTCGGCAGGCAGTCGAATCAGATTGATCCCTGTCACAGAAACCAATTCGGCTTCGTGGCGATCACCGCGACCGACAATGATCAGCACGGGCTGGCTTTCGTCATAGATGGGCTGGGCACGTTCTAGGCGTGCGATGCGTTTCGTGAGGGTTGTCATTCTTGGTTCTCCAATTTCTGGACACGGGCTTCAAGTTCACTGGCCTCGATACAGCGGTTAAGTAGGGCTAAAACGTTTGCCAATTTGCTGACGTCTGATGTGTCACGCCTGCCCATTTTTCCGTCCCGGTAGAGTCTTGCCAATTCACGCCTCACATCACCGACTGTTGCCAGAGGCAAACGCAGGCGGGCGGGGGTGTCTGGCGAATTTGCTGAATTGGCGGGGGTTGCTTGCTGATCCATAGGTACTTTCAAAGCCATCTACAGGCCCCCAGAGCGCCTTAAACGCCTTGGGGGTGCCAGTAGGAATGGTCAAGCCGTTAAACCCGCCGTGGCCCGGTACTCGCTTTGACGGCGATGCTCACTGACCTGTACATCAGTGAAGCCCCATGCGGCATAGCCTGCCTGAACGACAGGGTTCGCACAATTCAGGATCGTTTCCAGCACGCGGCCACGGGTCCATTCCGGCTCAAGTCCGCCGTTCAACGCAGCCACGAGTTGCGAAAGGCCCCTATAGCTCCAATCGACTGTTGCCTTACCGGCTGAGATGGCGACTGACTCACTTGGATTGAGCGCTCTTTGCCCACGATCATGGTTAGACCTGAGTACAGACAACAGCTCATCTGCCACCGCCAAAGGTGAACGCAAAAGGGCTGCCTCCAAACGGGCAAGCTCAGGGCCTGCGTCCATCTGTTCGACTAAACGACTCTGCGCGGCGATTCCGAGGCTTGCCCAATATTGGCGACATTCCATGTCCTGCAGAGCGCCAACAGCATCGTTCGGTTGAAGCTGCGGCACCGACACCATGGCCGCGTAACGAGTGTCCAAGTGATTGGAGTAGTTGCCAATCATGGTGTAGCACCGTGCAATCTGGTGAACAGCCGCAATCACCATTGGATCGCGCTTGCGAGACTTGCCGCCTGCACTCAGGTCTGGATCATTGGCAATGGCAGCGGAGGCTTCCATCATTTCTGAAACGGCATTAAGAGCCACATTGAAAAGCAATGCTGGTTCGCTAGACAGATCAATCTCAGCAATCGGTTTCTGACGGAGGATAAAACCACCGGGGAAATTGATCTGAATCGATTTATCGGCAGCAAGGGTTTTAACTGTTTTCATTTTTGAGGTGCTTTCTTTGGTGTTGGAGTTGGTTTCTTCGGTTGCGCGGCCTTTCGGCTGTCTTGCGCTCGTTTGTAGGCATGGGCCATTGATGTTTCTTCTATTGAGATATTGAAGTTATTGAATAGGGGAGTTAGGGTAGGTATCACTGTTGGTGGACGGACTCAGCCTATCCCTTGAGCCCTTCACACGTTTCACTCTCGGAGCCACGTGACCCGCCAGACTTTTCAGCGCTACGGGTTCTAGCTTCGCCGCCCGTGTGTTCGTTCTTCCGCGCTTGTCCCACAGTACGATTCGTGCACTGTCCCCTGCCGTTTTCAAGCGACGAGACAGCACATCAAGGTTCGTCCTACATGTTGAGCCGCTTGGGTGCAGAAATCAGGCGGTAGATCGCGATGCCTACATGCTCATAGCCATCTGCATCAATCAGGTTTCGCAGGGCGATTCTTTGAATGTTGAAGCCGTAGCGCTCCCGCATTTCTTTGATTCGACCGGACGGGTGAATGATCCCGTTGCGTCTGAAATCAAAAGTTGATTTCGTGCCCGTCTTCAACATCTTGGCGATGCGCAGGTATTGAGCGGATGTTGCGGTGGCCGCACTGTTTATCCTGCGGCGTGGGGTTGTGGCGGCGACCATCAGGCGACCCCGACCAAACGCTTTGTTTCTGCTGTTGACCAATTCAATCGGCCATTTATCCGAGTGGGTTGTATCGGTCCCGTGCCATAGCAAGCCCACACACGGGCTGTCTGTTGTTGGACATTCACATTATGCGAAAACTCGTCTGTCAACAAGTTTGGCTTTGTGACAGTGCTAAGTTCTGGGAACTGCTTTGCTTTACGCTGCGCCTTATTCTTAGGTGGCTTTACATCGACGAGAGGCTGGTCTAGTTCAAGTGGCATGGATGGCTTTCAAGGAAGGAAAAGACCTTGCTTGTCGCCAGCCAAAAAAAAGGATGGAAGACGACAAGCAATCTGCTTGGCGCCTTCCATCCGTCTGGGCATCCACCCACGTGATTGAACGTTTGCTTGGTCTGTCTGTGCGGGCATCCACCCTAGAAGGTCATCCAACCTTCCCAGCCACAGCCATGCGGCTACTGATATGTGTGAATATAACTACTTGTTGAAACGAGTGCTTGAAACGCGTTGAAAGTGTTGCTTTTTAGTTGTGCCTGAATATCTGGGTAACCAACAACTCACCCGCATGGCCCGACTTTTTCGCTCTGCGTTCTGCGGCCTGTTCAAGCGCTTCATCGACCCATTCGTGAACCTTGTTTACCTGCTGTTCGCGGGGCAATATGCGAAACCAATGATGATTTGCACCGACACCCCAAGCCGCCATAGAGAGCCGTTCAGCATCGCGTTTCTGACGATCAACAAACTGTTGCAGATTGAATTGACTGTTGTCAGAACTGTTCATGCTGCACTCCCGACAATTCGCAGTTCGCCCGGTTTAACGTCGGGGTCAAACTGAACACTGGCCTGTTCAAGAATGTGCTTTTCGATCAATGCAAGATATGGCCTCAGCGCATCGACACTGCGCGGCCTGTAACCCTCAGCGGTTGCGCTTGGTTTGTGACCCATAACCTGAGCGATTGCACCAGCGGGCGCCCCTGCGGACTCACCCAACAGCGAGAACGAACGGCGCAAACCGTGAATGGTCAATGTCTTGATGCCCGCGTCTAGCAAAACTTTGGCGTGACTGGCACGCGGCTCAGTAACTCGCCCTCCTTTGGCCGTACTAGCAAAAACAAAGGGGTTCGATGTGCCATCCTGAAAATCTTCGCGAGGCAGAGTTGCCAACAGTTGCCCTAGATATGGAGTCAATGGAATGGTGCGAGTAGCCTCAACCTTGTCCGCCAACGTCAAACTGTTCCACCTGAAATCCACGTCTGCCCATTTCAGCGCGGCCATTTCTTCACGTCTGGCACCAGTGATTAACAGGGCTTTCAAGTACACGGCAATCGTCCTGTTGCCCAACTTGTCAGCACCAGCAAACCAGCCGGGTAACTGTGCTGCCTCAAGGCAGTCCGTGCGCTTTGTCACTTGGGGCAGTGATTCGACAATGGCGGCTGCACGGCCTGCGTCCCGGTCAATCAAGTCACGATATTCTTTGCGGGCAGAACACCAGCGCATAAATCCACGAAACATCATCAGGGCACGTGCGGCCTGATGCTTACCGGCGACGGCTTCGCTGTCGAACCAGATTTTCAGCGTGTCCTCGCTGATTTCGGACAAGCGCATTTTCAACAGGGGATAGATTGGCCCCTGACGTGTCAGGCCCTCTCCTCGCTTTTTCTTTTGTCCACCCGCCGAGGCCATCGCCTTGACGTCAGCCAAGTAACGCGGTTTGAAAGCGTCCTTGCGCTTTGGCTTACCTTCAACGACGTAACGAGCCCAAGCTTCACCGACTGTCACGGCGTTAGCAGTGGCTGCAGCTCGCTTGTGGGCGGCTGCGGCCAATACGCCACGTTTCAAATCTCTGGGGTCGTGGCCTTCGTCAATCTCACGCTGCAGCTCACGGGCTTTTTCCTGAGCCATGGGGATCGTCCAAACGTCCGGTGTCCCAATGACCATGCGAAACGTCTGATCCTGATAACGCCCCTGAAACACGTAGGTTGGTTTTCCGCTCGGAGTGACCCTCAACCCTAGGCCAGCCGCTATCGCGTCCCACATGAAGGATTGGACCTTTTCTGGTGGGCATTTGAACGCTCTGATGCGTGGTGCGGTGAAAGCAATCTTAGCCATGTTGACCCTTCAAGGGTTTGCAGACGCCCTCAACTATGTAACGGCGGATGTAAGCAAATTTAAGAAATACAAAACAATTTCAATCAACAGTTTACTGTTTTTGCTTACAGCAAAAAGTAACGTAAGTTGTTGATTTATATTGATTCTATCAACTTAGTTCAACAGAGGGAAATATGGCTACTTCATCATTCGTAATGAGAAGGTCGGGTGTTCGATTCATCTCTCCGGCACCAACAAGAAGTCAAAAAGCCCGCTGTCGTCCAGATAGTGGGCTTTTTTATATCCAAGCCTTGACGCACGCTGCTTAG
>Ga0116158_10000761_pt1 | contig 30285 bp, 21 predicted proteins | sample AD_UKC052_MetaG_FD_89883 | JGI IMG/M metagenome (GOLD analysis project Ga0116158, IMG submission 89883) | Active sludge microbial communities of municipal wastewater-treating anaerobic digesters from USA - AD_UKC052_MetaG | ecosystem: Engineered > Bioreactor > Anaerobic > Digestate | place: USA... | reverse complement strand
GTTACTTCATTAGTTGTGGCCTCGTTCTCCTGGGCTGCAAGGGGAACGGCGCAGACTGCAGCCGCAATAATGAAGGTGATGAGTTGTAATGCAATTTTTCTCATTTGTACCCTCCAAGATATGGTCGGTGAGTATTTTTTAAATAAAATATACAAAAAACTTTATATGACCATGTTCAATAATATGTTGTATACAATTTTAGTCAACTAAAAAGTAATTATGAGTAATTAATTGTAACTATTTGTAATTTATGATCATTATTTATATGAGAAAAATGATAAATATTTTCATTGCATATTTTTTTATAACTCAGAAGGTGGATATCGATCATTAACCTACATGTTTGTTATCCGGGATACCGCTGCCTTTCATGGATAGCAAATAACCAAGGAGATGGATATGTTCACCCGAAGATCGATTGCAGTCCTGCTGATAGGATTCGTTTTTGCCTGTATGGGCTGGGCCGGTCTCAGAGCCGCGGGCAAGGATATCATTCTCGCCACTACGACCAGCACCCAGGACACGGGCCTGCTTGACGAGCTCGTGCCTGTGTTCGAGAAGAAGACCGGTTTCCGGGTAAAGACCATCGCCGTCGGATCCGGCATGGCCATGGCCATGGGCGAGCGGGGCGAGGCCGACGTGCTGCTGGTCCATTCGCCTGACGCGGAGGAGCGGTTCGTGAAAAGCGGCTTTGGCGTGAATCGCCTGCCCGTGATGCACAACGACTTCGTGATAATCGGACCGGCGAACGATCCGGCCGGGATACGGACGGTGAAAAAGGCCGGCGAGGCATTCAGGAAAATTGCGGAATCAAAATCGCTTTTCATATCCCGCGGCGATAAGTCCGGGACCCACGTGAAGGAGCTGAAGCTCTGGAAGGAAGCCGGCATACATCCGGAAAAGCAGACCTGGTACCAGCAAACGGGCCTCGGCATGGGGCAGACTATAGCGGTCGCGAACGAGAAGTACGGGTATACGATCTCGGACCGCGCGTCATATCTTTCGCTGAAAGGGAAGATCGACCTCGTGCTTCTGCTGGAGGGAGACCGGTCGCTGCTCAATAAATACCATGTCATACAGGTGAACCCGAAAAAGTTTCCCGGCGTCAACGCGCCGGGCGCAAAGGCATTCTCGAATTTCCTGGTTGCTCCCCTTACCCAGAAGATGATCGAGTCGTTCGGTGCGAAACAATATGGGGAAGTGCTCTTCTTCCCGGACGCGCGGAAATAGCATCCGTACATGGACCTCATACTCGACGGCATCATCGAGGCGTTCCGGCTTATCGTTACCGGCGATCCGGAGGTCATGGACATCACGCTTCTGTCGCTCAGGATATCCGGGTCCGCGACCCTGATCAGCACCTGCATCGGCGTATCGGCCGGCACGGCGGTGGCGCTCACGCGCTTCCCCGGCAGGCGATTTCTCATAAGCGTGATCAACACCGGCATGGGGCTCCCGCCGGTGGTGGTGGGCCTCTTCGTAACGATCTTCATCTGGCGGAGCGGCCCCCTGGGATCGCTCGGCCTCCTCTACACCCCGGCGGCCATGGTCGTCGCCCAGACCGTCATCGCGGCGCCGATCATCACCGGCGTAACGCTGGCCGCGATGCAGCGCCTTCCCGGGAAGCTCCGGCTCCAGATCCTGGCGCTTGGCGCCACGCGGCGCCAGATGGTGTGGCTTCTCATGAAAGAGGCGCGCCTTCCACTGCTTACCGCCGTCATGGCGGGGTTCGGCGGCGTCATCTCCGAGATCGGCGCGTCGATCATGGTGGGCGGCAACATCAGGGGCTACACGCGCGTGCTCACCACGGCCACGGTGATGGAGACAGGCAGGGGCAACTTTGCCGTGGCCATCGCCCTGGGCGTCATTTTATTGATCCTCGCCTTTACCGTGAACTATATCCTCACCGCGATACAGCAGGGGAGGGGGAGATGAGCCGGCCGGTGCTCGAGATACGGAAGCTCGCCGTCACCAGGAACGGCATGCCCGCGCTGGACGTGCCGGACCTCTCGTTCGCCGGGGGCGAGATCTGCGCGCTGATCGGACCCAACGGCGCGGGCAAGACGACCCTGCTCCTGTCGCTCATGGGGCTGGTGAAGGGCGCCGCGGGCGAGGTGCTCTACCGGGGCGAGCGCGTGGAGCCGGGCCGCGGCGCGGCCGCGCTGCGCCGGCGGATGTCGCTCGTGTTCCAGGAGCCGCTCCTGTTCAGCGCGAGCGTATACTCGAACATAGCATCCGGCCTGAGACTGCGCGGCATGGCGCGCGGGCAGGTGCGGGAGGGCGTGGAGCGGGCCATGGACCTCCTGGGGATCGCGCACCTTGCAAGGCGCCGGGCGCAGGCCCTGTCCGGCGGCGAGGCGCAGCGGGTGAACCTGGCCCGCGCCCTTGCGGTAGAGCCGGAGGTGCTCCTGATGGACGAGCCCTTCTCCTCGCTTGACGCGCCGTCGCGCGAAACGCTTATCGCCGATCTGGAAAGGATCATCCGGCGCCGCGGCATAACCGCCCTGTTCGCCACCCATGACCGGGGCGAGGCGATCCGCCTGGCGGACCGGATCGTGGTGATGAACCGCGGCGTCGTGGCCCAGGACGGGGACCCGAACACGATCACGCAGTATCCTGCAGATGAATTCGTCGCGTCCTTCATGGGCACCGAGACCATACTCGCGGGCACGGTCACGGCATCGTCGGGAGGCGTGATGACGATCTCGGTTGACGGCGGCGCGGTGGAGGCTGCCGGGACGGCCGATGCGGGGACGGCCGTGACCTTCTGCGTGCACCCGGAGAATATCGTGCTCTCGGACGGCGTGCCGGGAACGAGCGCGCGGAACCTGTTCCGGGGCAGGGTGGAGCGGGTCGTTCCCATGGGCCTGTTCCGCAAGGTATATGTCCGGTGCGGGTTCATGCTCGTGGCCTATGTCACCGGCCAGTCGATCGAAAGCATGGGAATACGGGAGGGGAAAGAGATAACCGCTTCCTTCAAGGCGACCGCCGTGCATGTAATTAAGGCTGTAGATAAAAAATAATTGCAAAACGCGTCCGAATGATCGTTCTTGAAAAATCGTGTATTAATGGAGATATGTAACTGGATATGGGCAGGCACGACATGGACTCCGGCACAGTTGACAGCATACTGAAATACCAGAAAAACGAGATAACCGAGCATGTCCTGTACGGCAGGCTCGCCGCGCGCGCGAGGGGCAAGAACGCCGCCGTCCTGAAAAAGATATCCGAAGACGAGCTCCGGCATTACCATTACTTTAAAAAAGTTACCGGCCGGGAGATCGGGCCGGACCGTTTCAGGATATGGTTATTCAGCGTTATCTCCCGTGTCTTCGGGTTCACCTTCACGATCAAGATGATGGAGAACGGAGAGGTGCAGGCCGAGCATAACTACGAGGAAGTCGAGGTCCGGGTACCCGGGATCCGGTCGATCATCCGCGACGAAGTGAAGCACGAGGAGGCGCTTATCGGGCAGATCGAGGAGGACGTGTTGAAGCACATGGGCTCAATGGTTCTCGCCATAAACAACTCGATCCAGGAAATAACGGGCATCGTGGTGGGGCTGACCTTCGCGCTGGGAAACGCGCTCCTGATAGGGAAGACCGCGCTTATCAGCGGCCTTGCCGCGACACTTGCCATGGTCGCCTCGGAGTATCTGTCGCAAAAGGCCGAATCCGACGACAGGGCCGCTCCCCGCAAAGCCGCGCTCTATACCGGCGTTGTCTATATCACGGTCGTGGCGTTTCTTGTCAGCCCGTTCTTTATCCTCGAAAACCACTATGCCGCCCTCGCTGCGGCAATAACGGCCGTGGTGGTGATTATATCCGTATTTACGTTTTTCATGTCCGTGGTCAAAGGCTTGAATTACCTGAAAGCCCTGGCCGAAGTCGCCGTGATAACATGCGTTGTCGTTTCCCTGTCGTTTTGCGTGGGCGTCATCCTGAAGCAGATCTTTGGCTGACGATAGGCGCTGGCCCATGTGGATTCAGGACCGTCTTTAACACCCGTATAAAAATGACACGATGTTCAATTCCAGATCGATCTGGAATTGACTAGCTTATACGGGCCTGTTTTATATAAATTAATTGCAAACAGTCCGGACGGTATGTAAAATGGCTCCGGATTGATCAGATTCCAATAAACATAATCACACAATTGTGGAGGGTGACGCATGAAATTACGCATGGTATCTTTTTTTATGATTCTTCCACTGGCCCTCATGGTAACGGCCTATTCGCTGGTAAGCTGTACCGATGTAAAGGGCGATGCCGACCCATCGCTGCTGGCCCTTGCCGGCACTGACATTGATCCCGGAGCTTCCGATAACGCCTATTATTACGACCAGTTTTATCCCCCCTACTGGCTCAACTGGACCACTGACGGCTCCGCGGCCATACAGTGCGACAGCTCGTACCTGACGGGCGGGTTCAAGTGCAAGGGACGCTATTGCGACGATGTAAACCTTTTGTGCCGTGGCTCCGGTTTTAACCAGACCTCGAGTTGGTGGACCGATTATTTTTCCGAAGAGGGGACCAACTGGCGGGTGTGCGACAGCAACGCCTTTGTCACCGGCATCAGGTGCACGGGCAAATACTGCGACAACGTTTCGCTTCGCTGCTCCCAGCTGGACAACGGCGGCGTACGGCAGAACTGCTACTGGACATCGGACCTGTCCGAGGAGGACGGCGGCACCTTCGTCGCGCCCGAGTCGATGTTCGTGGCCGGCGCCCGCTGTTCGGGCAGGTATTGCGACAACATGCAGTTCTACCTCTGCCGGGCTGACAGCGGCGCCCTCCCGGACGATTTCACCGCGCTTGCACAGCAGTTCGCGCCGCGTCTCCGTTTTGACCAGCAATTCGGCACCGGTTCGGGCGAGCAGAGCAAGTGCTTTCCGGGCGATCCGGGAACATACTATGAGCAGCGGGCCCTGGGCGTCGAGCCGGTCGAGCTGTGCAACAAGAGCTATGCCAGCATCGCGAACAACCAGGTGCCGGTCTATTACATGGCGAAACAGGCGGGCACCAACACGGTCGTTATCCGCTACTGGTATTTCTACGCATGGCAGAGCACCTGCTTCACCAGCTTCGGATCGCATTCTGCCGACTGGGAGTCGATGGCGGTCCTGATCGTTGACGGACAGCTCAGGCGCGTCGCGTTCTACCAGCACGGCGGATGGTACTCGAGGAACGCCGGGAGCTTCGAGACCGTCGGCGGGACCCACCCGGTCGCCTATGTCGGGAAAAACGCGCACGGTTCCTACCACGATTCGGGCGGCTCGGGTGGCTGCCTCTACTTCGAGGACTTCCGCAACCCGGGCGGCAACGATTACCACATGGACACCTGGAATAACATGGTGCTGCTCGCGCGCGGCAGCGGCATGCCGGCCTGGATGAACTGCACCGGCAGCGGCTGCTTTGACGGGATTGGCCACCCGGTCGAGCAGACAGGCGAGCTCGGCGGCTTCGGCGGCTGCAACAAGGACGGATGCAACAAGACGCAGGTGGGGGGCAATGTGCCGTTCATCACGGCGCCGTAGACCTCATCCCCCCTTCCCCCTTCTCCTCAAGGAGAAGGGGGAGCGAGGGACCGTCCACTTAAATAACTCTTCTCGATTAAGCATAAGCCCCTGCGACAACATGAATTCATTTCCGCTTGACACAACAGTCAGTATGTGCTGTAATGTATGACAAATAAAAGCAGAAACGACTATTTCACTGACATGTTACACAAAAACACGATACAAGGTGCAGGCGAAATGTCGAGAATGTATTCCGCGGTTTTTCTTGGTTTTATTCTACTCCTTGCATATTCACAACCATTATATTCCCACGGGGTCGGATTCTATACGACCGGAAAAGCGGGTGGCGGTGCATCAAGCAATTCTTGGTCTGGCATCGGAAATACAAGGCTCGGAATCAATTACAGCATCGGCTTCGGCTTCGTATATGATACTGCGGTTGCTTCGAATGAAAAATTCAATTACCGGCTCAATGCAGGATATGAGAATAATCTTTTCAGTGGTTATCCATTTTTCACCAATAAAAGCATGCATCGAATCACACTTTCAAACACATTTGGTTTTGCATTGTTTAAAAATAAATTTGTGCGGGTCTGGATGGGCCCTCAGGTTGAGCTCGCCTGTCGTTTTGCAGAACGAACATATTTCACCAATGAAGGCAGTATAATAGGACTTGTGTATACCGGAACAAAGGGACATATAAAATATACTACCGGCGAATTAGGTGTTGGCGGCATACTTGGTATTAATATCCATACTGACGATCTTTTTACTTTAAGTTTTGAGTTTGGTTTTAATGGAATTTTTGGAATTAGCAAATCTAAAAGCAGCCAGTATGTGTTAACTGTTGTCACAATCCCCTCTTTCCCTCCCCAATACCCGCCTGAATTTCCTCGAATCGAATCAAACATTCTATACATTCTGAAAGTTGACGCATTGGCTAGAATAAACTTTATATTCAGGATAGGCGATGCAGAAAAAAGATATATTGTAACTGATGCAAATTAATATATTGGAAAGAGCCCTTCATTCAGAATAGGCCCATGCGACTGAATGTGCTTTATCGGCAGCAAGTATGGAAGATCACACCACATCTTTCAACAAAAAAAGCGCTGGACAGGGGGCTTAAAATTTCACCCTCTGATACCAGGCAACAGATCCAGCACCAAAAACGTGTCCCACTGGGGGACAGGGTGAATTCGAGATAGGAAGCAGGGGGTGAGGTAACCCCGCCTTGTCCGCGCGCTGGATAACCCTCGCCCCGAAATCGAATTGCTCGATAACAATGCTGTTGTCGTACACGGTATCGCCCTTGTCGTTCTCGTACCGGTGCTGTTCGAGCCGGCCCGTGATGAAGAACTCTGGCCCCGTAGCGGCCTGCTCCGAGATGATGCGCGCCTGGCTCCCCCAGGCAGAGACCCTGTAGAAATCGGTCTTCCTGTTGGCGTCGAGCACGTCGTTCGCTATGAAGAACGTGCAGACCGATTTGTTGTTCTCCAGTTCTTTGAGCGCCGGATCCTTGACGCCGGATCCTTGATAAGACGACCGTTGATGTGAACTTTGTTCATGGGTTACCTCCCAAATACTGAAAATGCTCTTGTGCAGGACCCCGGGTGGGCCGGTTTGCTTGCATTGTATACATTCAATATAACCGGGAGGGCATGACAGATAGTGAACTATATGTGCGTGTAGTACGATGATCTAATGCATAATTGATGGCCGTATAACAAGAAAATGCAATTTTTTCGGGATTAGTAAATTTTTTTTGACTTAAGATCGCGCATAACGACACTATTTATTGTTTCCGTATTTCAATATATAAACAACATTCACTTCAGCGGTGCAACCTATGAACAAAACATTCGTTTTCATGGCCGGTATTGTGGCTACCGGTATTTTGCTTCTCTCGTGTGCCGGAGGAACCGGTACGCAGGCGCTGCCCATCCCGCCTTCAAGCCACGATGCCATAACAATAAACGCCTCCATCCCCAGTGGCACCACGATCAGCTCACTGAACGAGATAGACGTATCATATTCGCGGACAGTGACAGGGGCAGATGATACCGCTCACTATCTCCCGGCCGGCCCCGGTGCTGCATCCCTTGCCATCACCGGCGCAACCCTTGTCAGCGGGAATACCTACCGGCTCTCCACGAACGGAGGGATAACAAACGGCCCGCTGACCATTACCATATCCGGCGTTACCGACGAGAATGGCATTGCAGTTGAAGGCAATGTATTGTATTACCTGTGCGATATAACGAATCCGACCGCGGTTTCCGATCCTCCTGCCGGCTCCCGGATCAATTCTCTGGAACAGGCCAGGATTACATTCTCCAAGCCTGTACTGAATGCATGGGAACTGACCAACTACACGATCAGCGCGCCGCTGACGATCACCGGGGTCGATAAAATCGATGATACAACAGCACTGCTTCATTTCGGAGGCACGGTGACCGATGGTGATATTACGCTCGGAATGAATACCATTAAAGATTCCGCTGACAGACCTCTCTCCGGCTCGTCAATTCATTATACCGGTGATACGACGAATCCGACCATGGACGCGCAGCCCGCGCCCGGTACGGTACTTTCCTCCCTGTCAAATATTGATATCAGCTTTTCTGAAACTGTGACCGGCGCCGATGATACGGACAATTATTCATTCTCCGGCACCGGATGCGGGACTCTCGCCGTCACGACCATCGCGGCTGTCAGCGGCAGTCTCTATCGCCTATCACTATCTGGCACGCCCGGCCAGGGCGGGTTTTCCCTTCAACTCGCAAACATCGGGGACGAAGCGGGAAATCCTCCGGCCGAAACGTCAATTCACTATACTGCCGACACGGCCGGCCCAATGGCGACCCCAGACCTGCCGGCTTTTTCAACCCTAGCGGAGCTATCGCAGATTGATATTACCTTCTCTGAGCAGGTGATCGGCGCCAACGAAACAGCCAGTTACACGATACACGGCTCAGGCGCCGGCAGCCTGCAGGTTGATACTGTATCAAAACTTTCCGACACCGAATTCAGGATTCTTTTCAACGGCGATCTGTCCGATGGCACGTTCTCGATTGCAATGCATAACATTACCGATGAGCAGGGGAATCCCCTGGCAAATGACATGATCCAGTTTACTGCGGACACGACCGGGCCGCAGGCGACGGGATTCACCCCGTCCGACGGTGCCGGTGCCGTTCCCATAAATTCTTCTGCCGGCATCACGTTCAATGAAAATATCGATTGTTCTACCGTTAGCGGCGATTCCCTCTATGGGGATCACGGCATGAGCGGGACAATCGCCTGCAGCGGAAACACAGCCACCATCGTACTGTCACCCCTGTTGCTTCCCGGCACGACCTATACGGTCACTGCAACAGCCGACATTACGGATGTATACGGTAATCCGCTGGCCACGCCGCGAACCTGGACGTTTACGACAACCTGGACCAGGCAATATGGCACGACAGCCACGGACGCGTACTATTCGGTGGATACCGACGCGGCAGGCAACGTCTACTGCGTCGGGCGCACGAATGGTGCGATGGACGATCAGACCCTGCAGGGCGGATATGACATCATCATTACCAGGATAAACGCTTTCGGCCAGAAGGTATGGACACGGCAATGGGGCGGCACCAATAATGATTATGGATTTGATGTCGCCGTTGATGCCACGGGCCACATATACGCCTGCGGCACCTATGGCACGTCCACCAGCAGCTCAAACGCGGTCATCCTGAAATACAACGCTGCAGGCGATCTCATCTGGCAAAAAACCATTACAGGCTTCGCCACTGCCCGCGCCATAACGATAGACAGCAAGGGCTACCTGTATATCACCGGCGAGACGAACAATGCCTGTACCTGCCAGTACCTGGCAAAATACGACGAAAATGGGGAAGACCAGTGGGTCGAACAACCGTATGATTGCGGCTATTATTATATTAATACGACAAAAATCCGCCTCGATTCATCGGGGAACATTTACATTTCCGGTTACCAGGCAACCACTTACAGCCAATACAATTCAAGCAGATATTTTGCGTTTATTAATAAATTCGATTCCACGGGATCGTATATTATAGGCAGATCTTTTGATTCATCGCTGAGCGACTATGGAAATTCTGTCGGCATCGGACCCTCCGGAGAAGTATACCTGGTGGGCACGGCAGGAGAGGCAATGCCTTACTGTTCTTCGAAGGGTTACTCGGATTACTTTCTGGTCAAGTTTAATTCGTCATTATCGGTAAGCTGGATCCAGCAGAACGGGACCGCCGGCTACGATACTATCTACGATTGCGCCATAGGTCCCGACGGGTCTGTCTATCTTGCCGGCCAGACGTCTGCAAATCCGAATCTCGCGCTGGTAAAATATTCTTCATTGGGGTTCATGCTCTGGACAAAAAACTTTGGCTCGGGAACCGATGCGGACATATGGGGAATCCGCCTCGGGAAAGACGGGTTCCTCTATCTCGTGGGGAATTCCAGAGGAAGCAACGATTCCAATCCGGTTATTGGCGGCATTGACGGCATTGTATATAAATTCGACACTAATGGGAACAAGTACTGATCATGAAAAAAGCAACTATTTTACTACTGGCAATTACGTGCGCAGTATCCATCTTCTCGTGCAGCAATAAAGGCGGGAGCACACTCCCATTACTCCCGGCAGATGATGCCAACCCGCCGACCTTCAGCTCGGTCCCGCTTTCAGGCACAACCTTAAACGGCCTCAGCGAGCTGACCATTACCTTTTCAGAGCCTGTTCGCAGAGCGGATGACATGGCCGGGTACAACCTCGACGGTCCTGGACTCGGCTCACTATCGCTGACATCGGTAACACAGGACAATGACTACACCTATACGCTGGACCTCGACGGGACTCCGGGAAACGGCGTGTTGTTCCTTTCCCTCCTGGATGTCACCGACAAGGCCGGAAACCCTCTGAGCGGCGACACCATATTCTTCATGGTAGATTCGGAGAATCCCACGGTAACGGCTGACCCCGGTTCAGGATCCCGGGTCAGCGCCCTGAGCCACGTGGACGTAACATTCTCCAAGCCCGTTGACGGCGCAGAGAACAGCGGCTCGTATCTGCTCAGTGGGGCCGGTATCGGCACATTGTCCATTTCAGGCGTATCGGGCATCGGAGGGAATTCATACCGCCTTGCATTGAGCGGGACCCCGGGTGACGGGCCCATTATCGTCACAATTAATGACGTCACGGACCAGGTCGGGAACCCCCTGTCCGGAAACACCCTGTCATATACCGGGGACAGCACGCCCCCCACCTGCACGTCGCAACCCTCCGGCGGCGACAGAATCACCGAGCTGTCGGAAATCTTTGTCAGCTTCTCGGAGCCGGTAACAGGCGCAGCGGAGGCTACCAACTATGCGGTTTCAGGGAGCGGCGCCGGCAGCCTCGCCATCGCAGATGCCGAACATTACATGGACAACACCTACCGAGTTGCTCTGAGCGGCACTATGGATGAAGGCGATATCCAGGTGCAATTGAACAATATACAGGACTTGCCCGGCCATCCTCTGTCCAATACTACCCTGTCCTTCACCGGGGACCTGACAAATCCGGTACAGACGCCCTCGCCGGCAGAAGGAACGCATTGCTACGCCCTGGATCATATCGATATAACCTATTCCAAACCGGTGCAAAACGCCACCATGATACAAAATTACATAGTAAGCGGCAGCGGCGTAGCATCGCTTTCCATAACCGATGTGACGCTGCTTACCGGAACAACCTATCGTCTGACACTCGCGGGCACGGTTGCAAGCGGACCCATCACGGTCACCATCAATGACGTTGCCGATCTCGCGGGAAATCCCCTGATGGATAACCGCGTCAATTATGCCGGCGACATTCTTCCGCCCGCCGTTACTGCCGATCCCTCCGATACAAGCCATATCAGCGGTCTCTCAACGGTAGTCGTAACATTCTCGGAGCCGGTGCTTCACGCTTCTGACAAAGCCAACTGTTCCCTGACCGGCAGCGGCGCCGGAGACCTGAGCATTCTCTCCATCACGCCCCTGTCTGACGTCATGTACCAGGTCAATCTCACCGGAACCCCGGTTGATGGAGAATTGAACTTGCAGATGCAGAATATTACGGACGATGCAGGGAACGGGCTCGCGGATGATTCCCTGCAATACACCGTTGATACCGTCAATCCGACATTCACGTCAACTCCATCCGGTGGGAGCGTTATCAGAAACCTCCAGGTGCTTGATATCTCTTTCTCGAAACCGGTCGTGGGGGCAAATGACCTGTCCTCGTATTCCCTTGGCGGCACCGGAACGGGTAGCCTCTCCATCAATAATGCCGTGCATGTATCCGGAAACTCGTACCGCCTTTATTTCAGCGGAGAACCAACAAGCGGCGGAGTGACTGTAATCATGTCCGGCATAACCGATGAGGCCGGGAACGGGCCCTCTTCCCCCTCCATCAGCCTCACGGTTGACATTGACCCGCCGACAAAAACCTCGGTTGAAGAGAACGGCAGCATCGTATCACAACTGCAGCAGGTTGATATTATTTTTTCCGAAGCCGTTACCGGTGCAAGCACTCTTGCCAACTACGTTATAACCGGCAGCGGCAGGGGCAGCCTCACGCCTTCTTCTGTCTCGCTCCTGACCGGAACGACCTATCGTCTCCGGTTCACCGGAACGCCCGTTTCGGGCCAGAGTGTCACCATCACCATGTACGGGATCGCCGACACTGCCGGGAACCATATCCAGGATACTACCATTACCTATTCGATCGATTCGGTGAACCCGACGAAGACAGCCAATCCGGCAAGCGGATCATCGATAATAACGCTCGGCACGGTCACGATCACCTATTCCGAGCAAGTACAGAACGCTGATACCCTCGGCAACTACCTGCTTGCCGGCGCAGGGACCGGGACGCTTGCAATAACAGGCGTAACGCATCTGTCAGGCAATGCCTATCAACTTTCCCTCAGCGGATCCCCGGTAGACGGCGAAATAACAATTACCATTTCAAACGTTATTGACGCGGCCGGGAATCAACTCAATGGAAACATTATAACATATTACGGTGACTTTACGGCCCCGACCGTATCATCCAGCTATCCCTCGGACGGAGCGACGTCAATGGGCACCGACAGTATCATACAGATAATCTTTTCGGAAAACGTCGATCCTGCCACGATACATACGTCGAATATAACCGTTCATGACGGCACGAATTATCTGTCGGGCTCACTCACATGCTGGGGGCGTCATGTATTTTTTACACCTGCCGGCAACGCTCTTACCTCCGGCGCCACCATCACGGTCCGGGTGACCACCGGGGTCACCGACCTGGTTGCCTACAACCTTGCCGCCGAGCATCAGTTTTCATTTACCGTCGGAGGCTCTCGATCTGCGAACATAATCCCGGAAAGCACACCGGTTGCATATTCCTCCCCGGAACAATTAACGGCAGCGGGTAATAATATATTTTTCGCGGGAACTCTTTCGGGATATGGCGAAGAGCTATGTGCTTATAATTCCGCAACCAATTCCACGGCACTGATCAAGGACATCTTTTATTATCCATCATCACCTAACTCCGGGTCCGAATTGCAATATTTAACGGCCATGAACGGAGTCCTCTATTTCTCTGCACTAAGCTATAATAATTACGGCCAGGAACTCTGGATGAGTAATGGCACATCAGGCGGCACAGTACTGGTAAAAGACATAGAATCGGGACAATCATCATCGTATCCAAGGCATTTAACCGTATTGGGAAATTACTTATACTTCACAGTGGGGAGTGTTAGCACCTTGTATAAAACTGACGGATCGGCATTTAACACCGTGTGTTTAAATATTACAGAAGCTACTGCTATGACATTAGGTAATGGGATGATCTACCTTCAAGGAGATTATGGAAATAAAGGAGAGGAACTCTGTAAAACCGATGGAACCGAAATTGGGATGGCGCTAGTAAAAGATATATATCCCGGTACTTATACAAATATATGGGGTACACATCAGAATGATTCGCTTCCTTATGGATTAATATTTATTAACAATTTTCTTTATTTCCATGCAACTGATGGAGTTCATGGCAGGGAATTATGGAAGAGCGACGGCACCGAGGCGGGTACGGTACTCGTCAGTGACATACACCCCACTGGTGATTCATTGCCCGATCAAATTACCGGCGTTGGCAGCACTATTTACTTTATTGCCAACGACGGAACCCATGGGAAAGAGCTCTGGAAATCAGACGGTACCGAGACAGGGACCGTTCTGGTCAAGGACATTACCGCCGGATCAAGCGACAGCACGCTTTCAAACCTTGTGGCCTGCAACGGGTACCTCTATTTCATCAACGATGCCGATGGTTCTCTCTGGAGAAGCGACGGCACTGAAACGGGCACGGTGGCCGTTAAAATTTTCGATGCTGATAAAATAATTGTGGCAGGCAGCACGTTATACTTAATCGCCACCACAACAGCATTCGGCAAGGAGATCTGGAAAAGCGACGGGACGGAGGAAGGCACCTTCATGCTTACCGATATTGAACCGGGTTCTGGCACCGGAGCTGGAAGTGAATTGATTGAAACCAATGGAAGACTGTTCTTTACAGCCCGGAAGACCGGGATCGTCACCAAGATATGGCAGTATCGATGATCCTGTCAACTATGTTGACACAATCCGCAGGGTTTCATCTTCAATACAGGCCGTTTAGTCATGGCAGGAAACGGTTTGCGGACGTATTGGAACGCTGGCAGGCGATGGATGCAAGGACCCGGGCGCGCAGGGTGGCGTAGCGTGTGGAGCTCGCCAAGGAGCGAAGCGGATACGACATGTTAATTGAATTGATGCGCTTATAAATAATGAAATAATTTCTTTATTTTGAATATATAGGAAAGAGCCCCTCATTCAGAATAGGCCCATGCGACTGAATGGATGTTATTGGTAAATATCATTGGAGATCAACCTGATTTTTCAACACAAAAAGCCCTGGACAGGGGGCTTAAAATTTATAAAAAAGACCATTTGGTTTTGTTCTCAGTATTCTCATGAGCTGGGTTGCATAGAGATAGTCCGGAATAATTCGCATAGCGCCTTGCCCTCAATACCATATTCCCGCGTCGGGCGTTTGCAATCCCCCGGAAAGGCGAGGGGTGAATTACATTTATCAAAACTTATTATCAATCAAAAAACATTTTCTTAAATACTGCCCGGTATAACTTCTCTCGCATGTTATCAGGTCTTCAGGTATTCCTTCAAACAATATCTCGCCGCCTTTAGAACCTCCTTCGGGGCCCATATCTATTATCCAGTCTGCATGTTTTATAACATCGAGGTTATGCTCAATAACGATTACGGTATTGTCATTATTGACCAAATTTTTTATTATTCCCATTAATGTATCGATGTCCGCCATATGCAAACCGGTTGTCGGTTCATCCATGACATACACATTGCCTTTTTTATGCAGCTCGGATGCCAGTTTGATTCTTTGACATTCTCCACCCGATAAGGTGCTCAGCGGCTGGCCAAGTTGAAGATAATCCAGCCCGACATCGCATAAAATCCCTAGTTTTCTTTTAATTTCCTTGCTTTCAAAATAATCAACCAATTCCTTGACGGTCATAGTAAGAATATCAAAGATACTGTTTCCCTTATATTTTAATTTCAAAACCTTTTCGGTATACCTTCTCCCGTTGCATTCATCGCAAACAACCTTGACCTCATCCATAAAGCTCATCTCAAAGCTTATGGTCCCAAGCCCCTTGCATTTCGGACAGGCGCCCTTGGAATTGAAACTGAACAGGGAGGGATTTGAATTTGTCGCATCGGCGAATTCCTTTCTTATCAAATCAAAAACCCCGATGTATGTCGCGGGATTGGAACGGGAGGATTTTCCCACGGGAGATTGGTCGATTATGATCGCATCCTTGTTCTCCCTGACGAAAACATCGTTTATCAAACTGCTTTTTCCCGAGCCCGCGACCCCGGTTATGCAGGTCAGAATTCCCTTCGGAACCTTCGTGCAAACATTCTTCAGATTATGCAGGGATGCGTTCTGAATCTCGATGCAATCCCTCCATTTCTTCCTGTTATTGTTAAATTTTTCATGTTTGTTCAGATACTCGGCGGTCAATCCTTTTGATTGTATCAAGCCTTCAAATGTTCCCGAATATAGTATCTCTCCGCCCAAACTTCCCGCTTTCGGCCCGATATCGATGATATGTTCGGCGCATCTGATCAATGCGGGGTCATGTTCAACGATAAAAACACTATTGCCCTTTTCTTTGAGCTGGACCAGCATTTCAATCAGCTTGTTTATATCCCGCGGATGAAGCCCTATGGACGGTTCGTCCATGATATACATCATATCCACCAGATCGCAATCAAGCTGTCGCGCCATCTTCACTCTCTGGCTTTCTCCCCCGGATAACGTGGCAACCGAGCGGTTCAGGGACAGATACCCGACGCCAATTTCAATGAGATGGGATAGAATCTGCCGCATCTTCCGGACCATCGGTTTCGCGATATCGTCTTCAATCGTTCCAAGAAAATCATAAAGGTCGCTGAATTCCATATTTATCAAATCGGGAACGGTCCTGCCGTTTACTTTGACGCTTCTCGCTTTTTCGTTGATTCTAGAACCGCCGCAGGAATCACAATCGGCATAAATAAAATATCTTTGATATGCATCCTTTCTTTCCTTCGACAACTCTTCTTTCGCTTTATTTACATATATCCTCTCGAGTTTTCTGGCTATGCCTTCAAAGTTTTTTGAATACGTTCCGGCGCCGTGCTTTCTCTCAATGGGAATGGCTTCCGCATAAAGAAAATCATCCAGTTCCTTTCGCGAAAAGTCCTTCAGTTTTTTATCAACGTCGAAAAGACCGGCTGAAACCATCTCTCTCCAGTTCCAGCCGCCAACCTTGTGATCCGGATGATCAATCGCGCCTTCCCTGATTGTTTTTCCATTATCCAACAGCATATTTATATCAACTTTAATGCGTTTTCCCAACCCCTTGCACTGCGGACACATGCCCGATGGATGATTGAATCCAAAAACAAAGGAAGGACCGATAAATGCGTCGCCGCATCTTGAAAAAAGAAGCCTTAAATACGTGTAGAGCTCGGTCGCGGTCCCGACCGTGCTTCGCAACGTGGTTCCCATTCTCTTTTGGTCGATGACAATCGCCGTTGAGATATTCTTTATTTCCTCAACCGGCGGCTTGGATAGTTTGGGCATCCTCGCTCGTGCGAAGGAAGAAAACGTTTCTATCAGCTGTCTTTGGGATTCCGTGTATATCGTATCAAAAACAAGAGAGGACTTGCCGGAACCCGACACGCCGGTGAATACGACCAGTTTGTTTTTAGGAATCTCCAAAGAAACGTTTTTGAGATTGTGTGTTTCCGCGTTTTTAATAATTATGTTTTTCATCAGTATCACTCTCAATAAATGAAGAAAAAATCAAATTCATTCCCCTTTTAAAGACTATCATTCCTCATTCCGCGTTGGAAAAATATTTGTTGAATGGCATATAACGCCTGGGATCGTATCTTTTTCGTACCCGGGAAGATGCGCTCCGGGTTGAACGAAGCCGACCGGCAACCGATATATTAATGTATAGGAAAGAGCCCCTCATTCAGAACAGGCCCATGCGACTGAATGCGCTATATCTGAACTATTGTGGGTAATCGAATAACAAATATCAACAAAAAAAAGCACTGTGAAGGGGGCTTAAAATTCTTGCCCTGAGCTTGTCGAAGGGTCGCGCGCGCCGAAAAAAAGAGAAATCCTGCGAGAAATGGGCAAAAAATCGCTGCCCGGTGTATAGAACAACAGCGGTTAGGATAAAAAGCTGTAGAATTTTACGAGGTGATGGCTGAAAGTTAATGTCATGCCCCTTTCTTCATTCTGAAATACCCGCCATACTTTTCCCAACCGGTAAATTAAAACGTCCGCCCGGAGGGCGGACAAACATTATAAGAGCAGTGAGCAAATTCCGGCGGAGCCGGATTTGCAAATTTGCCCGTGGGGTCCGGGGGCGGAGCTCCTGGCGGGGAGAGGCGGAGCGCGAGGTGGAGAGGGCGCGCAACCCTCTTCACCCCGCACATGTATCAATACGCGTAATCACTATCCGGGAACTTGGCCCAGTTGAGGAACTCGTCCCAGCCCGTGTCTTCGCACAGGTCGAGTTGCCCGTACACCGCGGTGGCGTGCTTCAGGGTAATGGCCAGGCCGTACGCCCGGTCCTTCCACCGGGGCCCATGCCATTCGGACACGATAAACCTGCCGTCGCGGAGCAGCTCCATGCAGGCGGCCGCCCTCTCCCTGGCCGCGTCCGGCACGCCGTCCGACTCTGCGACGGCCCGGAGATACGAGTACAGGTCCTTTGTATAGTAGGAGTCGGTTTCGCCGCCGCTCAACCCGAACATCTCGAGTCCCCTTGACGCGTTCCGGTACGGCGCACCGCCGGTCCCGCCTTCCATGGCCTCGGCGGTGAAGTCATCCAGCGCGTCGGCAAGGGAGCCGGTGCGCGCGAGATACACGAGCGACAGGGTGACGTCTTCCTCGCCCTGCGCCCGGTAATAGTTCTTGTAACAGGCAAGGATCTGCTTTCCCAGGTCCCGTGCGGAGATGGACGGAGCGAGCTTCAGCTTTGACAGGAACCGGTAGTCCCACCCGTCGCCCGGGATGGTCTGCTCGGACGCCACCAGGTAAGCGGCGGTTCCGGCGTACTGGTAGGCGATCTCCGCCGTTGCCATGAGACAGGCGTCGAACCCGGCAATGTCGATTTTCCTGCCGAGCTTTTTTTTCGCATAGGCCATGATATCCGTCTGTTCCGTCTCGGTGAGGTGGTCCCCGCCGCTGGTATCGTCCCAGCACACGCCCTTTTCCCGGACAGCGCGGTCAACGGCGCCGCCGTGGTTCCAGTACACCCACATGTATTTCTTCGCAGGAAAATTTTTGGCGGCGTACGCCACGAAATCCTTTGCCGTGGCCGGGTCCCCCATGTTGACCTCTCCCGTGTCCTTGAGTAAAACGGCGCCGGTTTTCTCGATATAATAGTACCCGTGCCTGTTTTTCGCCCCGGCCTGGTCCTGGTCAGGGTCCGTGTCCCACAGCACCAGTATGTTGAAATTCGCGTCGGACCCGGATTTCATCATCTCGGCCACGTCCGCAGCGGAATAGGGCGAGAGATTGTTGTCGCCGTCCATGTAGACCATGACGGTCCATTGTTTCTTCGTCTGGGGCAGCGGAAGCTTCCGCTCCGTGTTCGGGATCCGCGGCACCGCGGCCGCGAGCAGGGCGAGGGCATCGGCGCCGTCCCGTTCCGTTCCCGGGTCCCTGTACTCGCACCCGGCAAGCAGGATACCGGCAAGGGCGGCATAGAGAAAGCCCTTCAGGTAATACAGCCTGTTCATAGTTCCTCCTTTAAATATGGCATGGTATCAGGACAAGGCCTGATCGCCGGCGCTGCTGCGCCGTCAGAAGCATTACGAACGGCGGAGCTTAAAAATAAAAAAAATTTCGGGGTGTCAGAGTAAAATCGCCGGTGTCAGAGTAAAATCGTTCCCGTTATGAACCCGACGGTTATTATAATAATGAAAAGAGTTGAAACAAAACGATCGATTGCGCTGTCCTATTAGTACCATTCCTGGCATGGATTTGATGGTATGCCATATTTTGAGAGGAGAAACAGCGCCATGAAGAAATATATGCCGGTTCTGATCGCGGCGCTTCTGTTCACCACGGGCTGTGAAAGCTCGGTGTATCGCTTCCTGTATAACTCGATGGATACCTTCATCTACAGGAGCATAACCTGGTACATCGAGCCGAGCCGGGACCAGGACCGCTTCATCAGGGAAAAAATCGGGACCCATCTCCAGTGGCACCGCCGCTCGGAGCTTTTGAAGTACGCGAGTACCTTCCAGGGGTTGCGGGAGCGGATGGCCCGCGGCCTCAGGAAAGACGACATATCCTGGGCGCTGGCCCGCGTCAAGGTGCATGAGACGGACCTGTTCAACGCCGTGTCGGACGATATCGCGTCGTTTCTCGTTACCCTGGACGATGCGCAGATCGAGCGGCTTGACGGGCGCCTGGGCGAGCGGATCGCCGAGTTCGAGAAAAAGATGGGCGCGGAAGGCGAGGAGCGCTTCATCGAGGCCGAGAAGAGTACGAAGCGCATCATGTCCTTCGTGTACGGGGACCTCACCGCGAAGCAGAAGGAAGAGATAGCGCGCGGCGTGCGGTCCATGGAGAACATCGATCCCCTTGTCATGCGCCTCTACCGCGAGCGCAGGGCCGAGTTCATCTCGCTCCTCAGGAATAAGCCGGGGCGGGAAGCGGTGAAGTCGTACATGCGGCGGCTCGCGCTCGAGCCGGAGAAGACCTACCCCGGGTATTACCGCGCGGCGTCGGAGCGGCGGGACCGGGCCGTCATTGACGCGCTGCTGCGGTTCGACCGTGAGCTCGTCACCCCCGCGCAGAGGACGCACGCGGTCGGCAAGATCGATATGCTGATACAGGTGCTCCGGGAGCTGGCAGCCGGGTGACGTGGGCGTCCCGGAAGCGGACGCTCAGCAACCGCTTCCGGGGAACATCTTCCGGAACTGGCCGAAGAGGTAGCGCGAGTCCTGCGGCCCCGGGTTCGACTCGGGGTGGTACTGCACGCTGAAAAGCGGGAGCTTCCGGTGGCGGAGCCCCTCGACCGTTTTGTCGTTGAGATTGACGTGGGTGATCTCGATGTCCGGGTCGTGCTTCAGCGAGTCGAAGTCCACGGCGAACCCGTGGTTCTGCGATGTAATCTCCACCGATCCGTTCAATAAATTTTTCACCGGCTGGTTCGCACCCCGGTGGCCGAACTTCAGCTTGTAGGTGCGGCCGCCCAGCCCCAGGCCCATGATCTGGTGGCCCAGGCAGATGCCGAAGCAGGGCACGCCCTTCTCGATCACGCCGCGCACGAGCTCCCTGCCGCCCGGCACCACGTCGGGGTCGCCGGGACCGTTTGACAGGAAGATGCCCGTTGCGCCGTCGCGCATCACGTCGTCCAGCTTCGTCTTTGACGGGTAGACCCGCACCGAGAAGCCGGACGCCGAGAGCAGCCGCAGGATGTTCGTCTTCACGCCGAAATCGTACACGCCGATAAGCGGCTTGCCGGGATCGATCGCGCCGAAATCGTACGGCTTCGCGCACGATACGCCGGAAGCCAGGTCCAGCCCCTCCATCTTCGGGTGCGCGAGGAGCCGGTCTGCCGCGCCCTTCCGGTCCAGGAATATGCCGCCGCGGAGCGCTCCCTTGTCGCGTATGTGCAGGGTGAGCTTCCGCGTGTCGATGCCTTCAATGGCAGGGACCCGGGCAGCGGCAAGGTAATCCGCGAGAGATCCCGTGGCCCTGAAGTTGGAGTAGGTCTTGCTGTATTCTTTAACCGCGAATCCGGCGACCTGCACCCGGTCCGACTCCACGTCTTCGGCGTTGACGCCGTAGTTGCCGATCATCGGGTAGGTCATGGCCACGATCTGGCCGCTGTACGAGGGGTCGGTGAGCACCTCCTGGTAGCCGCTCATGGCCGTGTTGAACACGACCTCGCCGATAGTCTCACCCTCGTGGCCGAACGTCACCCCTTCAAACTCGGAGCCGTCTTCAAGGATAAGGTATGCTTTTTGCGGCATGGGCCGAACACTCCTGTAAAAGTTATCCGTGGTTAATGCGGGGCGCGGGGGCTGTCAATACTAATTGCCGCCGGCAGGCAAAAAAATCCATGGGGTTTAGTGCGACTAATATTATTCGAGTTTTTTACCGATGATCGGGCTGCATATCGGCAGCCTGAACGTCCCCCTGAGTACTCCCTCTTTTTTCCAGATGATGACCTCCCCGTCCGTGAAGGTCTTCGATAGGCGTTTTTCTTTCCCGGTCAGGTATATGCCTTCAGCCGTCCCCTGAACAGCCAGATTCGCGGCGCCGTTCCTGAATGAAGCATTGTAGGTGCCCTCGATTTTCGCTCTGCCGTTTCCCCGGAGGTTGCACTCGGCATAGAAACTCCCGTCGGCTTCCACGGCGAAGCCGGTTGTGCTCGCGCCATCGACCTCGTCCGGAGAAAAAAAGAAGCTCCTGCCGGCGATGTCTTTCACGGAAATCTCGTTCGGCTCCAGGAACTGGCCGGCGAACACCCAGCCAATGACATTGCCATACCCGATCCGGGACCAGGTTCCCCGTACACCGTCAATCTCGATTTCCCTGTCGCCTGTTTCAAGCACGGAGACTTTCATGCCATTCGGTATGGTAAGGATGATGGAGGAGTTGATGTCGGGACCCTGCCTGAGTTTCAGTCCCCGTGCCGTGTTTACGATGCGCTCGGCCTGGCCCCGGGCGGGTATCGCGCACCCGCAGGGCGTGCCGGGAAGGACAAGGAATCCGGCAGCGGTAAACATGAGCAGGGAGAGGACGACTTGCCGTTTCATGGGGACACCTCGCACCCGTGGTATGCCGGATCATGACAGGCGTTCGGCTTCCTGTCAAGAAATTCGTTCTGACACCGGGCTAAATATTTTTCTGCATCCACACGACATCGAAATCGGTACCGAATTTCGTGCCGATGCCGGCAAAGGCACCGCAGCGGGTGAAGCCGTTCTTTTCATGGAAAGCGATGCTCGGGCCGTTGAGGGACGATATGCCTGCCAGCAGTATCGTGATTGACCTCTCCCGCGCCCCGGATTCGAGGTAATCCAGCGTCCTGCCGCCTATTCCGTTGCGGATCATATCATGCCTGAGAAAGCAGGTAAGCTCTGCAGTTTTCTTAAACGCCGGGAGCGGATTGTGCGCGCGCAGGAACCCGAAGCCGATGACCTCGTTCGCTCCGGACAGGATTGCCGCGGCCGGGTAGCCCCGGGTCATGCTCAGGAACATGTCGAAAAACTCGTATGGCACCCGGTGCTCGGGAAACGCGGCGTAGCCGTTTTCGATATAGTGGTTGAAGATGTCTATTACCGGCCTGCGGTGTCCTTCGGCCAGGCTTTCATATCGTATGTCCATGCGCGATGCTCTCCTGTTACAGCATGATACCATTGCCGGTGCGAAGATTCAAGGATTTTATGGGCAGTAACGGGTGGAGAAACCGGATTAATAGAAGACATTTTCCATGTTGTTCCGTATCAGTAAAAAACCGGCCGGTCAGTTTTTTTATTGACATATTTCATGTTCCGGTTTATAGAGGACAGACAAATATAAAGCGTGCTTCTCTCTTTCATCTGAAATCCTGCGGATAACGTACCGGAACTGTTTCCGGAAATCAGTCTATTAATTGTGGGGAGGTGTATGATGAAAAAGTGTTATGCTATTGCCATGATGTTTTTATTCGGGTGTCTTTTCGAGTTCCAGCCGGTAAGCGCAGCCGGCGGATGGTCTCTCGTAAAAAACAGCAGCGGCATCAAGGTGTACGAGCGCGCGGTTCCCGGGACCGATCTGATGGAATACATGGCGGTCACGACGATCGATGCAAAGATGGAGGTCATCGGAGAGGTGCTGCGGGACGTGAGAAATTTCAACAGGTGGCTGGCCGACTGCTACGGCGCCCAGGTAGAGAAGACCTTCTCGAGGAACGACATGGTCATCTTCATGGTCCTGAAGCCGCCGATAATCCAGGAGCGGGATATCGTGCTCAAGGACAGGACCGTGTATGATTACGAAAACGGCAAAGCCACGATAACGTTCCAGGCGACCGATGATGTTAAAATTCCCCTCGAGAATGACCGGGTCAGGGTCACGAACATGACCGGCCTGTTTGACATGGAGTATCTCGGAAGGAACAAGACCAAGTTCATTTACAAGCTGAAGGTGGACCCGGGCGGAAGCATCCCCAAAAAAGTCGCCTACGCGGTCATGAAAAATTATCCCTACAACAGCCTCAAGGGACTCAGGGACATGGTGACCGAGAAAAAGTATTCCGACCAGGCGAAGGGCACTGACGAGGAGAGACAGATCAACATGCGGGCAGGCAGCGAGGCCGCCGTCAGGAAGATCCTCACGAACAGGCTCATGAAATACGTCAATGACAGGGCCGCACTGGGCGCGATCATCGCGGCGGACAGGGAGGGGATCAGGGCCATCGCGGCCTCCGGCGGCTCCTATGCCGAGGTTGAGAAGGCCACGATAAGCCTGTATTTCAAGTACGCGGAAAAGCTCGTGCCGGACAAGGCCGAATTCGAAAAGCTGAAAAATAACAGGGGTCTCATAGCCGAGATGACCGATATAGTCGTGACCGACTGCGGGGCCACGGAGCTTACGATCGACACGGTCCTCCAGAGATACCGGAAGAGGTAAGGGCCCCGGACCGCGGGAGCTTCCGGTCGGCTCACGGCACGGGAACGAACAGGGCGGCGCTGCCGGGCGCCGCTCTGCGCGTCATGCGGACGGCATGCAGACGCCCGTCAGGTACCGAAAATGGATTGCAATTTATGATAAGCGCGGTACAGTAGTGCCCGAGGTTACGATATGGATGAATTCAGGGTATGTCCTTCGTGCGAGTATACGCGCGGGTTTCACGCGTCGTTCAGGAAGGACCCGGAGGGCGTCAGGATCGTATTCATCTGCCCGGAATGCGGAGCGTCGTTCGATCTCGGCATCATCGACAGCCTGTTGAACGAGATCAGGCCGAAACGCGGCGCGGATTATTGAGCGCGCGCTACTCCTGCTCGAACCGCACTGCTACCGAGCCGCCGTGCTTGTCCTCGAAGCCTTCCACGCGGGACATGGCCTCAACCGGTCCCCGCGCCTTCGCCAGGGCGCCGCGCGACAGGAGCTGGTAGGTGGTCCGCCGCATGAACGTGTCCACCGACGTGCCGGAGGAGAAGCGGGCGGCGCCGCCCGTGGGCAGGATGTGGTTGGTCCCCGAATAGTAGTCGCCTACCGCCACCGGCGCGTGGTCCCCCAGGAACAGCGAGCCCACGTTGCGTATCCGCCCCAGGTAGTCCATCGGTTTTTCCACCATGAATTCCATGTGCTCCGGCCCGAAGCGGTTCGAGAAATCGATCGCGGCCCCGATATCGTCCGCGACCAGGATAAGCCCGCTTTTATCGATGGACGCCTTCTTGATGGCGTGCCTGCCGCGGCCGGAGGCCAGGTCGGCCTCGATTTCGTCCCGCACCTTTTCCGCGAGCTCCCGCGACGGAGTCAGCAGGATGGCCATGGCCATCTCGTCATGTTCGGCCTGCGAGAGCAGGTCCCAGGCGACCCATTTCGGGTTGGCGCGTCCGTCCGCAATGATGAGCACCTCGCTGGGGCCGGCCAGGGAGTCGATCTGCACCGCGCCCAGGCTGAAGAGGTAGGTCTTGGCCGCGGTTACGTAGATGTTGCCCGGGCCCACGATCAGGTCCGCCTTGCGCACGCTCTCCGTGCCCAGCCCGGCCGCGGCGATTCCCTGCGCGCCGCCCGATTTGACGACGGTCGCAATGTTCAGCATGCTGCAAATGGCGCCGATGATCGCAGGGAGCCTGCCGTCCCTGCCGGGAGGCGTGATCAGGGTGATGATCTCGACCCCGGCAATCTGTGCCGGGACCACGCCCATCAGCACGGAGGACGGGTAGGAGGCCTTGCCGCCGGGCACGTAGATGGCGGCGCTCTCGATCGGCTGGTGCAACACGCCCAGGACGGTGCCGTCTTCCCGCTCGCTTCTGATGCCGCTCCTGACCTGGAGCCGGTGGAACTCCTCGATGTTGCGCTTCGCATCCAGGAAGGCGCCGTACAGGTCGATCGGCGTGCTGCGGCGGCCGGCCTCGATTTCCTCATGTGTGGCCACGACGGAATTCAGCTTCACACCGTCGAATTTCTCCGTGTACGAGATGACGGCCCTGTCGCCCTTCTTTTTCACGTCGTTGACGATGGGAACGACCGTGTCGATCATGACAGCGGTAAAGTCTTCGCCGAACCGGTAGAAGAGGCGGCCCAGCTCCGCCGTGGTCAGGTCGTTAAGGTTTCTGATTGGAATCATTGTGCGCTCCTGAGGATGTTTCACGTCATTGCAATAGTATGAAAGAGTAACGGCTGGCTGTCAATGTTTAAATGATGCCCGGTCGCGCGCGCATTTTAATTATTTTTTTCTTGCCAATTAAGCTGATGGATGATGCACTATTGCCCGAATGGATAATCAACTAATAAACCGCGGTATTAATGATTTCGTCATGATGAGGGATACGCGGGGCGCTTTTCTGTTTTGTGCGGGAAAACCGGCGACGGAATACGCGGCCGGAGCGATGTACGGCATGTAAAAAAGGAGGAATGGTCATGGCAGACAGGGGCACATCAAAAAAAGTAACGAGGGTGGATGGCGGGGACACGTCTTCCGGATCCGGAACAAGGACCTTTGTCCCGACAGAAGACAGCAAATCAAGAGCGACCAGGTTTCGTATAATCGCGATCGTCTGCTGGGTGCTGGCCATAGGGTTTGAGGCAGGCGCGATTTACATACTCCTGAAGAGGCCCGATCTCGCCAATATGATGGTCTGGGTGATAGGTCTGACCGTGGTGGACATGGTTTTCGCCATCATCGGCTCGATGCTCTGGAAGAAATCGAACCGGCTGGACCCCGCATCGGAAAAGGAGCCGGTGAAGTTCTTCATCCAGAACCAGCTGGGCGCGTTTATAAGCATCATCGCTTTTCTCCCCCTGGTCATTGTCGTTTTGACGAACAAGAACCTTGATAAAAAGCAGAAGGCGATTCTGGGCGGGGTGGCGGGTGTCGCCCTGGTGATCGCCGCAGTTGCGGGTATTGATTTTAACCCCCCGTCCGTTGAACAGTACGCCGAGCAAACCGCGCGGGTTGAGGATCTGACAGGTAGGAATTTTGTGTACTGGACAAAATCAGGCACGAAATACCACGTTTATTCGGACTGCCATGCCATCAATAAGGACGTGACGGACGAAATTTTCGAGGGAACCGTTGCCCGGGCGCGCGAGTTGAAGAACATAACCGAGCTGTGCAATTTCTGCGAAAAGAGGGCCGAGAAGGAAAAGGTCGCGACTTTGAAAAATGCGACCGGGACGGATAAGGAAGACACGGCCGGCGAAAAAGAGGATGATAAAGAGTGATGCGGCGAAGAGCCGACGATCCCGCCCTGATTCCAGCGTGAGCGGCCGGGACCGGGATGTCCCGCCTGCCGCGATCCTGCTGCGGGATGCCGTGCCCGGGTTGAGCCAGGGACCGCCGGGAGGGCGGCCGGCTGACCGGTGCTCATCTTGATGACGCCACGCCCTCTTTCCGATAATTATTGTAACATGGCGATCGGAAGAGGCAACACAGTAAGTGATATAAAAAATAGAGTATGCGTGCGCGTCGTTTCGGAGATATATCAGCCACATGCTTTTTTCCTGCGGAGCTCGGGGCTGCCCACCCGCGCATGCCTAGGGGTTTGTCCGGAGTGTCGCATGCGGCACGTGTCGGTGCGATGCTGCTATCTATCAAGAGGTGATTGATCCATGAAAACATTACGTATAATGCTCCCGCTTCTGGTCGTGGCTGCCATTGTCCACACCGGCTGCGCCACAACGGTATACCGCCCTGTCGACGTGTTCGCTGAAAGCGAGGACCGTGCGATTGCCAGGCTTGGGGATGATATTAATACCCTGGGAATCCGGCTGCTCAATAAAAAAGCGGGAGTGTTTAATTTTACCTTGCTGGACTGGACTGCATCAGCCGCGGGGAAAAGGATTTCCGGCAGGCTCTATGAATACCTTGAAAAAAAGGGTAAATTCAGGATGGTCCCCCGGACGGAGCTTGAGCGCATACTCAAAAACGCGGCAATTGAGCAGGCCGGCATGTATGACGTTGGCCTCCTGAAAAAACGCTCCGGCGCCGGTCCGGTTGACGTGGTTATCTATGGAACTGTCGAGAATGCGGGTGACGCCATGGAAATAATGGTCCGGGTAGTGGACGTGAAAACCGGCGGCACCCTTCTCGTTACCGGCGTGCGCATGCCCCCGACCGGCGAAATAGCCACGAAGGCGAACCCGGACATGCTGCTCCTCAACAGGAAATCGCCCGAAAAAATCATTGCCATGAACAAGACCTACTACACGCTCGCATGGATGAAGACCAGGCAGCCGCTCGTTTTCCTGCTTGTCGTGCTCAAGGATGAAGAGGTTAAATCCCTGGTGGCCGGCTCCACGCTTCTTGGCAACAAGCTGAAAGTCCGCAGGGAGCGATACAAACGCGAGCGGCCTGAAATAATGGAGCATATCAGCGCCCTGAAGGGAGGGCTTGAGCTGATTGATCGTTATGCACGGCAGCGCTCCTCGGATATATCCCGGTGGAAGAAGGAGCTTCTGGATACTTCAAGGAAATAACTCCCGGCGCATCCCCGGCAACTCTATGATCTTTGCGTTTCTGGAAGAAAAAAAAGCGGCCGAAAGAAGATCCTTATCCTTCTTCCGACCGCGTTGGGGGGTTATGCGGTTTATGATGAGGATAGCGTACACATAATATATACTGCTTTTATTCTTTTCTGGAAATAACTGACTCCGGTAATTAATCGATTCGGCTCCGGTCATGGTTGATGACCGATTCCGCTATGCAGGTACCGCGTGCTTTCAAGGCGCCATCAACGGGTTCGTGTTCGAGACGCTTCTCGAGCTCCCGCCGCAGGTCCTCTTCCTTCCGCAAAGCGGTTATTTCCCGCGAAACCGCTACAAGCATCGTTATGCCCGCGTCACCGTCCTGTATCGGGTTGATCCTCATTTCCCACCACCGGGGAGCTTCTTGCTCTCCGTTGAACGCCTCGAACCTGGCCGGGGAGCCGTTGGACGCAAGCTTGACGGCCGCGCGGACGGCAACGCTGTGAATGCCGTCCCACAGATCGGCGTAATGGCAGCGGACGGAGGAGGGTCCGCGGCTCGCGCCGAGCCCGGCAAGGCCGGCCCCGTTCATGAACAGTACCTGCCCGTCCCGGTCCAGGAATGCGATCGAGTCGGTGCTTTCATCAATGACATGGCGGTAGAGCCTTTCGTACATCCGGACCGCTTCAGCCGGGGCCCCGGAGTCCGTGACGTCCTCCAGTGTCATCAGCATGCAGAATGGAAGCTCAATGTCGTCTTCGATGAGGCGGTGGCGGAAGCGTCCTTTCCTGATGGCGCCGTTTTTATGAATGAACCGGACGTCGATCACGGACAGCTCGCCCTCGTTTGGGCCCGCCGCCGGGGTGTCCGCGGGGTCAAGAAGGCCCCGGACGTTGAGTCCGGTCAGCTCGGTTTCGCTGTAACCGGTAATGCGGCAGAATTCATGGTTGGCGCGGAGGATGTGCAGGTCCGGGCTTACTATGGATTGCGCTTCGCCTGACATTTCGAAAGCGGCCCGGTATACCTCTTTGCCCTTTGTGACTGCTTCGAGTACCATCTCGTCCCGTCCGATTAGTGCGTTCATGCGTGTCATCTGCCGCTCCTGCCTTCTATCTGAAAGATAACGCGCGGCAGTACGGCGGTCAATTACCGGTTTTCAGGCTTAGTTCAATTCGGAAACCGCTGGTGGCTTGTGGTGTGTACTGTCAGGCCGGGTGACCAGACCGGTGATGAGGACGCTATTTATTCTGGGAGACGACCCACTGGACCGCAACCTTGACCAGCTCGGAGCCCTTTTGAATCCCCAGTTTTTCTTTGATTTTTTTCCGGTGGCTTTCGATGGTGTTCACGCTGATATTGAGCTTCCTGGCAATGTCCCCGGTGCTCATCCCGCCGCCGATCAGGTGGAATATCTCGAGCTCGCGGTCCGAAAGGATCTCGGCCAGGGACCCGGTCGGGGTTTCCCTCCCCTGGAAGAGCCGGTCGATGATCCGCATCGATATATGGCTGCTCAGGTACAATTCGCCCTTCATCACGGTGCGGATTGCCTCGATTATGACCGAGGGGGCTTCCTTCTTGGCGACGTATCCCCGTGCGCCCGCCCGGAGGGCCCGCTCCGCATAGGTGTTCTCGTCGTGCATGGAGAGCACCAGCGTCCTGACGTTCCCGTGCCGCTCCCGGAGCGCCTTGATAAGGTCAAGACCGTTCGCCTCTCCCTCGAGCGTTATGTCCACTATGGCGAGGTCCGGCTCGTTTTGCCTGATCAGGCGGAGAGCTTCCTCGGTGCTGCCTGCTTCACCGATTACTATGAGATCGCGTTCCTTTTCAATAACCTTTTTCATGCCCTGGCGAACCAGCGGGTGGTCGTCGACAATTATTATTTTCAGCTGGTCTGACATATCGGTTCCCCATCTTCCTTACGGGATTCCCGCCGGTCCGGCGATCGGGCTGCCGCATACGGCGGGGGACAGCATAATAATACAAACCGGAAACCGACATGTCAATAGTACAAAACGGTATTTGGGAAATAACGGATTCCGCTATGGCTGCAGATGGGTGTCGATAAATTCCTTCTTGATGGTGACCTGGACGCTGAACCCGCTTCCCGTGTCCCGGGCGGTTACCGTACCCCCGATAATGCCGGCCCGGTACTGCATGATGCGCAGCCCGATACCCTTGCCCCTGCCGGGCCCTTTTGCCGCCCCCTTCCCGTTGTCCCTGATCTCGAGGTGGAGGCATTCGGCATCGTCCCACAGGTGCATGAGGATGGATTTTGCCTTGCCGTGCTTGATGGCGTTGTTTACCGACTCCCGTGCGATAAAATAGAGGTTGGTAACCACGGTGACGTTCTGCACCGGCACGGGGATATCGTTCCGGAGCGTGCAGGTAATACCGAACAGGCTCTCGGTGTCGGCGGACAGCTCGGACAGCGCCT
>Ga0116158_10000755_pt1 | contig 30405 bp, 28 predicted proteins | sample AD_UKC052_MetaG_FD_89883 | JGI IMG/M metagenome (GOLD analysis project Ga0116158, IMG submission 89883) | Active sludge microbial communities of municipal wastewater-treating anaerobic digesters from USA - AD_UKC052_MetaG | ecosystem: Engineered > Bioreactor > Anaerobic > Digestate | place: USA... | reverse complement strand
TTTGGATTTATCAAATACAGAAACTCATTTTAAAATGCCAAGAATACTCGCCATAGATTACGGACAAAAACGAACCGGAATAGCCGTTACTGATGAATTGCAAATTATCGCTTCAGGATTGACGACCATTCCATCGGCAACCGCCATTGAATTTTTAAAAGATTATTTTTCCAAAGAAAAGGTCGAAGCAGTGCTCATTGGCGAACCCAAACAAATGAACGGCCAACCATCCGAAAGTGCTTCTATAATTAAAGGTTTTGTGACGCATTTTACCAATCATTTCCCAGATATGAAAGTCATTCGAGTGGACGAACGGTTTACTTCAAAAATGGCTTTCCAGTCGATGATTGACAATGGGATGAGTAAAAAACAACGCCAAAACAAAGCACTCATTGACGAAATATCGGCTACCATTATGCTTCAGGATTATTTGACCCGAAAAATGTTTTAAGAGGATTATTGTCAGGTTGTTTTTCGGTTTTTAATAGCACTTTTGTGGTTTTTAGAATGTTTTCGGATAAATTGGTTAACCAAATTAATTGTTCGATTACCAATTGTGCTTCTCGCATTTTGTGTTTGAAAGCCTCGCTATTGACATCACTTCCTTGAGCTAATTCTTGCTCCCGAATTTTCTTTAATTCAATTAAACTATTATTTAAATTTTCATCAATTTCCGTATCGTTTTCGATTTGATTATTCTCGTCTTTCAAAATGGAAATAGCAGAATCTAGATTTTTTATTATTTTGTTGAATATAATATTGAATGATTCAGAGGCTTTGGTGGTTTTATGCGATTGCGTATAAGTACCTAACGAAGCCGCAGACGAAAGTAAAGCATTGTTGACAACTGTAAATTTATACACCTGTTGCAATTTGTCTTGCTTCGATTTGGGTTCTTGCAGCATTCTTTGAAAAGATGCCATCAGGTTGCCGATTTCTATAAAAGCCTGATTTCTTGCGAGCCGATATTTTGCATTTATACCTTCTTTGTTATTATAAAGAATAGAAATTTGTTTTAAATAATTTCTATTGGCTTCGATAGAATTTTTGATGTTTTCATTAGTATTTAACGATTCCCAATACGGCCACAAAAAATGATTGGCCAAAATAGCCAAAATTGCTCCAACAAAAGTGTCTAAAACTCGATACAGAATAATATTGCCGTCGCTTGGATTTAATATGGCAAAAATAAAAATAACATGTAAAGTGATAAAAGTAGTGCCGATTTTATAATTTGAAGGATTAAAGGTTAGTCCTAAAATCAAAAAAAGTATTGTTAGCGCGGCAAGAATAGTCGAACTTGGTTCTAAAGCTAAAACGGCAAAACCCAAAACGCCTCCGATCAGGGTTCCTAAAAATCGATTTAATGTTCTTTCTTTTGTGAGACCATAACCGGGTCTCATAATCACTACGATGGTCAATAATATCCAATACACATTTTCAAACGGCAGCACTTTTCCAATTATCAATCCTATTAATAAGGTTGTGGTGATTCTCAACGAATGTCGGAATTCAAGGGAGGAAAAGCTGAAATTTTCGACCAAAGTGTTTAACGGATAATAATGCGAAATGGTTAATTTTTCTAAATCTTTATCTCTTCCATTTAGGTCTTTGAGTTTAATGGTCGAGGTATATGCACGCTCCAGAGTTTTTATTTTTTCTACCTGTTTTTCGGCATAATGCAACATATTAGAGAGCATATGAACACCTTCTGAGGCTTCCGCTTCGCCAAGTGTTTTTTCGTAATCGGCAATGGCAAATTCGAAGGAAAATAAATTTTCGATTAAATTGTTTTTTTGAATGTATTGTTTTCTTTTTTTAATTTTTTTGGATAACGACTTTAAATTTTTGGCCAGATTGTAGGCTAAGCTTTGATAGGTCATTAATACTTTTGGATGGGCATCGAATTTTTGATGTAGTTTATTATGATCAAACGAAGTAGATACGGCTAATTCCATTATTTCGACCAAGGACATAAAAGCCAAAAGCATTTTCCTGTTTTGATGTGAAGAGCCATAATCTGTTCGATTTCGAACCAGTATTTCTCTGATATTTTCATGAATATTATTCAATTCAACCTGAAGAATCAATTGTTTTCGGGTAATTTCTTTTCGGTCGGAATTCAATTCCCACAAATCACCTCTTAATTTCAAATATTTTGATGTCAATTTGATACATTCAACAATTTGTAACTCGGTATAGCGATGCGGATTGATGTAATAAAAAATAATAGAAATTAAAAGATAGAACAAGCCTCCACAGAGCAAAAGTCCTGAGTGTTGCAGCATTTCCAAACCTTTGTGAGTGTGTGCAAGTGAAATGGAAAGTATCATTAATGCCGAAAAAGCAACCATTGTGGCTCGTTGTCCATAAACAGCCAGCATGGATAAAATGAAGACTAAAATGGCAAATACCGGGTAAAAAAGAAGGGGATACGGATAAGTGGCATTAATTAATAAATTCACTCCAGCCAGAATAAACACCGTAACTAACAGACCATTAATTTTATGTTTCAAATTACTGGGAGTATCACTCGGAAATGTGAATAAGGCACCAATGGATATGGTTAATCCAATTTCTAAATTGCCTAAATACGAAAATAGAAACGCAGGGATAACTGCAGAAAGGACTACTTTGAGAGCATTGTACAAATTAGTACCAATAGTAAATTCCTTTATCTTTGATAACATATTCTATTTGGATTGTTTGCAAAGGTAAGAATTGAGTGATATTATAATAGCATATAGGGCTTAGATTTCTAAACTAAATTTAAATATTAATCATGAATATATTGAATGCGCATTTTTTTACTATTTTTGCAAACTGAAAATTAGATGAGAGATTTAGAATTTGCAGTAGATAATATTTAATACAAAATTAATGATTTTACCAATTGTAGGATATGGCGATCCAGTTTTAAGAAAGGTAGGAGAGGAGATTACTTCGGAGTATCCCAACCTGAAAGAAACTATTGCAAACATGTATGAAACGATGTATAATGCTTATGGAGTTGGGCTTGCAGCTCAACAAGTAGGTTTGAACATTCGTCTTTTTGTGATTGACACTACCCCGTTTAGTGATGATGAAGATTTGCCATCAGAGGAACAAAACCAGTTAAAAGGATTCAAACGCACTTTTATCAATGCCAAAATGTTGAAAGAAGAAGGCGAATTATGGAGTTTTAACGAAGGCTGTCTCAGTATTCCTGATGTCCGTGAAGAAGTGTATCGCAACGAAAAAATCACCATTGAGTATTGCGACGAAGATTTTAATGTAAAAACCGAAGTTTTCGATGGTTTGATTGCTCGTGTCATTCAACATGAATACGATCATATCGAAGGAATCTTGTTTACCGATTTGATTTCGACGCTGAAAAGACAATTAGTTAAAAAGAAATTGCAGAACATTATGGATGGCAAAACCAGACCGGATTATCGTATGAAATTTTGCAACAAAAAAGGAAGATAAACGTTCAATATCAATTACTATATCAATAAAAATATAATTTAAAATGAATTTAGAAAAAATATTATCAATTTCAGGGAAACCAGGTTTGTATGCGCTAAAAGTTCAAACTCGCACTGGCTTTTTGGCTGAATCTTTAGTCGATGGAAAAAAAATTAGCGTTGGATTGAAAGTTAACGTTAGTTTATTGTCTGAAATTTCAATTTACACTATCAACGAAGAGAAACCATTGGCCGAGGTAATGCGCAATATCGCCATCAAAGAAAATGAAGGGCCAGCCATTTCGCATAAAGAAGACAATGCTACGTTGATTGCTTATTTTTTAGAGATTCTTCCAGAATACGATTCTGAACGAGTATATCCATCAGATATTAAGAAAGTTTTGAGTTGGTATAACTTGCTTCAATCCAAAGGGATGGTTTCTAAAGACGAACCTAAAATTGAGAATGCTGAAGAAATTAAAGAAAGCGTTGTTGAAGAAGTGGTTGCCGAAAAAGCAAAAACTCCAGCGAAAAAAGCAAAAGCCAAGAAAGCATAATGTAACTTTCTAAAACATATTTTAATCCTGTCACGATGTTTTCCTGACAGGATTTCTTATTTTTACACAAAACCTAGACGCAATGAACTCAAGACAAAACCAACTCCAAGCTTTCGAACGATTATTGATTATTATGGATGATTTGCGCGAAAAATGTCCTTGGGACATGAAGCAAACGCTTCAAACTTTACGCCATTTGACCATCGAAGAAACCTACGAATTGGGCGATGCTATTTTGGATAATGATTTGAACGAAGTCAAAAAAGAGTTAGGCGATTTATTGTTGCATATTGTTTTTTATGCCAAAATTGGAAGTGAAACCAATGATTTTGATATTGCAGATGTATGCAACGAAATTTGCGAAAAACTCATTCACCGTCATCCGCATATTTACAGTGATGTTGTAGTGAATGATGAAGAGGAAGTCAAGCAAAATTGGGAGAAACTCAAACTAAAAGAAGGAAAAAAATCCGTTCTCGAGGGCGTTCCAAAAAGTTTACCAGCATTGGTAAAAGCAAGTCGAATTCAGGACAAAGTTAAAGGAGTTGGTTTTGATTGGGAAGAACCGCATCAGGTTTGGGATAAAGTTCAGGAGGAATTGGCTGAACTTCAAGTGGAAGTAGAAGCCGGAAATCAGGATAAAATGGAATCCGAATTTGGCGATGTTCTGTTTTCAATGATCAATTACGCTCGATTTTTGAACATCAATCCCGAAGATGCTTTGGAGCGAACCAACAAAAAATTCATCAAAAGATTTCAATATTTAGAGAGCAAAGCTAGCGAATTAGGCAAACCCTTAATGGATATGACTTTGGCGGAGATGGATATTTTTTGGAACGAAGCCAAGAAGTTGTAGTTTTTATAAAAATAGTTTACAAAGAAAAAGAGGCTTTTTTAAGGCCTCTTTTTTTGTGAATTAATAATCATAAAATGCTAACTTGAAATGCAATCCTGAATAATCTCCCTCCATTTTTTTGCCAATTGATGGTCTTCGTGTAAACAGACTTGACCCATTTGGTCGTTTTCGATTTTGTAAAACGGAAAGGTTTCTGTTTTTTTATCCTTTTTGTGAAATTCAAAATCAATTTTTTCAATGGTGTTGGAATTGCCCTCGGCTGTAATGGCAAGTTTGCAGGATTCCACCGTGTTTAAGTCTATAAAATTCACGACTTCTTTTTCCTTAGAGTTAAAGTCAATTAATAAAAAGCCTTTGCTTTTTTCGTCTAAGGCCAAAACTTTTTTGTTTTGCGTTTCTGTTTTTTCAAAGTTGAAACGATTGTTTTGGCTGAATTTGTTCATTATTTCTTTGATTTTGGCCTTGTTAATCGAATTGGATCGCATCGCATAGAAAAGCGGAATTCCGATTAAAATTGTTATGATAAGACCTATTATTGTTACAGATGTATCCATGTGTTTTTGTTTTTTGAAATTTATATAAAGCATAAAATGAACTCAATATCCAAGAGATATTAGCTCAAAGAAGAAACTGTATTTCTTCAGAATTAGGTGGATAAATGCTTTAAATTACCAAAAAATATGGAAAGGAAAGAGTAGGAGCGAAACCATTTCGCATCGATTGATGTCTTGGTTTGCAAAAAAGGTAAAGGGGATTCCAATTTTCAAATCAGGAATACTTACCAGATAATTTTCCAGATATTTCGAAAATGAAAAACCGGGAGTTTTTGAAGTAGCACTAAGATTATGGCTCGCTTGTGGTTCAATAAAAGCCGAAGAATGAACTTTTTCGACAGAAAGTGACGTTTTGCTTTTTTCTACAGGAGTGTTTGAAACAGAAACTTCGTTTACGCTAAAGGCAAATGAAAAAACTAGTATAAGTCCAATAAAAACAAAATTTTTCCGAATCCAATTCATTTTGCAAATTTAGAATTTGTGTACAAGTTAACCTTAATTTTTTTTATAAATGAAAGTTAAAGTTTTGGAATTGGGACTAAAAGAATTTTCTTAAAATTTGAGAATAAAGCAAAAAAAAATGATATTTGAAAATCTTTGGTTTTCAAATATCATTTTAAGGTGAGAGACTAAAATTTATACGATATCCGCAATTCTCTTCAGTTTTGCTAGATCTTTAATTACTATTTTTTTACCAATCAATCCAATCAATCCATTTTTATTAAAATCGGAAAGTAATCGAATACAACTTTCGGTCGCTGTTCCTATCATTCCTGCCAATTCTTCACGCGATAGTTGGATTCGTAAAGAACCATCATCGTTTTTGCCAAAAGTTTCTTCAAGATAAACGAGGGTTTCTGCCAAACGTTCTTTTACCGTTTTTTGAGAAATAGAAATCATATGTTCGCTGGCTTCTTTCAAATCGCCACAAATTGTTTTCATCAGATTCATCGAAAACTGATTGTTGGTGTCGAACATACTCAAAACTTCGCTTTTCGGAATAAAGCATACTTCCATATCTTCGAGAGCTACTGCGCTCAAATTTGCGGGTTCATCACTAATCATAGAACGTTGTCCGAGTAATTCCCCTGCTTTTACTAATTTTATGATTTGATCTTTTCCGTTAGGACTTAATTTTGACAATTTGCAAGCACCCGTAGTAACGCAATAAATCCCATTTACAATATCTCCTTCTTCAAATATGGGACTTCCTTTTTTTATGGTATAGGAGGTTTTGCATTCGGCGAGCTTGAGTAGCTCGTCTTTATTTAGCGCTTTCAAAGAGCTAAATTCTCTAACTATACACTGTTCACATTTACCCATAAATGAAAATATTATTTTACTATTGCAAATCTACAAAATTATATGATAAATATCATATTTTTAATTTTTTCACCTATTATATTTGTGACCTGAAAAAATAGAAAAGTTAATGGACATAAATAGCTGTTTCCACTGTGGGTTGGATGTTGTAAAAGAGGACCAAATTATCTTTGATGAAAAAATTTTCTGTTGCAACGGTTGTAAAACTGTGTACGAAATTTTTAGTCTCAATGATATGTCTTGTTATTATGATTTCGAAAAATCTCCAGGAGCAACACCTCTAGATATTAAAGGTAAATATGATTTTTTAGACAATGAAAGTATTGTAGCTAAACTTTTAGAATTTCAAGAAGAAAAAACCGCTATTGTTTCCTTAAGTATTCCGCATATTCACTGTAGTTCGTGCATTTGGATTCTCGAAAATCTTCAAAAATTACAAAAAGGAATTAACACTTCGCAAGTTAATTTTCCTCAGAAAAATGTTCGTATTACTTTCAATCCAGAAATTGTTTCACTAAAAAGTATTGTGCATTTATTGAGTTCTATTGGTTATGAACCCTACATTAGTTTGGAAAATTATGAAACGGGAAAAAACAATGTCGATAGAAGTTTGACTTATAAATTAGGTTTAGCTTTCTTTTGTTTTGGCAATATTATGCTCCTTTCTTTCCCTGAATATTTTGAAGTCAAAGAGTTTTGGTTGGAAACGTATAAACCATTTTTTCGTTGGTTAATTTTCGCTTTGTCGTTGCCTTCTTTTTTGTATTCTGCCAGCGGTTATTATGTTTCGGCTTATAAAAGCATCAAATCGGGAATGTTGAATATTGATATTCCAATCGCTTTAGGAATTATTATTTTCTTTATCCGAAGCACTTTTGATATCGTAATGGATTATGGTTCTGGGTTTTTCGATAGCTTGACGGGTTTGATTTTCTTTATGCTTTTGGGCAAAATGTTCCAAATCAAAACCTATAGTTTCTTGAGTTTCGAAAGGGATTTCAAATCCTATTTTCCCATTGCAATCACCAGAATCAACAGTGATTTTTCGGAAGAAAGTGTTCCGATTTATGATATTGAAAAAGGAAATCGACTTTTGATTAGAAACCAAGAATTGATTCCTGTAGATGGTATTTTAATTTCGGACAAAGCTGAAATTGATTATAGTTTTGTTACCGGAGAAGCTATTCCTATCACTAAAAAGTCAGGTGATAAAGTTTTTGCCGGCGGAAAACAGATAGGAAAAGTGATTGAAATGGAAGTTTTGCATTCTGTCTCGCAAAGTTATTTAACGCAATTGTGGAGTAACGATGTTTTTCAGAAAAATGTAGACCAAAAATACAAGTCCATCACCGATACTATTAGTCATTATTTTACGCCAATACTCTTGATAATTGCTTTTGCGGGATTTGGCTATTGGATTTTTATTGATGCTAATATTGCTTTCAATGTTTTTACAGCAGTGTTGATTGTGGCTTGCCCTTGTGCCTTGGCATTGACAGCGCCTTTTACGATGGGTAATGTTTTGCGAATTTTTGGCAAAAAGAAATTTTACCTCAAAAACGCATTGGTTATAGAGCAATTAGCTAAAGTCGATACTATAGTTTTTGACAAAACAGGGACAATTACCACTAATAAAAAATCTAATGTTTCTTATGAAGGAATCTTGCTTTCAGGCGATAATTTAATTATTTTAAAAAACGTTCTTCGAGCCTCAAATCATCCATTGAGTCGGATGTTATATGATTTTTTACCAGAATGTAAAAGAATCAAAATCAATGATTTTGAAGAAATCACAGGTAAAGGAATTCAAGCCAATGTTGATGGAATTCTAATACAGGTTGGTTCGGCAGAATTTGTAAGCAAAAATGAGGAAAATAACATTCAACAAACATCGGTTCACATCAAGATTAATGAAATCTATTTAGGTAAATACATTTTCAACAATCAATACAGAGAGGGTTTAGCTGAGCTTTTCAAGGAATTGAGTCAGACTTATCAAATCAAGGTTTTGTCAGGTGATAATGAGGGAGAACGAACTTCTCTGGAAAGTATTTTACCCAAAAATACGGAGTTAATTTTCAATCAAAAACCAGAACAAAAACTGGAATTTATTAAAAAATTACAGCAAAAAGGTCAAAACGTTATGATGGTTGGTGATGGTCTGAATGATGCTGGAGCTTTAGCGCAAAGTAATATAGGAATTTCGATTTCAGAAAATGTCAATGTTTTTTCGCCTGCTTGTGATGCTATTTTAGATGCGAATGAATTTAATAAAATGAATTATTTTCTAAAATTATCTAAGAAATCAATCACCACCATAAAGATGAGTTTTGCATTATCAATTCTTTATAATATTGTAGGATTATCATTTGCAATAACCGGGAATTTGCTACCATTAGTTGCTGCGATAATAATGCCCTTGAGTACAGTAACAATTGTTAGTTTTGTAACAATCGCTAGTAATTTTTATGCGAAAAGGTTAAATTAGATTAATTAATGAAGTTTTTTTATTGTAAATTTGACAAAACCACAAAATATGATAATTGTCATAATTTGAGAAAAATCGATATAGTATATTTGCTAACTAATTTTATTTTATGAGTGTTATTTATTTACTTATTTCTATCAGCATCGTTGTTGCCATTTTTTTCTTTGTTGCTTTTATAAGAGCAGTAAAAACGGGACAATATGATGATGATTACACTCCTTCTGTACGCATGCTTTTTGATGATGAGCTTGTTAAAAAAACAAGTGAAAAAACTATTCAAATCGCTGAAAAACAACCTAAACCTTGAATTTTTAAACCAATTAACAATTATTATTTATGGAAATGCAACAGTTTTATTATGACAACAAAATTGTAAAGAAATTCATTTACGCAACCATCGTTTTTGGTGTTGTGGGAATGTTGGTAGGGCTTATTTTGGCCTTATTGTTTCTTTTCCCAACAGCAACCGATAGAATTCCGTGGTTGAGTTTCGGAAGATTGAGACCTTTACATACTAATGCTGTAATTTTTGCCTTTGTAGGAAACGCAATGTTTGCTGGGACGTATTATTCGTTACAGCGATTATTGAAAGCGAGAATGTTCAGTGACTTTTTGAGTAATTTGAATTTTTGGGGATGGCAATTAATTATTGTTGCAGCCGCAATTTCCTTACCATTAGGATATAGCACTTCTAAAGAATATGCTGAGTTAGAATGGCCAATTGATATCGCCATTGCCTTAATTTGGGTTGCTTTTGGTGTGAATATGATAGGTACAATATTAAAAAGAAGAGAGCGTCATTTGTATGTTGCGATTTGGTTTTACATTGCTACTTTCGTTACAGTTGCTGTTTTGCACATTTTCAACAGTTTAGAATTGCCAGTTAGTGCAATGAAAAGTTATTCTGTTTACGCAGGTGTTCAGGATGCCTTGGTTCAATGGTGGTATGGTCATAATGCAGTTGCATTTTTCTTGACTACTCCGTTTTTAGGACTGATGTATTATTTTGTTCCAAAAGTTGCGAATCGTCCCGTTTATTCTTATAGACTGTCCATTGTTCACTTTTGGTCATTAATATTTTTATACATTTGGGCTGGACCACACCATTTATTGTATTCAGCTTTACCCACTTGGGCACAAAATTTAGGTGTTGTGTTCTCTATAATGTTGATTGCACCATCTTGGGGAGGTATGATAAACGGACTTTTAACATTGAGAGGTGTTTGGGACAAAGTGCGTGAAGAGCCAGTATTGAAATTCTTCGTTGTAGCAATTACTGGTTATGGTATGGCTACTTTTGAAGGCCCAATGTTATCGCTTAAAAATGTAAACGCCATAGCGCATTACACCGACTGGATTATTGCTCACGTTCACGTTGGAGCATTGGCTTGGAATGGATTTATGGCTTTCGGTATCATTTATTGGTTGATTCCAAGAATGAGTAAAACTACTTTGTTTTCGACTAAATTAGCCAATTTCCATTTCTGGATTGGAACTTTAGGGATCATACTTTATACAATTCCAATGTATGTTGCTGGATTTTTGCAAGCTTCTATGTGGAAACAATTTAACCCAGACGGAACGTTAACTTATGGAAACTTTCTTGAAACAGTAACTCAAATTATGCCAATGTATTGGATGAGAGCTATTGGAGGAACTTTATACCTAACAGGAATGTTGGTTTTGGTTTATAACATTATTCAAACCGTTAGAGCAGGTTCTACAATCGAAGATGAATTAGCCGAAGCTCCTGAATTACAAAAAATTACACCAGGAAGAATTAAAGGCGAAAAATACCATGCTTGGTTAGAAAGAAAACCTATCCAATTGACCATTTTTGCTGTTATTGCCATTCTTATCGGTGGAGTAGTTCAAATTGTACCAACCATTATGGTTAAATCTAATATTCCGACTATTGCCAGTGTAAAACCATATTCTCCATTAGAATTGCAAGGTCGTGATTTATACATTCGTGAAGGTTGTGTAGGTTGTCACTCTCAATCAGTTCGTCCTTTCCGTAGTGAAGTAGAACGTTATGGACCACAATCTAAAGCAGGCGAATTTGTATATGACCACCCATTCCTTTGGGGATCAAAACGAACAGGTCCGGATTTATTAAGAGAAGGTGGAAAATACAATGACAATTGGCATTTCAATCACTTCTGGAATCCACAAAGTATATCTGCCGGTTCCATTATGCCGGGTTACAAATGGTTGTTCGATAATGAAGCGATGGATAATTCTACCCTTCAAAAGAAAATGGAAGTTATGGTAACTCTAGGAGTTCCTTATACTGATGCTCAAGTTGCCAATGCGGAAACGGATTTAAGAGCTCAAGCTATCAAAATAGAAGAAAGCTTGAAAAATGATCCTGACTTTGTAATAAGTTACGACAACAGCAAGAAAAAAGCCGAAGCCAGAGGAGAAAAATTTGTTCCTATGAACGAAAGAGAAATAGTTGCGTTAATCGCATACATACAAAGATTGGGAACTGATATTAAGGTAAAAAAATAAAAGTAATTATGTTCGAACAAATAAAACACAATATGGAGACCATCGCTGGAGTTGCGATATTTCCAATACTTTCGTTATTAATCTTCTTTGCCTTTTTTGTAGGACTTGGTATATGGGTATTTTCATATAATAAAGAAAAGATTACCGAAATGAGCCAAATTCCATTAGACGACGACCAAACCATATAATTTTCAAAACCGATATAAAATGAAAAAATTAATCCCAGCATATTTAAGAGTTCTTGTTGTTTTCTTTGCTGTTTTTGCTGCAATGGAATATTTCATCGACTCTGGAGACAGACCAGCATTTATAAAATTCCCTATGGTGGCTCTCTTTTTATTAGTATTTCTATTCTTGTTGATAGCAATTGAAGTTACTGTAAATGCAGTCGAAACCATAACATATCACTTGCTAACCGAAGAACAAAAAGCCAAATTAGATGAAGTAAAAGATTTAGGTTTCAAGGATAGCGCGATATACAAAAGTGTTACTAATTTCTTAATTAAACCAAAACAACACGATGATGAAGGAGAAATATTACTACATCATGACTATGACGGTATAAAAGAGTTAGACAACAATTTACCGCCTTGGTGGGTCTATTTGTTCTATGCCTGTATCATTTTTGCGGTAGTATATTTAGTTCGTTTTGAAATAATGGGTGCAGACAACCAAGAAACGGAATTGAAAAAAGAAATGGCTCAAGCCCAAATTGATATTGCTGAATACAAAAAAAACGCTCCAGATTTGATGGATGAAAACACAGTTACTTTGTTGACTGATGCTGCAGATTTAGCCGCTGGAAAAGCAATTTTTACTGCCAATTGTGTGGCTTGTCACAGAGCTGATGCCGGAGGACAAATTGGACCAAACTTAACCGATGATCAATGGATTTTGGGCGGTGGAATCAAAAATGTTTTTCATACTCTAGTTAATGGAGGACGAGACGGAAAAGGAATGATTTCCTGGAAAGGCACCTTGAAACCAAGACAAATGCAGGAAGTTGCCAGTTATGTATTGTCATTAAAAGGTACTAATCCTAAAGATCCTAAAGCACCGGAGGGAGAAGTTTGGGTTGATCCAAATGCACCAAAAACTGCTGCAGAAGCTCCTGCTGTTACTAAAGACACTACACAGGTAAAATAATAATAAACGATATATATAAAGCTAGCAGATCCTGAATTATTTCAGGATTTGCTTTTTGTATCATTATTTAACTTTAATAGCATATATATTTAGTCAAAAAGAAACGTTTGTGTCTTACAATAGAAGCAGTTTTTATAAAAATAAAATTAATTCTTTTTGAAGTAATGTAACATAAGTTTCATAGCAAATAAATTCAAAACTTTAACTTTATACTTTTAAATTTTAAAATTTTAACAATGTCAAAATTACCAGACGAAGCTTTCAGAGATACCATTGGAACCATTGATAAGGAGGGAAATAGAAAATTTATTTTTCCTAAAAAACCATCCGGAAAATTTTATGATTATCGAAAGTGGGTGAGTTACGTTTTGTTGATAATCTTGTTTGTAAATCCTTTCCTAAAGATTAATGGCAATCAATTTATGATGTTCAATGTGTTGGAAAGAAGATTCAATATTTTTGGATTTCCGTTTTGGCCACAAGATTTTTATCTTTTTGTAATTTCGATGATTGTTGGCGTTGTTTTCGTCATTCTTTTTACAGTAATTTTTGGTCGAATATTTTGCGGATGGATTTGTCCTCAAACTATTTTTCTGGAAATGGTTTTCCGTAGAATTGAGTTTTGGATAGAAGGCGATCGAGGCGCACAAATTCGTTTGGAAAAACAAGATTGGGACGCCGAAAAAATTAGAAAAAAAGCCATCAAATGGACTATCTTTTTGATTATTTCTTTTGCAATTGCCAATGTTTTTCTTGCTTATTTAATAGGCAGTGACGACCTGATTAAAATGATTGAAGATGGGCCATCAAGTCACATTAGCACATTGATTTCATTGCTAATATTTACAGGTATTTTCTATTTTATTTTTGCTTGGTTTAGGGAACAAGTATGTATTATTGCGTGCCCTTACGGAAGATTGCAAGGTGTTTTGTTGGATAACAAATCTATCAATGTGGCATACGATTTTGTTCGTGGTGAAAAAGAAGCGGGTAGAGCCAAATTCAATAAACAAGAAGATAGAGCAGCCACAGGAAAAGGGGATTGTATTGACTGCAAACAATGCGTTAATGTTTGTCCAACTGGAATCGATATTCGAAACGGAACTCAACTTGAATGTGTAAATTGTACTGCTTGTATCGACGAATGTGATACAATAATGGAAGGTGTTGGCTTACCAAAAGGGCTTATTCGATATGCTTCTGAGGATGAGATAGAGAAAAATTCCAAGTTTAAATTCACCGCAAGAATGAAAGGCTATTCAGCCGTATTGTTTATTCTAATAGGAATCTTAGTGGGATTAATGTTTTTACGCACCGAAGTTGAAACGGTATTTTTGAGATTACCTGGACAATTGTTTCAACACAAAGGCGAAAATATTAGTAATATTTATACTTTTAAAGTCCTTAATAAAACCAATAAAGATTTCAATGATATTCATTTTAAATTAGTTGGAATAAAAGGAACATTAAATATAGTGGGTGACCAAGATTTAAAAGTGCCAAAACAAGGTATGAAAAGTGGTACTATGTTTATCGAAATCAATAAATATTTATTGGAAACAGATAAAACTAAAATCGAAATTGAAGTTTACGATGGCAATAAAAAAATCGAAACAAGTACAACAAGTTTTTTAAGTCCAAGAAGTTTTGATTAACTTTAAAATATTTTAACAAAAGACAACAGTATGAAAATTAATTGGGGAACAGGAATCGTAATCGCTTTTGCATTATTTATCTCGTTTATTTTATATTTTATTTTCAAGGTTCAATCCAATCCAAAGTACGACAACGAATTGGTAATAGAAGAATATTATAAAAACGATGCGAAATTTGGTGATGAAATGATTCGGGTTCAAAATGCTCAGGATTTAAAACAAAAGCCAGTAATATCAAACACTTCCGAAGGAATTACTATAGTTTTTCCAGAGGTGTTTGTTTCAAATGAAATTAAAGGAAAAGTATCTTTTTACCGACCATCAGACAAAAAATTTGATTTTGAAGTTCCTATTTTGCTGTCTAATTCTTCTTTGAATGTGCCTAAAGGAAAGCTCTTAGGTGGCCGTTGGGACATCAATATGGAATGGCAATATGAAGGTAAACAATATCTTACTAAAGAGACTATTTATGTTGAATAAGTTTTAAGTATTAAGACTCCTTTCAGATTCTTTAACTCTTAAACCTTTAAACTTCTAACTCCCAACTTCCCACTTCTAACTTCCCGCTTCAAAATGCTTCTAACAGCTTTCATCTTCGGTTTAATCAGTAGTTTTCACTGCATCGGAATGTGCGGCGCAATTGCTATGATGTTGCCTGTAGATAGAGATAATCAAGCCAAAAAGGTTACGCAAATCCTGACCTATCATATCGGTCGATTGATGGCTTATGCTACCATTGGTTTAATTTTCGGATTGCTAGGAAGAGGTTTATATTTGGCTGGATTTCAGCAAAAAATGTCAATATTCATTGGCGTTGCAATGATTGTTGTTATTTTGATTCCAGAGAAAGTTTTTGCCCAATACAATTTTTCGAAACCGGTTTTCAAATTGATTTCAAAAATCAAAACCAGTTTAGGAAATCAGTTCAAAAACAAAAGTTATAAATCATTGTTCACCATTGGTTTATTAAACGGATTTTTGCCTTGCGGAATGGTTTATGTAGCTTTGTTCGGAGCCATTGCTATGCAAAACGAATTTTATGGCGTTTTTTACATGATTTTGTTCGGATTGGGAACGGTTCCTTTGATGAGCAGTCTGGTTTATCTCAATTCATTTTTGACAATTGCTGTCCGAAATAAAATTCAAAAAATCATTCCATTTGTTGCGGTTATTATCGGAATAATGTTTATCTTTAGGGGGTTAGGACTTGGCATTCCTTATCTATCTCCTTCAAACATGAGTTTGTTTGTGCAATCAAGTCCAAATTGTCATTAATTATTAATTAATTCTTATATAATTATGGAAAACCAAGATTTGATGCACGTCTCTCCTGATGTTCAGGAAAAAATCGAGAAATTAATAACTGAAAATGATCATTTTGCAGCCTTATTCGAAGAATACCGTAAAGTAAAGCACGAGGTATCCTTAATAAAAAACGAAGAAGTAGTTACTACCGATGAGCATTTGAAAGAATTAAAAGTTAAAATTCTTCATTTAAAGGACGAAATTTATTCTATATTACGAAGATAAAAGCAAAAAAAATCACGCTGTATTAAGCGTGATTTTTTTTGGTTATTCAAAATAGTATATTTTTCGAGTGTATTTAACGGATTGTTTTCCGTCTAAGGTAACAGTATTTGTGATCCAATTTCCTGATTGGTCGTAAGTGTAAACATTTTCTTGATTTCTTTTATCAGTTGTATATGATTTTAGTAAACCATTAGCATAATAAGTTTTGGTGGTTTTTCTTTCAGGACAAAATACAGATGAAATACTACCATTTTCATATTTTATTTCATAGTTTTCTACATTTTTTTGATTGTCTTTTTTTCTTGCACCTTCTTTTTTTATTAATGTGCCTTTGTCATCATACAAATAATTAATGGTTTTAGATTCTGTGATTTCGGCTTGTAAAAGGTTGTTTTTATAAATACGACTAATCTTAAGCGGTTTTTCAGTTTTGTTTTTTAAACTAGTTTTGGTAGCAACTATTGTATCTGGTTTGTGGTAAAATATTGTTTTGGCAACGGGAGTATTTTTCCCCTTTTTACTATTTATAAAATAATTAGTCTCGATAATCATCCTGTTTGATTCATCATATGTATAAACCGAGTTTTCATTGCTATTTGGCAATTCTTGTTTGTCGATGAGATTTCCCAATTCGTTAAAAGTAAGTATCCCTTCAACATTATAATTGGCGGGAACATAGATAGTATTGTTATCTTCTTTCTCTTTTTGAGTCCATTCATCACCTAATTTCTCGGCGGTTTCTATTACTCGTTGTACTTTGCCAATAAGGTTGAAGTCTTGGGTAGTTATTTTTGGTGTTTGAGCATTTGCCATAAGGCAAGATAGCAGAAAGATGACAACTGTTTTGTTCATAGCAAAATTTTTAAAATGGTCTTTCCTTAGCGAAATTTTGAGCATATACCAAACTACCATCGGCAAATTGTGACACACCTACTGCGACATATTGCATATCGCTTTTTAGGTTTGCTAAATGGTCTGGACTGGTAATCAGCAAGGCAATAGTTTCTTTGGGACTGCCATATCCGCAATAAAGATTTTCGGTTCCCCTGTACTGTGGCATTTTAGTTTCTATTCGCTCGAAACAAGATATGCCTTCTTTGCTGGAGTGCAACAAACGCCAGTTATTTTTGGTACAATAGTCTGCATAATCTTGGGCGACTTCTTGCAACGTTTCGTTAAAAAGCAGCTTGGGCAAATTTTGAGTTTTTCTAAACCTATTAATTTCAACAACCGATTTTACTAGCAAAATTTTGAGGGTTTCTTTGCTAAGCTTTGGAATTTCTATTCTTACATAGTTGCCCCTGAAATAGTTTTTATTTTCTTTTTCAAATTTTAAATATGCCAAAAAGTCAACCAGCATTTCGTTTTGGTTTTTGTACACTTTCATTTCAATAGCTTCCAACATTTCTTTAATCTCAACAGTTTGCGGGGCAGTTAGCGATGTTACAATATTTTTAGAGTCAATTATTTTTGCCGTGATTTTGTCTTTGGCAAACACAAGTTGATACTTGGTTTGTTGGGAAAAAGCCAAATTGGTGCATAGCAAAAATAAAATGAGGTGTTTCATTGAGGTTGACTTTGTAGAAAAAACCCTTTTGAGAATGTCAAAAGGGTTTACTATGAAAAATATTTTTTTATTTTTTTACGATTTTTACCGTTTGTTTGCGTTTTTCAGCCGTAATTTCTAAAATATAAACTGCCCGTGGTAAGCTCTCAAGATTAAATTGATAACTAGTACCCGAAACATCTTCTTTCTTGATGCTACGACCTGTAATATCAAACAATTGAACAGAAATAAGAGTATCATCTTTAGTCTGAATATTCAAATAATCTTGGAATGGGTTAGGATAAACTGTAAGACTGTTCAGCGGTTGTACTTCCTCAACCGATAGCGTTGATGTTTTGGTTTCTTGGGTTCTGTTACCCAACGCATCATAACTATACTGTATTCCCACACCATTAGAATAACTGGCTTGGGTTAGTCGTTGTAAATTATCGTAAGTATAGGTTACGGTTACTTGGGCATGCAGTTGGGTGCAAAAAACAAATGCAATAATTATTAGAATAGATTTGATTGGTTTCATATTCTTTAATATTAAATTTTTGTTTTTAATTTTTCGCAAAGATTCACTAGCTGGCTAGCTAATTTATTCTACTTTATTCCAATATAAATATGTACTTGGATTGACCCAATATTGCCCATCAGTTAACAACTCTACTTCATTATATTTTACATAATCATGAGGTTCATCTGAAAAAGAATTATTACAGTTTTGATAATTTATATAATTGCTCCATCTGTTTATGATTTTTATTTGCATTTTATTGCCTTTTATATCTTCAACCGAAGCCTTTATTGTCACAACTTTAGCTCCATCTTTAATTACATTTTGCCAAAGAACTTTGTATTCTTTTTGCCAACAATATGTTACATCAGTTTGAATAATATCACCCACTTCGAATGGGAAACTTATAACGGTTTTTAGAACTTTGGTTGAAGATTTAGTTGCAGTTTTAGATGGTTTTTTTTGTGAAAAACCCGAAGAAGCAACCAATAAAAATAACACTAGGATTGTACTTTTCATTTTTTTTAAATTTAAAGTTTTCTGAAATTTTTAATCACACTTAATCCAAGTTATATTTTTGGTTGGGTCAATCCAATACGTTTGGTTTTCTAAAAGCTCCGTTTCACCGTATTTTAGATTAAAAATATGTTTGTCAGTGTGTATTTCTTGACAGTTACGTCCGTATCGCTCTCTTTTAATACTGATTATTTTAATTTGAATTTTAGAATTTGCTACTTTTTCAACAGACGCAACAGTTTTAACTAAAATATCTCCATACTCTTCTCCACCCCATCCACTATTTTTATAAAAATTATAGCAGAAAGAATTACATATATTATCGCCAATTTCATAAGGCATAGTTATAATTGGTTCTGGAGCAATTTGAGTACTGGTTGTTTTGTTTTTACTTTTTTTTGTTTGTCCTGCACAAACTAAACTAAAAGCAAGAATTAATAACATTATTGTTTTTTTCATTTTTATTGATTTTAAAATTATTGTTTTTAAATTTTCGTCAAAATTTTGACAAAAGCACTTATTTACTAATTCTCACTTGTATATTTATCCATACACGCTTTGCAGCAAAAGTATTTTGTGCCGTATAGGAATGCCAAATAATACCATTTTGTGTTCTTTGTGGTTAGCTGACCGCATTGGTCGCAGTTGATGTAATCGCTAATATTTTTTATTGTTTTAAATTATTTTTAGTACAAAGTAACTTAACTTTTTAAGTTGCCTTTTTCTTATAGTTGTGGGCACGGATTGCAAATCCGTGCTATCGTACACACGAGAGAATTTGTGTATATCCGAGCTATCGGGTTATTTTTTACGTTCTAAATTTTCTTTGAGTTGTCTACTTGTTTCTTCTTTCACTTTTTGAGTTTTAGAATTGTCTTTTGAATCATCTCTTCTTTGAGTGTTCTCTCTGCTGTTTGCATTACTGTCTGGTGCGTTTCTTTCCATTTTATTAATTATTAAATTTGTTATTAAGCATTTGGATCTACATATCCGATAGTTGAACAACTATTGGAATTACAATTTGGACAGGTTGAAGTCCAAGATGAGTTTTCGCAGTTTGAACAAAATATTTTGTTACAATCTCTGCATTTTTTTACGGAAAGCCCCTTTTCTTGACTTGAACAGTTTGGACATCTTTGATATTTACTAGCCATTTTTTTTAATTTTTAAATATTTATACCTCTATTTTTTTCATCAGAATTTCCTTTTACACAATATTCAAATTCTCTTTGATTATTAAATATTCTTAATCGAGTACCTTTTTTTAGTTTTAGGATTAAGTAATTATTGGGATATATTGTATTATTTACTCCAAATTTGTTGGTTTTTTTATCAAATATATTTACGCAAGCACCAGCAAACATTGATGTATTATTTATTTTAACTTCTGTTTCTTTGCTTTGAAACATAATATAAATACAATAAAAAATAAATAATGGTATACCTACAAAAGGAAAAATAAAAACAATTATTAGAATTGAAAACCAAATTATAAATTCTTTCATATTTTTAAGTATTGTAATTCCTATTAAAAAAATACCCAACAAGTTTAATGTTTGGCGAGTTACAATGCACGCATTTGTAAACATCTAAATGTTTTGAACATTCACCACAATGATGTTTACCGCAATTGGAACATTCTCTAACTGGAATTCTATGATTGTTTTTATCATCACTTCTATCAACATCACAATTTGGACAATAGTCATATTCAATAGCCATAACTTTACTCTTTTACAATTTTAACCGTTTTGTTTCCTTTATCTGTTTTTACTTCCAATAAATAAATTGCATTGGGCAATTCTTGAATTGAAACTTGTTCTTTATCACTATTACCTTTTTGAGATTTTAACAAGCTTCCTAACATATCATAAACATTGATTTGGTTTATGTTTTCGTTTGGTGTTGAAATGTTAATAATGTTATTTGTTGGGTTTGGGTAAATGTTACAATTATTATAATTAAAATTACTTAAATCTAAATTTTGTGTTGTTATGCCAAAATCATCTATAATACACCCAATATTTTTAATTGGACTAGCATATCTAAAATAGATTCTATAATTTGAAGTGACTTTTGGGTTATAATTAAAAGAATAAAATGAATAAGTATCTGTTCCACTTGGCCAAAATTGACCTAAATCTTCACTTATAGTTTTGTCACTATTGATTACTATCTGTAATGGACTTACACTGCTATTTGAATTTAACAACTTGACTTTAAAAAATATTTTTACTGGAACATTTGCAGTTAAATTAATTTTTTTTGTAGCAACATAATTACTTATATTGGTCTGTGAATAATTATTTAATGTTAAAGTATTGTTGACATCTATACCAGAATTATTACCATAATATGGTGAGACATATCCCAGCTGACAATTAAATGGCTTTTCAAAAGTTTCAATAAATGGAATACTATAATATGATGGAATCGTTGTTATATAAACAGGTAATCTTATTGAACCACAAGAATTGTCAAACATCCTATTTTCAACATAGTATGTAGTGTTAGTTGAAATAGGAAATTGATCATTTGCAAAGGCTGCGTTGATGTCACCTATTGGATCTTTATACCATCTTAAATAGCCACCATTTGGAGAAGTATACAAGCTTGAAATTGAATATAAATCTGATGCTTTCAAAGATTCACAATTAAATTGATAAGAATTTGGACCTATGGGTGTCTCAACATTTTGAATATAAACAACAGTTCTAGTCCTTTCAGACTCACAACCATTGACTGTTTGTGATACAAAATAAACCATATAAGTATTAAGTGGTAATATGTAAGAGCTTGAAATTGGAGTTCCATCTGTTTCAGTTGTATACCATTTAAGATTTTGACCAACCGCTTTTAAATTTAAGACAGTTGGATTTGTTATATTACATAATTGATTGTCCTGTACTCCCACATAAGGTTTAAGATGTGCTTGAGGAGAATAAACAATCACTGTTGGTTTGCTATCTCCATTTGGACAAACTGAAACTAATTTTATTTCAAATTTTTGGAAAGTACAATCTGTAGCTGGAACATAATTTATTGTATAATTATTATTTGGAGGTTGAACTGTATTTAATAGTGTAAAACTAGATGACGATAGTTCTTTAAAATAAACTTTCACAGGATAATTAGATGTCCAAGTAACATTAAAACTTGTTGTATTTGTGTTAGTAACCGAACCAATATTTACAATATTATCTTCACAAGAAGCATCTGAGTTACAAGATGTGATACAACTTTCATTTGAAACTGTATTATTTATAACTGCATTGGGTTGAGAACCAAAACCATTATTAATAATATCATATCCCCCACAATAACTCATAATTGTACCCCCATTAGTTGCAGGTGGGCCAGGAGGACAACCACCCTCAGTTGCATAACAATTATCTAAAGCGCCACCTATCCAGCCACACCAATGGGTATGATGAGAACCCAGATTATGCCCTATTTCATGCATAATACATGTAGCATTCTGATTTAAAGAATTTGCATATATGGTGCATGCATTATATCCTTTATTTGGGCAAGGTGCCCCACCAGATAAGCCAGCAATTCCACCACTAAAAGTACCCAAAAGAATGCCAATATTTCCGTTAATATTTCCTCCTAAACTTTGAAAACTACTAAATCCTAAATCTTGAAAAGCACCAGAGTCACCAGGAGTTCCCACCCAAGATTGATAATACGGATCATCAGTATTCCAAATCTTCAAATAGGAAACTTTCACCGTTATTCCTTCATCGGCGAATTTTGTTTGAATTATATTGAAAAGATTGAAAAATTGTGATATTGATTGATTAATTCCTCCAAATTGATCGTTTAAAGTTTTTGTAATTTCAAAATGTAGTTTAACACATTTAGGAATTGTTGCTATTTCTGTTTTATCAGTAATAGCGTTCTTTAGTCCACTATTTTTATTATCATCGCTAACACCACACGTAAATTGAGCTTGATTTATATCTTGGCTATTTTCATATAATCTGTAACTATTATTATTTTTACCTGTTTGAGATAATGAAAATATCTTATTTCCAATGAGTATAGTTCCAAAAGCAGTATCGTTATGCAAAACAATAGAAACTAAAGAATTTGTTTCTTCTCCATCTACTAATCCTGAATAGACCGAATAAGCTGAATTTTCAATGTTATCTTGTTTAAAATTTTGATGTTGAATAACGATTTTAAAATCATCTTCTAAAAGATTACGTTTTTTTAAATATAAAACAGACTGCTTGCCTTCTAGAATAGGTAATTCAACAGTAATAAACTTACTATTTTTATTCATAATATTTTGAATAGTATTTTTTTCAATAGTTACCTCTTTACCGATTGATTTTTCGTATATTCCTGTTTTATATTTAGTTGTTAAAATGGTTGCCGAATTTTCAATAAAATCTCCCGCCTCTTTATGATGATTAATCTCATTATAAAGATTTGATTTTTTTTGAGCAAAAGAAAAAAAGCTGATTAATAAAAAAATACAAATAATTTGATTATTCAATTGTAAAATAGTCTTCATAATAGTTTATGTTAAATTTATCCAAACTTCCTACAAAATTCCCAAACATAAAAATCACAATGCACGAAACCGCCAATAATGAGCATGAACCGATAAAACAATGAAAATGAGTATAGAAAAAAATATATTTTTGTAAAATGAAAAAGTGTTTACTCCTATTTTTACTATCTCTAAAACTGTTTGCTCAGGAAACGCCAATTTCAGAAAGTAATGCTTTTGTGTATAATAAAAACAACTACGGGAATGATTTTTTAAATGTAACTCCCCACATTAATGTAGATAAAAATGGGGCTATTATTTTTCAACCTTATAATAGTGACTATGTTCAAATAAGCAATACTTCTTCAACTCTTCTAAATAGTGCTAAAAACAAATCATTTCCTCCTTTGATTAACGTTTTTTCAATAAATAATTTGGATTACTATTGTACTACAAAAGGCCTTATTTTAGTCCAAAACAAAGAAATCAAGAAAACCATTGTATTAAATAAAGACAAAGAATATGCTCAATACTTCACAAAAATTAATAACGCCATATACTATTTGAATACAAAGCCATATAACGACAATTCGTTTGCTGCTTTAAATAAATTTGAAGGAAACAAAATTGTCGCTTTAAAAAAGATCTTTGTAAAAGATTTACTATCCACTGAATTGGTTTTTAGAGAAAATAAATTGTACTGGTTTATTAATTCAAATCTTAGTACTAAAATATATGAAGTTAAAAATAATAATGCACAACTAGTTAAAGAATATGTAGGTCAATATAAAGTAGCTTATACATTTAACTTTACAGATGTTGAAAATTTCAATTTTTATGATCCTAACAATTATTTTTATTATGTAAAAAATGGGATTGTCAAAAAAACGGGACATCTTTATAATAACTCTGTTTATTTTGGTAATCTTTTTTCCAAAACCATAAGCAATCAAAAGTATGTGTATAAAGTTCAAAATGAAAATCTAATTCCTATTGCCAATACTAGCTTAGGGGATACTTTTTCTGCTGCACTATATTCTGCAGAAACTAATAGCTACTACTGCGGAACAAATGGTGATTTTCTTCGTCTCTTTCCTCACATAAAAAAATACCCAAAACTATTTTACAACAGCAATTCAAATTCTGTTTTTGCATTGCAACAAGATGATAAAGGACAAATTTGGGCAGGAAGTTATCAAGGGCTTTTGTCAATTATTACCAATGATAATCGAATAATTCAAAGCAAAACGAGTACTATAAAATTCTTAAATGGTGGCTTGAACTACAAAGACAAAATGCTGTTTTTTGCCGAAAGCGAAAAAGGCCTTACTAGATATGATGGTATTGATGTCAATAGTACAATAGCAGATAGTGTTGCGGGATATTACGCTTATGTTAGCAAAAACAATAAACTGTATATAGGCACTGCTCAAAAAGGATTATGGTACACTGATGTAAAAAATTTAGACACCAAAAGCAAAATAAAGTGGACTAAAATAAAGGATAACCACGGAATGACTATCGAAAATGTTTTAACCATTACTGAAGATAAATATGGTACTATATGGTCAGGAGGAAATGGCATTAGTGCTTACAATCCAAACACAAACAAAGCCATTACTTGGAAAGCTGCTGATGGAACTAAAAGAGAGTTTTTGAAAACTCGGGCGTCTATTCTTGACTCTCACAACACCTTATGGTTTGGTACTAAAAATGGAGAATTAATTTTTTATGAAGGAAAAAACGCTTCTGATTTCAATATAAAAAACTTTAAAACCATAAATCATCCTTTGTTAGAAAATGGAAAAACTATTACTTTCATCCATCAATGGAAGGATTACCTAATACTTGGTGGTTCCGATAAAGTTTTACTTTTTGATTTGAAAAAATGGTACGCTAGTAAAACGGTTTCCGTTCGCTATTTGAATTCGATGGAAATTAACTTAACTAGTGGCACAGAACAAAATACAATACTGACCGACAAAAGAGACGAGAGTATTTGGTTTTCAACATCGGATATGGTCTATCAATGGGGCATTAAAAAATGGCTCTCGCTACCAACATTCAAAGTTGTTCCGACAATCCTAATACAAAAAGACAGTATAGAAACAGAGTTTAAGTCTCAAAAATGTATTAATTTCAAACCAACTGAAAACAGCTTTGACATTCAAATAAAGTATCAAACCAAAGACAATATGCCCCGATTTATAAATGGGTTATTGGTTAAAAAAGGAGAGAAACCTGTTTTTGAGCATCCTAATTTAGAAACTAAGTTTCAAATTAAAAATATTTCTGCAGGTGACTATGTTTTTTATGTTAGAGTTTGTCAACAAGATGGCAGTTTTACTATTTTCCAATATCCTATTACGGTCGATAGTTTTGTCTGGCAAAAATGGTGGTTTTGGCTTGTGTTGATGTTACCGTTTTTTGCCGTACTTGTTTATTTTTTTCAAAAAACAAACGAGATCGAAAAACAAAAAAAGAGATTATCACAACTCAATTTATCCAGTCTAAGCAATCAGTTTCGACCTCATTTTATGCTAAATGCGCTCAATAGTATCGGTTCACAAATGCAAGACAAGCCACACGCCGAAAAGGTAATTAGTAGATTAGGGGAAAGTATCAATATTTTATACGGATTTACACAAAAAAGTCAGTTCACACTTCCATTTGGCAAAGAATGGAAATTGGTGGAAAACAGTATAGAAATTCAACGCTTGCTGTTTATGCCTGATTTGAATTATATTTTGAAAAACAATAATTTGATTTCAGATGAGTATAAAATTCCTGTAGGTTTATTACAAATCCCTGTCGAAAACGCCCTACTGCACGGATTACGAAATAAGACCGACGGAAATTGCATTTTAGAAATTGATTTTGAAGAAAATGAAACGCATTATTTAATAAATATTATTGATAATGGTGTGGGTCGTGAAAATGCTTCGAGAATCAATAATTTTAGGAAAAACGGTAATGGTTTGAAAACTATACAAGAAATGATAACGATTATCAACCAACATCAAAAAAACGCCATTGTTTTTGAAATTATTGATAGAGAAAACCCCTCAGGAACCATTGTGAAAATTACTTTGAATAAAAATATAGACTATGACAAAATCAAGATTTAGTTATGTAGTGGTAGAAGATGATCTAAAAGTTTGTGAAGGAGTTAAATTGAGAATGAATCAATTTCCAAATTGGAATTGTTTGGGATTAATTCCTTATTTTGATATAGCACTAAAAACAATACAAGATAAGCAACCGAATTTGTTATTTCTAGATTATTCTATACTTGGTGGAAATACATTTAGTTTGTTGGAACAAATTAAAACAATTGATGATTACAACCCATTCATCATTTATTTTACGGCTTATGGTAGCGATAAAGATTTCATTTCAGAGGATGCTATCAATAAATACAGGGTGAATAAATTTTTGAATAAACCTATTTGGGAAAAACTTACAGAACATCTAGTAAATTTTATCAGCGAAGCAGAAACATGGATTAAAACCAATGAAAACAGTGTTCTATGGTTAGATACTACAGATAAAATAAAAGTTAAAATTGAACCCTATAAAATTATTTGCATCAACCAACCAGAAAATAATCCCAGATTCAAAACCATTAGGACAACAGACAATAAAATATTTGATATCAAAGCAAGCTGGAGTGATTGTGAGCGAATAGCCAAAAAACACGCTATAAATTTCTGTTACACAAAAGCACGGGATACTATTATTAATAAAATGTATATTACCAAAATACAAAAGCCATATATATGGTTAAATGACTTTCTCAAAATTACTGTAACGAAAGAACGGTGGAAGGAGTTGGGGATTTAGTTTTATATTTTTTTTGTCTTTTTTTAATTTTGAATTAACGATAGAAGAAGTAGTTACTACCGATGAGCATTTAAAAGAATTAAAAGTTAAAATTCTTCATTTAAAGGACGAAATTTATTCTATATTACGAAGATAAAAGCAAAAAAAATCACGCTTATTTGGCGTGATTTTTTTTGAATTAAAAATACTTTAAATGGTCATAGAAAATAATTTAGTTCCAGGTGCTTTTCTTTTCAAGCGCAAGTCAAAGGCCATACAAATATTGCGTACAAAAGGTTTACCTGCATGGGTCACTTTAATACCATTTTTTTCGATAACAACCAATCCGTCATTTTCCATTTCTTTCAATTGGATAATAATTTCAGGAACTTCTGCGAAATAAAGCGCTTTGTCTTTCCAGGATGTTTCAAAATGGCACATCAAATTCAAAATATGTCTTCTTATGATGAGGTCTTCTTCTGTCAATAAATGACCTCTAAAAATAGGTAATTTATCGGCTTTCAAAAGTTTATAATACTCTTCTAATTCTTTTACGTTTTGGGCAAAACTATACCAACTATCGCTTATCGAAGAGACGCCTAAACCTATCATCAGTTGTGTTTTAGAAGAGCTGTAACCCATAAAATTACGGTGTAATTTGCCTTTTTCGAATGAATCATATAGACTATCGCTTTTTAGGGCAAAATGATCCATTCCTATTTCGTAATATTCATTTTCGAAAAGTAAATCTTTGCCCACTTCATAAAGCTTGCGTTTGGTTTCGTCTTTAGGAATATCTTCGTCATTAAACCCGCGTTGCCCGTTTCCTTTTATCCACGGCACGTGAGCATAACTATAAAAAGCCAATCGATCGGGTTGCAATGAATTGGTTTTTTCGATAGTATCAATCACATCGTCAATTTCCTGAAATGGTAATCCGAAAATAATATCGTGACCTATCGAAGTATAGCCAATTTCTTTTGCCCAAAAGGTTACTTTCGCCACATTATGAAAAGGTTGGAAACGATTAATCGCTTTTTGAACTTTTTCTGAATAATCCTGAACACCAAAACTGACTCTTCTAAATCCTAAATCATATAGTTTTTGCAAGTGTGCGCGAGTGGTATTATTAGGATGACCTTCGAAACTAAATTCGTGATCTTTGGCTTTCTCTGCATAAAGGAAAATACCATTTATTAAATCCTCCAGATTTTTTGTAGAGAAAAAAGTTGGCGTTCCACCTCCCAAGTGTATTTCTTTTATGATAGGTTTTTCTTCAAGAATATTACAATAGATAGCCCATTCTTTCAAAATAGCTTCTATATAAGGATGTTCAACATCGTGGTTTTTTGTAATTCGTTTATTACAGCCACAAAAAGTACACATGCTTTCGCAAAAAGGCAAATGGATGTATAAGCTCAGTCCTTCTTCCGAATTACTTTCAGCGAATGACCTTTTTAAAGTGTCAATCCAGTTTTGATAAGTGAAATCAGACTCATCCCAATAAGGGACTGTTGGATAGCTCGTGTATCTTGGCCCAGGTACATTATATTTTTGTAGGATTGAGTTTTTCATAGAAAATATTATTTTTCATTAATCAAAATTAGTGTGGAATTGTTAAAATTAAAATGATAATTATCATATTCCATTTTTACACAAAAAAAACCTCATTCATTTTAGGTTGAACGAGGTTGATTTTATTGATTTTATTGGGCTCAAACTTGGTTTATCTTTCTTATTTGTTTGAGTTTATCCTTCAAAAGTTCCATTTCCTCTTTATGTTTTTCGATGTTTTTTCGAACTTCTAGTACAATGGAGTTCTCTTTTTTAGCATTTCGAGTATTGGTAAAAAACTGAATATTATTTTCCAATTGGAAAATTTCATTCTTGATTTCATCAATTTTACGCATCAAGAAAATTTTCTCTCCTTCCAATTTTCGGGTATCGTTACTTTCTGATAATTGATCCATTCTATTCGAAAAACGCATCATTTCAGAATCTTTTTTGCTCAAACTCAATTTTTCGAATAATGCATCAAGTACTTTATTGAATTTGCCTTCAATATGTCTTCTTGCGAAAGGTACTCTTCCAAATTTTTTCCAAGTTTCAATATGCAATTTTATAGCCTCCAAATCGGTTTTGTGATCGCCGGTCATCTGAAATTCTCTCAATGTTTCCAGGTAAGCCTTCTTATTATCAAAAGCTTCTACTTCTTCGCTATTTTCGTCATTTTTTTGCTCTTTTAATTTGTCAAAATAATGATTGCAAGCGTCTTTAAATTCAATCCAAATTTTATCAGAGTATTTTCTTGGCACATGACCTATTTGTTTCCACTCTTCTTGAATTTGTTTCATTATCGGGGTGGTTACTGAAAAATCAGTACTTTCCTGAAGCTCTTTGGCTTTGGCAACAAGTGCTGTTTTAAGGCTTAAATTGTTGTTTTGGTCTTTTTTGATGTCTTTATAAAACGAATTTTTAAAAGAATTAAAATTTCTCACAGCCGTTTTAAAAGCCGCCCAAGTTTCTTCATTTACTTCCGATGGTACTTTTCCAGCTGAGAAAAAAGCAGTTCTCAAGGCTTCTACTTTTTCAATTTGGTGGAGCCATTGCGAGTGAGCATTGACTTTTTCGGTAGCCAAAACTTCAATTTTGGCAATTATTTCTTTTTTCTTTTCTAAATTTTCAAGCTCAGTACCTCTCATTTTTTCAAACAAAACTTCGCGTTTGTCGTGCATTTGTTTGGTCAAATCGCTAAACTTATTCCAAATTTCGTCACGGTGTTCTCTAGAAACAGGGCCAATGTCTTCTTTCCAAATTTTGTGTAAATCTTGTAATTCTCGGAACGCTTTATTGATGTCGGCTTCGTTTACCAATTCTTCAACACGAGCAACAATTTTTTGTTTTTGCTCCAAATTGTGTTTAAAATCAAGGTCTCGCGCTTCTCTGTCTAAATGTAAATAGTCATAGAAATTTTCAACGTGAAAATGATAATTGTTCCAAACGTGATTGTATTTGTCTTTCGGAATGGGACCTGCATTTTTCCATCGCTCTCTCAAATCATTAAAATGTTTCAAGGTATCTTTGATATTCGCTTGTGGATTGATGAGCTCTTTCAATTCTTCGACAATTGCTAATCTGTTTTCTAAATTGGTTTTTAGATTGGTCTGCAAACTTTTGAAATGAGCATTTTTATTGTCTCTAAACAACGAATAAAATTGGTCAAATTGTGATTTCAGCGGAAAATGATATGTAAATTCTTCTGTAGTATCTGGGTTTTCAGCTAGGAATTCCTCTTTTTTCTCTTCTAAAAGGTGGTAATATTTAGCTAAGAATGATTTTTTTATTTCTTCGACATGATCTTTTACCGACATCACTTTTTCATTGGTAACCAAATTTTTCAATTCGTCAATGAGTGATTCCATCGAAAG
>Ga0116158_10000750_pt1 | contig 30558 bp, 25 predicted proteins | sample AD_UKC052_MetaG_FD_89883 | JGI IMG/M metagenome (GOLD analysis project Ga0116158, IMG submission 89883) | Active sludge microbial communities of municipal wastewater-treating anaerobic digesters from USA - AD_UKC052_MetaG | ecosystem: Engineered > Bioreactor > Anaerobic > Digestate | place: USA... | reverse complement strand
GTGCTCCAGCCCCACTGGTTGGTCCACGTGATGATGGAACGGTTCGTGCTGGAGATATACCAGGAGCCGTCGGCCGGATTGAATACGGGGAAATCGCTTTGCCCGTTCGCGTTGTAGTCGTTGGCGGATTCCACCCGGCGCGCCACGCAGCGGAAGCCGATTTCGTTGTTTTCAATGTCGGGCAAGGCCCTGCTGCGGGACGAGCATGTGTAGGCGCCGTCGAGCCACGAACCGCTCCGGAGAATCCGATACGTTCCTGTGGCAGGTCCCCGCGGATCTGTGGCGGGAGACGCCGTGTAATAGTTCGTCAGATACCAATCCCAGCACCACTCGAACACATTCCCCATCACGCCATAGAGGCCGTATCCGTTCGCAGAAAAGTCGCCCACGGGGCTTGTGAAGGGCGTGATGCCCCCATTCGTGTAGGCCGGGTTATATCCCACGCTCAAGTCCCAAGGCTCGGCAATCATGCCTCCGTAGTAGTTTGCCTTGGCGTGCGAAATCCGGTTCGTGTAGTCGGTCCACGGAAAGCGGGTGTTGGCCACGCCGCCGCGCGCGGCTTTTTCCCACTCCGCTTCCGTCGGCAGGCGGTATCCGTTCGCGAACCAGTTGACATAGGGCACGGTCTCGCCGGCTTTGTAGATGGTCTGGAAACCCGCATCGGTGTAGTACACCGGCGTCAACCCATCCCTTTGCGAACGCGCGTTGCACCATTTCACGGCGTCGAACCAGTTGATGCTTTGAATCGGATGCAGGTTGCTCTTGCCCGAGCCGGGATTGGAGTAGGTGTAGCCGTTGCCCCCGTTGAAGTTCGTCACCCAGTTCCAGAGGTTCTGATACACCTCGTACGCATCCACATAGAAGGCGCTCACTTGTACCGTATGCTGAGGCTTCTCTTCCGGGTTGACCGGGAAGAGTCCCACGTTGGTGTTGCCGCCCATCACGAAGGCACCCTCCGGAACAAGCACCATGCTTGGATCGGGCGGTTGGGCCAACCCCGCCGAGGGGAGAAGAAGCCATGTGGCCAGGAGAGTGGAAACAAACAACGGTGCAGCAGCGCGATGTGCGTTCATATCGGTCCTCCCTGTGGGCCCCGAGGCGCAAGCGAAACCCGCACCCGCGAATCCCAATGACCTACATACGCGGGAAAACAAATTTCAGTAAAGAGCGGGAGCGAAATCCAACGCCCGCCCACAGGCGGAGCGAATACGGGTGCGTGGGTGACGACGAGTGTTCCTGAGTGGCTGAATTTTCCCCTCGGCCACTTTCGTTCGGAGGTCTTCTCCCTACGGAACCGTGACGCGTTTGACGTTGCTGCCGAGCGAGGAGCCAGTGCTGTTGGTGGCGGCGATGCGGTACCAATAGAAGCCCGAGGCGGGCACGACATTGGTGCAGGTCGTGACGTTGGCCGCGACGCTCTGGACCTGGCCGTATTCCCCGGATGGCGTATCGCGGCGCAGGATCACGAACCCGCCCTCGTCCGAGCCGCAGTCCTGCCACGACAGCACCACGTTGGTTCCGATGGCCTCCGCCGAGTCGAGGTGTGGCTTGCACGGAGGGTTCTCCGCGCGGTCCATCATGCCGAAGACAGGCCGGTCGGCGCTGACCAGGCCGATGGAGCTGATCTGAATCCGTGATTCGCTGATCCGCCGGAGAATCCAGAAATCGGGATCCTCCACCGCCCGGATTCGCAGCGCGTTCTCGACGATCACGGCCGTGGTCGTCAGCCCCACGCTGTCATCCACTTTGAAGGGGTTGGGGGCGCTGGTGATCAGCTCCAACTGACCATCGCCGTTATCGGTGAAGTCGAGGACCGCGTTGGTCATGACGATATACATGGCGCCGGGGCCCTCGACCCATTCCGGCAGCGCGCCGCCGATGCCGGCGTTGTAGAAGCGGCCGACCCATGTGCCGATCAGGTCCTCCTGCGTCACGGTTGCATCGGCATCCTCGATGGCCTGGAAGAGTTCATTGATGATGTCGGCGGAGATCACATCGCCCGGCTCGACCTTGTGCGCCGACTTGTAGTCCTCTCCGTACGTGGAGAAGACGCAAAGTCCGAGGGTGATGAGGCCGGCGGCAGCTTGGCGGAGAACAGTGTTCATGATGCGGACTCCTCTCATTCAAACGTGGTCATGTCGAAAACGGCTTCCTCGAAAACCTGTTTGGGTTTCAACTCGATGCGGAAGAAGACGGCGTTGGTGCCGGCGTGGTTGGTGATGGAGGCCGGGACTTGGTACCAGGGTGCGATGCCGCCGTGGGGCGCGACGATGGCTGCTGTCCGCGTATTCGTGCTGAGGGCGGAGGGGGAGTCGGCGGTCACCAGCACGTAATCGGAAGAAGAGATGGAGTTCCAGCTGATGACAAGGCCGCCGTTCTGCAGGCGGGAGGATGTGATTTCGAATACGTTGCTCGGGTCGTCGGGATTGGTCCCGGCCAGCCACTCCTGCCAGTCGGTCGCGCCGTCATGATCGGAATCTGTGAACAAGGCGGCGTCGAGGTTGTTGGTCGCGGAAAAGGCGGGTGATGCGAGCAGCAGGAGAACCAGGATGAATGAAACGGCCCCTTGCATGCGACCCCTCCCGCGCCACACCATACCCCCGGGGGTGGGTTCTGTCGATGCAGGGCGGCTGGACAGGATTGCCGGCATCCGTGTATAGAGGGCAGTAATCCCGGGAGGTGTCGCATGAAATCAACATGGACGGTTGGTTGGCTGGTGTCCTTGTGTCTGGTCGTTTGCGGCGCATGGTGCCAGGCCAGGGATGGCGTGACGGTGATGAACGATTACGACGGCGATGGCGCCAGTGACCTCGCGGTCTTTGATACGGCTGGCGGCTACTGGTATGTCCATGACATCGCGGCCGATATCCTCGTCTGGAAGAATCAATGGGGCTGGAGCACCGCCAGGCCCGTGCCCGGCGATTACAACGGTGACGGGGTGTGGGATCTCGCCGTCTTCGATACCGCCGGTGGTAACTGGTACATCAAGGAATCGGACAACGACATCCTCGTCTGGCAGCGGCAATGGGGTTGGAGCACGACCAAGCCTGTGCCCGGCGATTACAACGGCGACGGGAAGTTCGACCTTGCGGTCTTCGATGCGGCTGGCGGCAATTGGTACATCAAGGAGACCAACGACAACGTCCTCGCGATGGCCGTCCAGTGGGGTTGGAGTACGGCCATACCCGTGCCCGGTGACTATGATGGCGATGGCGCGTACGATCTTGCGATCTATGATGCGCAGAATGGCTACTGGTACATCCGCGGTCTGGGTGGAGACAACATTGCCTGGGCTTACCAGTGGGGCTGGCCCGGCCTGATCCCCGTGCCGGGCGACTATGACGGCGACGGCCGGTTTGATCTGGCTGTGTTCAACGCTCTCTCGGGCTACTGGTATATTCAGACTCTTAACGGGACCGATCTGGCCGGCGGATATCAGTGGGGCTGGCGTGGGGTCAAGCCGATCCCCGGCGACTACGATGGCGACGGCAAATATGATCTCGCGGTGTACGATGCCGCATCGGGAAAGTGGTATATCCAATCGCTCGACGGCCGCACGCTCGCCTTGGGCACCCAGTGGGGTTGGTCCGGAGCGTCGCCCGTGCCTGACAGCCTGATCACGCCATATCCCAACTACCTTTACTTCGTGGATAATTCAGACGCATTCTGGTTCACCACGATTACGGTAACCGATTTGAAGACCGGCGTTGTGCGACCGGCCGACTCGGGTTCGCCCTTTGGACTTTCTCCGGGGTCATATCGGCTGTCGGCGGGGTGGTATGGCAAGACCGGGGGGACTTATATCTACTGGTACGCCAGCGGGACATATGTTCGCAATTTCACCGTCGCGGCCGGTCGCGACTACCAGGCCATTCTCTCCGGCGGCTACTTCGACGGGATCTTCTACAAGGCGCCGTCGTTGACCATCAAATCGATCGCGCAGTAGCAACTCACTGCTGACTTATGCGGATTGCGCCACACCGTGGCGCACTACAGCCGTCAGGCTGTTGGAAAGTGGCGGTTGATGAACTCCCGCGGAGTGAGAATGTCGATTCCTGCGTGGTGGCCGACGGAGAGCAGGTCCTTGTCACCCGACACGATGACATCCGCTTTCAATGCCACCGCACACTCGATGAATTTGTCGTCCGCGGGATCGCGCTCGACGACGTGAAGGGTCGGCGGCTTCGCAACAAAGAGCGAGGAGCGCCCCCCGGCAAAGAGTTGCAACAATTCACCAAGTTCCTTCTTGCCTGTGAGTCCGAGACGCAGCAATACCGCTGTGTACTCGTTGAGGATGTCGGCCGATACACACCAGGTGATCTCTCCCCGTTCCCAAAGGCGGATGATGCGGCGCGGCAGGCCGCCAAAGAAGGAAGACACGAAGACGTTGGTGTCGATGACCACTCTCACCGCTGCTGGGTCCTGACGTGGCGGATGGCCTTGGCAACCTGGCGCGGAGAGATACGGCGTTTCTTCAGTTGGCTGCCGATGCGGTCCCAGAGTTGTTCGATGTGGGCAGCGGGATCATGCTGGGTCACATACTCGGCCAACAGTTCACGTACGACGGCGCTGGTGTTCTTGCCCTCTGCGCGGGCGAGGCGGTCCACCTTGCCCTTCAGTTCCTCGTCAATGCGCAGAATCATTTGTGTGGTCATAGCCTCTCCGTATATACTGTATATATAGTATGCATGCCGGGCCGTGGCGTCAACCTTCGACCGTCCGGAGAGAACGGAAAGAGAAACCTGAAACCTGCTTGCCCCGCCGAAGCCTTGCGAAGGGGGGGGAGGCTGAGACCTGAAAGGGGGCGATTAGGAGAGTGAGTTAGTGACGATTAGTGTCCCTTAGTGGTTGAAGCTCCTCCTCTCATCAACCGTTCCCTTTCGTGTTGATTCGTGTCTTTCGTGGTTAAATCTCTTCTTCCCGCGCTCTACAGCTTCTCGAAGACGTAGATGTTGAAGGTCTCGTTCGCGGCGCGGTGGTGCAGCAGCCGGAAGCCGGGGTTGTCTTTCAGCGACTCCAGCGGCGTGCCGAAGTGCAGGCGCGGCGAGTAGTGCGTATCCCAGATGATGAGGCTCCCCGGCGGCGCAGTCTCGATGTGTTCCGGCGTCGTGGTCATGTACACGCGCGGATCGAACCGATCGATGCCGGTCGCATATGCAAACCAGACGTGCGAGCAGACCACCACGCGGTCGCTGTACGGGCCGGTCTCAAACCAGCGCGCGGTGTCGATTACCGTCATGCGCTCGCGCGACAGGCGGAACGGTTTCATGCCGGGCAGGGTCATTGCCGCAAAGGCGAGGACCAGCAGAACGCCCGCGAGTTGCAGGGCCGGGATGCGGGTGAACGGGACCGGCCGGGCGAACATGCGCGCGGACCAGAGCCGGTCGAAGCCGATGGTGGCGAGCAGACCGACGAGTGGGCCGAGCGTTGCCGCGTAGCGATGATAGGCCGGCGCGTTCTGCGGCACGAGCGCCCCGCTGGCGATCGCGAGGATGGCGAATGCCGTCAACAATATCGCGTGGAGTAATCCGGGGCGCAGCCGGAGCAAGCCACAGGCCAGAAGGACCACCGGAATCCAGCCGAAGATTTCCGGCGAGTGGATCAGGTAATAGAGCGGGTGGTTGTCGGCGTAGTCGAACGTGCCTTGGCCGGGTTGCGCGCCGAGTGCGTAATTGAAGGGAAAGAGAAGGGGGGCGGCGGAGCCCTGTGTCATCGCGTTGAGGATATTCTGCACGGCCATGGGTAGAACGAGCAACACGAGCCCCTTGTTCGATCGCTCCTTGAGAAGAATGAGGCCGAAGATGGCGGAGATCGGCAGCAGTTCGTACCGCGCGAGCGGCAGTACGCCGGCTGCGAGGCCGAGCCAAGCCCAGCGGCGATGGCGGAACGCGAGCAGCGCGAGGACAAGGAAGAGCGCGCCGGTCAGCTCGGTCAGCGTGGAGAATCCCTGCCGGAGGAATTCGGGTTGAAGTGCGGTCAGTGGGATCGCGAGCCACCACAGGCGCGCGCCATAGGCACGCGCGACGCGTGCGGTGATCACACACGTGAGCGTGGCGAGCACAGCGCTGAACGCGCGGGCTGCGCCGAAGCCGAACAGTGCGACGGGGGCGTAGAGCACGGTGAAGGCGGGCCGCCCCCACGTATCCCAGAGCAGGGAGGGATGCAGCCAACTGAAGCGCGCGATCAGGTAGTGGGAGATGTCGTCATCGTTGTACGTCCCGTTGGAAAACAAGCCGTAGAGGATGAATATCGCCAGGGCAGCGACCGCCGCACTCCACGCGAGGCGGACGTTCCCGCGGTCACCGCTGTCGGTTGCTTGCATCCGGTGAGTATAGGCCGCAGGCCCAGCATGACACGAATGGAAATAGGGGAAATGCTCAGAAAGGTGTCATTCCGATGCCGCTCACGCGGCAGAGGAATCTAGTCTTGGGGGCTTGGAGTGGGGGGGGGGTGCTGGAGTGATGGGAAACGACGGACTTCGTGCTGCGCGTTTTGCGCTTTTTTGTGGCCAATCCTGTCTGCGTCTATCCGCGTGACCCTCCTTCGGCGGGCGAGTCCGCGGTTAGCCGGTCTTTGTCCACGCCTTGGCAATTTCTCCAACGTACATTCGATGATAATCCTTTTCCGGATAGATGTCGGAGAGGGTCTGGGCCAGAAAGGCGGAGGGGTTGATGTCGGTGAAGTAGATCTTGCGGCATTCGAGGACCAGCCGGGCTTCGGCGAAGTACACGTCGTCGATGGAGCCTTTGACGGGCGTGATGCCGCAGTGGCGGACTTTGTCGACATGCTTGCCGGAGTGTGACCCGCAGTACGACAGAACTTTGCGGTATTGCTCCGGGAAGAACGAGAGCGTGAAGGTCTCCGCCTGCTCCATGAATCCGTAGGTGTGCCTCGTCGGACGGACGAAACAAAACGCGACGTTCTTATCCCACAGGACGCCGAGGCCGCCCCAGCTCGCGGTCATCGTGTTGAACTTCTTCAGGTCGCCGGCGGTGATCAGCATCCAGTCGCCACCGATGAGTTTGAAGGGGTTGTCGGAAATGGACTCGGGCTTGATCTCAATGAAATCGCTCATGCAGGACCTCCAAGGAAAGATATTAACCATCCGGAAAGGAGAGGACCACTAATATTCACTAATGAACACTGACAAGAAGAAGCAAGAGAGTCTGCAGTTAGTGCTGCTTAGTGTCACTTAGTGGTTACTTCTTTCAGGCGTGGTGAGGGTTGTTGTGCGACCAAGAAACGGCTTATGATGCGGGCGGAAAAAATTGCGAGGGTGGCTCATGAGAATGACGAAGATTGTTTGCACGATAGGTCCGGCGTCGAGGGATGTTGCCACGCTGGAGAAGCTGATGCGCGCGGGCATGAATGTGGCCCGGCTCAATTTCTCGCACGGGACGCAGGAGGAGAAGGGGCGCACGATTGCCGATATCCGTGCCATCGCGAAGAAGCTCGGGTTGCCGGTGGCCATTCTCCAGGACCTCGCCGGTCCCAAGATCCGGACAGGCGCAATTGCCGGCGGGCCGGTCACCCTCGTATCCGGCGGCGTCTTCACCCTCACAAACCGCAATGTGCCGGGGAGCGCGAGCGAGGTCTCGCTGACCTATCGCGCTCTGCCGCGCGATGTGAAGAAGGGCGACAGCATTCTGCTCAACGACGGCGCAATTGAGCTGACCGTCGAGGAGGCGAGGGAGCGGGATATCCGTTGCCGGGTCATCGTGGGTGGCGAACTCAGCTCGCACAAGGGCATCAATTTGCCGGGGCGTTCCGTCGGCGCGGGAACGCTGACCGCGAAGGATCGCAGCGACCTGGCTTTCGGGCTTAAGCAGGGCGTGGACTACGTTGCGCTCTCGTTCGTGCGCAGCGCGAAGGATGTGGCCTCCGCGCGGGCCGTGATGAAGAAGCTGAATCGCTCGGCGCCGATCATTGCGAAGATCGAGAAGCATGAGGCGCTTCGGAATATCGATGAGATCGTGGACGCCGTCGATGGCGTGATGGTTGCGCGTGGCGATCTCGGCGTGGAGATTCCGATCGAGGACGTGCCGCGCATGCAGAAGATGATCATCGGGAAAGCCAACTGCGCGTGCAAGCCGGTCATCACCGCGACGCAGATGTTGAAATCGATGGTCGACAGCCCGCGGCCGACGCGGGCGGAAGTCGCGGATGTCGCCAACGCGGTGCTCGATGGGAGCGATGCGGTGATGCTGTCGGAGGAGACGGCGGCGGGCCGTTACCCGGTGCAGGCGGTGGCGATGATGTCGAAGGTGATTGTTGCTGCGGAGAAGATGTTCCCGTTCCGCGCGTGGACGGCGAAGTTTGGCGAGGCGGTTCAGGCGGCGCCGCAGGAGGCGGTGGCGCACGCGGCATGCCATCTGGCGGAAGACATCGGCGCGGCTGCGGTGATCACCTGCACGCAATCGGGCAGTACGACGCGCCGGGTGGCGAAGTACCGGCCGTTCCAGCCGATCCTCGCGATGACGCCGGACGAAAAGACACTGCGGGCCATGGCGCTGGTGTGGGGTGCGGTACCGATCCTCATGGGGCCGGCGGCGGACGTCTCGGCGATGGAGCGGGCGGCAATCCGGCTCGCGCGCGCAGGAAAATACGTGAAGCGTGGCGATCAGGTGGTGATGACCGCGGGCGTCCCGCTGCACGTAACGGGCACGACGAACCTTGTGCGCGTGCTGACAATCGAATAGCGCTCAGGGCTTGCGCGCTACCAGTACGAGGCGCTGGGCGTTTTGATCGTAAGGGGCGCCGCCGAGACTGCCGAAGGCCTTGATCCGGGTGAACCCGGCCTGCCGGAACAGCGCGGCAAGTTCCACCGCGGTATACAGCCGGTGGGCGACGCGGAAGGTCTTCATGCGGCCCTTGCGGATCATGGTCCACCGGTTCTCGATCCAACTGAAATCATCTTCCAGCCAGCGTTCTTCAAGGATGATGGTGCCATCCGGTTCGCGGTGCCACGTGTGCGACTCGAAGATGCTGGCGATGCGTTCCTTGCCCATCACGTCGAGGAGCAGAACGCCGCCGGGCCGCAGCGAAGCGAAGAGATTCTTCAACACGCGCAGATCCTCGGCCTGCTTCTTGAAATAACCGAATGCGGTGAACATGTTGATGGCGGCGTCGAACGCGCGTGGACGCCGGAACTTCCGCATATCGGCCAGGACGAATTCGGCATCGACCTTCCGTTTGCGGGCCAGCTTACGGGCGTCGACGAGGTAACCGCGGGTGCGGTCCACGCCTGTGACGTTGAAGCCGCGCGAGGCGAGTTCGACCGCGTGACGGCCGGGCCCGCAGCAGAGGTCGAGGATTGCCGCGCCGGGTTTGACCTTCAGGAGCTTGAGAATCTGGTCGACCTCGCCGGCTGCCCTTTCGAATCGCGCCGGAGGGAAGATTACCGGCTTCCACGCCTTCCACCACCGATCATCGTCGTGCCATGATTTCATGGGGGAGATATTACCCACGGGACTCGCGAATCACACGCAAGAAGAAGTGCGCCGGGCCGTTCTTTGATTTGCTGGCGCTTTCGTGCTATCATAACGGTGTCGGGATCGTTCCCGAATGGGGAGTGCCTTCGGGCAAGAATGAGATGGGAAGCACGCCGGTCAGTTCGCTGGAGCACTATCGTGCTGGGCTGGATGTTGTGGCTGGCCGGTGCCCGGGCGGATTCCTTCTTCCGGTGCCAGGGAACCAATATTCTGGACGGTAACGGAGTTCCCTTTGTGTCGCGCGGGCTCGTGCTGAGCGGCTGGCTGATCCCGGAAGCCTACGGTCTGAAGCTCAACGAGGTCCACAGCAGAAACATAAACGCGTACACGGATGTGCGCGCCAACATCCGCTCCATGTTGGGCAACGATGCCGACGCGAAATTGTTCTGGGACACCTACACCTCCAACTACGTCACCTTGGCCGACCTCGCCGAATTCAAGGCGCGGGGCTTCAACTCCATCCGCGTGCCCTTCAACTACCGGCTGCTGATGAGTGTGACGAATGTGCCGGATGTGTATCTCGAAGAGGGATTCCAATTCCTGGATGGTGTGATCCAGGCGTGCAAGACAAACGGGCTCGCGGTTCTGCTGGACATGCATGCGTGTCCCGGTGGTCAATCGCACGACGCTTACGCGGACCCGGAGTATACCTACTGGTCCGAGGATCAGCCCGGGGTGTGGAAGGAACACGGCGTGGCCGTGCTCTGGGAATCCAACGAGACCTACTATGCCGCGACTGGCCGGACGCCGGAGACCAACAAGCAGAGGACCGTCGACCTCTGGAAAAAGATCGCGCAACGCTACAGCAACGAGACAGCGATCCTCGGCTACGAGCTGATCAACGAACCCTATTTCTACACGAACTCCGTCAGCACGAACGACATGAGGGATCTCTTCATCCGGATCACGACAGCGGTCCGCGAGGCGGACACCAATCACATCGTTTTCGTGGAGGGCAACATATTTGCCGAGTTCATCGACGGCCTGACGCCGCCGTGGGACAACAACATGGCGATCGCGTTCCACCGGTATTGGCGGGAAACGGGCTACGAAGACGGCGTGGTCCAGTCCTACCTGGATGCCCGCTCTACCTACAACGTGCCGCTATTGATGACCGAGTCGGGCGAGAACTCGAATCCGTGGGTTTACGAGATCAATCAACTGATGGAGAGCAACAAGATCGGCGGATTCTGGTGGGGGTTCAAGAAGGTGGACGTGAATTCCACCGTCTATCATGTGAAGAAGACGCCCGACTACCAGTATGTCATCGACAACTGGCGGGACAGCCCTGTCGACCCGGTCCAGGCCAAGCGGGGGCTCATGGATCTGGCGAACAACGTGTCGACGACGAACTGCACGTACATCCCCGGCTACTTCGAAGCGTTGTTCGATCCCTTGTTCAACGTGTCGCCGCAGCCGTTCGCCGACCACCCGATCCCGGGCGTCGTGTATTTCTCGGACTACGACGTCGGCAACCAGGACATTGCCTACCACGACACGCGGTACAAAAACACGACGTACGGGGGCGAGGGCTGGAATCTTGGTTGGACGTATCGCAGCGATGGCGTCGACCTTTCAACCAGCAGCACCGGCAACGGCTACAAGGTGTCGTTTGTTGAACCCGGCGAATGGTTGAAGTACACGGTGCGCATCCTTCACGGCGGCCGCTACGATCTGGAGCTTCGCACGGCGACCACGAACGTGGACCGGCAGGTTCAGCTTATGCTCGACGGGGCGGATTTGACCGGCGTGGTGGCACTCCCGCAAACCGGCGGATGGGACGACTGGCAGGTCACGACCGTCACCAACCTGATCTGCCCCGCCGGCACGCACGTACTGGAAGTGCGCATGCTCACGAACAGTTTCGACCTCTCCAGCATGCAGTTCGACCTCTCGAACAAGGGATTCGTGGACAGCGACGGGGATCAGATCGATGACCACTGGGAGATCCGCTACGGCGGCGATCTCAATGCCGGTGCGGACACGGACCTCGACGGCTTGAACGACCTGCAGGAATACTACGCGGACACGAACCCGACCAACGCTTCATCGACACTGGTGGCCCAGCTCGTTTCCAACGTGTCGGACCGGGTGGTCGGGATTTCCAGTTCCACGGGGCGCGTCTACTTTCTGCAGTACAGGACCAACCTCATGACCGGCGCGTGGAGCGAGCTCCGGACGAACGTGCCGGGGGTGGGGGGCGTGCTCTACCTGTTGGACACCAACAGCGCGGCGGGAGGTTTCTACCGCATCAGCGCCGGCCGGCCGTAGGCCAAACCGAGAGCCGCACGGTCAGCTCTTCTTCGCTTCCTTCGCCCAGGCATCCTTCAGCGTGACCGTCCGGTTGAAGACCGGGGCACCGGGCTTGGAGTCGGGGTCGGCCACAAAGTAGCCGACACGTTCGAACTGGAAGCGTTCGTCCTGCTTCGCGTCAGCCAGTGCGGGCTCGCAGCGCGCGGTGACCACGCTGAGGGAATCCGGATTCAGGAACGTGTGGTAGTCCTTGCCCTCGGCCGCAGCCTGCGCGAGCGGATCCTCGACCGTGAACAGGCGGTCGTACAGCCGCACCTCCGCCGGGATCGCGTGCTTCGCCGAGACCCAGTGGATTGTCCCCTTGACCTTCAGGTTCGCTTCCGGAGGCGACCACGTGCAGACGATCGCGTCTCCTTCCTTGCGCAGGCAGGTGAGGAACCCGGCGTAGCGGATGCGTACGGACTTGCCGGGCGAGAGACGGAAATATTTCGGCGGCGGCGTCTCCATGAAATCGTCGCTCTCGATCAACAGCTCGTTTGAGAATGGAATGCGGCGCGAACCCGCGGCGGGATCCTCGGGATTATTCACCGCCTCAATGTCCGCGGGCAGATCTGCGGCGTTCTCGATGATGACCTTGAGTGGTTTCACCACCACCATGCGGCGGAGCGAGCGCTTGTTGAGATCGTCGCGCAGGCAGTGTTCCAGCAGGGCGACGTCCGTCAGGCTGTTGAACTTCGTCACGCCGATGACGTCCGCGAACGCGCGGATGGCCTCGGGCGTATAGCCGCGCCGGCGCAGGCCGCAGATCGTGGGCATGCGCGGGTCGTTCCAGCCGATGACTTTGCCCTCTTCGACGAGTTCGAGCAGCTTTCGCTTGCTCATCACGGTGTAGGTGAGGTTGAGGCGCGCGAACTCGTACTGATGCGGGCGGGCGGGCAGGCCGTCGAGGTTCTCGATGACCCAGTCGTAGAGCGGGCGGTGCACTTCGAATTCGAGTGTGCAGAGCGAATGGGTGATGCCCTCGAAGGCGTCCTCGAGCGGGTGCGCGAAATCGTAGGTCGGATAGATGCACCACTTGTTGCCGGTGTTGGGATGCTCGGAGTGCAGGATGCGATAGATCACCGGGTCGCGGAGCTGGATGTTGGGCGACGCCATGTCGATCTTCGCGCGGACGCAGAGCGAGCCATCGGGATGTTTGCCATCGCGCATTTCCTCGAAGAGGCGGAGGCTCTCCTCGGCGGGCCGGTTGCGGAACGGGCTTTCCTTGCCGGGCGCGGGCGGTGCGCCGCGGTAATTCTTCCAGTCCTCCTGGCTCAGGCCGCAGACGTAGGCCTTGCCCTTCGTGATGAGCTGCGCGCAGCAGTCAACCATCTGGCCGAAGAAATCCGACGCGTAATAGAAGTGTTTGCCCCAGTCGAACCCGAGCCAGTGGACGTCCTCCTTGATGGACTCGATGTACTCGACCTCTTCCTTGGTCGGATTCGTGTCGTCCATCCGGAGATGGCATTCGCCGCCGTATTTGAGCGCGGTACCGAAATCGATGCAGATGGCTTTCGCGTGGCCGATGTGGAGATAGCCGTTCGGCTCCGGGGGAAAGCGGGTCACGACTTTGCCGTCATATTTGCCGGTTCGGTTATCCTCCTCCACGATCTGGTGAAGGAAGTTGAGCGGCGTTTTCGGTTCTTCTGTATTCATGGATTTCTCACTTCTGCGTAAATCAGGGACGCACTATGCCACGGAACCCAGCAACTTGAAACCCGAAACTGGGCGCAAAAGGAGGTGTTTCCAAGGCTTGGAAATGGTTGGAAATCGTGAAATCAGCCCCGGTGGGGGCCAAATGATAGATTCGTTATGTTGTTGCACTCTGGCTGGTTAAGGGTATTGTACACGCTGCCTGAAGAGCCGAAGCAGTGAGCATGGTAGATTGTCAGCCCTTCCTTAGTGTTGGTGACGATCCGAAATCCGCATAGTGCGGGAACAGTCATCCGAGGCCAGTCAGAGCAGAAAGAGAAAGTGCAGAATGGGTAGGAAGTTATATGTCGGGAATCTGTCGTATCAGACGACAGAGGATGACCTGAAGGACATGTTCGCGCAGTGCGGGTCCGTGGCCAGCTGCCAGCTGATCATTGACCGGTTCACGAGCAAGTCCCGCGGTTTCGCGTTTGTCGAAATGTCGACGGACGAGGAAGCGAAGAAGGCGATTGCTGAACTCAACGGCAAGGACGTGGAAGGCCGCGCCCTGACGGTTAACGAAGCTCGCCCGCGCGAAGAGCGTAGTGGCGGCGGCGGCGGTGGCGGCTACGGTGGTGGCGGCCGCGGCGGCTTCGGCGGTGGTGGCGGCGGCGGCGGTGGCCGTGGTGGCTACGGCGGCGGCAAGCGCGACCGGTTCTAAGCCAATTATATAGCTAACAAGACGCCCCGGGTCCTCGGATCCGGGGCGTTTTTCTTTTGTAGGCCGGGCCTCCGCGCCCGGCGCATTCTCCCGCCACCCGCCGAGGGGTGGCCTACAACGGCGGATCTTGTCGCACGCGGGGTGGGCGGCCGACAAAAGAAAAGAGCTGGAGGCTGTTGACCCGTCTACAACTTCACAGTTTAGGGTTCGCGTCATCAGGGCACGAAAGTGCATAAACAAGAAAGGAGCCTGATTATGCCGAAGAACATGGGTGTGAAGGAGTGGGTCGCTCTATTCCGGGAGATCGGACTGGAGGATGCCGACATGCAGAAGTGGCATCGCGCGTTCGAGACCCGGTATCCCGAGGGCCACCAGAGCTTCCTGGAGTGGCTGGGACTGGCCAAGCAGGAAATCGGGGCGATCCGGAAGAAGTACCAGTAAGCAGCAGGACGGAGCGGCGGTGCGCATGCGCCGCCGCTCTGTCGATGGACGATGTATGAAGGCACTCACGATCTCAAAACTGGCGCGGCTGCACGGATTGTCGCGCAGCACGCTTCTGTATTACGACCGCATCAAGCTGTTGCCGCCATCCGGACGCATGCCGTCGGGCTATCGCTTTTACACGGCGGCGGATGAGAAACGGTTGAAGAAGATATGCGGATTTCGCCAGGCCGGACTCTCGCTGGCCGACATTCGCAATCTCCTCTCCACGCGCACCCAGCGGTCGACGCGCATCTTCGCGGAACGGCTGGAAGCGATCGGAAGCGAGATCCTCGATCTGCGGAACCAACAGCGGTTGCTGACGGGGTTGATGCGGAAGGCGGCGAGCGGGAAGCTCCCCGCTTCCGTGGATAAGGCGATGTGGGTGGAGATGCTGCGCGCGGCGGGCATGGACGCCAAGGCGATGAATCGCTGGCATACGGAATTTGAGCGGCGCGCCCCGCACGCGCACCAGGAGTTTCTGATGTCGCTCGGCATCCCCGAGAAGGAGATCCGCATGATCCGCCAATGGTCGGCGAAGGCGCGGCCGGGGGCCCGGCCTACGGCTTCCGCACGCTGAGGCGATAATAGACGCGCTCGTCGAGGTTGTGGACGGTGTCGGTCCAGACACCGGTCGGCGGGAGATCGGCGGCAAGCCGGGTCCAAGTGCCGAGGAGGTTGGTCGTGGCTTCGACGGAGTACACGCGACCGTCGACGCCGTTCCATCGTAGGATTTTTCCAAGGGTTGGAAAATCTGAAGGCCGATTTTCCAATGCTTGGAAAATGGACGCGTTGTTCGTCGGGTCCGTGCCGGCGATGTATTCTTCGACGTCGGTCATTTCATCCAGATCGGAATCGGCGTTGGCCAGGCCGATCCTTTTCCCGGAGAGCGTGACAAAGTTGAAGCCGTAGTTGCCGAACGCGTCGATGGTTCCCACCGCATTTTCGCCGAGATGGTTCGCGGAGATGTAGCGGTCGTTGCCGGACGTGGCATCGCTGACGATCAGGCCGGAAAGATGAAGCGCGCCGATCGCCGCGGCGCCCATCGGTGCGTTGAGACTGCTCCAGGGAATGGCGATCTCCCAGCGGTCGGTCTGGCGATTTCCGTCATCATCGGATGATGCGGTGGGCGTGTTGGTTGAGCCGTCGAATTGCGAGAGCCGGACGCCGGGGATGGGGAGGAAGCGCTTCGCGTCGGAGTCGATGTAGAACGCGCCTTGCCCAAGGTCGGCGCCGCTTTCGAGATTGAAGTGCATGAAATTCCCGTCGCCATATTCGTCGCCCAGCAGAATGGCCAGGTTGACGGCCGGGTTGAACGCAACGTTGTGCAGTTGGTCGAGGCCGTAGGGGGTGCCGGTGAAGTCCCAGAGATTGGACGCCGGATTCGGGAGCGTGCTGATCTGGAGGAACAGAATGACCGCGTGGTTGGTGCCGCCGGGGTTCATGCCGCTTCCGCCGAGGTAGAGATTCGTCGCGTCGTAGTTGGCGTAGATGCGGCCGAGGTCGCCGAAGCCGCCCTGCCCGGTGGTGGCGAGGAATCGTCCGTCCGTGTTGAAGTCGACGGTTTCGCCTGCTGCGTTTTGTCCCGCGTGTGTGCCGGAGATGGCGGGCAAGCCGGCGACGAGGTCGATGGTGGCGGGGGTTCCGGTGGCGGCCGCACGTACGGCCAGAGACCAATCGCTTCCGCCATTATCGTCCCAGACTTCGCCCCCATCGAAGAACGCCCACTGCAGCGACCGCGCGCCGGAGGGGATGGCGTACGTGCCGGTGCAACTTCCGTCGGGCTGCCGCGTGAGCAGGATGTCCTGCGTGTCCTGCCAGCCGTCGTGGCCGATGTGAAGGCGGATGCCCTCGGCCGACCCGAGCGCGTTGGTGCCGGGCGAGTAGGTGAGCATGAGCGAGGTGTCTTCAAACGGAATGGCGGGGGTGGTCACAACGCGGCCGGCGGGGTAGGTGATCGTCTTGCCGGGGGCGAGCCTGAGCAGCGTGTCGAGGGGTTTGGCCCAGACGGTGATGGATGACGACGGGTTGTGGATCACGTTGCGCGAGGGATAGGTCAGCGCCTGGATGGCGGCGAGGTAGGCGCGGACTTCCTCCATGCCCGCGTACCACGTGTCGCCGCGGTGGCCGAGTTTCTGGCAGAGCGCGGACATGTAGGTCCAACTGTTGTCGCTGTAGCCGTTGTCCAGTTCGTAGCTGTGACCCCAGATGAAGAGCAGCGCAATCTCTTCCTGCGCGCGAGCGATGAATTCATCGGCAAACGCAGACGCGTTGGCGTGGTGACAGGTGGGGTGCCACTTCAGCGGGTTGACGGGCAGGTAGCCCAGCGAGAACGTGTTCTCCACGGTTCGTGAGCAGGTGACGCCCTGGCCGGGGAGTTGCGCGAGCACGCGATTGTCGTAGCCGCCCATCGGATAGGACATGCTGCAGGTGTCGTAGCCGGTCAACTCCGAGAGCGCCCAGCGGCAGTGGCCGACTTCCCAGCGGATGGTCTCGTCACTGACGTAGGTCAGATCGGGATGGCTGACGGTGTGGACGAAGACTTCGTGGGGGGCGTAGATCGTCCGCACATCCTCCGAGCTGACAAAGGTCGACGTGTCGAGCCAGCTTGAGTTGAGGTGAAACGTGCCCTTGATGCCGTATTGGTTGAAGATGGGAATCAGACCGCGGTCCTGATCGTGCCCGTCATCGTAACTCATCACCAGTGCCTTCCACAGCCCGCCGGGAAAAGCGAACCGATCGCGGGGGATGCGGACGTATTCGCGTTGGCGCGCGCCGTTGACCCATACGCAGGAATCCTGATCGACGAGGGTGCGGATCGGTGCGGCATCGATGACGACGGTGTTGCCGACGCCGCTGACAAGGGCGAGACGGAAGTTGCCGTCGTTGGATCGGAAGTCGGCCTTGATAAGCGTTGTCGACGCATCGGTCGGGGAGACAAAGCGGAAGCCGAGATTCGCGCCCGCAGGCAGGTCGCTCCAGTCGGAGCCGAGCGCGGTTGTGCCGATGGACGCGAACTCGAAATGCAGCGTGTTGTTCTGAACGGTGGCGGCGGTTCCGAGTGACCACCCGTTCATCGTGCCGATCACGGCGACGCTGTCGCCGTTTGCCGTGCCCCAGCCGGACGGGATGTTGGTGACGATAAGGGTGAGGCTGGTGTCGGCCCGCGTTGCCCGCACCAGGACGAGCGAGACCATGCCGATGATCGCGAGGAGCAGGGTGGTGTCTTTCATGACGCCACTATAGGAGAGGCCGGAAATCCGGTCAGTGACACGCATCACCGCGGGCGGCGGCGGGCCGCCCTAGGGCTGCGGATAGTCGCGATACACAATGAAATCGGCCAAATCCGTGTCGGCGACAGCGTCTTGCAGCCAAGCCTTGTCGATGATGGGGTAGCCCCGGTTGAAGGAGACGACCCCCTGTTCCTGGAGCTTGGCGAACAGGCGTGTGACGTGTTCCCGGCTCATGTTCAGGAGGGACGCGATCTGTGGCTGCAGGACCTTGGTTTGAAGATGGATCTTCCCGCCGATTTCCTTCCCGCTTTCGCGGCACAGCCGCCAGAGGTAGAACACGAGCATGTTGATTCCGGAGCCGGCGGTCACGCTGAACAGGAGGTAACGCGCGATCTCGGACAGCTGGGTCAGCACCCCGTCGCGGATGGATTCGATGGCGAGGAAGTGTTTCCGGAAATCATGCGTGGTGATTTGCAGGAGGCTGCAGCGGGTCAATGCCGTTGCGGTGGTGTGGTAGTGCGACAGCATGAATTCGCCGATGCCGAAAAGTTCGCCGGGGCGGACAATCGCCAGGCGCATCGGTTCGGCGTTGTCGGCGCGATCTTTCTCCAGGCTCACTTCGCCCTTCACGACCAGGTGGACATGCTTGGCCGGCTGGCCTTCGTGATAGATCTCCTCGTGCCGGTTATAGGTCACGCCGCGAGTGTATCCCGCAAGCAGGTCCAACTGGGCGGGCGAGCAGCCCGAGAACAACGGCGCGGACCGCAGCATGTTTTCAGGGGGCATGATGCTCCAGAGGCAACTCGCGGCTTTTCCCTGCCTCAAGTTGGCCATCTCATGGATAGCTCGTGCCAACGCGAGAGGCTAGCCTATTCCGCAGCGCCCGATAGGGGTGAAGGAACAGGTTGATTTTCCAATGCTTGGAAAGGACTAGCGTCGGTTTTCCAAGGGTTGGAAAGCTCTGCCCACAGCGAAGTATTGCATCTCTCTCGGAGCACGTCCCCGGGCTCGTGGGAGCCCATATGACACATAATCTCTATTACGTCGATTTGCATGATAGAGATTATGTTGTACGTTCACGGTCAATCCGAACAGGAGAGAAAGGAAATCTGAAGATGAAACGGAGCGTACTGGCGGTGTTGGTGGCGTTGACGGCGGTATCCGCGTGGGCAACGGATGGGATGAATATGGAAGGCTATGGCCCGGTGGCGCTGGGCGTCGGTGGTGCATCGTACGCCTATGACAATGGCACCGCCGCGGTGATCAACAATCCCGCAACGCTGAGTCTTGGGTCCGGCTACACGTCACGGCTGGATGTGGCGTTTGGATTCCTCGGTCCCGACGTTTCCGCAAAGGTGCCTGGCGCGCCGCGAGCCGACTCGGGTTCCGATGCGTTCTTCATGCCGGCGATTGGCTGGTCCACGCGGTCGGGCGGGTTGACGTACGGTTTCGGTGTTTTCGCGCAAGGGGGCATGGGTACGGAGTATGCGGAGGACTCGTTCCTCGCACTGAACTCCGGTGAGGGAGTGTTTTCGGAACTCACCGTCGGTCGCCTCATCGCGCCGGTGTCGTACCAGGTGACGGAGAAGCTGGCCATCGGCGGCACGATCGATTTCGTCTGGGCCGGGCTGGACCTGCAGATGGCGATTCCCGGTTCACAGATTGCCGGGCTGGCCCGTGGCGGCACGCTTGCGCTGCCCGCGTTCGGAGGCACCGACTACGCGCGGCTGGACTTCGCCGACAACTCGCCGTTTACGGGCGAGGCGAAGGGCTACGGATATGGCGGGAAGATCGGGTTCGTCTACCAGCTTCACAAAAGGGTGTCGGTCGGCGCGGTGTACCAGTCGAAGACCGCGCTGGGCGATCTTGAGACGGACGATGCGCGCCTGAGCTACGGCAGCAGCGCAACCGGCGTGCGCGCGGGGGCCATCAACGGCGACGTGACGGTCAAGGACTTCCAGTGGCCGGAGAGCTATGGCGTGGGCATCGCGGTGCAGGCGACGGACCGGCTGCTGCTGGCCGCGGACGTGAAGCGGATCAACTGGTCGAAAGTCATGGAGGATTTCAAGGTCACCTTCGATTCCGCCGGGGGCTCGGTGGACCTGGTGCTGCCACAGAATTGGGACGACCAGATTGTCTACGCGCTGGGCGCGGCCTTCGATCTCAACGATCAGTGGACGCTTCGCGCGGGCTATAACCGGACGGAAAACCAGATCCCGGATGAGCTGCTCAATCCGCTCTTCCCCGCGATCGTGGAGGAGCACATCACGGCCGGCTTCGGTTTCGCCCCGGATGGCAGCCATTCGGTGGATTTCGCCGTGTCGTATGCGCCCGAGACTTCTGTCACCACCGGCAGCGGGATTCATGTCGATCACAGCCAGCTCAACGGGCAGGTGATGTACACGTACCGGTACTGACCGACGCGCAGGGGGGGGCCGCGCCTTTGCGTTATTGCTGTGCGGGCCGAAAACGGCTAGAAGTCAGGCATGACGAGTGCTTTGCGATCGCTGATCCTGTTGATCTCCTGCCCTGACCGGAAGGGGATTGTCGCGGCGGTCACGCGGTTCATCGCCGATCACAACGGCAACATCCTTCACCTCGACCAGCATGTGGACACGGAAGAGAACGTGTTTTTCATGCGGCTGGAGTTCGAGGAGCAGGGCTTTGCGATTCCCGCCGACCGGCTGACGGAAGAGTTCCGCCGGATTGCCGACGACTTCCACATGCAGTGGGTCCTGCGCCGGTCTGATGATGTACCGCGCATGGCCATCTTTGTCTCGAGGGAGTCGCACTGCCTCTTCGATGTTTTGTCGCGCGTCCAAGCTGGCGAGTGGCAGGTGCAAGTGCCGCTGGTGATCGGGAACCACGAAGACCTGGCGCCGGTCGCGGAGCGGTTCGGCGTCCGCTTCGAGACGTACCCGATCACGAAGGAAAACCGCGAGGAGCAGGAGCGGATCGAACTGCGGCGGCTTGCCGAGGAGCGCGTGGATTTCGTCGTGCTCGCGCGCTACATGCAGATCGTCTCGCCCGCGTTCGTGGCGCAGTACTTGAACCGGATCATCAACATCCACCACTCCTTCCTGCCGGCGTTCCCGGGGGCGCGGCCGTACCACTCCGCCTACGCGCGCGGGGTGAAGATCATCGGCGCCACCAGCCACTATGTGACCTCCGAGTTGGACACGGGGCCGATCATCGAACAGGACATCGTCCGGGTGACCCACCGCGATTCGCTGGAGGATTTCATCCGCAAGGGCAAGGACCTGGAAAAGATCGTGCTGTCGCGCGCGATCTGGTGGCATCTCCAGCACCGGGTACTCGTCTACAGCAACAAGACGGTGATCTTCGACTGACCGGCCGCTGCGCGGAAAAAGCTTCCCAATACAGCATCACTCCAGTACTCCATTAGACCTATTCCGGCTTAAGAGAAAATGATGGGAGAATCATGAGTTCCGTTCGCACACGTTTCGCGCCGAGCCCGACCGGCCACGTCCACATCGGCAATATCCGGGCGGCGATCTACAACTGGCTTTTCGCGCGCCACGAGGGCGGGAAGTTCCTGCTGCGCATTGAAGATACCGACCGCGAGCGGTCCACGCCGGAGGCGGTCCGCACGCTGCTGGACGCGATGACCTGGCTCGGACTCGGCTGGGACGAGGAGCCGGTTTACCAATCGACGACGACGGCCAAGCACCTCGAAGCCGCCGAGCAACTCCTGAAGGCGGGTCACGCCTACAAGGAGGATAAGGGCGGCACCGGCAAGGGCGAGGCGATTGTCTTCCGCATGCCCGGCCGCGACATGTCGTTCCACGACGAGATCAAGGGCGACCTGCGGAAGGCTGCGGCGGACATGAAGGATTTCGTCATCGTGCGCTCCAACGGCACGCCGGTGTTCCACCTCGCGAACGTCGTGGACGACATCCACATGAACGTCACGCACATCATTCGCGGCGACGATCACGTGGAGAACACCTACCGCCACGTCGCGCTGTTCGAGGCGCTCGGCGCCTCCGCGCCGAAATACGCGCACCTGCCGATGATTGTGAACCAGCAGGGCAAGCCGTACTCCAAGCGCGACGGCGATGCGTATGTCGGCGATTTCGAGTCGAAGGGCTATCTCCCGGAAGCGCTGTTCAACTACCTCGTCCTGCTGGGCTGGTCGCCCGGCGACGACCGCGAGGTGTTGCCGCGCGACGAGATCGCGAAGCTGTTCACGCTGGACCGCGTCCAGTCGTCGCCCGCGAAGATGGACCTTCAGAAGCTGCTGTGGATGAACGGCGAATACATGGCGCGGCTGCCGATCGAGGTGCGCGAGGCGGGTTGGAAGGCCGAACTGGCCAAGGCCGGCGTCTGGCGCGACGATATCCCGGCCGACTACTTCCGCAGGATCATCGGGCTGATGCAGGACCGGGTCAAACTGTACCCGAACGTCGTCGAGATGACGGCCTACTTCTTCAACGAGGAATACCCGTTCGACCAGAAATCAGTCGATAAACGGCTGAAAAAGGAAGGCGCGGTGGACGGCTTGCGGGCGCTCCGGCAGAAGTTTGCGGCGCTGGACGCGTTCACTGCGGAGACGACGGACATGGCCTTGCACGAGCTGGCTGCGGAGCGGAGCCTCTCGGCAGGCGAGCTGGTGCATCCCGTGCGCGTGGCGGTGTCGGGTACGGCCATGGGGCCGAGTCTTTTCCACATGCTGGACGTGATGGGCAAGGACCGCGTCCTGCGCCGGATTGACCGTGCGTTGGCGATGATGGCGGGCTGAGGGTGCTGCGAAGAGGGGATACGGGCGCGATGATGGACGACGGGAAAAACGGCGGGCTGACGCTGGCCAACAAGATCACGATTGTACGCATCCTGAGCGTACCGTTCTTTGTGCTCATGCTGATCTACTACACGATGGGGCTCAAGAACGGCCACGCGCGCGAGCTGCATCGCATGACGGCGCTGGTCGTGTTCTGCGCGGTCGCGCTGACGGATGCGCTGGACGGCTACATCGCCCGTTCCCGGCACCAGATTACACCGCTGGGCAAGGTCCTTGATCCGCTGGCCGACAAGGCGCTGCTGCTATCCGGTCTCATCCTGCTCACGCGTCCGTCCATCGAGGCGCTGGAGCCTCACATTCCCGTGTGGTTCACGCTGCTCGTGATCAGTCGCGACGTGGTCATCGTGCTGGGCGCCACGCTTGTCCACGCCGTGGCCGGGACCGTGACGGTGAAACCGCGCGTGGTCGGGAAGATCTCCACCTTCTTCCAGATGGTCGCCATCATCTGGGTGCTCGTCGGCGGAGCGCAGCGTCCGTTCTATGTCTGGATTGTGGCCGCCGGATTTTTTACCCTCAGCTCGTTCGTGATGTATCTGTATGACGGCATGCGGCAACTGGAGAAATCAGCAGCCGCCCGCCGGGAAGGTGATTCGCAATGACTGAATCTGTACCGCGCCGCGTGGTGGCGATCGTGGGCCGGCCGAATGTCGGCAAGTCCGCCCTGTTCAACAAGCTGGCTGGTCGGCGCGTGGCGATTGTCCACGAAGAGACCGGGGTGACGCGTGACCGCGTGTCGTGTGAAGTGACGCGGCATGGCGAGCGATTTGAATTGATCGACACCGGCGGCGTTGCCTTCTTCGGCAAGTCACCGGCAGTCGATCAAATTCAAAGTGGTACCCGCGCACAGGTGGACGTCGCGATCCAGGATGCGGCCGTCATCGTCTTCGTCACCGACGCGACAGCGGGCGTGTTGCCGCTCGACGAAGAAGTGGCGCGCCTGTTGCGCACGTGCGGCAAAAAAGTTTTCCTCGCGGCCAACAAGTCGGACAACGAGACGGTGGAAGCGGCGGCTGCGGAATTCGAGAAGCTCGGCTTCCCCGTGTTCCCTGTGTCGGCCCTTCACGCGCGCGGCCTGGACCCGCTGATCACCGCTATTCTGGAGCAACTGCCTGAGGGAGAAGAGCTTACGGCAAAAGACCCGCTGCGCGTTGTCGTGGTGGGCCGGCCGAATGTGGGCAAGTCCTCGTACATCAACCGGCTGCTGGGAAGTGAGCGGGTGATCGTGTCCGATATCCCCGGCACGACGCGCGACAGCATCGAGATTCCGTTCTCGATCGGCGAGGGACCGGGTGCGCGACATTACCTTCTGGTCGACACGGCCGGCATGCGCAAGCAGGGGCGGGTGCACGAGTCCGTGGAAAAGTTCAGCCTGTTCCGCGCAGAGGACAGCATCAAGCGCGCGGACGTGGCGGTGCTGCTGCTCGACACGGAAGACGGACCGACGGTCCAGGACAAGAAAATCGCCGCGGCGATTCTCGAGGCGCACAAGGGTTGCGTCCTGTTGGTAAACAAGTGGGACCTCCGGCAGAACATCAAGGAAGAGGAGTACGAAAAAGCTCTTCGCCGCGTGATGTTCTTTTTCAATTTCGTGCCGATCCTTTTCGTGTCGACGAAGAGCGGCTTCAACATGAAGAAGAGCATCGAGGTCATCGACGAGGTCGCGCGCCAGAACGCGACGGAGTTGACGACGGGATTGTTGAACCGCGTGGTGCGCGATGCCGTGGATCGCGTACAGCCTCCGCAGGTCAAGGGCAAGCGGATGAAGTTCTATTACGCGACGCAGACGGGGACGCGGCCGGTGCGCATTCGGATTTTCGTGAGCGACCGGACACGCGTGACGGATCCGTACAAGGTGTACCTGGGCAATGCGTTGCGGTCGGCTTTCGGTTTGGAGGGCGCGCCGATCGTGCTCGATTTCAGATCGAGTCATGGGCCAGAGGGCGAGTCGCGCGGTGGTCGCTGATAAAAAATCTGAGGTTTTACAGAGCGAGAGAAAGTATTTTTGCCTTCTCCCTTTTTTTGTCTTGCGTCATCTATATATAGCGGTATTTTCGCGCAAGAGGGGCGTTCACAACTACATATAGTAGTGTTTTACTAATCAATTTTTTGCCTAACCACCTTGAACTAAGCGGCTTACAAACGGAGGGAGTAGCATGTTGGATGCTCGCGAGCCTGTGGAGATAAGGGAACGGAAATCGACAGTGAGGAACAGGAATCTCCAGGTAAAGGCAGATCGCAAGACGGCGTCTTCGCGCGGTCGTGCGCAGAAGAGCCCGGGGTTGAAGGTTCCGCGGGTATTCAGCACCAAGGGGACACATCCTTTTGACGAGGTGGAGTGGGAACGCCGCAAGGCCCTGATCGGTGACGAGAAGGGAAAAGCGATCTTCGAGCAGGAGAACGTCGAGTTCCCGAAGTTCTGGTCCATGCTGGCGACGAACGTGGTCGCCTCCAAGTATTTCTACGGCGAGTTGAAGACCGACAAGCGCGAGGACTCGCTCCGCAAGTTGATTCACCGCGTCGCCCGCACGATCGCCGACTGGGGTCTGGCGGACGGTTACTTCGCCTCCGCGGAAGACACCGAGATTTTCTATAACGAACTGTCCTACCTTCTCCTGCACCAGTACGGCTCCTTCAATTCGCCCGTCTGGTTCAACTGCGGTCTCTACCAGCAGTACGGCATCGGCAAGGGCGCGGGCGCGGGGTTGTTCTTCTTCAACCGCACGAAGGGCGCGCTGGACCGGGCGACCACGCAGTACGAACATCCGCAGTGCTCGGCCTGTTTCATCCAGTCCGTCGAAGATACGATGGAAGGCATCATGAGCCTCGCCCGCAGCGAGGCGATGCTGTTCAAGTTCGGCAGCGGTACGGGTTCTGATCTCTCCACGCTCCGCAGCGGCCGCGAGAAACTCAGCGGCGGCGGCCGGCCCAGCGGCCCGCTCTCCTTCCTCAAGGTCTATGACTCGATCGCCAGCGTGGTGAAGTCCGGCGGCAAGACGCGCCGCGCGGCAAAGATGAACACGCTCAAGTGCTGGCACCCGGACATCAAGGAATTCATCGAGGCCAAGTCGAAGGAAGAGAAGAAGGCCTGGGCGCTGATCGAGCAGGGCTATTCCGGCGATTTCAACGGCGAGGCATATGCCTCCATTTCGTTCCAGAACGAGAACCTCAGCGTGCGCGTCAGCGACGATTTCATGAAGGCCGTCGTCGAGGATGGCGAATGGCAGACGCACTGGGTCACCGACCCCAAGAAGCCGGGCCCGTCCTACAAGGCGCGCGATTTGATGAAGTGGATGGCCGAGGGAACGTGGGTTTGTGGCGATCCCGGCGTGCAGTATGAAGACACCATCCAGCGCTGGCACACGTGCAAGAATTCGGCGCCGATCAATTCCAGCAATCCCTGCAGCGAATACATGTTCGTGGACGACAGCTCCTGCAACCTGTCCTCCGTGAACCTGATGAAGTTCGTGCGCGAAGACGGGACGTACGACGTCGAACGGTTCCGCGCGGCGGTCGAGATCTTCATCACCGCGCAGGAGATCATCGTCGACAACGCGAGCTACCCGACCGAGCGCATCGCGATGAACAGCCACCTGTACCGGCCGCTCGGGCTGGGCTATGCGAATCTTGGCGCGTTGCTCATGAGCCTCGGGTTGCCGTACGACAGCGACGAAGGTCGCGCGATGGCGGCGGCGCTCACCTCGCTGATGCATTTCCAGGCGTACGCGCAGTCCGCCCGCATCGCGGAGCATTTGGGGACATTCGAAGGCTACGAGCGGAACCGCCAGCCGATGCTCGAGGTGCTCGAGATGCACCGCAAGGCGTTGGACCAGGTGCCTTCCTGCTGCCCCGAGGCGCTGATGAAGGCCGCGCGGCAGGGCGCGAACGAGGCGGTCGATCTTGGCCGCCGGTTCGGCTACCGCAACGCGCAGGTCACCGTGCTGGCCCCGACGGGCACGATCGGCTTCATGATGGATTGCGACACGACCGGCGTGGAGCCGGACATCGCGATCGTGAAGTACAAACTGCTGGCGGGTGGCGGGATGCTGAAGCTGGTCAACCGCACGGTGCCCATGGCGCTGAAGCGGCTCGGCTACACGCAGCCCCAGATCGACGCCATCATCGATTATATCGACGCGCACGACACGATTGAAGGCGCGCCGGAGTTGAAGGAAGAGCACCTGCACGTCTTTGACTGCGCGTTCAAGCCGAAGAACGGCAAGCGCTACATCCCGTACCTGGCGCACATCCGGATGATGGCGGCGGTCCAGCCGTTCCTCTCCGGCGCGATCAGCAAAACGGTCAACATGCCCACCGAGGCTACGGTCGAAGAGATTCAGCAGACGTACCTCGAAGGCTGGAAGCTCGGGATCAAGGCGTTGGCGGTCTATCGCGACGGCTGCAAGCGCAGCCAGCCGGTGAACACGGGCAAGACCGAGGCCAAGGCGGATGCCGCCACGGTTGCGGTTGAGACCAAGACGGGTGGCAACGGCTCCAAGGTGCGCCCGCTGCGCCGCCGCATGCCGTCGACCCGCCAGTCGATCACGCACAAGTTCGACATCGCCGGTCACGAAGGCTACCTGACGGTCGGCCTGTACGACGATGGCCAGCCCGGCGAGCTCTTCATCACCATGGCCAAGGAAGGCAGCACGATCGGCGGCCTGATGGATTCATTCGGAACTGCGATCTCGCTGTGCCTCCAGTACGGCGTGCCGGTGAAGACCCTGGTTGAGAAATTCGCGCACTCGCGGTTTGAGCCGAGCGGGTTCACCAAGAATCCCGACATCCCGATCGCAAAGTCGCTGACCGACTACATCTTCCGCTGGATGGGTCACACCTTCCTTGAAGGGTTCAAGGTGCCAGCCCCGTCGAAGTCACTCCACCCGGAGAACCATGTGGGCGCGCATGCGACTGCGCCGAAACCGGAAGCCAAGCATCCGGACCGGCAGGCCGCCGCGGCCGATCCGTCGCATCCCAGCTACGGCATGAACGTGAAGGTCCTCGACAAACAGTTTGAAGGCTTCATGGAAGACGCCCCGCTGTGCGACCAATGCGGTGCGATCACGGTGCGCAACGGCGCCTGCTACCGCTGCTACAACTGCGGCAACAGCATGGGATGCTCGTAGGGCAGCTTGCCACGCCGTAGGCTTGGCGAAGGCGGGGGCGGGGTTCCGGGTTCAGGGTTCCAGGTTCCAGGTTCCGAAGTGGAATTCAGGACGCAGTATTCAGAATCCAGAATCTGGCTCCGCATTCTGCATTCTGTGTCCTGCGTTCTGGATTCAAGGTTTTAGGTTGTTGGACTTCGGGCGGAATTTGGCTCGCCCAGCCGTAGCTCCGTAGGAGCGTAGGATGGTGCTCGGGACAGGAGTTGAACCTGCACGCCTTTCGGCACATGCCCCTCAAACATGCGTGTCTGCCATTCCACCACCCGAGCACGGATTAGGTTGGCAGAGCGTAAAGTACCCACAGACCCTGTTTGAGGCAAGCCCGGACATTGACCAGGCGTGTTAGCCGCAAAACATGCAGAAAACCACAGAGACCACGGAGACACACAGAGTTGGGCATACGACTTCGCCGCCGGAATGTGCCCACGGATCACACAGATAGATGAAGAAGAACTTGGTCGCGAGAAGGCACAAGACGCGCAGGACGAAGGCGGACTTTCAGTGACCGGCCGTTTCCGATCCCCACTTTGTGCCTCTGCCCCTTTGCCACTTCTGACTGCCCGCAGAGAACTGGAGGGTCGAGCTCCGCGAGACCGGGTAATTGGGGAACGCCGAACTGGTCATTGGAGCTTGGGCATTGGTCATTTCTCCACTGATCACTTCTAACTGGTCACTACTTACTGGCCTCCGGCCCCTCTGCCACGCGGGACAGGCGCAGAGACACCAGAACGACTTGACTAATAAGTTGACTGATACTGGACATATAAGTTAGCTTGTTCGGCATGAGCTATCAGCCTTGTTTCAGTGTTACCCCGCTGCTTCTGAGGCGCGTGGAGCAGATCGCCGCATTGCGGGAGCGCATTCTGACGGCCACTGTGGATGTGGCTTGGATTCCAGTCCTGCAAATGGATTCGCGGGCGAGGAACGCCCATTGCTCAACCGCGATTGAAGGCAACCCGCTTACGCTGGAGCAGGTTCGGGCTGTCGAAGAGGGGCGAGACATACCCGCCGTGGCCGAGCGCGCGCGGCGGGAGGTTGTGAATTACTTTGCCGGATTGCGGTACATAGAGAAACGCTCACGGCAGAAGACCATAAGCCATGAAGATATTCTGACCTTGCACCGAATTGTAGCCGGAAGAGTGATGGACCAGGGAGAGGCGGGACGGTATCGCACCATCCGGGTACGTGTTGGTCCGTATGTTCCGCCGGCGCCTGAAGAAGTATCCGGTCTGATGTTCGAATTGCTGGAGTGGTGGAATAAGAAGTCCGGCACGCTTTCCTCCGTGCTGTCATCGTCCATCCTTCACTATCGATTTGAGGCCATTCACCCATTTTCGGATGGCAATGGACGCACGGGCCGGGCCTTGGCCTTGTGGGAACTGTATCGGCGGGGTTTTGATACGCACCACATATTCTCCGTGGACGAGTTCTACTGGGATGACCGGCCTCGCTATTACGCTGCGCTTCAAGAAGTCCGCCGCAAGGGCGATGATTTGACTTCGTGGCTGGAATATGGGGCGGAGGGCCTTCTGAGTACTCTGCAGCACGTCTGGGCTCGAATCCAGAAGTTTGCGAATCAGCCGGCAGGCCGGAAAGTGATTTTGCGACCACGCCAGGAGCAACTGCTTCAACTGCTGCGTGATCACGGAAGCATGAAGCCTGCGGACATCTGGGCAGCGTTGAAGGTGTCGCGGCAAGGGGCGATCAATCTTATCAACCCCTTGATCGAAGCGGGTCTCATCATCCGCGAGGGGACGCGGAAGACCGGGTGCTATCGACTGAAGAAATCGCCCTGAGAAGAATCTGGCGCAGGGGGAGGGGGGAATGGAGTGATGGAGTCATGGAGAACCGGGGTTTGGGGAAGACATGACGCAGAAGCCGCCACCCAACACTCCGCCACTCCAATACTCCAGTCCTCCGCCCCGCCCACCCCTCCACCCATCCCTTGCCCGGCGCTGGCGGTACTGGTAACATGAGCGTCATTTGAGAGGCGTCGTGTTGGCAGCGTGACAGGGGGGGTGAGACCGTGCAAACTGCACCGCCATTGGGAGCTGGTTCACAGCCGCAGAAGGGTTTGATTATTGCGGGCTGGGTGTGCGTGGGTGTTGGCTTTCTCACCTTCTGGATGTGCGGTGTCGGCGGCATTTTTTTCGTCGCCTCGCTGATCATCAGTATCATTCTGCTTTCCAAGGGTGTTGTAGGAAACGGTATTGGGATGCTCCTTGCGTCTCTGCTGGGTCCGTTGATTTGCTTCGGCATGATGATGCTTCTGGGGGTGGGATTGGCAGCATCCGAGGCCGCTGGCAACGGTATGCCACTCTTCCCCATGCCACCCAAGTAAGAGAAGTCTGTCTAGCCCTTGATAAGACTGAACTTCTTAAGGGCTGACCCCAGAATGGTCCTGCTGGGTGTTGGTGCAAAATGACTTTTCTTACCCCCAGGAATGGACTATCTGTGGGGGGGTGTTCTGCGCTTGCTGAACAGGTTTTTCTTCATGCTTCTGGTTTGCGAGGAGGGTCGACGACATGAGCAACAATACCCGCCGTGCCGAGCGGTCATCTGACCCAGATCACTTCTTCCGAGTTCACATGGTCCATGTTCATCAATTCCACGCCGACCTTCTGATGAACGTAAAGGGCCTGCGCGACTACCTGTCACAAACAGCCCCAGTTCCCTATCAACGTGACGGATTCCACTTTGCTTCACAAATCGAGAAGCACCTCTC
>Ga0116158_10000749_pt1 | contig 30568 bp, 31 predicted proteins | sample AD_UKC052_MetaG_FD_89883 | JGI IMG/M metagenome (GOLD analysis project Ga0116158, IMG submission 89883) | Active sludge microbial communities of municipal wastewater-treating anaerobic digesters from USA - AD_UKC052_MetaG | ecosystem: Engineered > Bioreactor > Anaerobic > Digestate | place: USA... | reverse complement strand
GAGACTGTAAATCTCGCGCTTCACGGCTACACTGGTTCGAATCCAGTCCCTTCCACCAACCACCTTTCAGGCTGAGCCAGCGTGAGCCAGCCTGAGACGCCAACCATCTTGATCTTCCTTTTAATCGTGGCTCGATCGCGTCTCAACGCATCGGTCTCTGTCCAGAGGCGCCTCAGAGGTACTGGGGTATTTTTCCGGGCAGATACCCCACGCAAAGAGGAAAATACCCCAATGGCACTTACGGATGCCAAAGTGCGCTCCGCCAAGCCTCAAGACAGGAACTACAAGCTCTACGATTCAGATGGCCTGTTCCTGTTTGTGACCACCTCCGGGGGACGGCTCTGGCGTTTCAAATACCGCTTCGCCGGCAAGGAAAAAGTCATGGCGCTTGGTCCCTATCCGCGGGTCGGATTGCAAGAGGCGCGGAGGAAGCGCAACGCTGCTAGGGAGACGCTCGACGAACTCCGCGATCCCGGCGCTGAGAAGGCGGCGAAGAAGCGTGCGGTTCGAGACGCAGCCGTCTACACCTTCGAAGTCGTCGCGCGCGAGTGGCATGAAGCGCAGGTGGAACGCTGGTCGGAGCTCTATGCCCAGCAGGTAATGACGCGGTTCGAGAATGAAGTTTTTCCGCAGGTCGGGAGGCGGCCGCTCGCCGAGATCGAGCCCAAGGAGATGCTCGCGGTGCTGAAGGAGGTGGAGAAACGCGGCGTCTACGAGACGGCGCGGCGACTGCGAGCGCATTGCTCGGCAATCTTCCGGTTCGGCATCGCTTCCGGATATTGCCGGTATGATGCTGCTGCCCACCTCGGCCCCGCTCTTAAATCAACGCCAAAGGTCGTGCACTACGCGTCGCTGTCACGCGGTGAGGTTGGCGAGTTTCTGACCCGCCTTGAGTTTCACGATTGCGAACCGCTGACGCGGCTCGCGATCAAGCTCATCATGCTAACGGCCTTGCGGACCAAGGAACTGCGGGGTGCCGATTGGTCGGAGTTCGAACGATTGGACGAGCCCGGCCGGGCATTGTGGCGGGTTCCGCCGGAGCGGATGAAGATGAGCGTGGAGCATCTCGTGCCGCTGTCTCGGCAGGCTGTTGATCTACTGCTGACGCATCCGGGAGCAGCTAAGAAGACGGGCAAGCTGTTCCCCGGCCATGGCAAGGAAGGCGTGATGTCGAACAATACGATGCTCTTTGCGCTCTATCGCCTCGGCTACAAGGGGCGCACGACGACGCACGGATTCAGAGGCCTCTTCTCGACGGAGGCCAACGAGAACAGTTTCGAGAGCGACTGGGTGGAGCGCCAACTCGCGCATGATGAGCGTGATGATACGCGCGCGGCCTACAACGCCGCCCAGTACCTACCGCACCGCCGCAAGATGATGCAGTGGTGGGCAGATCACCTCGACGATCTTCGCAGAGAGGAAACGGTCCGCCGCCGGGAAGCGAGGAAGGTCGAACCGGAGGAGCAACTGAAGGTGACCCCAGCGTACCAGTCTTCGGCAGGTGTCGTCAGCGCCTTGGAAGAAGTGTCAATAATCTGATTGACTGGAAAGAGAGTTCAATCTCTTCAATTGCTAAGCGGGTCAGGGACACACTCGGGACACACCGCGTCGCCAGCAGGTGTTGGAAACGCGCGGAAACGCGGGCAACTCGGAACGACACGAAGAAGCTTCCTCGTGTGGCCAAAGTCCATTGCTGCGTGAGCTTGAGCTGGGAGGCTGGAGTAGCCCTGTCCGGCCTTACGAACGGTCGGTTGAGTAGCGAAACCTCCACGACCGACCGCCGTGTATGTACTCGTCAGCTTAGCAGGCTCATTAGTTCAGCCGCTATGTCGTTCACACCCTTGAGTGAAGTGTTGAGCGCGACCTTGTCGGCCAGCGTAGGACTGTAGCCCGCGACTTCGTCGATCGTGACTTTGTGCCAGACAGGGAGGATGCGCATGCTGCCTCGAGTTTCCAGTGTCACGATGCCGTCCAGTTCGCGTTGCGGCCATTCCTTGCGGAAAAACGCCTCTGACAAGACGACCACGCCGAACCGAGAGCCTGCAAGACCTCGATCGATGTTTCGCCGCAAACTGTCGCCGACCCTCAATGAAAACTCATCATACCAGACCCTGGCCCCTTTGGCGCGAAGCGTTTCGGCTAGTTCGCGCACGAACCCATCCTTGTCCTCGCTAGCGTGCGATATGAAGAAGTCATAAGTCTGTTCGACTTCCCCAGCAGGGATTACCTCTGCAGGGGCGACGTCGCGCCGCCCACGGAGGTCAAGGCTCAATCGTTGCCCATGCGCTTCGCGTTCGCGGATAAGCCTTTTCTGCTCATCGGCAATTTTCTTCCTCGCCCTTTCGTCCTCAGTCGCCTGACGCGTTTCGTAGGTTCGGAGATTCTTTGCGCGATCGGCGATTTTACCGGCTAGATCGGCGCGTTTTTTCTTCACCGCTGCCAGATCCTGGGTCGCCCGCTCCAATGCCCGCAGATTCATCTGGACGGTCGAAGCAGCTTTCGATTTGCCGGCGGCTTCGCCCGAGCGATGCGCTTTGGCGATGAGGTCGGCTTCTTTCTTGGCCTCGGCCGCATCTTCCTTCTGGAGAGATGCAATTTCCCGCATCAGGCGTTCGATTTGAGCATGATGCGCGGTCATAGAATTTGCGTCCTTTCACTTCGTAGTTTTCGGCTTGCCAGGTTTCTGCGCGCTCCTTGCCGGCTGTCCTTTTCGCCGCTGTTGAGCAACGGCGGCCGGGGTCTGCTTGGCGACCTTTAGCGCGATGACATTGCCGACAAGCCGGCACGCCGAATTACGGGCGGACACCATCAGAAGCAGATAGAGGCAGCCGCTGATCGCAGCGAGTGCGAGAACATGCCGCCACGCGTCTAGATTTAAGATCAGCAGGATCGGGCTAAAGGCGGCCAGCGCGGCGGCCAGAACAGCGGCATCGCGGAGGATGAGGAAGTTCCTGTGGTTCTGGCTAATTCCGGCATCGCTCTCCGTCTCCTTGAGCCATTTGTACCAGATCTGGTTCTCCTGCTCCGGCGTCATCGGGCCAGATGGCAGCAGCGATTTCAGTGTCGCTTGGTCGACACGCCCGTCTGTTGGCGCGATTTTCGAGAATGCACAGAAGCCTGGCAGGCGGCGCGTGCGTCGCCAGAAGACAACCATCTCCTTGAAGGGACGTGGCAGCAGCTCCTCGCTAATGAGCGCTAGAACGCCAAGCACGCCCGTGGCGCCGACCACTGGCGCCAGCTTCGCCATCAGATCGGCGGGCGCCGACAGCGATAGCGCCGCCGCAGTGGCGACGTAGGCGCCCACCATCGGCAGCAGGAATTTCGCGGCAATGCCTTTCTTCAGCGCGTCAGCCATAGCTCAGAGCTCCAGAAAGACTTGCTGGGCGCCATCGGCGACCACGATCCCGACGGTTGGCACGAACCGCAGCTGATCGACCGCTGAGTGGTCGCCAAGCGTCTTCAGGTCGGTGGCAGACAGGGTCGCGCACGCACCAGTATGGCTATGCCAACTCCCGAGTAGTGTAAGACGTCCTCGCGTAGCTCGCTCCAGTTGCCGCTCATCGTCTGTCGCGCCAGCCGGACCCAACGCAAGTGAAGTCGGCGTGGCGGTCGAGCCCGGTGGAAGACCGGAGGCGAACACCACCGACACAACGCGCGCGGCCGCATCCCAGCCGCCATGAAGATAACCGCCAGTCTCGTTGGGGAGTGCGGCGGACCTCTGCCGCATCATGGCCTCAAAAACATCAGGGTGGATGCGCACGCGCCAATCGCTGCCGGACTTTGGCGTGAACGTCTTGAAGGGCGGCACATCGAGCCAGCGCCAGCCCACCGGATGGAAGGTCTCGTCGAGCGGGTTTAGTCCGATGCCGTTGCCGCTGGAGTCGGACAGGATCGATGGAAGGAAGGCCGAGGCATGCTGTCGCACAACGTAGGCGGGCAGCTTCGTCGTCAGTGAAGCACAACCAAATCCGAGCTGCAGGTGATCCAGGACCGCCGGATCACTTTCGTTGCGGAGGAGCCAGTCCCGCACCGGCTCCTCGGTTGTAGCCGCGAGAAGGAGGCAGCAATAGAGGTCGATCAGGTCTGCTCCGGAGCGGTGCGACTGGAAGATGACGCCGAGCCGGCCACGGTCGAAGATTTCGGTGCGAAGGATGGAGAGGTCCGCTGTTTGCTGGGCCCGCGCGAGATATCGGCGGACAGATTCGTTGGCCGTCGCGTCGATCACGGGGCTCATATTCGCCAGCGCGACAACGTCCTCAGCCCGCATCCGGGTGATGTCGGTCTGCCGCGGCTCCACGGTGGCCCCTTGCCCCATCGCCAGATCCTCACCGAGAGCCACTATCGCTTCGGCTTTCGCTGCAAAGATATCTGTCTTGCGGCCACTGTGCCGGGCGAGGTTGTGCGGATCGAGCAACTCCTTGTCGATCACGACGAGCTTCGTCGCGCCACTGCGCAGCAAGTCCTCTGCGATGGCGCTGCCGAGCGCGCCGGCGCCAATCAACACGTGCTCCCTCGGACCCGTAACGCCCGAGGTGAAACGGTAGAGATCGGGTTCCGGCAGGCAGTGCCCGACGAGCACGGTTGCCTGGTGACCCGCCTGTAGCGGCTCTTCTGTCGCTGTGCCGACCACCAGATAGGCGCGAAGCTCAAGACGGCGTGCAACGTCATCCGATGACAGGCCGAAGATGCTGGCGCGCAGGGGTTGTGGCCGCCAGACGCCGACCACCGCCACAACGGCGCGACGGCTATCGAGATCGACATTGTTGAATTTGACGCCGCGGACCAGCGCATCGCCGATCGCCAACTCATATCGTTGTCGCAGCCCGAGCGCCTCAAGCCCGGCGGCGATCTCGCCATAGGTCGTCCAGTCCCCGAAGACCGGCTCGACAACGGGCGTCGCGGCGTCCGGCCAGACGAATATCCACGGCACCTCCCGCTTAGGCTCATCTTTCGGCTTCGCTTCGGCGAGCGCTTTGCCCAGTTGCGCCACCGGAACGGCTTGCGGCTTGAGGCCCGCGAAGTTCTTCTTGATGCCGGCCACCCCGAATGCGACGCCGCCGCCCCGTTGTCGCGCGGCTAGCTCCTGGAAGAACCGTGCATCGAGCACGCAGGGCCGGACGGTGGAGCGGATCCCGAAAGGTACCGGCTCCCAGCCGTCTTGCATCAATGCCCCGATCTTAGCGTCGCGCAGAAAGTTTCGCAGCCGCTCAAGCACGCCCTCGACGCCGAAGCGATCGTAGACGCCGCGTAAGCCGGCGGCCGCCAGGCAAAGGCTGGCCGGCAGCCCTGGCCGTACAGGGTTGAGATGTCCCAGGTCGCGCGGGAAGTCTGGGCGCGTGCTGACAATCACCGCAGGCGGCCCGAGTCCGATATCTTCGACCTTATCGTAGGTGAACAGGATCGGTTCGATGGACCGGATGTCGGCTTTGACCGGATGCACGGATCGTTCTGTCGCGATCGAGAAGGCGATTCCGGCGCCGTCGCCGGCAACGAACTGAACGCTCGCCTCGTCGACCCCTGCGGAGGCTTTGATAAGCGCGATCTCCCGACGGACCAGCCAGCTAGGCTCCTCACCGCCGTCCATAACCGCCGCCGCCCCCGACCGATGAGGCAGCACCAACCCGGATGGCGCTCGGCTTGGAGCGGGCCGCGAGCGTCGGGCCGGTGACGTTGAGGTTGAACACCACGTGCGCCGGTTTGTCGCCATCGACGTCGCCCCCGGTACACAGGAAGCGTTCGCGCACGCTGCCGGCGAGGATGCGCAGATAACGGTTCTTGGCATGGAACGAGGGCGGCGTCGCCGCGCCACGGATTATGCGCTTGCTGCTCGAGACCACGAAGCCATCGCCAACTTGCCGTCCCAGCGCCGCCAGCGCCTTTGCGGAGGCAGCGAACTCCTCGTCGATGCATCCGCCGTTCCAGACCCGGCCGATCGAACGGCGCGAACAGTGGTGCGGGGCGATCAGAATGTGCCAATCGAGCCACTCGGGATTGTGGCGTAAGGTAGTGTCGTGGATACGCTCCAGCACTTCGACGCATGTGTCGCCGCAGATGAGGATCTGGCTGTCGCCCCAAGACCGCGTGACCGTCCACTGCATGATGAGGCTGGTGGCGTTCGACGAAGTCGGCAGTTCGCCCGGCGCGGCTTTGGGAATGTTCCATTCTGCCGGCGTCGGTGCCAACAGGCGCCAGCGTAATCCGTCGACAACGAGGCCTTCGGTATGGGTCGTAGTATCCATGACCACGATCCGATTGCCGTCGAGTTGGCCCTCCAGCGTCCCGCGCAGCGCGCGGCGGCGTTTGATCTCCTTGATCACAGGCTCGGAAGCGTCGGTCGTGTAGTGGGGATTGGCCGAATAGGGCGAGCACCAGATTTCGTCGACCAACAGTTTGGGGTCGCCACGGTCCGGGTTGGCGTTCCAATCGGCCGGCCGCCCGCAATGGAAGAGTTCGCAGAAGCCGCCGACATGGTCCTGGTCCGGGTGCGTCAGGACGAAAATATCGAGATGCCCCGTTCCGCAGGCGAGGCGGATGTCCGGTCCAAAGTCCGGGACCTCGTCATTCTCGGGATCCTGGGCCTGTCCGGTCCGGTAGCGAACATCGGTTAGGATGACCTTCCGATGGGCTTCGAGGAGTAGGGTGTCGCCGCAGCCCGAGGCGAAGACCGTGAACCTGAAATCACCGCGCATGAGGAGCAATCTCTTTCTTGTGCAATATCTAGCGCCCCCACAGGAATAATGCCGCAAGATATAGACAGAGCGGCCGCAGACCGTCCAGAACGAATCGAGAAAACTGTTGTGGAGAACCGGGCATGTTGGCGCGGCTCATCCACGCTGGACTGAGGTTTTCCGAGCAAAAGGCATATAAATCATATGGCTTCGGAGGCGGAATCGCCTCGTTCGTCAGTTGAGTTTTAACGAGGGAAGGCTATACTTCCCGTATGGCTTTCCAGTCGATTTCCTCAACCCGGCCGCAGCATGGCGGCTCGCGCGCATTCTTCAGCGCCAACCCGGTCTTCCGGCGGGAGGACTATGCCGCCGCGGTAGGGCGGCGCACCGGCGAAAAGGTGGTGACAGTGATGCTGGCCCAGCACCTCAAGGCCGGCAACATCAAGCGCATCGCGCGCGCCGTGTTCGCAAGCGTGCCGGCTCACGGCGACGTCGGGACTTGGACCGTCGACCGGTTTCTTGCGGCCTCGCGCCTCCGACGCGACGCCGTTATCGCCTATCATTCGGCGCTGGAACTGCACGGCTGCGCCTACACCGACGCGCCTGACGTCCAGGCCATCTCATCGTCCGTGCCTGTGGCGTTCGACACGGCTGACTTCACCTGTCGCTTCGTGAAAGTGCCAGCGGGGTTCGAGCCGCCACGCGATGTCGCCGAGGCAGACCGTGCTGGGCTAATGCTGAAGCTCACGACACTCGAGCGAACCGTGGTCGACTGTTTCGACCGGCCCGACCTTGCAGGCGGCGCGGAAGAACTGGTCAACTCGCTGGCGCTTGTCCAACGGCTGCGCTCCGATCCGCTAGTGCGTCAGGCGCAAAGCCTCGGCAGCGCCGCCGCATGCGGTGCGCTCGGCTGGTGGCTGGAGCGCGAACGAACCCGGCTTGGCGTATCCGACAAAACGCTTACCGCGCTCCAGGCCCTGAAACCCAATCACCCGCAATACGTGCTTGGCGCCAAGGCCGGCGATGCGCGCTCTGTTGCGGCGTGGAATATTCTCGTTCCTGCCGAGTTGGTCGCGCCAAGTTTCGAGGGGGCCTGATGCCAGCGCCGTCACGCGAGACCCTGCAACGCCTTGCGGCCGAGACTGGCCATCAGCCCGGCACGCTCGAAAAGGTCATGCGCCTGCTCGATCTCCTGCAGGATATCGCCGATGACGACCTGCTCAGATCCTGCCTGGCGCTAAAAGGCGGGACCGCGCTCAACGCCTTCCATCTCAGCCTCGACCGGCTTTCGGTCGACATCGATGTCAACTACATCGGCACCCTCGACCGCGAGGCCATGCTGGCCGAACGGCCCGCCGTTGAGGCGGCGCTCGGGCGCATTCTTGCCGCGCAAGGCTATCGTGTGCGCCGCCAGCCCGCAGAACATGCCGGCGGCAAGTGGCTCGCCGTCCATCCGTCAGCGCTGGGCGGGCAGGGCACCCTGGAGGTCGACGTCAATTTCATGATGCGCCAGCCCTTGTTTGGCGTCACGGCGATGGACTCCGTCGTCCTGGGCGGCCAGCAAGCGACAGGCGTCAGCGTTGTCGATCGCCACGAACTCGCCGCCGGCAAGCTGGTGGCGCTGCTTGACCGCCGGGCCGGACGCGACCTGTTCGACGCGCGCCGCCTGTTTGCCTGGGAGGGTCTAAACTGGAAGTGGGTGCGCGCCGGCATGCTGGCGTTCGGCGCATCCGGCCGCAATGACTGGCGCAGGGCGTCGGCGGCGGCGATTGGCGCCGACCCGCGCGAGGTGCGGCAGAAACTCCTGATGTGCCTACCGCGCACGGCATTCGCCGACGATGCCGCCCTTGACTCATGGGTCGAAGAGACAATCGCGTTGTGCCGCGCGGGCGCCGCGCCCTTGCTGGACCATACGCGCAACGAGCAGGCGTTTCTCGACGGCGTCCTGGATCGCGGCGAGATCGACGCCAGCCTTCTCGATGTCGAACAAGAGATCCAGGCGCGGATCGCCGCCATGCCCATGCTGAACTGGAAGGCTTCACACGTGCGCGGGCACGCGACCTAGTCGCGCAAATATTTTCGCTAACGTCCTCGTTCCCACGACGAACCCTGAAGCTGTCCGCGGCAGGTAGGAAACCGTTGATCGCTAGCGCCGAGCTAGCCGGCTGCTATTTTGTGCCAAATTCCTGCCGTCTGGTGACGATCACCGAGATCCTGGTCCCCGCAGCGACCCTGATGGTCGGCGGGATCGCCAGGCTTCGGTCGACGATGCGGTTGGTGACGATGGCCGCGCCCCGCTGGACGCCGTCGCGGAGGGCGTCCTGGACGGGGTCGTAGTTGGAGGCGACGCCGACGCCTCCGAAGGTGATCCCGGGCTGGTCCTCGGTTGCAGCGACGCCGATATTTATCAGTGTGCCGAGAGCAGCTGCGCCGAACACCTCGCCCCAGTGGTTGTCGACATCGCCTTTTACCCCAGCGGCGCCTGAAGGATCGACGGCGGCTTCATCGAGCGGGATCTCGTCGCCATTGGGCATGATGAGGCGCGACCACAAGATGGCGACGCGGCTCTGGCCGTACTTGGCCGAGGATTTGTAGTCGCCGATCAGCTTGGCGCCCTGCGGAATGAGCAGAGTGCGGCCGGTGGCGCTGTCATAGATGGCCTGTGTCACCTGGGCGATCACCGGGCCGGGGGCTTCGGAGTTGATGGCTGTTATCAGGCTGGCGGGAATGACGGCGCCTGGGTGGAGCGTGTTTTTCGTGGTGGTGGATCGGGTAGCGGTCTGCGGATCGTCTTGTGGTGCGCGCAGCGCCGTGAGCGGGCTTTGAGGTGCGGGTGTTGCGGCGCCTGCTGTTGGGGTTGCGGGCTGGGCCTGTCGCAATTCGAAGAAGACCGAAGAGCGATCGGCGAGTTCAGCCTCCTGTTCGGCGGGATCGGGCTGGCCCGGCGCGTCGGCATATCCGCTGGGAGAGCCGGACCAGGACGGGTCTGGCTGATTGTATTGCGCCTGGTCGGGCGCGAATGCCGCGATGTCGCCAGCCATGGGCGGACCAAGCAGCGGCGGGCTGGCCGGCTGGGTCGCCGCCTGTGCGATGGCGGCTTCCTCATAGGTGGCGGGCAGGTTGCGGATGGCGCTCTTGGCCATCTCTGGGCGTGCAGGGTCCGACATCATTGGCCGGGCTTCGGCTGGCTTTTTCGAACCATCGTTCGTGAACCCGCCTGACGCGAGAACGAGGACCAGCGCGAGGCCGCCGCCGCCAGCAACGAGTATCGCAGGTTTGTTGAGCCCCTTGGCCCCGGGGCCTTTGACGCGGATGGCGACAAGCGGCGGGGGCGGCTGGCCGCCTCCCGGCGGGGAATCCGCCGGATCGTCATGCGCCGGCGGAGTGGGCGGGAGACCGTCAGCCATTGCGGGCTCCTGTCGTGTTCGCAGCGCGGGTCGCGGAGATCGGCGTCTGGCGCTCGATGGTAACAACCTTGGCGCCCCAGCCGGATCCGAGCCGAAGTTCGGCTTTGGTGAAGAGACGGTCCACGACGTAGTAATTGCCCTGGACCCGATAGTTCACGAGTTCCGCGCCCTGGTCGCCGATGACGAACAGTGGCGGGGCCTCCATCGTGTGGATGCGCTCCGGCATTTCGATGAAAACCTGCTGGCCGTCGTCGAAGGCGGCGAGTGGACGCCAGTCGGGTTTCGCGCCGCTGATCCGGTAGCGGAGGTTGAGCGCTTCCGGCGTGAACGGCGGCGGCGAAGGCGCCAGCGCCTGGGGCGGAAGCTGGTTCTGCAGGACAAGATCGGCGGGATAGCGCCATGAGACCGCCGCCATGGCAGGGCCGGCCACGCTTTTGAGTTCGACGTGATAGACGCGCCGGTCAGTCATGATGACGAGGTTGGTCGCAAGGCTTGGTGCGTTGGGCTTGACCAGAACATGGGCCTGCGTCGCTGGCCCCGTGCCTGAACGGGCGTCGCCGACGATCCAGCGGGTCGTGTCGCCGGCCGAGACCGAGAGGAGCGTCTCGCCCTGTTCAAGCGCGATGTCGGTGATGCGCTGGGGCGAGGCCTGGATCGCGTAGAGCGCGCCGCGCTCATAGGCGAACTCGTGCAGGGCGCCGACGAGCGAGGCGTCGCTCGGCTTTTGCAGCGCCGCGCGGTTGGTGGCGGCCAGATCGTTCCGGCTTTGCTGCGCGGTTGCGGGCGAACCGAGGATGAACGCCGCGATGGCGGCGGCGAGGGTGATGGAGGTTTTCATTGTTGAAGATCCCGGGACCAGGTGAAAGCGTGGACATAAAGACCGAGCGGGTTCTTGGAGAGCCGCTCGGGCGTCGAGGGCGGGTCGATCACGATTGTCGCAACGCCGGTAAAGCGTTCGACATGGGTGAGCGTGCCCGACATGTAGGTGGACTCGCGCCAGCGCAGGTTGAAGCTCGTCGGGCTGGCGCGCACGACGGACAGCACCTCGACGGCGATATTGATCTTGCCGACATTGGCGAACGGATCGTCATCAGCCGCCATGGCGTTGAGGACCTGCGCGCCGCCCTGTGTCGCCCAGTAGATTCTTCCAGCGCTCATTGGTCGGCTGCTCCCGACCGCGCCACTAAACCAATACCGCGCGCTGCGTCGGTATCTCCGGGCGTTCGACTTGCTTCGCTGACGTCTCGCGCCGCCACCTGTTGGCGGCGCGCATGGTTAACTGCCGTGCGTCGGCGAGCCCAAAAGGCGAGGTTGGTTCGGGCCTTGCATGGATAATTTCTTAATAGGGGGAGAGACGGGTCCATCGCGCACACTCAGCCAGTCGATTGGCTAGGCTTAGGCGTGATGGCGCGGCTTCGCTTCCCAGTTTTTCCGCCAGGGGGTGGTTGAAAAGGAGCGAACGTGGGTGGGGCGAAACTCGACTGGGATCGGCTTAAAGTCTTCCAGACCGTGGCCGACACAGGCAGCATTAACGCTGCCGCCAAAAGCCTGTGCTGCAGCTATGGCAAAGTGTCAAAGGACCTCGAAGAGCTGGAGCGCACCTTGGGCCATCAGCTGTTTGAAAGATCAAATCGGGGGCTTGGCCTCACGGTGGTCGGACAGGACATTCTGAGGTCGGCGCGCACGATGTCTGACTCGGTTCAGACTATCATCGACTGCGCCAATGATCGCAGCCCGAACCATATCGTCATCTGCGCACGAGACGGCATAGCGACTTACTGGTTGGCTCGTCATCTCCCGGAACTAATGTCGGCTCATCCTAACGTCCGCATCTTTTTCAAGACTCTTCCAACGACGCCAAACCTGGCTGAAGGGGAGGCCGACATTGCTATTCAGTTTGAGCAGCCCAGCGCTGCAAACGTGGTGTCGCGGCAGCTGGGTTGGCTTCACTACATTCTCTATGGTTCACCGAGCTATTTTTCTCGGCACGGCGAGCCAAAGGCGATGTCTGACTTGCAGGCACACGCGTGCCTGAGGCTGTCCGGCGAAGAGTATCAATCAGAGCGCTGGCGGCCCGCCGCTGCCGCCTGGGGCGCTATCCTGCCCAACACGATGGAAACCAATACGAGTACGATTTTGATGGAAGCCTGCGCGTCAGGCTCAGGTATTGCGGCCATGCCAAGCTACGTGTCTGAGTGCGAACCGCGATTGAAGCCGCTGATCGACATCAAACCGCTTGCCAGTGTGGCCTTCTGGCTGGCCTACACCGAGCGGATGCGCAACACGAAGTCGAGCGAAGCGGTGCTTGACTGGATACGCGCGTGCTTTGACCCGAAGCGCTACGCCTGCTTTCGAGAAGTGTACGTGCCGCCAGAACCCGATTTCTGCAAAGAAGCCGGTTCAGGTCGCTTGATGTTCTGACCACAGCAGGGACGAGCAGACATTGCTTGAAAACGCTTGGCGCAAACTGCGCGCCACAAGGAGTTCCGAAGTGGGCGGCCGCAGACGCACCATGCTGCTGAGCATCTGTGCGGCTGCGGTCGCGATGCTTGTCGTTCCGGTGAGCGCCAACTCAGCGCGCCTTGTCTGGAATATCACGAAGAGTGCACCTACGGGACTCTACAGCATCGAGCAAGGCAGCTGGCATGTTGGTGATCGTGTTGCCGTCAGGCCAACTGAGCTGCTCACCGATGACCTGGAGCGGCGCGGTGTGCTACCGCGCGGCAAGCTCCTCATAAAGCGTATCGTTGCCGGGCAGGGGGATACCGTGTGCCGTGACGGGGTGGATGTCACCGTGAACGGGTTGGCGGCAGCAGTAGCCAGGGACGTGTCAGGTTCCGGAGATAAGCTGCCTGTCTGGTTTGGTTGTCGGACCCTCGGGCCTTCGGACGTCCTGCTTCTTGGCGACACGGCGGACTCCTATGATGGAAGATATTTCGGCGTGACGTCCGCCGACGATATTCTCGGTCGCGTCAGCATGCTGGTCGCTCTCTAGAGGCTCGAATTGCGGCCTGCCGGGTTTGGCGCCGGCAACGCCGGTGTCGCTTGCGCGTGCTCTCCCGCGTCGCCTGCCGCGTCCGCTGTTCAAGGGACGCTGGCGCTCTTCGCCCTTGAGCAGCGGCCTCAAACGGCAGGCGCGGGTGCGGGGTCGCGCAAGCGGCCCCGGCGTCGCATCCTGCCGCCGGGAGTGCTCGATGGAGCTCGTCCAATGACTTCCGATACTCAAAAGTTCCAGAACATCCCACTCAACAAACTGATCGCCTCGCCGCGCAATGTTCGCCGAAAGGACCGTAAGGCCGACATCGACTCGCTCGCCGCATCGATCGCATCGTGCGGGCTGCTTCAGAACCTCTGCGTCGTTCCCGGAGAAGGGGACCGTTTTGAAGTTGACGCCGGAGGCCGGCGTCTGATGGCGCTGAAGAAGCTTGCCAAGGATGGCGTCATCGCAAAGGACTTTCCGGTGCCCTGCCATATCGTTACGTCGGAGGATGGCCGCGAGGTCTCATTTCGAGAACATCCATCGTGTCGCCATGGACGCCATGGATGAAGTCGATGCTTTCGCAGCGCTGGTTGCCGAAGGCGCCACACCAGACGACGTCGCCCGCCGCTTCGGCGTCGCCCGTCGTCACGTCGACCAACGCCTCGCGCTCGCGGGATTGTCGCCCAAGATCAAGGCCGCCTGGAAACGCGGGGATGTCAGTCTTGAAGCGGCGCGCGCGTTCTGCCTGGTCGAAAGCCACGCCCAGCAAGAAGCCGTGTTCCGGAGCCTTGGCCGGCCCGTGACGCATGCGGGTTCCGTTCGCGCGCGTCTTATGGAAGGGCGTATGCGCGCTTCGGATCGGCTGGCGAAGTTCGTCGGTCTTGAAGCTTACGAACTCGCCGGGGGGGCCGTGGTGCGCGATCTCTTTGATCCTGAAGCCGTCTACGTTGAAGACCCCGCACTGATGGCGCAGCTGGCCGAAAAGAAGCTCGAAGGAGAGCACAATAGCTGGCTGGCTCAGGGGTGGGGTTGGGTCGAGAACAGCCTCGGTCAGGGCCGCACCGATAGCGGCTATGCTGCGATGCGACTTCAACCCGACTGGCGCGAGTTCACGGACGAAGAAGAGGCCGAGCTTGCGCGTCTGCGTGGTGACATGGGTGCTCTGGATACCGCGCTGGACAATGACAGCGTAGAAGAAGATCCGCGCTGGGAAATCCGAGACACCATCGCCGGCGCGATCGAATCCTTGCGTCAGTCGGCGCGGGTCTGGGACAGGGAACTCATCGCGCACGCCGGCGTCGTCATGTCGATCAGTCACGATGGGGACGCGCACGCGACCCTGGGTGTTGTCCGACACTCGGACGAGAAGACGGTCAAGGCGATCCGCAAACGGCAAGAAGCGGACGACATGAACGGTGGTGACGTCAGTGAGGAAGATGAAAGCTCAGCCGCGGAAACAGCTCCTATGGAGAGCGGCCTTCCCAAGACCCTCATCCGCGACTTGTCGCAGGCGCGCACACGCGCGATCCGGCTCCTGCTGGCAAGAGATCGCGAAACTGCTCTTGCCGTAACCGTTGCTGCGATGATTGCCCGTTCGGTGTTCAAAAGCGAACTTTCCGGGATCGGCGTAGCGGCGCATGCTGCGCAAGTCGACGATCTCGACGCTCTCGTTGAAACGCGCAGCGCGCTTCTCGCACACATTCCCGACGAAGCGGACGAGGTGCTGGACTGGTGTCTCATGCAACCGCCAGAAACTCTGATGTCGCTCCTTGCGGTCATCGTGGCTGATTCAATTGATCTGGTCCACGAGAAGGGATCCCCGGTAGACCGTCGTCGCCAGGCGCTCGCGGACAGGCTGGCAGATATCCTCAATCTCGACATGCGTCAGTTCTGGGAGGCGGATGCCTCGTATTGGACACGCCTTCCAAAGGCGGACCTCTTGGTCGCCTTCACCGAGGCGCCGAGTCCTGCCGGCCAGTCGGAGCGATCGCGTGAAGCCATCATCAAGGCTCACGCCAAACTCAAAAAGGACGAACTCGCCGCCAAGGTTGGCGAGGCGTTCGCAGGGGCCGGCTATCTGCCCGATCTGCTGGTCACGCCTGTTTCTGCGGGCCGCTTAGAGTTGACGTCTGCAGGTGTGGCGGTTGCCGCTGAGTAAGAGTCAACGGTTTGGAATCAAAAAGGAGCCGCCGGAAAACCGGCGGCTCCAATTTTTCAAAACCGCTCTACGAAACATGGAGAGCAGCCCGGCCATACCTGACGAGCGCTCGACGTTGACAGCGATCGCCAACACTCCAAACCGCGTCCAACGGGAAAGGCAAAGGCTGATCAGAAATCGATGACCTTGTCGGCAGCCAGAAAGATCGCGGCAACCTCTTCATGCGTGGCCATACGTGCGCCTGGGCGGACGTTTGCAGCCTCGATGCCTGCGAGGGTTGCGCAATGCGGGCACAGCACCACCTTGCCGCCCGCTTGCACGAATTCTGACATCGCGGCCGATGTGCCGCCGCTGTCGCCCCAGGTGAGGTCGCCGCGCTCGCGCACGTCAGCGAGGCGGACACCCTCGCGGTCTAAGAAGACGGTAACGCTTGCGCCATGCTTTTGCAGGTTGGTGGCCAAGGAGAACGCCATGAAGGCCGAGTGCAGATCGTTGGTGAAGCTGCCCAGATGGACGACGATGTCCTGTTTCTGTGCGACCTGCGGCGTTTGTGCATAAGCTGCGGGAGCGACCATAGAGGCGCAGCCGGCGGCGAGTGGGCATACCGCAAGCGCGGCAGAGAAGATGCCGAGGAAGAGGGGGCGGGTGATCGACATGCGAAGTCCCTTTTTGTCAAAGGTGGGTTAAGTTGCGCATTCTCTAATATGAAAGGCACCCGGCGGACTGACGCAGATCAAAGGCTACAGGCCTCACGCGGTCGTGACGCTGACTCCGCCTCAGTCGCTCTCGGGTGACGTCTCCATCGCTGCCACTTGATGACGATCAACGCAGGCGCCAGTCGCAGCACCGACGATGAAGCCAGCCTTCAGGCTTGGTGGAAGAGGGAGCGACCCATATGTCCAACGAGGTGCTGATATCTCCGGCCGAGTTGAACCGGCTGAGGCAGACCGAACCGACTGTGCTCATCGACACGCGTGATCCGATCCAGTTCGCGGAGGCGCACATTGCCGGTGCGGTGAATGTCCGTGACGTCTTCACCTACCTTGCGACATCAACGTCCGGCGGTCTCGCTACGCTACGTGAGAAGTTTGCCGACGCGTTCGGAAAGGCCGGTTTGTCGGGCGCCGAGACCGCCGTCGTTTACGAGCAGTCAATGGAGTCCGGCTTTGGCCAGTCCTGTCGCGGCTACATTCTTCTGCGCTATCTGGGCTATCCCAAGATTCGGATTCTGCATGGCGGGCTGACTGCCTGGCATAGCGCCGGGCTGTCGATCTCTTCGGATACACCGCCACCGGTCCTGGCGACCTTTCCGACAAAGAGCGGAGGCGAGAAGGTCATCGTCGATCTCCCGGCGATGAAGGATGCTCTTTCCGACCCTAGCATCATCAAGCTCGACGTCAGGGATGTCGATGAGTGGATCGGGGAGAGTTCGTCTCCATACGGAAAGGACTATTGCCCGCGCAAGGGGCGGATACCGGGCGCCAGGTGGATTGAATGGTATCGCATGATGAAGCCGACACCGGCGGGCCAGAGGTTCAAGTCGCGCGAGGAGATATTGGCAGAATGCGCAACCGTTGGAATCACGCCTGACACGCCTGTGATCATCTACTGCTTTAAGGGAGCGCGCGCCTCCAACACGTTCGTGGCGCTCGAGGAGGCCGGAATTCGCGACGTCCGCATATATTTTGGCTCGTGGAATGAGTGGTCAAGGGAAGCAGCGCTTCCGATCGAAGAGGGCAGACCCTACTAACCCCATTTAGTCATGCCATGCATCCGTTTGCTTGCGTGGCGCCGAGACGCATGCCGCTGCCCCCGAACCGGAAGCGCGAGGCCTCTCGTTTGTGGGCGGTAGGCTCCGCCAGCATGCCAAAGCATCGAGCGATCATGTGTTCACGTCGTGCATGCGAAGCGGCCTGAAGTCCATCAGGACATTTCAGCCTGGCTTGCGGAAGCGGAACAAAAATTGATCCGTGTGGCGCCGGATGGTGGCGTCAAACACCATCTTCGACCGATCATCCTGCGGGTTGGCCAGAACGTCGCTCTTCTCGACGAAGACAAGGCCCGCAGCCTTCGCTGATGCCAGGACGATAGCAGGATCGATGCGATGGATGGTCCCGCCAGTGGTGGATGGAGCCCCAGTGTTGGCGGCGTGATCCATCGCGATGAACTCGCCGCCTGGCTTTAGAACGCGCATGATTTCGGCGTAGGTCTTCGCCGGGTCGCCGAGGCCGGTGGAATCCTTTGGCACGTAGTAGAGTTCATGCGGCCCCAGGATCCAGATCACCTTGTCCACGGACCCGTCGGCGGCCTCAAGCTTGTCGAAGTGCGTTGTGGTTTCGACAACATTTGGCAGGCGCCCCGCTGCGCGCCGCGTTGCGAGCGCAGGCGAAGAATACGCGAACTCTGACGGGTTCTGAGTGATGATTTTGCCGGCCGGGCCGACAGCCGCAGAGAGGATTTCAGTATACCAGCCGCGTCCAACCTCCATCTCGAGGATAGTGGCGCCTGGCCTGACGCCGGCGAACGCGAGCACTTCTGCGGGTTTGCGCGCTGCGTCGTCCTTCTTGTCGGCTTCGGTCCGCAAGGGGTCCGACAGGATTGCTGCATAGTCCGCAGCGGCAAGTGACGGTTCGCTCGTCGGCGCAGTGGCGCAAGCCGCCAGCGCCAGAGCCACGACCATCGGAAACAGCGAGACCTTGAACTTATACACGATCAGAACTCCAATTCCGTCCCTGTTGAAATCGCTTCCTTGCCGACTCAGACTATTGCCCGCCAGTGGCGATGCGTCGTTCAGTCCGGCGCGTCCGGGTGACTGACGCTTTGGCTGCTCGCCATCGGGCAGAACTGAAGTCTGCACCGGAGAGCAACGTCACTTCAAGGCGTCCCGGTACACAGTGTTATTACCACAGCCGCTTGGTCCACCTCAGAAGGCCCGTGATGATCAGAATGATCCCCGCTATGGCAAAGATGTCGTTCAGCTATTTCCACTGGTCATGGAAGAGAGCGCCAGTGTGCACAGTTTACCAAACCAACGCCCATGGCATGTATTCCAGTGCTGGCAGAGTGTGTTCGCGAACGCCGCGTGGCTTTCCGTCAGGACCGATAACGAAGATCTTCTCCCCCCGCTGGAACATCATCGTCCCGTTGGGGCCTTCCGTCATTTCGTTTGCCATCACGGCGCCTTGTGAAAGTTCCAGAGAGGTAGTTCGGGAATTCTGCACAGGGAGTTAGGTGGAATTTCCGCCAGAGATCGGCATGAAGCCGCTCGGGACCAGCGCACGCGCGAGCATGACCAGAGCAAGAAGAAGGTAACTTGCGGCGCGCACGGCTTTACCGGTCTGGCCCAGGCAGACGCGAGATACATACTGGAGGGCTGGGCGGGTCATGTATGGGGCGATGTATAGGTTGTGAGGAAGGATGTTGCCGATATGACGGCCACGAAGAGTCCGATTTCGGCGGTGATCGAACGGCGCAGAGCCGCTGCGGCGACGCCGTCTTCATTCGTGAGCCGTCGGGTCAGCCTGGCCTTGTTGTAGAGTGCAAGGCAAAGCACGACGCCCGCCATGCTTAATTTTATGGCGAGGGCCTGCCCGTAAGGCGACAGCCACGGCGCGTGAGAGAAATCGACAAGAGTCAGGATCAGCAGGACGCCTGCGAGAACCAGATTGGTGACCACCGCCAAGGCGATCCGGCTGAAATGGCGGATGAGTTCGGTCAGGCCGGCGCCCGCCAGCCGTCGGCAAGCAGGCCACAGGATAAGCAGCGCCCCGAACCACCACGCTGCCGCCAGCACATGGACCAGGGCGATGATTCCGGAAACCAGACCTGCGGCGGCCGCGTGTCCGTTGACGGCGAATGATGCCACGACCAGTCCGCCGCCGGCGACGCGCGCGATCCACGCCGGGCCACGGCCGCGCGCGAAGAAGAGGAGCATCGCGGCGCCTGCAAGCTGGAGGCCGGCCGCGAGGCCGGGTGGACCCTCGAACACCGCCGATAGCATGGATGGGCTGAAGTCGCCGCCAAGCCTTTGGACGAGAATCAGGATCGTCGCGACAGACGCCAGCAAGGTTAGGCCAGCGCCTGCCATCACGATGAGCGGAGCAATTGTCGCCACCGGGCCAAGCCGCTGGCCAAGACTCGCCCACGCAAAGGCTGCACCTGCGCCGGACAGCGATCCGGCGTAGAGCAGCACCTTCGCGAATGCGGCCAGCGCTTCCAGCATCAGTGGTCGTGATGCTCCTGAGGCGAAGCCGGCGGCGTGTTCGGTGTGGCGCCGGGCTTGATCACGACGATGATCGAACCTTCGATGGGATGGCCGTCCTTCGACAGCGCCTTCCACTTGATCTCGTTGCGCCCGGCGGCAAGCTTGGGATCGTGCACCATGAACGAGGTTGAGGCGCCGGCCGGCATGAAATCGAGCTTGCGCTCGGGTTTGCCCGCTTCGACGACCACCACGGACGTAAGGCGCGCCTCCTGGTTGAAATTGATTACAATTTCAGGCGGCGAGGCCGGAAGGATCGAGCCGCTGACGGGGATGGTGCCCTTGACGGTCGAGTGTGCGAGGGCAGGCGCGGACGTCATCGCCAGTGCAATCCCGAGGCTGATGGACGTCAGGAAACGGTTCATGTCTATCTCCCTTGTTTCCACGGATCGGAGAACCGTGGGTTCGTGAGGAATCTCTGGTCGGTCGTAGAGGTCAGGAAGGCGACCATGTCGGCGCGTTCCTGCGGCGTCATGTCGAAGCCCGGCACGAACGAACTCTTCAGCGGATTGTCACGCCCAACACCCGTGTAAGGCCCATCCTTGATGGTGCGTCCACCAGCGGCATAGTGGTCGAGGACTTCATCAAGCGTCGCGATGGAGCCGTCGTGCATGTAGGGGGCGGTGACGGCGACATTGCGCAGGCTCGGCGCCTTGAACCGGCCCATGTCCTCCGGCCGGCCGGTCAGTTCGGCGATGCCCGTATTGTCGGGCGGGTACGCGCCCTTTCCATCGATATTGTAGAGACCCGTGTTGTGGAACGCGATCTCCGGATGCGGCGCGCGCGCATGCATCATGTTGTCATTCAGATTGAAGTTGTTGTGGCAGTGGTGGCACTCGAATTTCTCCGAGAAGAAGAGCGCCTCCCCGCGAATGGCGTCGTCGGACATGGCATTGACATCGCCCCCAAAGCGATAGCGGTCATAGGCCGAGTCCGTTGAGATGAGGGTGCGCTGGAATGCCGAGAGTGCACGCACGACGGTCGCCAGGCTGATCTTCCCTCTCGTTTCTGGGAAGGCCTTGGGAAACAGGTCGCGATAGATCGGCTCTGCCTCCAACCGGCGAACGAGTTCCTCATCCATGTTCGCCATGCCAAGTTCGATTGGAGCCTGTCCGAGCAACGGAACCAGCGCCTGTTGCTCCAGCGAGTGGAGAAGCGGATTGCCCCATGTCAGGACTGGAGCATAGGCCACGTTGGCCAGCGACATGGAATTTCTGGGCGTATGATCGCCCGTGACGCCGGGTGATATCGCAAGGCCATCCGTGAAGGCCAGTTCCTGCTTGTGGCAGCTGGCGCAAGATTTCGTCTCGTTCGACGACAGCCGAACATCGTAGAAAAGCCGCCGCCCCAGCTCGACCTTGTCGGCATTGAGCCGATTGGAGGCTGGCTCAAGCGGGGGCGGCGTCCAGTCAGGCAGGCCCAGGTGATAGGTGACCGGGACAAGCTCGGAGACACCGACGGGGGCCGCTGCCTCCGCATCTGGCGACGACGCCGACGTAGCCTGGTCGCTTCCCGATGCGCAAGCGGGAAGCATCACGGCAAAGGCCACGATGGCGAGATGTCGCCGGATCATGTCAGCTCGCCTTCACGAAGGTCTGGCCGGCCGAAGACTTGCCGCGGAAGGTCAGACCAAACCGCTCCATGATGGCGACGCAGTCCCCATCGTCGGCGCCAGACATGCAGCCCGAGGCCGAGTTCGGGGCGTTCACCGTGACGTCATTTCCGGCGAGAAGGGCGCCGAGATCGAGCACGACATTCTGTTTGGCTGGGCTGAACCCGTCGAGTCTGAAAGTCGGGCGGTTGGATGTGGCGCACGGGGATGAGGGCGGCGTCGTCGGCGAACCCGCGCCGCAATCCGTGCTGCCGAGGTGGATCGAGAAGCCCGTCGCGGCCATGCCGCCCATGCCGTGCATGCCGTTCTTCATGCCGCCAGCAGGAGGCTGAGCGGACGCCATGGCGGCGCCCCCCCCCGCCTTATTCGCGGTTTCGAGATCGATTGTGGTGAACTTGTAGCCAAACCGCCACGGCCAGGTGAGGCCGCTATAGTTCAATGGCACGCCTGCCAGTGTGGGGTCCTGGTGATTCATTTCCTGGGGCACGCCGATTTCGAAGACGACGCCGGTGTAGTGGCCGGCTGGGGCTGTGCCGCGCACCGCATTGTTCATCGGGGCGTTGCCGTTGCAACTGCCCGTAGCGTTCTCAAAGTCGAGCAGGGTGACCTTGTCGTTCTGCCACTGGTTGTCCGGCGTCAGCAGCAGCGGAACCTCGCTACCGTCGGCGGAGATCAGGCGAACCTTGCTCACATATATGCGGAAGTCCTGAAGCATCATCGTCGCCTTGGACGATCCAACACCGGCATAGCTTTCACCACATTTGAGCGGCTTTGCGCCGACGCGGGCGTCAAACGTGATCTGAACTGACTGTTCGCCACTGGGAGCGGACGGGCTCGTGGCGCAGGCGGACAAAGCCAGTGCTGCCAGAGCGATGCTGCAGCGAGCGACGCCGGAACTGGTCCGGCCGAAATGTAAGGCGTGCATGTTGTTTGTGACCTGATATTGCGCGCTCACGCGGAGCCGCACATGTGACGATAGGCGGGAAAAACCCGCCACGAAGCAGCGTCAGATCAGGCTTGGAGGACCGGTCGAGGGCGGCGGTGGCGCGGCGATGCCGCGTCCCGGGCGAACATCACCAGACCTGAAGGTCACGAGAGGATGGCTGGCCGGAAAAACGACGGGTTCGGCGATAGTGGTCGGCGTTGAAAAATGCGATGGCGAAGCGAAGGCGCAGGGTTGGTGTGAGGGCTTTTCCTTTGCCGGTCCGGCAGGAAGGCTTCCAGGATCAACTTCTTTGCCCGTGTGCAGGTCGATTACCTTGGGCGCCTTTTCGTGACCTTCGCAGAGCGTGACGATGAGATAGCGGCCGTTCGGCGTTTCGGCCGACGCGAGCATATACCCGCCCGGGAGGATCGCGCGCACCAGCAGCGCAAGGAGCGCAAGTGCTCCCAGCTGTCTGCTGAAATTGCGGATCACACCCAGAATGGTTACCTCCTAATGTAACCCCGCGACTCTACGTTCCAGTCGTACGCGAGTATAGGCGCGTTTCTCGCGACACTTTCTCACGTCTTGGCGAGCAGGCCAGTCACGCGAAGCATCTGGGCCATCGAACTTGAGGGATCGAAAGCCGGCGCGATGGTAGGAAGGCTAGGGATTCCTGCCCGCACGTATTCACCTAGTATGGGTAGGCATCGAAACGACGTCCCTGATTGCCAATGCTCGAACGCCGAGAAGTCGGCGCCCTTACCGCGCCGATCGGAGCGCCGACCTCGCACCGATTCACGGCGCTGACGCATGTATGCGATCGAGGGAAGATGCCGCGATAACTGGATTGCTAGCGAATCTGAACTCTCGCCGAGAAGGCGCCCCGTAATTCGCCGATCACGAATCCGGTTGCCTCATCGATGGGATAGGCGTCACTCAGGGCGCGGAGCGTATCAGGGGTGAATGTCGCAGGGTCACCGTGGCAGGCAGAACACATTCCACCCAGCGGGATCGGCCGCATCCAGAGCAGTTGGCGATCCTCGATCCGCGTGGCGATCATCCCGGCCCATTCTTCCCCAGCTGCGCGCCTTGAGATGAAGGACAACATGGTCGCCTTTTCCCATTTATCGGGAGCGTTGGCTGGGTTTCGAACGCGCAGCGCAGTACGTTCGATGTCGACGCCTGACGCGGCTTCGATTTCCGCGGCAATGGCAGGTGCGCGCTCTTTGCAGATACGGACAGCGGATGCTGGCCCGCCATTCGCCATGGCCGTGGCAAGCTCTCCGCTTAGCCTTTGGAAAAGCAGGTCTGCTGCGCCCGTGGCTTTCTGTGTGGCTGTACCGACCTTGTCTGCCCCCACCGTCACTGGCGTCATGCATCCGCAAAGGGTTGCCAGAACCACCGCCCCAACACACTGCCTGATCATTGGAAAGCTACCTCAAGGACGTTTGCGCGCGATAAGGTCGATGAGGGCCGAGGGGCCGCGATGCCCAAGTCCTTCCTGGAGGTCTGCGTCATATGTATGGAGGTATTCAATCTCCATGGCGCAGAAAGCCGCTCGAACAAGCAGTTCGTCATACATGTTCTCGACTTGAGGCGGTCCACCGGTGCCAAGCGCTACCTGCTCAGGACGATATCCATGCAGCAGGAGCAGGCCGCCCGGTCTCAACGCAAGCTTCATCGACGAGAACAGATTTGTCCTGTCGGTTGGCCCGGCAAACTGAATGAAAATTGCCACAACCGCATCATAGGCGGCCACTGGCCACGACCAGTTCACGACATCGGCCAACTCGAATTTTACATGGACGTTTGCGTCAGCTGCCAACAGTTGCGCCTTGGCGAGACCGACCTCAGAGATATCGACCGCGTGGACATCAAATCCCTGTTTTGCCAACCAGACGCTGTTACGGCCCTCTCCGTCGGCGACGCACAGAATGCGCCCAGCGCGCGGAAGTCGATTGGCCTCGCGCACCAGGAACGCGCTCGGCTCACGACCGAACACGTATTCAGACGATGCGTATCGCGCGTTCCACTGTCGGGCGCTCGGTGAGTCCTCGATCATGCCCGATTCCGTCCTGATCAGCCGGTGATCCAGCTGGCCCCTTCATCGTCTACTTCGCCGTCACCGTGAACGAGGTTCGGTCTACGCCCGCATTTCCTGTGTTCGCGTCATAGGCCTGAACAATCACACCATAGAGACCGGGAGCATCCAGATTAAGCGACAGTTCGTACTGGCTGGTCGTTCCGCTATAGGTGAGGGGGCGTTCGACGAAAGCCTTTCCATCGCGATGGATCGTGGCTGTGATCTGGAATCGACTGGCGTCCCATAGTCCGCCAGGGCTTGTCGGGCAACCGCACATCATCACCACATTGGCTCTCAGCCTTACCTCTACATTGGGAAGCTTGAGGGTGCTCGCAGCGGCGGGATCGAGGATGTCGACCACGAAGCCCGGCATCTCCACCATCCAGCCATTGCCGTCCCGCACATGCTTGCCCGGCAGTATCCATTGCTGGGAAGTCACCGTAATGGCGGATTGCAACTGGCCAAGCGGCCCATAGGCCTCAAGCTGCACCAACCGTGGTTGATCGATGTCGATGGTCGCACGGAAGTCTGCCGCTTCCGGGGTTGCCAATGGCTCACGTCGCTTTCCGGTTTCCATCAGGCGTTTGGTGTCGCCCGTGCCGCCACTGGTAATGCCTTCGGCCAGAACATGGCCGCTTTGTGCGTCGCGCAGGACGATGCGGACACCGCCCATGCTGTCGCCGATGAACTTGGCATCCCGGCTGATCGCGCGAACCACGATCTCTGTTGGTTCCGCGTAGGCGGTGCCAAGCATGGTGCTGGTCAGCATTGTCATTGCCACGCCGCAGGCTGGCAGCCATCGGCGGCACGATTTGACGGGCGGTCTGGCGAGTGTCGCGGTCATGCCGGGGCTCCATTCATATTAGAGGCTGTGAATACATGGCCTTTCTTTGGTCCTGTAAAGGGAGGACAGGATGTTGATAGCGTGATCCTTGCGGAAATGGCGTGTTCGACGCCTCAAGTGACAGGAGCGTGATAAGTGAGAACATGCGACGGAGACTGGTTCGTGCAGGAGAGAAATGCGTGCTGACGCTTGCCGTGTCCTCTATCCCACGGTCCCGCTCGACGCCTGGTCTCGACACGTCGGCGGCTCGGCGTGCCTGTCAGCGGCTGGGCGTGCCTGTCAATCGGCGATGTGTGCAGCTGACCGATCTTGACCGCTGAGCTATCGTTTATCGCATCCGGAGAGACCGCTGATAGCTTCGGTCTGAACGCGGTCTGACGGCTTCATTTCCATTGTCGTCGGTTGGGACATGTTGCAGCATGCAGGTATGTCGGTCGCTGGCGCTTTGGCGTCAGGGAGTAAAGCATGACGAAGACAGACTGGAGTGAAGTTTCTGGCGAACTTGAGCGCCTGCTGCGGCTGCGCAGCATTCCGTTCGCAATGAAACTGTTCGAGCGCCGCGAGGACATGGAGGCGATTGCGCGCATCCGTCGTCCCAAGGCGGTCCATACGCTTGACCAGATTGTTGGCCAGGCGTCCCGCCTCGGCTGGACCGTCGGCGTGACTGGCGAGGATCTTGTGGGGGCGCAGTGCCGGGCCGTCGTCGGTCTGGGAGGGGCGAAGACAGATGAGTGGATATCCGGCGCTCATATGAAGGGCGTCTGGTTCGAGACCCTGGAGGATGCCGGAGCCCATCAGCGTGCGATGCATTGTGTGCCCGACGGCCGCTATCAGGCGCTCGCCGTGGGACCGCTCGCTGGAGGCAAGCTCGACGATCCGGACATTGCATTGTTCTACGCGACGCCTGGCGCGATGATTTACTTCATAAACGGTCTGCAGTGGACAGGGTACAAGCGGTTCGACTGGAGCGTGGTCGGAGAGTCAGCCTGCGCCGATTCCTGGGGCCGAGCACTCGCCACGCGCCTTCCAAGTCTGTCCATCCCGTGCTTCGCCGAGCGGCGCTATGGCGGCGTTCTCGACGACGAGATGCTGATGGCGGCGCCCCCGCCGTATCTCGTGAAGGCGATCGAGGGAATGAAGGCGCTTTCGAAGAATGGCTTTCGCTATCCGTTTCCACAGTATGGTGTTCAGCAGGATGTTCGTGCTGGCATGGCGGTGAGCTATGCCGACAAGAAGGAATGACGCGCAAACGCCTTTGTCTGCGCCTGTGTCCTCGTTGGCGTCGGTTCGAATCATCGTGGTGTTTCGGTGGTTCCGGTCACGCTGTCGCGAACATGAAGAGGCTGACAATAACGAAGAGGCTTGACGCCATCAGTGCAAACGCCGTGCGCATGCGGAATCGCAGTGAGAGAAACAAGGCGAATCCGATCAACGACATCACGATGAAAATCCCGGCCATGAGGTCGATGAGAAAGCGCCAGACGTCGCCCGCGTGCTCGCCGCGATGCAGGCCATTCAACACGCCGACAACGCCCTCGCGCTCGGAATGAATGTTCACCTCGCCGGTGCTGAGATCCCCCGCGAGGTCGACCCTGCCTCGCACCCCCTGCAGGTTGGCATAGACATCATCGCCTACGATTTCGCCGCTGCGGTATGCTCCCGCCAGATCTGTCATCTCCCCCGCCGCTTTCGCAAGCGCCGCACCAGGCTCGGGCGCCGCCTTCACGGCCGCGATCTTTTCGGGTGTGAGCGTGATCGTCGTCTCGATGGGCGCTGGCGGCGGGCCCTGCAACAGACCCGGATGGTTCAGCAGGACGCCGGTTGCAGAGAAGAAAAGCAGCGCCAGGAAGGCCAATGCTGAAAGGTAGCCGTGCCATTCGCGGCAGAGGCGATAGAAGTCGCCTTTCGAGAACGGCCGCTTCAGCGGCGCGTCAGTCTTGTTCATATGATCGATCCATTGCCCTGCTGTGCGGGAGACTAGAGGGCAGGGCCGTCCGGCCGCAAGGGCGCTATCGACACTCGGGCGCCTGCATCATCGGCATCGCCGCCACCGCCGAGCCCGGCATTGCGCATCGACGAAACACACAACTGCAGTGACACCCGTGGATGAGGCCGCCTACACTCTGCTCCGGGTGGATGGCTTCATCCAGGCCGTTGCCAGGTGTCGGATTGTCTCAATGCTTCCAGTCGAACCCGAGTTCCTGACCGTTTCCGAGATCGCACTCGCCATCGAGCAGGCGGCGAGGGTTGTTGGCGAACGATCCGCATTCGCGTTTCACGATGCAGCTGTACTTGGAACGCGGCTCAATCTTCTGGTGAACACCGCAAGTCCTGATGAGGCGCTGGCTGCAGCGCAACGGGCCCGGGCCGAGATCGATCGTCTCAACGCAATCCTCAACTGGCGTGATGAGGGGAGCGAACTTGCCCAACTCAATCGTTCTGTCCGCCAGGTCGCTTCCCATGATCTTTTCCTCGTGATCGGCGCCGCGGAAAAATGGCGCGAGATGAGCGGGGGCGCCTACAGCGGAAGACTGGGGCGAGTCCTTGATCTCTGGCACGCCGCGCGCCTGTCGCCGCCAGATCCTGTGGAGGCGAGGCGCCGGGCAGAGGCTGCCGCGAACGCGCGAGTGGAGCTTGATCCGGAAACAAACACGATCGTGCGGCCTGAGGCTGTGCGCTTTGATCTTGATGGTCTGGCCAAGGGCTATGTTGTCGACTGCGCGCTCCAGGCAGCGCTGGCCTCGCCTGCGATCTCGGGCGCACTGCTCGACATTGGCGGGGATATCCGGTGCGCGGGCGAGGCGCCGGGCGCCTCGGACTGGATGATTGGTCTGCCGGACCCGCTGACTCCCTGGGACAATGCTGCGCTCATCGGCAGTGTGGGTCTGCGTGATCGAGCGATCGCCACATCAGGCTGCGGTCCACGCGATCGGCTTGTCGGAGGCGAAAGGTACAGCGCCACGCTCAATCCGCGGACGGGCTGGCCGATCCCGCACGATCTGTCTGCGACCACGCTGGCCGGTAGCGCCATGGAGGCTGATGCCCTTGCGACAGCGCTGCTCTGTCTGGGGCCAGGCGAGGGCGCGGATCTTGTCAGGTCGATCCCAGGCGCCTCGGCCCGGCTGGCGCGCCCGGATGGAGCAGACTGGCTTCTCGGCGTTACGCGCCAGTCTCGGGAAGCTCCTCCAGAATGGAGCCCCATCCAGTTCAAGAGCAAGTCATCGCCTGCCAGAAGCGAACCCAAATGGCATGACAGGTGGGTGGCGTTTGTGACCTTCACCGCCCCACCCCGACAGATGAAACGCGATCTCGCCTTCCGTTCGCCCTATGTCGCGATCTGGATCAGCGATACCGAGAACCGACCGGTGCGTACGTTGTTCCTGGTCGGCTCCATCAAGGAGTGGCAGGAGGACAACTACATCTGGTGGGGCCAGAACCGCGCCAGCGCCATGCAGATCGTTTCCTCGCGATCACTATCGACACGCGGGACAGGCGAATACAGGGTTCTATGGGACGGAATTGACGAAAGCGGAAAGCCGGTTCCACCAGGACGGTATGTCCTGCATGTCGAAACCAGCCGGGAGCGCGGCAAGCACACCTATCGCTCGCTTGAACTCGATTTCTCGCAAGCAAAACACTTCACCGCGGAACTGCCGACAAGTGAGGAGTCCGGCGGGCTCGTCGTCTCATTCGACAGGTTCTGATTGCGATCCAACATCGACGCCGGAATGTTCAATCGGAAAGCCGTAAAGCGGCATTGGATGACGGAGTGGTTTGTGAGCACTGTTCGCAATGGCGCCAGTCAACCCCTTGAGGAATGATGCGGCCTCGTCACCTTCCTCCGAAATCGCCCGTGAGCGTCCCAATACCGCAATTTTCATGTCTGTTCTGGAATCACTCGCTTGTGACGCCATTGGCCGTCAAACGTGACGATCCCCTCCGTCGCGCAGTGCCATTGTCAATGCCGAACGGGGTCTCAATTGAATGCACCAACCGACGCGATGACAGTAGATAGACGCGCTGCGCTGCTCTTTCTTTTTTTGGGGAACATCGTGATCGGGTCGGGCGTCCTTGCGCCTGCAGCCATGATCAACCCGATGGCAGCTGATCTGGGCGTCAGTGCCGTCGCCATTGGCGGCTTGATCGGCTGGGGCGCTGTGATCCTTTGTATTGGTGCTCCTACGTTTGGTTTTCTGACCAACCGAGTTGACCGTCGTACTCTCTTAAGCGCGTCTCTTGTCGTCTATGCGATAGGCCATGCCGCATCCGCGTTCGCGCCGGACTACAACGCGGTTTTGGCGCTGCGCCTCATGATGATTGGCGGGGCGGCCATTTTCACGCCTCAGGCGGCAAGCGCCGTAGCTTTGATGATTCCGGAGGAGCGCCGCGCCAGCGTCGTGGCGCTCGTCTTCATGGGCTGGGCCTTTGCAGGCGCCGCAGTCGTGCCGTTCATGAGCATTCTAGCCGAAATGCTAAGTTGGCGGGCGATGTATGCCGGCCTTGCGGTGGGGGCCAGTTTGGCGGCGGCGGGAATTTTGCTGTTGATGCCTGCGGGCCTCTATCCTGTACAATTGTCCATGAAGGCGTGGGGCAGCGTTCTGGCTCGGCCGGTCGTCCTTGTCCTCCTGGCGACGACATCGCTTCAACTCGTCGGCCAGTTCATACTGTACCCCTATTTTGCTGCTGAACTGCTGCGGGCTACTCATGCGAATGGCGGCGGTGTTGCTCTGGCTCTTGGCCTCTACGGCGGTGCGGGGCTTCTTGGTTCACTGGTTGCCGCCAGGGCTGTGGGCTCGTTGGGCGCGCCGCGCGTACAGTTCTTCTGTCTGCTCGCGATGGCGGCCGGACTGACGGGCTGGTCGATCTTCTCGCAGTCGTTTGGACCAACTGCCGTCAGCATCTGTGTCTGGGGGTTGGGTTTTGGAGCGGCTGGTTCGATGCAGCAGGCTCGGCTGATCGCCGTGGGACCCGCTTTGGCATCGGCCTCTGTGGCGCTCAACACATCGTCCATCTACATGGGGCAGGCGCTCGGGTCGGCCATTGGCGGTGTGCTCATCGAGGCAAAGTCACCCAGTCTCCTGGGGCCCGTCGGGGTTATGTTTGTCGTGTGCGCCATGGCGGCGTCTGCTTGGGTGCATCGACGTTTCGATGCATGACTGCTCCTCGCGTTGGGCGTTCAAGCCAGCAAATTCGGCCGCCTGACGATCGGATGGGTGTGATTGTTGGTCTGCGCGCGTATGCCTGCAATCTGACCTTCGCGAAACTGCAATGGGCGACTATTCTGACGCACACAGTTCAAATGCACACTGATGTTCCGAGGGTGAATCGGCGCCGGCAAATGGCCTCGTTGCGGTTGCAAAGGTCAATGCCGTAGTGCGCTGATCGCCGTCCGTACCCTGCGGATTGACAAGAGGTTCGATCGCGCAGATGGGCGACGGGATCGTGATAGATAAGAATTTACGCACGTAATGACTTGCGAATTTGCGGGAGAAGCGGTTGTCCTCAAGCGGTCTGAATTTGCAACTCCCAAGACTGTCACAGTGGGCCGCGCGCGATTGGCCCAGGATGACGCCGCTTGTGCGCCATTGCAGGTGGTAGCAAGCGCTCTCGGCCACGCCGCAACGGTGTTG
>Ga0116158_10000743_pt1 | contig 30663 bp, 24 predicted proteins | sample AD_UKC052_MetaG_FD_89883 | JGI IMG/M metagenome (GOLD analysis project Ga0116158, IMG submission 89883) | Active sludge microbial communities of municipal wastewater-treating anaerobic digesters from USA - AD_UKC052_MetaG | ecosystem: Engineered > Bioreactor > Anaerobic > Digestate | place: USA... | reverse complement strand
TGTGTCGAACGTTCCGATGGATATGGATGCGGTCGATATGCTCCAGGAGTTTTTTGGTGAACAGTCTCGGGCCCGTTCATGTACGGCTCATCCTGCTGGTTGTCCTCATCTCGACGGTCACCATTGGATGGTCGGCCTCATCCGCTGCCAAACCCCTCGGGCCGGCGCCCGCCGAGCTGGTCTTGCACGAGAGTGAGATCGGGCGGAGCAACGATTCGGCCCTTGTCAAGGTCAGCATCGCCCGCAGCGCCGGGACAAACGGGATCGCGCTTACCTTTGAGGGTGGCGTTTCCCTGATCCTGCCGGCCCGTGGACTTGTCCTGACCAATCTTGCTGCCAGCAATATCATGCTGGGTGTTGTCAGCAACAGGTTGAGTGTTTCGGGGACAAGCATGACCTCGGCCACCCTGATTTTGAAACCCCGGGACGGGCTCTTTCGCTGTCAGGGGATTCGCTATCGGGGGGATGTGATTGCATACCTTGTCGGGAAGCAGGTCTCGATCATCAACCGGATCGAGATCGAGGAGTACCTGCGGGGTGTTTTGCCCCACGAGGTCAATCATGCCTGGCATCCGGAGGCATTGAAGGCCCAGGCGATTGCAGCCCGCTCCTATGTCCTCTCCAGAGCCTCGGAGAACCGAAACTTTCCGCACGACGTGGACAATACCGTCAGCTCACAGGTCTACAAGGGGACGTTAGGCGAAAAGCCTTCTACCGACAAGGCCGTCGAGGAGACACGCGGACTGGTGCTGATGCATAACGGGAAAATCGCAGTCGGATTTTTTCATGCCTCCTGCGGGGGGGCGACCGAGGACAGCGGTCATGTCTGGTCAACGACACTGCCCTACCTCAAGGGGAAAAACTCTCCCTGGTGTGCGGGAACGCCACACCATTCATGGGTGGCCTTGATTCCGGCCAGCGAAACAGCCCAACTTTTGGGATTGACAGGGAGTGTCGCCTCGATTGAAGTGCGGGGCTGGACCCCGACCCGGCGTGTGCGGAGCCTCGCCGTCCGCTCGGGCACGGGGCAGGTGCGGGTGCTCAGTGGCGCAGATTTCAGGCGCGCTTTGGGGATCAACCGGGTCAAGAGCATGCTCTTTACTCCCCGGGTTCGCGGACCATGGGTGCAGCTTGTCGGAAGGGGCTGGGGCCATGGTGTGGGGATGTGCCAGTGGTGCGCCAGCCGGATGGCGCAACAGGGGATGGAAGCGGTCCAGATCCTCGCGCATTTTTACAGCGGCGCCGCAATTCTTCCCTGGAGGGTCGTGTGGCCGATCAAGTGAGCATTCCGGCTGGAATGTCGCTGGACGAATATGATTTCGAACTTCCCGAGTCGCAGATCGCCGCCTGGCCCGCTTCCGAGCGTGGCCGTGACCGGCTCCTGGTCATGAACAGAACAAACGGCACTCTGCAGCATCTCGAGTTTGCCTGTATCGAATCGCTCCTCCGCGAGGGTGATGTGCTCGTGATGAATGATGTCCGGGTGCGCAAGGCCCGTCTCGCTGCCACAAAGGACCCCGGGGGGGGCAAGGTCGAGATCCTGCTCTTGGGCGAACGCGAAGACTCCGGCCGGGTCTGGGAGTGTCTCCTGCATTCCACCCGGGCCATGCGGGTGGGCCAGGTTCTCCAGGTCCAAGGCGGTCCGCAGGCCGTTGTGACCGCCCGTGAAGAAGAGCGGGCGATACTCGAGTTTGCGACTCCGCTGAACAATGCTGTCCTGGAAGAGATTGGCGACATCCCGCTCCCACCGTACATCATGCGCCAGCGAGCAAGTACGGTTCCACTGGACAGCGAACGCTACCAAACGGTCTACGCCGATCGGGCCCTGGCGGTGGCCGCACCTACAGCCGGGTTGCATTTCACAGACGAGATCCTGCAGGCCGTCTGTGCCCGTGGTATCATGACCGAGTTTGTAACGCTCGAAGTGGGCTGGGGTACCTTTGCCCCCGTTCGGGTGGACGACATCCGTCAGCACAGGATGCACAGCGAACGCTTCGAGATAGCGGAAGATGTGGCGCAGCGACTGATGCAGGCCCGGGCCAAAGGCCGGCGGATCATTGCCGTGGGAACAACGGTTGTCCGCGCTCTTGAGTCCGCGGCACGGCTTGACGGTTCATCCCTTGTCATCGAACCGGGGATCCGCTCAACGGACATATTCATCACACCAGGCTACGGATTCAAAGCCATCGACGGGATGATCACCAACTTCCACACGCCAAGATCGACCCTCCTGGTACTGGTCTCGGCCTTTGCCGGACGCGAGGCGATCAGGAATGCATACGAGACGGCTGTCCGCGAAGGGTACCGCTTTTTCTCCTACGGCGACGCCATGTTGATTGTGTAAGAGCGCAGCATTCCATCCACGGGAAACATGTTCCTCTGCCGGATTCTGCCTGGATAAGGGCCGGATCCGGCAGTTTCTGGCTGGGCTTCCGGATTCCTGAAAACCTTACGGACTGAAAAAAGATTCGTTTTATGCAAAATTGCATCGGGGGGCGGACGTGTATTTCCAGTAGGGGGGGCAAGTCAACCTCCGAAGGAGATATCGTGATGCAAAATGCCTGGTTGACAGAGAATCCATGGTGGGGCGGAAGATATGGAGGGCTCCTTGTCGCACAGACGCTGTTGGAGTATACTGGAAATGATGAAGTCGAGGTGCGGGTAACCAATGACATGGTGTTCAGGTACCTCTTTGGGCGACCGGGAAGTGAGCGTATCCTCAAGTCGCTCATCAACGCAGTCCGGGTGGATGCCGGTCTTGAACCGGTGGCGGAAGTCGAAGTTGTCGATTCCGCGACCCCCGAAGAGTTTCTCGATGGAAAATTTTCCTCGGTTGATGTCAGGGCCAGGGATACCGTGGGGAGGTTGATCAATATCGAGATGCAAACCTGGAGGCAGCCCGGTTTTGTCGAACGCAGTCTCTATGCGTGGGCACGGGCCTACTCGGCACAGGTTGTCAGTGGGCAAAACTGGAAGAGTCTGTCACCGGTCACGTGCATCAATATTCTGGATTGGGTGCTGATCAAAGGCGATCGGGACAGGGTCCATCATTATTATACCCCGATGCTTGCCTTGCAGAATGGCGCAACGAGAGGGGATGGAAGTTCAAATATTTTTGGTGAACAGATGGGTATCCACATGATTGAATTGCCAAAACTTGATCGGGCAAGTCCACAGAGTCGGGCGTTGGCTGTCTGGTGCCAGTTTTTGGCAAACGAAGGCCGGAAGGGCAAGGAGGACATGATGAAGGAAATCATTCATGATAACCCGGATCTGGCGGAGGCAGATGCCCGCTATCAGGAATTCGTTTCGGATGAGGTGTTACGGTATCGGGCATATCGAAGGGAGATGGCTGAACGTGACAGGATCAGCTGGATCATGTATACCATTGAGGAAGGATTTGAAAAAGGCCGACAGAAAGGCTTTGAGGTCGGGATAGAGCAGGGAATGCAGCAGGGTTTGGAAAAAGGACGTGAGGCTGGGGAGTGTGAAATGATCCGCAGGATGGCACATTCCGGAATGGATATCAACGAGATCAGCAGAATTACCGGGAAGGATGCGGCCTTTGTCGAGAGAAGCATTCAGGAAGGCGCATAAAGCAGATCAGCTGATCCAGTCAATCGGATACGGTGCGCGCGGTGGCACGCGAAGCGGTGTTCCGTCCGGATACCCGAACATCAGTCCTCCCAGGATGCTTGACCCTTCGTCGAGACCGCAGGCCTGCAAGACCGCTTTCCCCGAGGGTGCAGCGGCAGCGATCATCAGAAAGCCCGCCCAGCAGGATCCGATACCCAGCCCGGCAAAGGCCAGTTCGAGGGTTGTGCAGGCAATCACCCCGGCGTGCATGGTGTGGGCCACCGATCCGGGAAAATGAGCGAAGACAAGGTGGGGCGCTCCCCGCATGACCGGATCATTCCCCTTGTCCCAGGAGGCCACCAGGCCAGGGTAGTTCAGCAAAGAAGCGAGAGGATTGCCTGCATCCAGTTCGCTGCGCATCCATTCAATAACCGCGGCAGCAATGGCATGCACTCTCTCACGGGATTGAACGACTGTCCAGCGCATCGGTCTCAGGTTGCCACCGCTGGGTGCATGACCGGACAGATCAAGGGCTTTTTGGACAAGGTTCTTTGGCACGGGGTCGTTTCGGTAGAGCCGGATCGATCGCCGCCCCTGGATCAAGGTGCGCAGAGTGGTTTCGTCCGGCAGGGTCCCGGCAGCGCAGGGAAGAGCCTCTCGTGGATCACAGCCATTCAGCGAGATGCTGCCCGTCGGACAAAAGGCAAAGCACTGGCCACAGGCGATGCAGCGCTCCGGATATTTCGCAAGAATTTTTCCGTCGATGCTTCGCAGAACGGAGGTCGGACAGATCCGGATGCAGCGTTGACAGATGGTGCATGTCTTTTGGTCGATGAGCACAGATTTCATTCCAACCTCCCCGGATATCCATCAAGCATACTCAGGATGTAGCCCGGTGAGGATATTCGTATATTTGACGTTGAGAAGTATGGCGGTTGTTCCCGGCATTGCACGAGGAGGGGAGTATTATGAGACTGGTACGTATCCTGGTTGGTGTTTTTCTCTGCATACCGCTGGCGGGGTTTACCGATGTCCATCAGACTCCGGCCAGCCAGTATCTCTGGAACGGGTATGGTCCCCGCGTCTCGGCCCTCGGGTTCACCGGCATCAGCATGCTTGGGGACCCCGATGCGGGAGGCGCCAATCCGGCGGTCTTGGGTGATCTGAGGCGGTTGGCCAACGGGCTCTCGGTGACCGGACTGGGCGCGGATTCCCCGCTCTGGTCGGGTTCGCTCGCTGTTCCCACGGACATCGGTGTTCTCTCGGCGCACCTTTTGTACGGGACATCCTCGCAGACCAATGCGGCCCTCGATACGGCCGGGCTCGCCCTGCGGATCGCCAAGCCGATCACTGAGGATCTTTTCTGGGGGTTCGGGCTCTCCTTCCTCTATGCCGATTACACCACCGGCCTTGATCGCGGACTCTGGGCCGATATGGGCATCCTCTGGCGGATTCCGCACAAGGGCCGCGGAATCGGTCTTTTTGATCCGTCTGTCGGACTTGTCCTCCGGGGGATGGGAATACGCCTCTCGAACGAGGGAGATGACCGCTATCCGCCATTGGCCCTTGGCCTGGGCTTTTCGGTGACGGCGGTCGACATCGGACTCTGGAGTCTGCGACTCCAGGCTGACAGCATGCTGGCGATCGATCCGCTCAACCCGGTACTCAACTTCGGATTCGAAAATACGGTCTTCAACTTCCTGAAGATCCGTCTGGGATACATGACCGGCGATACCCGCCACGGGATGAGTGGCCTGGGCTCGATGACCTTCGGGATCGGTCTGGCCGGGAAACTCCGTTTGAGCGAGAAGGCCGATCCTACAGATTTTGATCTCTCCTGGGCCCTCGTCAACCAGCATTTCCACGGCAAGGCCGAACGGATGCACAGCTTTGGCCTGACAGTGGCCTGGGGGACCTATGATTCGCAGGCTCCGGATGCCAGGGTCAAACCGGACTGGGCCCGTTTTTCACCGAATTACGACGGACGGCAGGACGAGGTCCGTTTCGGGCTCTCGATCAGCGACAATACCCTTGTGACAGGATGGGTTCTGGATATTCTTGACCAGACAGGGAAGACCAATCGCAGTTTTCGCAGTATCGACCGCTTCGAGCTGCGCAGTCTGAATTTCGAAAAATTCGTCAAAGCGATATTTTCATCAAAGCAACAGGTGGATATACCCCGGCATATCGACTGGAACGGACAGGATGAAGCCGGGAAGATGGTGGCAGACGGTGTGTATGCCTGGAAGTTGACATCCTGGGACGAGAACAGGAATGTCAGCGAGAAACGGGGTACTGTCCGGGTGGATACCAGGATCCCCCAGGTCCGTGCGGTCTCGACAAATTCAATTTTTTCTCCCAATGGCGATGGTGCCAGGGAGACCTACAGTTTTGGGAACATCCTGATCGCGGCCGAGAGCGATGACGTCCTGGAAGTGAAGATTCTCGCTCCGGACGGGACACCCGTCCGTGCCTGGACGTACAGCGGAGCGTTTCCGGATGTGCACACATGGGACGGGAAGACATCCGCCGGCTCGGAAGCACCGGAAGGCGTATACTCCATCAGCTTTGAGGCCTATGATCCCGCCGGCAACCGGACTGAGGACAGGATTGCCGGTGTCCGGCTGGTGCGCCGTTATGAGACCGTCCGGATCGAGGCCGCAAAGGAAGCCTTTTCACCGACCGGGGATGGCTCCAATGATCTTTTGCGGATCCGGTCTTCGGTTTCGGATTCAAATGGCCTGCAACACTGGACTCTGGTGGTTCGTGACAGTGAACAACGCGCCGTGCGGAGCATCCGGGGAACGGGTGCCGTGCCAGCAGAACTCGTCTGGGACGGGAAGTCTGATTCCGGGCTCAGACAGCCCGACGGGTTTTATACGGCGGAACTCGGGCTTGAGTATGACAGCGGCAATCACCCGGTTTCGAGAAGGATCCCGCTTGAGGTGGATACGACTCCCGCCAAGGTCGAGATCCGGCCGGAGTATCTGGAATTCTCGCCCAATGGTGACGGGAATCGTGACGGTCTTCCGGTCGCCCTCAAGGGGAGCGGCCAGACACAGGATGCCATCAGGCTGCAGGTGCTCGACGAGAGCGGAATTGCCGTCTTGTCCCGGGACTGGACGCTCGCAAGTCTGCCACCGGTATGGAACTGGGACGGGAATGATGCGGGCGGGAAGCCGGTTCACGAGGGCTGGTATACGATCCGGATCGAGACCCGGGATCGGGTCGGGAATTCCGGAACAAGTCTGGTCGAGAATGTCCGCTTGAAGACCGGACTGGAAAAAGTCTCCCTGGCAGGGAGCCGGAGTGCCATATCCCCGGGAGCGGCAGGAAAAAACGGACAAGTCATATTTACTCCGGCGGTTTCATCGAAGGACAGCATCGAACGTTTTGATGTTGTCATCAAGGACAGCGATGGCCGGACAGTCCGTACCCTGACCAATGCCCGGCATGTTCCCGAGATTCCCTGGGACGGCCGTGATGAACAAGGAAATACCCTCAAGGACGGACGCTATACCTATCTCCTCAAGGTCAAGTACAGTTACGGGGATGCCCCGGTATCGGTCGAGCGGACCGTCCTGATCGATACACGGCCTCCTGTGATTCGGGTCAAGGCGGGCGACAGCATCTTCTCGCCGAATGCGGATTCCCGGAAGGATACGATCACCATCGAGCAAGAGGTACAGGGTGGGGATGATGACGTGTATCATGGCGAGATTGTCGATGATACCGGAAGGGTGCTCCGCAGCCACAAGTATGTCGGCAGTGTACCGGCCCAGTTTGTCTGGGACGGGAAAGACGGGAACGGCCGGGATCTTCCCGAGGGGCGGTATACATGGCGTCTGCGGGGTATGGATGCCGCAGACAACACCGCCAGTTCGACGACGACACCGGTCACCCTTGTGCGGAGAATGGGCAGTATCGGCTTGACAGCCAGACCGATGGCCTTTTCTCCCAACGGGGACGGGCAGGAAGACCAGCTCGGATTGGCGATTGCCCCTTCAACCAAGGAAGGAATCGAGAAGGCCGAACTGGTCATCTGGGATCTTGCAAGGCGCGCCGTCTACCGCCAACGCTGGACGGGCAGTCTGCCCGAGATCCATACCTGGAACGGGTTGGGGAGTGATGGCAAGCCGCAACTTGACGGATGGTACGAGGCCGAGGTGACGGTCGACTGGGAAAGCGGGAATCAGGCCCGGGCGGTTGTCGAAAAGATCCTCCTCGATGCCAGACCGCCGGAAATCGGTTTGACCGTTCAACCGAGGATCTTTACACCGGATGGTGACGGCGAGGATGATGTTCTGCACATCAATCCCAGGATGCAGGATGTCTCCGGTGTTGCCGAATGGGAGATCGTGATTTCGAAGCACGAATCGGACGGCAAGACTGCGAAACCGTTCAAGACATTCAAGGGCAAGGATGCTCCGACCGGGGTTCTCACATGGGATGGAAAGAGCGATGACGGAGAGGATCTCGTCGAAGCCGTCCAGGAATATGACCTTCTCCTGACTGCCAAGGACAGAATGGGGAACACCGTCCAGCGTCGGGAGATGGTGACCGTCGGCGTCCTGGTCGAGCGGACTCCGGATGGTCTGCGGATCCGTGTCTCGAGTGTCCAGTTTGCGACGGATCGTGCGGAATTGACCGGGGAGGGCGAAAAGGCCCTCGACAAAGTCATCTTCATCCTGCGCCGGATTCTCGGGCAACCCGCCCGCTACGGACTAACGGCCAATGCCCGGATCGAGGTCAGCGGGCATACCGATGATGTCGGTGATCCGGGATACAATATGCAACTCTCGCAGCGTCGGGCGCGCACGGTCTACGGATACCTTGTGGGCAAGGATGTCGATCCCCGCATCTTGACCTGGGCAGGCTATGGCCTGACACGTCCCTACAAGCTCCTCACACCGGGGCTGCACCCCGTGCGGATCAACGAGATCCGTGAGCGCAATCGCCGGGTCGAATTCTTTATACGGAAGTAGGGGGTACCATGAAAAAGTCGCTTGTGATCCAGTTTATTTTCGGGTTGGCCCTTCTGGGGCTGGGTGTCTATCTCTCTGTGTCCCTCCCTGAAAGCTTCAGGGAGCAGGCAGAGTGGTGGGCCAACAATTCGCTCCGGGCCAGCGGGACGGTCGTCGGTACGGAAAACGAATATCGGAACCGGGCATACTGCGAGTATCCGCAGATCGCGTTTACGGCAGAAGACGGGAAGGAATACCGGTTTACGACCCGGGGGGTCATGTCCTATTCCGTCGGGACCTTTCCGGTTGGCAGGAAGGTAGCGATAACCTACCTGAAGAGTAATCCCGCGCAAGCGTATCTCGATTCTCCGTCGCATGATGCTGCAACCGAGGTTGTCAGCTATGCGCTTTGCGGAGTGCTTGTCCTCACCGGGTTGGCCTTGTTGTATCGTGTATACCGAAAGCGGGGGTAGCGGCCGTATAGAGACTCATGGCATTGAGTTTTCTCTGGATAGTGTGGCTTTCCCTTGACGACTCATGTGTTCTCGGATTGGCACTGGAAGTCCAGGACGAATCGAATACAAAAAATACCGATTTTATGATTATTTCAAGAAAAAAATATTAAGTCTTTACCATTGTGATGGGAAATCGATATCAACGGTTGTCTGGTTCCTTGATAAGGAGTGTTTAGTGAAGAAGAAAATCACAGCAAACGAGGTTGAAATTGTTGGCGGTGTGGTCATCAAGGGAAAAAGAATAAAGGACGACCCTGTTTCAAAGAGAATTGAGTATTTATTGGATCACTATTTAAAAAAAAATTGTGCTGAACCTGTCAGTGGTTGGAGTTTACTGTACATTGATCCAAACGATGAAAGGTTCTGGGAGTTGTGGTACCCTCATGGAGAAATTCACGGTGGCGGTCCTCCAGCTTTGAAGTGTATACGTCGGGAGGATGCAGTTTTAAAATATGGGCAAATAGCTATTGCTTCGCTTGTAAACATGGAAAAAGCATGAATGGTTTGTCTGGAACTTTCATGTTGGTGTTTATGCCATTCCATGCACCTTGTTATTGGTCGCCTATATCGGGACGCCCTGTTACTGCAATCCACCCTCGCGCAGGGCGACCCATTCCTCGGGGTCGACGCGCACCCCGCCGACCAGCATCTCCCAGTGGATGTGCGGACCGGTCGAGAGCCCGGAGGTCCCTGTCATGCCCACGGGTTGTCCGCGCTCGACCCGTTGCCCGCTTGTCACAAACAGCGTGTCGAGGTGCATGATCTTGGTAAAGACGCGCCGCCCGTGATCGATGATGATGTTGTTGCCACAGAGGGTGGTCTTGCCCGCGAAGCGCACGATACCCGAATTGGGTGCGGCGACCGCGGTTCCATAAAAAGAAGCAATATCGATGCCAAGATGCACCCCGGTACCCAGACCGACAAAGGTCCGCGACTCCGAAAACGGCGAGGAGTAGCGGTGCCAGGCCGGGATGATGAAGGGCCCCGTCCAGAGAATTTCGGGAGTGTCCCAGGATGTGGCCTGCCAGTGAATCGCGTTTTCCCGTTGGATCCCCGCCTGGTCTGCCAGGAGGGCCTGCTTGTCGGGAGGCAGCCAGATACCCTGTGATGTCCCACCCTGCGTCCATGCGGGGAATTGTTTGCCGGTCTCTTGTGTCTCTTTCCAGGCTACGCACTGTTCCGGCCGCAGAACCTGCCCCTGGTACGGAAAAAACGATGGAGCGGCACGCCAGTGCCAGAGCAAAGCGATGCCTGCCCTGCGCCCGAAGATCCCCCGGGTATCGAGCGGGGTCTCGGTAGCGGCCGAGACCGGGAATGCGAGGATCTCCGTCAATGTCCCTTGGGGCGTAGCGATCCGCACCTCGAGGCGGAGTTCCCGCCTCCAGTCCGTCCGCGCCAGGGCGATCATTGCGGAATGCAACCGCTGTCCGCCCCGGATTCCGTCAAAATGAAGAACGGATGTACTCCGCTCCGGGAGTGTCTGGAGGGAGACCTGCCCCTCTGCTCCGCGGAGCGCGGCCTGTAGCCGGGTGATCCGTCCCCGGGCGGGCGGTGATGGAAGCCAGCGCAGTTCGAGTCCGGGTTCAGGTCTGCTCCCGCGCCAGTACCGCCCGCTCTCCAGCGCAAGGCTTTCGCCGGTGATGAGAGCACTGGCCGGTCCACGGAGGATGTGCCGTTCTCCGTTTCCGCTGCGCCATTCGAGTCTGGCGCCCGGACCGAGGTGGATCTGGTCGCCATTTTTGAGGAGCCGGTTTTTGGTCCAACGCACCGGCCAGGCACCGGAGTCCGGCGCGGCTGCGAAGGGATCCGCGACAGGCAAAGATGGCGGGCTGAGCCGGATATCACCTTCGGCAACCACTGGCTGCAGATCGGCATTTGCCGGGGGCGCCAGCACGAGCAGGAGCGCAGAGACCAGCCAGCCTCGCCATGCACGCCGGAAACACGATCTTTCGGAGAGATGGTCGGCGGAACCCTGTTTGCAGTACCGGAAAGAATGGAGCCGTCCCGTTGAAGGATGGAAGCAGGAATCCGCGAAACCGTGATCTGTTTCCCGGAGTCGTGTGACGGAATCATGAATATATGTACAATACGCATCCGCACTTGAGATCGGGCGGGCGCCTGTGCTATCATCTCGCATGGTTAGAGTATAGCCAGAAGGACGGGGTGGGGGAAATGGCTTCGCGGATTGAACGCTTTGGGGATCTCTGGTATCTCCTCCTCGAGGGCGATGCCCGGACCAGGGGCCGGGACCACGCCGGGCTGGTGCGCGGGATCACGGGGACGGAGACGGCCGACTACTATGCCCGCCTCTTGCCGACCATCATCCGCCAGCAGCGTCCGCGCTGGTTGCCGCGCTTTGCCGTCCGGTCGGCTGCTGCCCTGATCAGCGGTTTTTTTGGAACGATGCAGGCCGGAATCGATGCGGGGAGTCTCGCGGTCGAGATGCAGGCCTTCCTGATCGGGTACCGGAGGGGTGGAGCAAAACGTCTGATCCGTTTTCCCGATGTGCTGCACTGGCTGGCCGGAATGGCGGGAGGGCAGTGTTCGGCCGTGTTTTTCGAGGGGGGTGTGCACTCCCGGTTGGCACGCAATTTCGACTTTTACGGGCCTCGTGTCTGGGGACAGCATCGCGCCATCAAGGTGTCCATTCCGCCATCCGGCCAGCCCTGGCTCTGGGCCGGCCCTCTCGGGATTCCCGTCGGCGGGTTCGGGGTGAATGCCTCGGGGATCGCCGTGATGCCGTTTACCAATTTTACCCGGGACCTTTCCCTGCGTGGGCTTCCCCTCTTTACCCTGATGCAGACGATTCTTGAGGAATCGCACTCGCTGGATGATGCGCTGGCATATCTTGAACGTGCCCGGCGGCACGGGGGAATCTCCCTTCTGGTGGCCGACATGCAGCGTGGGGAGACGGCAGCCATTGCGGTCGGAGCACGCCGCCTTCTCGTCGACCGTCCCCGGGATGGCGTGCTGGTGCGGACCAACCACCATCATGAACTTGACAGACCACCTCAGCCCGGGATGTCGATGTGGCAGCGCCATAGCCGCTCGCGCTGGCAGCGGTTGGACAGACTGGCCCGGGACCTCCCGCCGGGAGGCGGGCCCGATCCCCTGGCCCTGCGGCAACTCCTGGCGGACCGGACCCAGCCCGATGGACGGCGCTCCCTTCTGTCCGATGTTCCTGGCGCCCTCAACGTGGCGACCTCGATCATTCTGGACGGGATGAAGCTCTTCTGTGCCGATGCCGGGTTCCCGGCCTGCGATGCGACCCGCTGGCACGGATTTTCACTGGACGAATGTTTTTCCGGGCATCTCCCCGATGTGGAAACGCACGAACTCCCCGACCTGCTCTCACAGGAAGAGCGGGCGGCGATTGCGCTGACGGTGGAGGGCTGGTCCCGATACTTTGACGAGAGCCAACCAAGCGCCGCCCGCGATGTCTGGAGCCAGGCCCGGGCGCACGCGCCCCGGGAACCCGCCCTTCTGCGCATGCTGGCCATGGCGGCCCATGACGAGGGGGACCGGACGGCCTGCCGGGAATACCTTGAAAGCCTGCTTGAACTTGATCCCGGTGACGAGGTGGCCCGCCTGGCTTTAAAGCGGCCGGGGCAAGTCTACCTCGAATGCATGACGGGCCAACTCGCCCCACGCAGGTGAGTCCGGATTGGAGATCCGGGAACGCGTGTGCATCCGTCGTGACAGTCCGGGAGAGGGGAAAGGCAGGGGACGCCGTACCCCATAAAAACCGGAAATGCTCGACGGCCCATCCTGCGGACCTTGAGATCTGTCTGGGCCGAAGACTCGCCGTCCATGCGTGGTGGTTGCGGGCTGGACTGCCGGGACGTGCTATATTTGGAACGGGGAAGGCAGGTACAAGCGATGGAGCACCGCAAGAGTCCGTGGATCAATTTCCTGTTCTTTATGGCCGATGCCTGCATGACGATGCTGGCCGCCCTGCTCTCGATTTTTTTGCGGCAGATCATTCCCTGGGGCGGGGAAGCCATCCTGCCTGCGGAACATTACGTCCCTTTTTTGCTCCTCTTTATCCCGGTCCTCCTCCTGACGATGCTCTTTGCCGGACAGTATCGCTACAACCGGGGGGTTTCCATCCTCCTCGAGTTCATGTCCATCGTGCGCCTTGTGTTTCTGGCCGTTGTTGCCATGCTAGCCCTCTCGTTTTTTTATCGCGAGTACCAGTTTTCCCGTCTGCACATCGTCTACTTTTTCACCCTGGCGGTCGTGCTGATTTTTACCGGGCGGGTCGTGATCCGGCTCTGGCTGCGCCGGGTCCGTTCGAGCGGGCGCAATCTGATGCATATTGTCGTGTTGGGGGAGGGACGCCGGCTGGAGAGTTTTGTCCGCGAGATGCGGTCCGTTGCCGGCTACGGCTACAGTGTAGACGGCGTTTTTTCCCTGACAACAGGCCGGACCGGTTCGGGACTGCCCTACTCAAAAAAGGCGCTTCAGGTCTGGCTCGAGCAGCACCGGATGGACGAGGCCTACATCCTCTTGGGGAGCGGGGACCGGCATGAAAAGCGCATGCGCGAGGCGCTCGAACTCTTCGAGCGTGAAGGGGTCAGGACCCGGCTCGTCCCCGATCTGGATTCCTCACTGGCCACGGGGGCGAGGATGGCCCTGATCGGGAACATCCCCGTCCTGACGATTGCCGAGTATCCGCTCGATTTCTGGTACAACCGGGCCATCAAACGCGCCTTCGACATCCTGGTCTCCCTGACGGGACTTGTCTTCTCCTCTCCGCTCTTTCTCTTGATTGCCCTCGCCGTGCGCCTCTCTTCTCCCGGACCGGTCTTTTTCCGTCAGGAACGGCTGGGTCTGGATCGCAGGAAATTCACAATCATAAAATTTCGCACCATGTACCGACAGGAAAAACAGACCTCGGATACGGTCTGGACGGTCAAGAACGATCCCCGGGTCACGCACCTTGGCCGCCTGTTACGGGTCTCCTCGCTGGATGAGCTGCCCCAGTTGGTCAATGTCCTCAAGGGCGAGATGACCCTGGTCGGGCCCCGTCCCGAGCGGCAGCATTTTGTCAACGAATTTAAAAAGCGCATGCCGCTCTACATGGAACGACACCGGGTCAAGGCCGGGCTGACCGGTTGGGCCCAGGTCAGCGGCTATCGGGGAGACAGTTCCATCGAGCGCCGGCTCCAGGCGGATCTGTATTATATTCGAAACTGGTCGTTTACTTTTGACATCCGCATCATGCTCTTGACGCTGGTCCGGGTGCTCTCGGGCAGGAACGCACATTGACGGAATCGGCACAACGTACCCTGATCGTCGGAGCCGGTGAGGCCGGACGGATGATTGCGCAGGGAATCCGCGCGGACGGGCGGGTCGCCGGCCGCTATCACCTTGTCGCTTTTGTGGATGACGACCCGGCCAAGAAGACTGTTGCCGGGATTCCGGTGCGTCATTCGATCGATGCCCTGCGCGAGATCGTGCTGGAAGATGCCATCGACGTGATCTTTATCGCCGTCCCCTCGGCCGGCGGCGCGCTTTTGGGCCGGATCATCGACCGTGTCGGGGATCTTCCCATCCGCCTGCGCATCCTTCCCGGCTTGCGCGAGATCATTGACGGGGACGCATCCTGGCGGGCCCTGCGTGATGTGCGGCCCGAGGACCTCCTGGGGCGCGAGGAGATCCAGTTCGAACGTGAGCGGTTGGCGGCCTTCTATGAGGATGCCCGGGTCATGGTGACGGGCGGGGGCGGCTCGATCGGATCCGAAATCTGCCGCCAGCTTCTGGCCCTCCCCGTGGCGCGGGTCGTGGCCTTTGGGCACGGGGAGAACAGCCTGTATCATTTGCAGCAGGAATTGGGCGGGGACCCGCGCTTTGTCTGCCAGATCGGGGATGTCCGTGACGCCGAAAAGATCGAGCGCACGATCGCGGCCTGGTCGATCAGCGACATCTTCCACGCAGCGGCCCACAAGCATGTTCCCCTGATGGAAGCCTTTCCCGACGAGGCGGTCAAGAACAATGTCTACGGGAGTTTTGTGGTGGCCCGGGCTGCAGGCCGCGCCCGGATCCGGCGCTTCTTGATGGTCTCGACCGACAAGGCTGTCCGGCCGAGTTCGGTGATGGGAGCCACAAAACGCGTGGCGGAACGGATCGTACTGGGGATGAACGGGGACGGCTCCGGGACGCGCTATGCCGTGACCCGCTTCGGGAATGTCCTCGGGAGCCGGGGCTCGGTCCTTCCGCTCTTTGTCGAGCAGATCCGCCGCGGCGGTCCGGTGACCGTGACCCATCCCGAGGTGACGCGCTACTTCATGTCGATCCGCGAGGCGGCCCGGCTGGTCGTCAAGGCCGCGACGCTCGATTGCGGCGAGATCTTTGTCCTCGACATGGGACAGCCGGTCAATATCCATGAGCTGGCCCGACGACTGGTCATGCTCTCCGGCCGCCATCCCGACGAGATCCCGATCGTGATTACCGGACTCCGGCCGGGCGAAAAACTGCACGAGGAGCTCTGGACCGAGCACGAGGATTGTGCGGCCTCTCCGTTTGAAAAGCTTCTCGTCGCCCGGGACAGTGGCGGGCGGATGGAGACGGCCGAGGTGCAGCGCTTCATCGAGTCGATGGACCCGCCCCTGTCGAGCGGTGACCGGGAGGCCGTGCGCAGCATCCTCTTTACGGCGGCTCGTTGATCCGGTTTTTTTTGGTGAACACTCTCAGGCGACTGACGAGCAGTCTGGAGCGGGAGTGGGTGCCGGCCTATGTGGTCCTTGTTGCTTAAAATTTGGTGGAAAAATGTAATCCGGGATTCCCCACTGACGACTTTTGTATAGCCTCAAAAACCGGAAATTGCGAAAATTCAGTGGTTTTTTGCAGAAACGCGGAGGAAGTACAGTGTAGTGTTTGCTTAAAATGTAAGTAATTTGGTATATCCCTTCGGGATCTTCGCCGGGATTGTGTGCTGTGCACTTGCACCTTTCAGTTCCTTGTGACTATGTTATCCGGTATGGAATACCGTCTCCCTCTTCGTGATGCCTATATCCGGCTCTCTGATGCACTCAAATTGGGTGGCCTGGTCGAAACGGGCGGCCTCGCCAAGATCCTCGTCCAGGAAGGGGCGGTCCGTGTGGACGGCGTTGTTGTGACCGAGCGCGGCCGCAAACTCCGGCCCGGGATGATCGTCGAGTGCCGGGGACATCGGCTCGTGATCGGTACCCGGGAGGAGGGTCTATGAAAAAGGTGATTGCTCCAGAGGCAACGTACCGGATCCTCTCCAATGGGCCTCTCCTCATGGTTGTGACTCTGGGCCAGTCGGGGGATGGACTCCGCCCCGAGGTTTCGACGGTGGCCTGGTCCACACCGATTGACACCAATCCACCCCGCCTGGCCGTGATCATCGACAGTACGCACCGCACATGGTATTCGGCGCGTGAACGGGGCGAGTGCACCCTCAATATCGTCGGCCGGAACCTGCTCCCCCAGGCGGTCTATGCCGGGACGGTCTCCAGCCGCGAGCATGACAAGATCAGCGAGACCGGGCTCTTGACCGTGGAGGGGAGTGTCCTTCAGACTCCGATTCTTCCCCAGTGTCTTGCCAATATCGAGTGCCGGATACTCGCCATGACGGAGGAGACCGGCTTTGTCCTCCTCGAACCCCTGGCGGCTCTCGCTGATGAAGAAGCCTACTATGACGGCTGGAAAATGGAACATGGCTTCTTCCCGCTGCAGCACCTCGGGGGTGACCGTTTTCAGTGTGGCTCTGAAGTCCTGGTCCAACCGGCCATCAAGATACTCCCTCCGCCGGTGAACGGGGCATGAGGGCGGTCGTTTCGGTGGTGGCGAATCTCCCGGGAACGAACTTCTTGATTGGCTTCTCGATGAAGGGTCCGTTCTCCTTGTGGCGGCCGATGGAGGCGCGGATAGCTTGCGTGCCCTGGGTCGAGCCCCACAGCGGGTGATCGGAGATTTCGATTCCATCACAGAAGAAACCTTGGCCTGGTGCCGGAAGCAGTCCGGGTGCCAGGTCCGGCACATGCCGCGGCAGTCCGATACGGATACCGAAAAGTGTCTTGATCTTCTGGTCCGTGAAGGAGTTCGGGAAATCGCGTTCTGCGGCGTGTTCGGGGATCGTCTCGACCACTCCCTCTCCAATCTGGCGCTGGTTCTGCGCTGGTCGGACAGGGTCCGGCTGGCCGTTTTTTCCGGAGAATCCGTTCTCGAAGTTTTTCGCGGGGAGTGTGCCTTCCCGTCGACCAAAAATGCCCTGGTTTCGATCTATGCCTTTGATCCGCTGGTCCGCATCACGACACGGGGACTCAAGTATCCCCTGCATGGGGAACCGCTTGTCTTTGGTGTGCGTGAGAGCACCAGCAACGCCGCATCCGCCCGGTCTGTCCGGATCCAGGCTGACGGGGGGCCGGCATTTGTCGTCCGGCAAAAGTCGGAGGTGTTCCTGCATGGTCTCCTCGGGTCGGACACATGACGGGATTTGAGTATATTTCCGGGGCGAGTCGCTTTTCCTTCAGGGGTATTACCCGTGGGACTGCACAGAACGTGACTCGAGAGGACAGGTCTTCAGCATGATGAACATCAATGACATACTCTTGTTCAGTCTTTCCCGTGTCTTTCAGGATCGGGCTCTCCAGTTGGGGGTCTCCTTTCGGGCTGGGGGGACGGGACTCTCTGAAGGCCGGGTCAAGATCATCACGGAACCGGTCAATGACGGTACATCGGTCGGCTATAGCCTCCAACGCAAGCTGAACAGCGAGGGCGAACTGGTCGAGCGGATCCGCTACCAGCGGAGTTTTCTCCGGGTCGAGTTGACCGGAGAGGATCTTGCCCGGAAGAGCGACTTCGTTGCCGTCGCCGTCAGCCTCTACCGGCCAGGAAAGCACTACGCCCATGTTTCCTTCAAACTCGATACAGCCGATTTTTTTGTGAGTGAACTGGACAGGGGGAATGCAGCCGCTCTTGAAGCCCTCTTCAACATCCGTCATGACTGCGCGGTGACCGGGCTGATGGTCCAGACGCAGGGAATCCCGCCCATCGTGGTGGTTCCCAAGACAGCCCGTCATATTGCCTGGTTTGAGCGTTTTGAACTGGGGCGCTATGTTGTCGGTCTGGATATCACCCAGTACCTCGCGGCCTGGGGCGCATTTTTTCCGCAGCCCAAGCGGCCGGGTGACGAGATGGATATCGACTTTATCGTCTCGGTCGAGCCTCCCGCGGGGTTCTTCCGGGAGATGGAACTGGATCAAGCGGAGGACACAATGGATGAAGCCATGGCCCGCCGGATCATCGACCGCTACAATCTGACGGAGGAGCCCTCCCTCGAATCCGAGGACCGGCTTGAGTTCCGCTTCAGAAAACGGATCAATCTTACGCCGGCCATGCTCGGTCTGTAATCAGCGGGCAGCGTAGCGGCGTGCGACCGCGTGTCCGGGCGGGAGGTGTTTGCGGATCCATTCGGCGACAGCCGCCTTCCCGATGTAGCGGATGTGCCAAGATTCGTACCCATAGCCCGTCGGGATGCGGTTGTCCGGGCCATAGCTCAGAACAAAGCCGTATTCGTAGCAATTGGTCCGCAGCCAGTTCGCTTCGGGAGTGTTGTCGAACGAATGCATGGCGGCATTTCCGGTGTTCAGCCCGACGACATCTACGACCGTTCCCAATTGGTGTTCGGTATGACCGGGACGGGCCACATAGTGTTGCCGGTGAAGCTCCCCGATGGTGATCCGGTTGAGATAGAGTTGCCGCTGCATGTCGTACGAGCGATAACCCGAAAATCCGAAAATCGAGTGGCCGGCTTGTCTGGCCGCTTTGTGCAGGCGGACGAAGGCCTCGGCTGCTTCCCGGCGCATCTGGATCTGCCGGATCCTGCAGTACTGCATGTCGAGGTTGACGAGATCCGAAGGTTTGTAGTTGTGGGGCAGGGCTGCCCAGCGGTCGACCCTCTCCTGCCCGATGGGGAAGACGCCGTTTGCCGGGACCTGCATGGCCGGGACAGCACTCGTCAAGTGTTCGAAAATCCAGCCGTCGATGTTCTTTGCCCGATTGACAACGTGCACCCAATCATAGCCACCCAGGTTGGAGACGCTCGCGACGACCTCGAAGGTTTGCTCATCGAGCTTGATCCCGGTGGCTTGCATCTGGTTCCCGACTTTTCGGTGGAGAACCGTCTGCGTGAAGAGGTGCCGCTTCTGGTGAGGCGCGGCCTGGACAGGCTCTCCATCCTCGATGTCGGCAGGCAGGTTTGAAGCATGCCCGCTCCCGGTCTGCGATGCGGACGCAGCGATCACCAGGGCGGTGACGGCCAGAGTAAAGGCTCCAAGATAGAGAATTCGTGAACGCATGCCGGTCTTCCTCCCCGGGAGATCTCTCCGCGATATATTCCGGAGAGCCAATTCAAGTCTACTGATTTGATGTAAGAAAAGCGAGAATAACGCAACGCAGAGGATGTGGAGTCGTGGTTGCGTTTTTTCCCCTGATAGGATAGGATGGTTTGGGGAAGTTCGTTCAGCCAGAATATGAAAAAAATGATATATTTAAAATACAACTCATTCCGGGGGCCTGTCCATCATGAAACGATTGTTTCCGGCATTACTCCTTTTCCTTCAGGTCGTTGTCAGCCTGCATGCGCTGGAGCCGGCCGTCTCAGCTTCGATCCAAGGACATCAGGTGACAATCCGGATGGTGATTCCCTCTGGCATGTACAGCTATGTCGGTTCAGCCTACTCGATCCCGGTCTCCGTTACGGTCCCGCCCAAATTCTCGCGCTTTGTCGGCCTGGCCGTCCTGCCCCCGGGAAAGGCCAAGGACGGGGATCTGATCATCAAGGGGACTGTGGACATTGTGCTGCCGGTCATGCCGGGAACGAGGCCCGCTGACCTGGCCGGGTTGAACCTTGATCTTGCGTATCAACTCTGTGACGAACTCCAGAATGTCTGCCTGCCCCCCAAGACCGTGACGCTTGCCGTTCCTCTCGGGGACTGGCAGGGTGTCCCGGTGGGGCAAACCACGACCGGCAGGGATCCGGGTGCTGTCAGCAACCAGGATGGGTCACTGACTCGGGACCAAGGAGCGGGGACAAGTGGGACGAGCCAAAAGCCGACAACGGCCCCCCGGGACGAGAGTCTGACGGAAACGCTTGCCCGCTTGGTTGAGGAAAACATTGCCTCCCCGTTGGTTGCGTTTTTGCTGGCTTTCCTCGGAGGGTTTTTGGCCAGCCTCACACCCTGCGTCTATCCGGTGATCCCGGTTACGCTCGCGTTTTTCGCCGGGAGGGAAAGCGCCCAAGCCGGGGCTGGTTCAGGAGGAACAGACGGCCAGTCCGGGGGACAGCGGTCGGCACGCCGGCGACGCTTCGCAGGTGCCGTCCTTTATGTTGCGGGCATGGGCCTGGTGTATACGGTCCTCGGTCTTGTGGCCGGTCTGGCTGGTGGCGCCTTCGGATCGATTGTCAGTACCCCGCCGTTTTTCGTGGCGGTGGCCGTGCTTTTTATCGCACTCGCACTCTCGCTCTTTGACGTCTGGGAACTCCGCATGCCGGCCTTTGTCGAACGGCTCAAACACGGACCAGCCAAAAAGGGCGGCGGGGCCGGGAGTGCCCTGGCCATGGGCGCCGTGACCGGTCTGGTCGCCTCGCCCTGTGTCGGCCCGATTGTCTTTTTCATCCTGACGGGAGTCATGCAGCGCGGTGAGCCGGTGTATGGCGCGTTTTTGATGGTCGGATTCTCGCTCGGGATCGGGTTGCTGTTTCTCGTCCTGGCCCTGGCCAGCGGGCGGATCTCGCGCTTGCCCAAATCGGGAAACTGGATGATCCGGATCAAGATGGTGTTCGGCGCTCTGGTCCTCATGTCGGGACTGTATTTTCTCGGGCAGGCGCTCACAGGACACGTTCCCCTTGTCCTGCAGGTGATGGCCTATCTCCTCATCGCCAACACGGCCCTGATTGCCGGCTGGACCCGTCTCGCAAAGCTCTATGGTGAGCAGGGAAGGCACGGACCTGTCCTTGGTCTGATCGTCACTCTGGCGCTGGCGGTCTTTCTCCTGACTCAGGCGTCCACCCTGTTTCCGGACGGTTCGTCCGGAAAGACCGATCCCCTCTCCGGCTGGAATATCGGGCTGGACGAAGGATTGCGCAAGGCCAGGGAGACAGGCAAGCCCGTGCTTGTGGATGTGGGTGCCGTCTGGTGTACCGTCTGCAGGGAGCTCAAAACGGAACTGGCCCGGAATCCGGCCGTACGCGGGCATATCGAGCAGCACGCCATTCCGGTCTACGTTGATTATGATGCCCATAAGGCACGTATGGAGGGAATGGGCGTCACCTCGCTGCCCTGGGTGATGCTCCTTGACGGAAACGGCAGCATCCTGTGGAAAAAGAGCGGATTTGACCGGCTGGCAGGTCTGTTTGCCGAGATCAGCAACACTCTGCCGTACAGGGCCGTGACACCGCACATGGATTGAAGGAGGAGGCGTGACCGAGGTTTGGGAAATCCTGTCGGGAAAAATTCCCGGCGAGACAAGTGCTTTCACCAAAATACTGTCCGAGAACAGTCTGACCGATTTGGGGATTGCTGCCGGCATCGCGGCGGGCTCGTTCATCCTGCTCTTCTCGATGAAGCGGGTCGTGGGCCGGTTTTTGGGCCGCATGGCCAATCGACGCGGGACCTTTGTGCCGCGATTCTTTTCGGAGACCTTTGCCCGCTCGGGATCCTTCTTCTTTGCCGTGATTGCGCTTGATATCGGTTCGCGCTGGCTGGAACTGGCGGACCGGGCCAGGGGTGTCCTCGACAGGATCCTCGTGGTCGCCCTGATCCTCCAGTGTGCCCGCTGGCTGAATCACGTGGTCAAGCTGGCGGTCGGGCATTACCGTGAACTGCATGCCCAGGATGATCCGAATTCGGCCAGGGTTCCGGTCCGCTTTGTGGGAATTGTCGTGCGCAGCCTGATCTGGATCATCTCGTCATCCCTGGTTCTCCAGACAATCGGGTTCGATGTGACCAGTCTGGTGGCCGGACTCGGGATCAGCGGTATCGTGGTGGCCCTGGCCGCCCAAAACATCGTCAGCGATCTCTTTGCCTCCCTGATGATCGTTGTGGATAAACCCTTTGTGGTCGGGGATGTGATCTCCCTGGACGGGATGACCGGCCGGGTCGAGACAGTCGGGATCAAGACCACCCGCCTGCGCAGTGTCGACGGAGAACTGCTTTTGATCGGCAACCAGGACCTTTTGAAAAGCCGGCTACGGAATTTTATGAACATCTCCGAGCGCCGGTCTGTGTTCAGGATCGGGGTCGAGTACGGGACTTCACCCGAACTGCTCGAGAGGATTCCGGAGATGGTGCGTACCATAGTCGAGTCTGTCCCCGGGGCCCGCTTTGACCGGGGGCATTTTGCCCGCTTCGCCGAGTCAGCCCTCGAGTTCGAATTTTCGGTCTACGTCGAGGGACCGGACTACGTCGACTTCATGAACGGGATCCAGGCCATCAATCTGGGGATCTGCCGTGCCTTTGCCCGCGAGGGGATCGCTTTTGCTTTCCCCACACGGACGATCGAGTTCGGCAAGTCAGCCCGTGGCGTTTGGGGCAGTACCGACTCGCAGGGCTGACGTATCCCCAGGGGATGGCAAAGATTCTGTGAGGAACGTCGGCAGGCCCATTTTTGGCCGGGCTCCGCCGGATCGGGTCGGGCGGACAGCGTTCACCAAAAAAAGGACCTGGCAGAGTGCGCTGCCAGGCCGATACACTGCAGAGTTTGCGGGGCCGGTTTATTTTCCCTTGCCGCCTGCAAGCAGGATGATTCCGGCGACGATCGCACCGACGATGGCGACGGCGATCAGGACCCGGATCCAACTGACCGGTTTTTTCCCGGCGACCTTGCCGGTCTGGCCGTTGATGATCACCCGGTAGGCCTTGTTGCGGTAGACGTAGACGAGCAACCAGACGGGAAGCATCATCAGGCGTGACGTGGCATTGCTGATTTTTGTGTCGACGTGCAAAAGATCACCCACCATGCTGTCGCAGGCCCGGCGCTCCTTGTCCTTGATGCGTTGCGAAGCTTCTTCGCGGGCTGTCTCGGCACTCTTGCAGGGCGTTTCGACCCTGAAACCGTCCATCAAGACCGTCTCCCAGGGCTTGGCCTCGTCATCATCGAAGGGCAGGACCGAATCAACCTCGGCCTGCTCAAGTCCTTTTGATGCGGTGATGAAGTCCTTGTAGTGTTCGTGGTGGTTGCCATGGCGTTCGCGGTATTCGTATTCGGCCGGCCGGTCATTGCTCGCTTCGCGGATGGTGATCCTGTCCCGACCGTTCCATTCGCTCTCGGCATCGGCGTGGATCCGCCAAAAGGGGATGTAGACGCCTTCAAAGCCGCGCTCGAGAAAACTGGTCACAAGATCGCCAGGCTTGAAGAGCCCCTTGCTGATCCATTTGCCGAAGGCCGTCTTGGCGGCCTCACGGTCGGTCTTGAAGAGGACGATCCCGCCCTCATCACGCTGTTTCTGCTCTTCCGCGGTGAGCGGAATCTCGACGATGAATTTTGATCCGCAGAAGGAGCAGGAGAGAAGCTCATCCTTGGGAGAAAACTCGATTCCTGCCCCGCAGTTTTTGCATTGCATGCTCTTGGTATCGCTCATCATGAACCTCCAGTAGCGTCTTGTGGCAGTGTATCCCCATCGGATCGATGCGTCCATAAAAAAACCGCCCGGATGCGGGCGGTTTGTGAAATCCAGGTTTGTACTGTTTAAAATTTTCATTGGATGATACTGAAAAGAAAAAGGTAGATGCCACTCAAGACAGCTACGATCCCAACCGGAACCTTGATGGGGAGGAGCTTTTTGTCCAGCTCGGCGGCCTTGGCATCATCCATGACACCGAACTGTTTGAGGAGACCGGTGATCTGGAGCAGGCCAAGAATTGCACCGCTGACGAGAGCGGAGAGTAAAACGATTGTGGTGACAGGAATTCCCTTGAGCCATGGGCCAAGATACCTGAGCACTTCAATTAAAGTAACGATGATGGAAACCAAGAGTCCGAGCCCGATCCAGCCCGAGGCCGGAGCGAGCATCTCGATCCCCTTGGCTGCGTCCGGATTTTTCTGCCGGATCAGATCGACGAGTGCGAGAATTCCGGAAGCGATGAGTGTAGCTAAAAAGGCGTAAAACAAACCTCTTGAAGGCATGGCTGTGTCCCCCTTGGGATAGGTGTCTGTGTCACGTCGGGATGACGGACACGCGTTGATCCTATCACGTTAACAGAAAAAAACAATAAATATTGCACGTGTCCGGTTTAATTCCTGTCGGTCTGGTAGTACTTGCGGGAGCGCGCAGGCGGATGTATACTCGGCGAGAGCGATACGGAAGAACTTTTCCGTCCGGGGGAACGAATGCACACAAGTCGCCTGCAGCGCAAGATGCTGGTTTCATTCGGGGTACTGATCGTTGCCGGTGGCATTGCCGTCGGGGGCATCACCTGGGTACTGGCCGACAGTACGCTTTCGGCCAGTATTGAGACCGAACTCCGGGCCCATGTCCAGAGTGCTGTCACGATCTGCCGTTCGGCCATCACTGCCTCAAGCAAGGGCTACCTCCGGGGCATCACCGAGCGCAACCGTGACATAGTGGCATACTATCACACACAGGTCCAGGCTGGAAGGATTTCCCGTGAGGAGGCTGTCCGGCGCATTCGTGAGGCCATGCTCGCCCAGCAGATCGGCAAGACCGGGTACATGTTCGTTTTTGATATAGCACAAGGCCCTGACGTGATGCGCTTGGCCATTCATCCCAAGATTGAGGGACAGGATCTTGCAAAGCACAATTTTGTGCGCGAGATGTACCGCATCAAAAACGGCTTCATGTCATACAAATGGAAGAATCCAGGGGAGGAACGTGAGCGGGACAAGTATGTCTATCTCGCCACGTACGAACCCTGGAACTGGCTGATCTCGGCCTCGAGTTACAGCGAAGAATTCCTTGATCTGGTCGAGCTGGATGCACTCAAAAGCGGGATTGGCGCCCTGTCCAAGGGGAAGACCGCCTACGCCTTTGTCCTGCAGCAGGATGGCCGGCTTTTGATCCATCCCGAACTCGAGGGGCAAAACCTGATCGATGCCAGGGACGAAAACGGGTTTGCCTTCATCCGCCAGATGATCGGGCAGAAACAGGGCATGATTCGGTATCAATGGAAGATGCAGGGCGAGATTTCGGCCCGGACCAAGCTTGTCTGTTTTGAAACGATCCCCGAGTCGGGCTGGGTCGTTGCCTACGGGGGGTATGAGGACGAGTTCTTTGCCCCCCTGCATGAGCTGACCCTGGCCTTCTTTCTCTCCTTGGGCGGAGTTCTGATCCTCGCGGCGCTTGTCATCACCCGGGTCGCGGCGGGCATCGCCCGCCCGGTGGACGCCATCGGTGAAGAACTCCTGCGGACCGCAACCCGCCTGCGCGAAACGGCCGGGGGAATCAGCCAGTCAGGTCGCACCATCGCCAGGGCGGTCAATGAATTGATGGACAGTTCGTCCGCCATGACGGGTGCGGCGGACCAGCTTGAGCAGCACAGCACGGCCAACCGCGAGACGACCCGGCTGGCTGCCAACGAAGTCAGGAGCGCAGCCGGTACAGCGCATGAGGGGAGTCGCCGGGCCCAGGCACTCGAGGAGGCTTTCCTCTCGATCGAGAGCAAGAGCGGCGAGGCCTCCAAGGTGATTGGCGTCATCGAGGCGATTACCTTCCAGACGAATCTCCTGGCCTTGAATGCCTCCATCGAAGCGGCCAGGGCCGGTGAGGCGGGCAAGGGGTTTGCCGTGGTGGCCGGAGAGGTCAAACACCTGGCCGACAAGAGTGGGGAGTCTGCGCGGGGGAGCGTGGAGATGATCGCCGGAGTGCAGGAGAGTGTGGCCCAGGGACGGAACTCGGTCCATGATGTCGCGGAGGGGATCGGGAATGTCAAAAATGCCCTGGACCGGATCAATCAGCTCCTCTCCGAACTGGATGTTTCCTCTGCCGAGCAGTCCGGGAGTACGGCGCACATCGTCGGAGGGATCCGCACCATCAACCAGGCCATCCAGCGGATTGCGGCCTTTTCGGGGAAGAACGAGGAGGCGGGACGCGAGCTCGGGGAACAGTCGGTCGCCCTCGACGGAATCATCACCTCCCTGGAGTCGGTGATTGGCCGTGGGGCCACAGCCGGAGCCAGGTCCGAGGCCACCCGGAGCGTGGATGTCCTGATGCGCTGGTCGGATGATTTTTCGGTTCGTGTCGGGGAGATCGACGGGCAGCACCGCCATCTGGTGGATCTGATCAACGAACTTTATCAGGCCATGCAGGCCGGACGCGGGGACGATGTGATCGGCCCGATCCTTGACGAACTGGTGGCCTACGCCGGAGCGCACTTCAGCCTTGAGGAGCAGTACATGGAGCGCTTCAAGTACGAAGGCTATGCCGCGCACAAACGGGCCCACGAAGCCTTTGTCCAAAAGGTCCTGACGGTGGTCGAGGCCTTCAAGGCCGGCCGGGCCGGGGTGACGCTCGATGTCCTGAACTTCTTGCGGGACTGGATCGTCGAGCACATCCTCAAGGTGGACAAGAAATATAGCGACTGTCTCAACACCAACGGGGTGGTCTGAGGCGGGGGACGGGTCACATCGGTTTGTGACAGACCCCACCCGGCCCGAGGTCGTTCCCCATACATCAGGCCAGGCAGGCCATCACTCAACCCCGAAGGGATCGGCCGCATTTGCAAAGTCCGGCAAATGTTCCACATGACTGTCCAGTTCCTGGAGCCAGCCATTGACGAACCCGCGGGCGTGCATGCACTCGATGACTTCATGATATTCCGCCAGCGTCAGGGTCCGGTCGAGCGGGGCCGGCATCCCGGGGAGGGGATGGTACTGGGCCATCAAGGAGACGGTCACCCGGGGTGAGAGATCCTGTGCCAAAAGGTCGAGACAGGCCAGCGAATTGGCGACCTGGCCCGGGAGGACGAGATGGCGCACGATCAGGCCCGAGATCGCCAGCCCGTCATCGTCCGTATCGAGAAAGGAGCCTTTCTGGCGGTACATCTCGCGCAGGGCCCGCAGGGCGGTCTCGGGATAGTCCGCTGCCTGCGAGAGGCAGGCGGCCAGGGCAGGGTCGGCGTATTTAAAATCGGGCAGCCAGATATCGATCCGTTCTTCCATGGCGCGCAGGACGGAGGGCTCGTCATAGGCCGAGCTGTTCCAGATCATGGGAGCCCTGACCCCTCGGGCGCGGAGTGCGTCAATGATGGCCGCCGTGGCGCGCGGCTGGTGCGAGGGCGAGACAAAGCCGACGGCCCGGGCCCCGCGTGCGAGCAGGTCCTCGATCCGCCGTACGGCTTCGCTGACCGGGACGGGATCGGGCAGGGGCAGGCTGCGCTGGCTGATGTCGGCATTTTGGCAGTAGACACAGGCCAGGTTGCAGTGCGTGTAAAACACGTTGGCCACGCCACCCGTGCCACCGAGGGCCGGCTCCTCGCCCGTGTGCCGGCAGATCGAGGCGATCCATGGCTCGTAGCCGGGGAGGCGGCACCAGCCCTCGATTCCGTGGGCCCGGTCAACCCCGCACCGGCGTGGACAGTCATGGCACATGTCGCTTTGCATCCACAAAATGTACGGCCAAAAGGAGGGGATGGCAGCAATCCGGGATAGCCAGTGCAGTATTACAAAAATGGTATGTGACTCCCGGATTCGCACCACTTGTTCATGATACCATGATTTGGCTCCCGGTTTCACAGCCGGCCTCGCGCTGCTTTCTTTTCCCCAGGCAGATCGGGGAGTGCGATATTTGACAAATGCGTGTCTAATGACAGCGTACCGGCGGTACACAGTACTTCAACCATCAAGGAGCTTCCTTCGTGAGACTCGTTTCTTCCATTCGTGCAGGCCTGGCCGCGGCCCTGCTTGCCCTCTGCTTTCCCCTTGTCCTTCCCGCACAAAATGCAGGCGTCGACAGCCCGACCCTGACCGCGCTTTCGCGCTATTTTGCCGGACTTGAGCAACCCGCCGGCAGCCCTTTTACCCGGCAGACCCAGGTCGGCGGGTACCCCTGGTTCAAGAGCGAGATGAACCGCTACTGGAATAATTTCCGCACCACAACCTTCCAGCACATCCGCAGCTGGCAAAAAACCGAGGCAACCGATCTGTCCCGCCAGACGGTGCTTTATCCGTTTTCGGGTCCCGACTTCCTCAACGTCTATGCCGTCTATCCCGAGGCGGATACCTATATCATGATCGGCCTCGAAAAGGGCGGGCTCGTCCCCGATCTGGAGGGCATGTCCGTGGCCAATATTCAAAAAGGGCTCAACATGATGGTCGAAGGCTTCAGGATCTACATCGGGTTTAACTTCTACCGCACGCTGGGGATGGAGGTCGATCTCAACCTCTCACCCTTTACCGGAACCCTGCCGCACGTCCTGACCCAGATCGCCTGGCTTGGGTATACCCCGCTGTCGGTTTCATCGGTCAGCTTTACCGCACAGGGACAGATTGTGACCAAGCCTCTGGCTATTGGACAGGTGACGACCTCCTGGCAGTTGGAGTGCCGCTCTTCAGCAGGCAAGACCATGAAGATCATCTTCCTCAGTCAGGATGTTTCCAATAGCGGCCTGGCTGCGGTTCCCGGACTCAAGCGCTATCTCGAAAGCCTGCCCCGGGTCTCGGGTCTCTTCAAGGCGGCATCCTACCTTCCGCCCCGCGAGTTCTTTACCGAGATGACTAAAATCTGTCTTTCGAAAATGAACAGCATCGTCCAGGACGACTCGGCCATTCCCTACCGCATGCTGGCCAATGACTATGACGTGACCGTGTACGGTTTTTATGACCGGCCGCACGGGCTCTTCCCCTCCTATGGACAGCCCGACCTGGCCCAGTTGTACCGCCAGCGCCCGCGCAAGGCACTGGCCTTCAACTTCCAGTACGACCGCCCCGATGGCTCACGCAATCTCATGGTGGCCAGGCGCAAGGCTGGCAGGTAAGACTTTTTTTGGATGAACAGTCTCAGTCCCCCTGTGTTGTGGCGGAGGCCCTGATCGCGGCCGTGTTACCCTCGGCCGCCGCCTGGGGGATCGTCCCTGCCCGGCGGGATGATGCGGCCCGCGCACGCTACGAAGACTGGCTGGCCGAAGGCCTGCACGCGGGGATGCCCTGCCTGACGGATTACGCACATGTCAAATTCGATCCATCCCGGGTCCTGCCCGCGGCCGCCAGCCTGATCCTGGTGGCCCTGCCTTATGGGGGTGCAGGTAAAGATTCCGCCGCAGGAGGACACGGAGCGGACGCAGCAGCAGAGACAGGGGAGGCCGGGCTGGTGGCCCGGGTCTCCCGTGGGCGCGACTACCACAAGGTGCTGCAGACCATGTTGCGCCGGATCTGCGCAGCCTTGCAGGCACGGTTTCCGGACGGCCATTTTCGGCCGGTCTGCGATACGGTTCCACTTTCCGAACGCTTCTACGCTGCCCGGGCCGGTCTGGGGACCGTCGTGCATAGCTGCCTCTTGGGGAACATGGAGATGGGGACACGCTTTGTCCTCGGGGCCGTTGTTTCCTCCAACGAATTTATGGTTCGTGATGCCGGGCTCGGCCTGGCGGAAAATCCGTGTACGGATTGCGGGCTGTGCCTTGAGGCCTGCCCAACACGGGCCCTCGTCGGCCCGGGCCGGCTGGATGTCTCGCGCTGCATCTCCTGGTTGACCATTGAGTACAAAGGATTGATTGCGCGTGATCTCTGGCCCGCCATCGGGCGACGTGTCTTTGGTTGCGATGTCTGTCAGGACGTTTGCCCGCTCAACAGGGCGGGCGCGGTCTGGCAGGGTGGCCCGGCTGCTGTCCGGACAAGCCGGGCCGCGGGCGATCCAGGCGCATCCTGCCCGGGACACGGGCAAGCGGGTGCGAAGTCCGGGGAGGCGCGGGACAACCCCCGCACCGCAGAGTGCCCCGACGCGGAGGTCAGCGCGCTTTTTTCGACAGCAAACGCGCCCGGAGCATGGATTCCCCTGACTGAGCTTTTGGAACTGGCCGATGACGAGGCCGTCCGGGCGCGCTTTGCGGGGACGGCCCTCATCCGGGCCGGGCGGCGTGGTCTCGTGCGCAATGCGATTATTGTATGGAGCAATGCAGACACAGGCCCATCCCGCCGCCCGGCCAGCGGCGAGGCCTGCCGCGCTCGAGTTCAAAAATTGTGTGACGATCCCGATCCCGTTGTGGCCAAGACCGCGCGACAGGCATTGCGGGCACGCTCATCCCGGATGTATTACAAAAAATGAATGCGTATCCGGGATAGCCATGACAAAAACACGTTTTCAGCATACCGATCCCTCTCAGGATCAGCTGATAAACACGCCGGCCCGCTGCTCGTGTGGTTCGACAATGCAGACAAGCGGGACACCCTCAATGAGATGAATCACACCGGCCAATGCGCCATATTCGGGGAAGAGTTCTTCAAGCGCATTGGGATAGCGCAGGAAGGAGTCTTCGTCAAAGCGGGCCCGGCCGTCATCCGGAGTGACAACCAGATACTGCATATCAGCCTCGACCAGATCGTTGAAAAAATGCGTCCCGAGGGAGATTTCGGGGACCGCGCTGCCGGTTGACGTCACGATCTCAACGAGGATGGTAACACCGCTG
>Ga0116158_10000734_pt1 | contig 30861 bp, 27 predicted proteins | sample AD_UKC052_MetaG_FD_89883 | JGI IMG/M metagenome (GOLD analysis project Ga0116158, IMG submission 89883) | Active sludge microbial communities of municipal wastewater-treating anaerobic digesters from USA - AD_UKC052_MetaG | ecosystem: Engineered > Bioreactor > Anaerobic > Digestate | place: USA... | reverse complement strand
TGCTGTACCCGGATCGCACGGTGATCAACGTGGCGGGCGACGGCGACTTCCTGATGACCGGCCAGGAACTCGCCACCGCCACCGGCTACGGCGCCGGCCGCGGTGCGGGCAAGCTGATCAGCATCGTGGTCGACAACGGCACCTACGGCACGATCCGCATGCACCAGGAGCGCGAGTACCCCGGCCGTGTGTCGGGCAGCGACCTGTTCAACCCGGACTTCGCGGCGCTGGCGAGGGCCTACGGCTGGCATGCCGCCAAAGTGGAGCGCACCGAGCAGTTCGAGCCGGCGCTGCGCGAAGCGCTGGCCGCGGGCGGCCCGTCGCTGCTGCATCTCAAGCTCGATGCCGACGTCAGCACGACGCGGACGACCTTGACGGCTATCCGCGACAAGGCACTCAAGCGCGCTTGATCGCCGCCCCGCGCAGCATCAGCACCACGCCGACGAGCACGACGCCGGCCGCCATCCACTCGAAGCCGCTGACCACCTCGCCCAGCACCGCCACGCCAAGCAGCATGGCGATCACCGGGTTCACGAAGGTGTAGCTCGAGGCCAGCCCGGCGCTCGCCCGCGCGAGCAGCACCATGTAGGCGTTGAAGGCGATCAGCGAGCCGAACACGACGAGGTAGAACCACGCCGCCACGGCCACAGGCTGCGGCGGCCACTGCGGCTGTTCGCCGGCAGCCAGCGAGAGGATCAGCAGCACGACGCCGCCGCACAGCATCTCGCTGGCGAAGCCGGTCGCGCCGGGCGCCAGCGGCAGGCTGCGCTGGCTCAGCACGCTGCCCACCGACCAGGTGATGCAGGCCGTGGCGATGGCCGCCAGCCCCGCCGGTGAAGCCTGGAAACCGGCACCCTGCGTGAGCATCAGCACGCCGACCAGGCCGACGACGATACCGGCCAGTTCCAGCCGTCCCGGCACGACGCGCCAGAACAGATTCAGCGCCGCGATCATCAGCGGCACCACAGCGATGAAGGCGACCACCAGGCCCGAGCCCACCGACACCTCGGCCACCGCCGTGCCGCCCATGCCGCCGCCGAGCATCAACGCACCCACCACCAGCGCATTGCGCCACTGCACGAGCGTCGGCCAGGCCGCGCCGCGCCAGCGCATCCAGGCCATCAGCAGCGCGCCGGCGAACAGGAAGCGCGTGCCCATCTGGAAGAAGGGCGGGAAGCTCAGCAGTGCGAACTTGATCGCGAGGTAGGTCGAGCCCCAGACCAGCCAGGTGGCGGCCAGGCAGAGCCACAGCAGCGTGGACAGTGACGAACGGGCCGGCTCGTGGCCGGCGAGGGCGTGTGAGGACATGGTGGCGTCGGGCAATATCAGGCCGTCATCGTATGAAAGCCGGGTGCCAAGATCCATGGCCCGATGCAGTTCCTGGAGGCACAATGCCGTGATCTTCAAGGAGATCGCCCATCGTGGCCTTGAACTTCGAACTCGACGCGCACGACACCCGCATCCTCGCCGAACTGCAGGCCGATGCGCGGCTCACCATGTCCGAGCTCGGCCGCCGCGTGCACCTGAGCCAGCCCGCCGTCACCGAGCGGGTGCGCAAGCTCGAGGCCGCCGGCGTCATCACCGGCTACCGCGCCACGGTCGATCTCGGCCGGCTCGGCTACGGCATCCGCGCGCTGATCCGCATCGGCCGCGCCGAGTACGCACGCGTCATCAAGCTGATCCAGCAGACGCCCGAGTGCATCAATGCCTACAACGTGACCGGCGAAGACAGCTGGGTGCTGGAGATCGCCGTCATCGACGTGGCCCATCTCGACTCCGTGGTTAGCAAGTTCTGCCTGCTCACCGAGACGGCCACGTCGATCATCCTCAACCCCGCACGCGAGCACCAGCCCATGCTGCCGCCGCGCCGCGAGGACGTGAAACCCCCGATCCGGAAAGTGACCCAGGCATGAGCCCGACCGACTTCGCCACCTGCGACCTGTGCGACGCCCACAAGACCGACACGGATGGCGCGTTCCGCGTGCTGCCGCCGGTGTTCCACGACTACGGCGCGCGCCGCAAGTTCTGCGGGCCGGTCGTCACGGTGAAGTGTTTCGAGGACAACACGCCGGTGAAGGCGGCGGTGGAGTCGCCAGGCCAGGGTCGTGTGCTCGTCGTCGATGGCGGCGGCTCGCTGCGCCGGGCGCTGCTCGGCGGCAACCTCGGCGCTGCCGCCGCGAAGAACGGCTGGGCCGGCGTGGTGATCGACGGCGCGGTGCGCGACATGGCCGAGCTCGCCGCCTGCGACATCGGCATCCGTGCGCTCGCGCTGATCCCGCTGCCCACCGACCGCAAGGCCCCGGGGCAGACCGGCGTGGCGGTGCAGATCCAGGGCGTGTGGGTGCGCCCCGGAGATTGGCTCTATGCCGACGCCGACGGCATCGTGGTGATGCCGTCGAGCGCCGGCTGAGCGATCAGGCCGGCACCGAAGGCAGGCCCGCCAGCGCCATCGCGAGCTCGGCCTCGTCGTAGGGCTGGTCGACCAGCTTGCCGGCCATGTAGTTGCTGTACGACGACATGTCGAAGTGGCCGTGGCCGCACAGGTTGAAGAGGATCACCTCCGAGCGGCCTTCGCGCTTGCAGCGCAGCGCCTCCTCGATGGCACCCCTCACCGCGTGGTTGGCCTCGGGTGCGGGCACGATGCCTTCGCTGCGCGCGAACAGCACGCCGGCCTCGAAGCAGGCGTTCTGGTGGTACGCGGTGGCCTCGATCAGGTTCAGCTCCTTCAGGTGCGAGACCAGCGGCGCCATGCCGTGGTAACGCAGTCCGCCGGCGTGGAAGCCCGGCGGCGTGAAGGTCGAGCCCAGCGTGTGCATCTTGGTCAGCGGCGTGAGGTGCGCCGTGTCGCCGAAGTCGTAGGCGTACTTGCCGCGTGTCAGCGACGGGCAGGCGGCCGGCTCCACGGCGACGATGCGCCGCTGCTTGGTCTTGCCCTTGCCGCGCAGCTGCTGGCCGATGAAGGGGAAGCTGATGCCGGCGAAGTTGGAGCCGCCGCCGGTGCAGCCGACCACCACGTCGGGGTCGTCGCCGGCCATCTCGAGCTGCAGCATGGCCTCCTCGCCGATGATGGTCTGGTGCATCAGCACGTGGTTGAGCACCGAGCCGAGCGCGTACTTGGTGTCGTCGTTGGTCGCCGCGACTTCCACCGCCTCGGAGATCGCGATGCCCAGCGAGCCCGGGTGATTCGGGTTCTGCGCCAGGATGGCGCGGCCGGAGTTCGTCTCGTTCGACGGGCTGGCGATGCAGCGTGCGCCGTAGGTCTCCATCAGCGCGCGGCGATAGGGCTTCTGGTCGTAGGAGACGCGCACCTGGAACACCGTCACGTCGATGCCGAACAGCGCGCCGGCGAAGGCCAGCGACGAGCCCCATTGCCCGGCGCCCGTCTCGGTGGCGATCTTCTTGATGCCGGCCTGGGCGTTGTACCAGGCCTGCGGCACGGCGGTGTTCGGCTTGTGCGAGCCCGCGGGCGACACGCCTTCGTACTTGTAGTAGATCTTCGCCGGCGTGCCGAGCGCCTTCTCGAGGCGGTGCGCACGCACCAGCGGCGACGGGCGCCACAGGCGGAACACCTCGCGCACCGGTTCCGGAATCGCGATCTCGCGCTCGGTACTGACCTCCTGCAGGATCAGCTCCATCGGGAACAGCGGTGCCAGGTCGTCTGGCCCGACCGGCTGCATCGTGCCGGGGTGAAGCACCGCCGGCGCGGGCTTGGGCAGGTCGGCGGCGATGTTGTACCAGTGCTTGGGCATCCTGCTTTCGTCGAGCAGGAACTTGGTGGGCGTGCTCATGGGTTCTCCTCGTGTCGATGGCCTGCGCCATGCTAGGGGTGTGGACTGCGTCACGGCATGAGGTTTTCCCCGCCGCCGCGCAGGCCCACCGATTCGGCGCAGACTGCCAGAATTCTCGACCCGCCCATGCCGCACCGCCGAATACCGCTGCTCTTGTTGATCCTGGTCACGCCGCTCGCAGCGGCGCAGGACCGGGGTGCGCGCGTGGAGCGCGAGGCGAACAACCCGCTGCGCATGATCATCGAGGCGAGCAAGATCAAGCCCAAGCCGAAGCCTGCCGAGGCTGTGCGGCCCGTCGATCGCCCTGTACAGGCGGCGGTGCCGTCGGTTGCCTCAGCTGCTTCGGTCCCGGCCGAACTGCCCCGCGTCGCCGTGCCGGCCGGCACCGTCGAGTCGACGGTCGCCACCGTCGAGGTGGGGGCCGAGGCCGAGCGAGCCACCGTGCCGCCGCCGGCCGCACCGGATCCCTTGCCTTCGTCGGCCGCGCCGGCAACGGTGCTGGCGCCGCTGCAACTGGCCGACATGGTCGAGCCCGTCACCCCCCGCTTGTTGCTCGGCAAGCTGCGCGGCGAGGTCCAGGTGGTCGTGAGCTTCACGGTCCGGGCCGACGGTTCGGTGGTGGAGCCGGTCGTCCGCTCTTCCAGCCATCCGCAGATGGACGAAGCCGTGCTGGAGGCCGTGCGGCAGTGGCGCTATCAGCCGATTGACGCACCGCGCGCCCACGAGGTGCAGCTGGTGCTGCGCCAGGCCGGCTGAAGCCTAGGGCTGGAGCACCTCGAGCGCGCGGTCCATGCCGCCGCTCATGATCGAGATCATTGCCTCGTCGGCCACCGCCGGCTTGGGGTGGTAGGCAATCGACAGCCCGGCCGCCGCCATCATCGGCAGGTCGTTGGCGCCGTCGCCGACGGCGATGACCTGACGCATGTCGATGCCCATCAGTTCAGCCACCTCGAGCAGCACGCGCTTCTTCTCGGCGCCATCGACGATGTCGCCCCAGGGGCGGTCGAACAGCGTGCCGGTCAGCCGGCCGTTGGCGATGCCCAAAGAATTGGCGCGCGCGAAATCCAGCCCCAGCTGGTGACGGATGCGCTCGCTGAAGAAGGTGAAGCCACCGGAGACGAGCAGTGTCTTCAGCCCCGCTGCCTGGCAGGCCGACACGAACGTCTGCACGCCGGGGTTCAGGCGCAGCTTGTCGGCCCAGACCTGCTCCAGCGCGGCCACCGGCACGCCGGCCAGCAGCGCCACGCGCCGGCGCAGGCTGTCCTTGTAGTCGGCGATCTCGCCGCGCATCGCCGCCTCGGTGATCTCGGCGACTTCGGCCTTGCGGCCGACGGCCGCGGCGATCTCGTCGACGCACTCGATGTTGATCAGAGTCGAGTCCATGTCGAAGGCGACGAGCCTGAAGTCGGCCAGGTGCAGCGGCGGCGCGAAGCCGCGGATGAAGAGGCCGGGGGCGTGTTCGGTGCTGGACATCGGCGCGCATGTTACCTGCGCCGATCTCGCTTCACCCCGCCGCCAGCACCTTGGAAAGCACACGGATCTGCGCCCGCGTGTCGTCGCCCACGAGGCTGCGCACGGTGTCTGCGTCGGCGGTCGGCGCCAGTCCCTGGCCTTGCAGCCGCTCGCGCATCTGCCCGGGCGTGACCCTGGCGACCTGGGCGAGCACAGTCAACGGTGCGTCGGCCAGCGCGCGCATCGGCGGCAGGAAGGGAGGCTCGCCCGAACCGCCCAGCGGCATGAACGAGAGCGCGAGCACGGCGGCGAACACGCCCACGGCGGCCCGGCCGCGCCAGCCGGCCAGATGCCGTCGCACGCCGGCCCAGTTGACCGCCGCATGCAGCGCCACGCCGCCCAGCAGCACCCAGCTCAGCCACTCGTGCACGGCCTCGTTCAGGCCGCTGTCGATGTGGAAGAACATCAGCACGCCCGTGGCGGCCAGCAGCCCGAAGGCGCCCATGGTGATCGGCGTGATCCAGTCCCGTTGCAGTGTCATGCGCTCATCTCCTCAAGATGAGACCATGCTGCGCGGCGGCGGTGTCGGCCTTGCTGCGCCGACGTTGCTGCACGTGAACGGATTTGCGCCAGATCAGTGTCGGGTCAATGAACCGCGTCGGCGGACTTCGGCGTGCCCAGCGAGCGCAGCACGTCGCGGATGAGTTGTGCGCGGTCCTTGGCTTCGGGCGTGTCGCGTTCGATGCGCAGCTTGTCGTTGCCGGCGAGCTTGATGTGTCGGTTCTTCTGCACCAGCTCGATGATCTTCGCGACGTCCACCGGCGGGTTGGGGCGAAAGCTGATGACCATCAATTTCGGCGCCGCATCGACCTTGACGACACCGTAGGGCTTGGCGAGCACGCGCAGGCGATGCACGTCGAACAGCGTCTGGCCCTGGGCGGGGAGCTTGCCGAAGCGGTCGGTGATCTCCTCCAGCATGGCGTCGATCTGCTCGGGCTTCTCCGCCGTGGCCAGGCGCTTGTAGAGCGACAGCCGCGTGTGCACGTCGCCGCAGTAGCTGTCGGGCAGCAGGGCAGGGGCGTGCAGGTTGATCTCGGTGGCGGCGCTCAGCGGCGACAGCAGGTCGGGCTCGCGCCCGGCCTTCAGCGAGCGCACCGCCTCGCCGAGCATGTCGTTGTAGAGCTGGAAGCCGACCTCCATCATGTTGCCGCTCTGGTTCTCGCCCAGCACCTCGCCGGCGCCGCGGATCTCCAGGTCGTGCATGGCGAGGTAGAAGCCGGAGCCGAGCTCCTCCATCTGCTGAATCGCTTCCAGGCGTTGCGCGGCCTGCTTGGTGAGGCCTTCCACGTCGGGCACCAGCAGGTAGGCATAGGCCTGGTGGTGCGAGCGGCCGACGCGCCCGCGCAGCTGGTGCAGCTGCGCCAGGCCGAACTTGTCGGCGCGGCTGATGACGATGGTGTTGGCGCTGGGCACGTCGATGCCGGTCTCGATGATGGTCGAGCACAGCAGCAGGTTGTGGCGCTGCGCGACGAAGTCGCGCATCACGTGCTCCAGCTCGCGCTCGGGCATCTGGCCGTGCGCGATGGCGATGCGAGCCTCGGGCAGCAGCTCCTGCAGCTTGTCCCGGCGCGCGACGATGGTGTCCACTTCGTTGTGCAGGAAGTAGACCTGCCCGCCGCGCTTGAGCTCGCGCAGCACCGCCTCGCGGATCGTGCCGCTGCTCTCGTTGCGCACGAAGGTCTTGATCGCCAGGCGCCGCTGCGGTGCCGTGGCGATCACGCTGAGGTCGCGCAGGCCTTCGAGTGCCATGCCCAGTGTGCGCGGGATCGGCGTGGCGGTCAGCGTGAGCACGTCGACCTCGGCACGCAGTGCCTTGATCGCCTCCTTGTGGCGCACGCCGAAACGATGCTCCTCGTCGATGACGAGCAGGCCCAGGCGCTTGAAGTGCACCGTCTGGCTGAGCAGCTTGTGCGTGCCCACGACGATGTCGATGGTGCCGTCCTCGATGCCCTCGAGCGCCGCCTTCACCTCCTTGGGCGAGCGGAAGCGCGACAACTCGGCCACCTTCACCGGCCACTTGCCGAAGCGGTCGGCGATGTTCTGGAAATGCTGTTCGGCCAGCAGCGTGGTCGGCGCCAGGATGGCCACCTGCTTGCCGCCGGTCACCGCGACGAAGGCGGCGCGCAGCGCCACCTCGGTCTTGCCGAAGCCGACGTCGCCGCAGACCAGCCGGTCCATCGGCTTGGGGCTGACCATGTCCTGGATCACGGCATGGATCGCCGCCTGCTGGTCAGGCGTCTCCTCGAAGCCGAAGCTGGCCGCGAAGGCCTCGTAATCATGCGGCTGGAAGCGGAACGCGTAGCCCTCGCGCGCGGCGCGGCGGGCGTACAGGTTGAGCAGCTCGGCCGCGGTGTCGCGCACCTGCTCGGCCGCCTTGCGCTTGGCCTTGTCCCACTGGCCGGAGCCGAGCCGGTGCAGCGGCGCTTCGTCGGGGCTGACGCCGGTGTAGCGCGCGATCAGGTGCAGCTGCGCCACCGGCACGTAGAGCGTCGCCTTGTCGGCGTACTCCAGGTGCAGGAACTCGCTCGGGCCCCCTTCGGCGTTCCCGAGGTCGATGTTGATCAGCCCGACGTAGCGGCCGATGCCGTGGTTGACGTGCACCACCGGGTCGCCGACCTTCAGCTCCGACAGGTCCTTGATCAGCGCATTGACGTCGCTGACCTGCTCCTGCTTGCGCCGCCGCCGCGCGGTGGGCGAGGTGGCGAACAGCTCGGTCTCGGTGACGAACTGGATCGCCTTGCCAGCCTGCGGCTCGTGCCAGAAGAAGCCCACCGCCAGCGGCGCGGCGGTGATGGCGAATCGTTCTTCGCCGGCTTCGAACTCGGCCAGCGTGGCCACCGAGGGCGGCTCGATGCGGCTGTCGCGCAGCAGTTCGAGCAGGCTCTCGCGGCGGCCCTCGGTCTCGGCGACGATGAGCACGCGATGCGCCGTGCTGCCCACATGCTGCTGCAGCCGGGCCAGCGGCTCGGGCGCGCCGCGGTCGGCGGTGAGGTCGGGCAGGGGTCTCGCCCAGTCCACGGGGTCGTTGCCGCGCACCGCCAGCACGGCCAGTGCGCTGCCCAGGGTGAAGAAGTCCTCCGGCTTGAGGAACAGGTCTTCGGGCGGCAGGATCGGCCGCTCGCGATCGTGCTGCAGGAAGCGGTGGCGCTCGCGCGTGTCGGTCCAGAAGCGCTTCAGTGCCTCGTCGATCTCGCCGTGCAGCACCAGCGAGGTCGATTCGCCGAGGTAGTCGAAGATCGTCGCCGTGCTGTCGAAGAACAACGGCAGGTAGTACTCGATGCCGGCGGTGGCGATGCCGGTGCCGATGTCCTTGTACAGGCGCACCTTGGTCGGGTCGCCTTCCATCTTCTCGCGCCATCGTGCGCGGAACTTCGCCCGCGCGTCCTCGTCCATCGGGAATTCGCGGCCGGGCAGCAGGCGCACTTCGGGCACGGGATAGAGGCTGCGCTGCGAGTCGGGGTCGAAGGTGCGGATCGAGTCGACCTCGTCACCGAACAGGTCGACGCGGTAGGGCACCGCCGAGCCCATCGGGAACAGGTCGATCAGCCCGCCGCGCACCGCGTACTCGCCGGGCGACACCACCTGGCTCACGTGCGTGTAGCCGGCCAGCGTCAACTGCGACTTCAGCGCCACTTCGTCCAGGCGCTGCTTCTGCTTGAAGTGGAAGGTGTAGGCGGCCAGGAAACTCGGCGGTGCCAGGCGAACCAGCGCGGTGGACGCCGGCATCAGCACCACGTCGAGGTCACCGCGCTCCTTCGATTGCAGGATGCGCCACAGCGTGGCCAGCCGCTCGGAGATCAGGTCCTGGTGTGGCGAGAAGGTGTCGTAGGGCAGCGTCTCCCAGTCCGGGAAGACGGCGATGCGCAGTTCGGGCGCGAAGAAGGCCAGCTCGCCCTCGAGCCGCTGCGTGTCGGCCGGCTCGGCGGTGACGATGGTCGTGAGCTTCTTCTGCGCCGCCTGGGCCTGCGCGAAACGCGCGAGCAGCAGCGCATCCGCCGAGCCGAGCGGGCGGGGCAGGGTGAAGCGCTTGCCGGGCGCGATCGAGGGAATCTGCATCGTGTCGGGAGAGCAAAGCAAATCGCCCCGCGAGGACTTCCCCCCGGGGCGATGCATGATGCGGATTATAGAATTCGCACCCCTTCCCGCATCGGTGCCCCGCACTGCATGACCGACGCTCCTACGCCGCGCTGCTTCGCCCTGCTGCCTTGTGCCGGCGTGGGCACGCGCGCCGGGGCGGCGATGCCCAAGCAGTACGTCGAGATCGCCGGGCGCGCCATGGTGGCGCACACGCTGGCGGCGCTGGCGCAGGTGCCGCGGCTGGCCGCCACGCTGGTGGTGCTGTCGCCCGACGACGATCAGTTCGAGTCGCGCGTGCCGGGTTTCGCCGGCCCACGCGGCTGGGTCTGCCGGCGCGGCGGCGCGCAGCGAGCCGACACGGTGGCGCAAGGGCTGGAAGAACTCCTCGAACGGGGCGCTTTGCCGCACGACTGGGTGCTGGTGCACGACGCGGCACGCTGCCTGGTGCGCCCCGAATGGGTCGACCGGCTGATCGACGCCTGCCTGGGCGATGCGGCGGGCGGCCTGCTGGCTCTGCCGGTGGCCGACACGCTCAAGCAGGCCGCGGACGGCCGCGTGGCCGCGACGCTCAGCCGCGTCGACAAGTGGGCGGCGCAGACGCCGCAGATGTTCCGCCTCGGGATGCTGCGCGAGGCCTTGCGCACCGCCGGTACCGCGGTGACGGACGATTCGAGCGCCATCGAGGCGCAGGGGCTGCGGCCGCTGCTCGTCGAGGGCGACAGCGAGAACCTGAAGGTCACCTGGCCTTCCGACTTCATGCTCGCCGAGCGGGTGCTCGCCGCGCGGGCCAAGGGGAACGCATGAACCAGCCCAACATCCGCATCGGCGAAGGCTGGGACAGCCACCGGCTGGTGCCCGACCGGGCGCTGATCCTCGGCGGCGTGACGATCCCGCACACGCACGGGCTGTTCGGCCATTCGGACGCGGATGCGCTGTGCCATGCGATCACCGACGCGCTGTTCGGCGCTGCGGCGATGGGCGACATCGGCCACCACTTCCCGGACACCGACGAGCGCTTCCGCGGCGCCGACTCGCTGGCGCTCCTGGCCGAGGCCGGCCGCCGCGTTCAGCAGGCCGGCTGGCAGGTGGTCAACATCGACAGCACCATCATCGCCGAGGCGCCGAAGATGGCGCCGCACATCCTGGCGATGCGCCAGCGCATCGCGCAGGCGCTGGTGATCAAGGTCGATCAGGTCAGCGTGAAGGCCAAGACGGCCGAGAAGATGGGGCCGGTGGGCGAGGGCCTGTCGATCGAGGCCCGTGCCATCTGCATGCTCTACACGCTGCGCCGGCCGGTGCCGACGGTCTGAGCGCCTGTCAGGCCCCGCTCAGGGCGCCTTCTTCATGCGGATGTGGGCGACCAGCCCGCCATCGGGCGCGTTGGCGATCTCGAAGCTGCCGCCCATGCGCTGCACCGCCTTCTCGACGATGGCCAGGCCCAGGCCGGCGCCGGTGGCTGCGGTGCGCGCGGCGTCGCCGCGGAAGAATGGCGTGGTGAGCTGGCCGAGCTTGCGCGGGTCGACGCCGGGGCCGTGGTCGCGCACGCTGAGGATCACCCAGGGCCCGGTGCGCGCGTAGGTCACCACCACGCGGGCAATGCCGGTGTCGGTGCTGCGGCCGTAGCGGCGCGCGTTCTCGAACAGGTTCTGCAGCACGCGGCCGAGTTCGGTCTCGTCGGCCATCACCTTGGTGTCGATGGCCACGCGCGCGGTGATGCGGATCTGGCTGGTGTCGCGGAAGGCCGCCATCTCGCGGTCGACCAGGCTGGACAGATGCACCGGCACCAGCTTCACGTCGCCCGGGCGCGCGTAGTCCATGAACTTGTCGATGATGGCGTCGAGCTGATCGATGTCGGAGGCCATGTTGCGCTTGGCCTCCTCGTCCTGCACGCTCATCTCGGCTTCCAGGCGCAGGCGTGCCAGCGGCGTGCGCAGGTCGTGCGAGATGCCGGCGAGCATCACCGCGCGGTCTTCCTCGACCTTGGCGAGCTCGCGCGCCATGCGGTTGAAGCCCATGTTGACCTGGCGGATCTCGCTGGTCATGGTGTTCTCGTCGAGCACCGAGTCGAACTCGCCTTCGCGGATGCGGCTGGCGGCGAAAGACAGCTCCTGCAGCGGCCGGTTGATGGCGCGGGCGATCAGCGCGGAGCCGAAGATCGAGGCGAGCACCGCGATGCCGCCCCACAGGCCGAGCGTGCTCCAGGTGATGGCGGCCACGCGCGAGGCGTCGGCTTGCAGCCAGTACGGGTCCTTGTCGATCGTGAAGCCGACCCACAGGCCCTGCTGCTTGTTGACCGAGCTGGCCACCACGGTGTCGGGCCCGAGCTGCGCGCGCAGCTCGGCGGCGATCGCCTTGGAGAATCGGTCGACCTCGAAGGGCTCCCACTTGTCGCCGGGCTCGCGCGGCGCCAGCCGCACCGACTCCTGCTTCGACATGGTCTTGATCAGCGCCACGCGGTTGATCGTGTCGCTGGCCTGCAGCGCCGTGCGCCCGAGGTTCACCAGGCTTGCGATCTGCTGCGCCGCCTGCACCGCGCGCGGCTCGAACTCGAGCGCGCGGAAGGTCTGCGTCCAGGCGAACACGCCGCCCACCAGCAGCAGGGCCAGCAGGAAAAAGGTGCGCCAGAACAGGCTGAAGGCGACTTTGCTGCGGGCCATCGAGGATCTGCGAGGGGTGCGGGACGGGTAGCGGTTCTGCGATTCTCAACCACCGGGCGCAAAAAAGGCCCCGACATGCGGGGCCCTGGCGCCGCGGGCGGGCTCCGTCATGCCGTGCCGTCCGGCACGAACACGTAGCCCACGCCCCAGACGGTCTGGATGTAGCGCGGCTGCGCCGGATCCGGCTCGATCATCTTGCGCAGGCGCGAGATCTGCACGTCCAGGCTGCGGTCGAAAGGCTCGAACTCGCGGCCGCGCGCCAGCTGCGCGAGCTTGTCGCGCGACAGCGGCTGGCGCGGGTGGCGCACCAGTGCCTTGAGCATGGAGAACTCGCCGGTGGTCAGCGCGATCTGCTCGCCGTCCTTGGTCAGGCGGCGCAGGGCCAGGTCGAACTCGAACGGGCCGAAGGTGACGGTCTGCGCCTCCTTGGCGGGGGCGCCCGGGGCTTCCAGCGTCGGACGGCGACGCAGCACGGCGTGGATGCGGGCGAGCAGCTCGCGCGGGTTGAACGGCTTGGGCAGGTAGTCGTCGGCGCCGACCTCCAGGCCGACGATGCGGTCGACGTCTTCCACCTTGGCGGTGAGCATGATGATCGGTGTCACGTCGTTGGCGGCGCGCAGACGGCGGCAGATCGACAGGCCGTCCTCGCCGGGCAGCATCAGGTCGAGCACGATCAGGTCGACGGTCTCGCGCGTGAGCACGCGGTTCAGCGCCTTCGAGTCCTCGGCGAGCAGCACCTCGAAACCCTCCTGCGTGAGGTAGCGGCGCAGCAGGTCGCGGATCCGCGCGTCGTCATCGACGACCACGATGCGGTCAGGACGCTGGTTGGGATTGGGTGACATCAGGGGCTCCGAACTTGTAACAGCCGGGATTCTGCGCGGCTTTCCAAGGTGTTTCGGGCGGGACTGACCATATGTTACAAATCTTGCCCCGACCCCTGGAAGCCCGTGATCACCCTGTGGACCGGTCTCTCGCGTACAAGCCTGCGTCGTCCATTCGTCCCGGAGAATCCGCCCATGCGCTCACGTCAATTCGCCCCCTTCGTGCTGGCTGCGACCGCCCTGTCCGGCGCGGCCCAGGCCGAGACGCCGCCGCTGCAAGGCGTGGTCTCGCTGTCGTCGAGCGCGAGCATCGAGGTCACCAAGGACCTGCTCAACGTCGTGATGACCACCACCCGCGAGGGCCAGGACGCGGCCACCGTGCAGAGCCAGCTCAAGCAGGCGCTCGATGCGGCGCTGGCCGAGGCGCGCAAGGCCGCCAGGCCCGGGCAGCTCGAGGTGCAGACGGGCAACTTCTCGCTCTACCCGCGCTACGCGGCCAAGGGCGGCATCAACGGCTGGCAGGGGTCGGCCGAACTGGTGATCGAAGGCAAGGACATGCCGGCCATCGGCCAGCTCACCGGCCGCATCGGCACGATGACGATCGGCCGCGTCGGCTACGGGGTGTCGCGCGAACTGCGCGAGAAGGTCGAGGGCGAGGTCACCGCGCAGGCCATCGCGCGCTACCGTGCCAAGGCGGCCGACTACGCGAAGCAGTTCGGCTATGCGAGCTACGTGATCCGCGAGGTCAGCGTGGGCGGCTCGGAGCCGCAGATGTACGCCCCGGCGCCGATGCTGCGCGCCAAGGCCATGTCGGCCTCGGCCGACGAGGCCCTGCCGGTGGAGGCCGGCAAGGCGACGATCGTGGTGAACGTGAACGGCAGCGTGCAGCTCACCCGCTGAATCGCGGAGCGGAGCCCGGCGCCCGGCCGCCCGAAGCCGGGCGAGATCCCCCCGGGGGATCGGATGCGGTACACCGCATCCGAGGGGCCGTCATCACTGGGCCGTCCAGCCCCCGTCGACGGCCCACGCCTGGCCCTTGACGTTGCTGGCCGCGGCCGAACACAGGAACACGGCCAGCTCGCCCAGTTCTTCGGGCGTGGTGAACTGCAGCGAAGGCTGCTTCTCGCCGAGCAGTCGGCGCTTGGCTTCCTCGTTGTCGACGCCGTCCTTCGCCGCGCGTGCGTCGACCTGCTTCTGCACCAGCGGCGTCAGCACCCAGCCCGGGCAGATCGCGTTGACGGTGACCCCGGTGGTGGCCAACTCCAGCGCGCTGGCCTTGGTCAGGCCGACGATGCCGTGCTTGGCCGCCACGTAGGCCGACTTCTGTGCCGAGGCCACCAGGCCGTGCGCCGAGGCGATGTTGATGATGCGGCCCCAGTTCTTCTTGCGCATCGCCGGGATCGCCAGGCGCATGGCATGGAAGGCCGAGCTGAGGTTGATGGCGATGATCGCGTCCCATTTCTCGACCGGGAAGTCCTCGACGTTGGCCACGTGCTGGATGCCGGCGTTGTTGACGAGGATGTCCACGCCGCCGAAATCCTTGGCGGCGTAGGCCATCATGGCTTCGATCTCGGCCGGCTTGCTCATGTCGGCGCCGTGGTAGCCGACGCGCACACCGTGCGCCTTGCCGGCCGCGGCGACCTCGGCCTTCGGCCCTTCGACGTCGCCGAAGCCGTTGAGCACCACGTGGGCGCCTTGCGCGGCCAGCCGGCATGCGATGCCCAGTCCGATGCCGCTGGTGGAGCCGGTGACGAGGGCGGTCTTGCCTTTCAACATGGAGTTCTCCGTGGGTTGCCTTACGATCGATTATCGAAGAGGAAACTGAACCATGACTGAACCGCGCCTCGACTCCGTGCAGTGCCTCGGCGCCCGTGGCCTGCACCGCATGGCGTACGCCGAATGGGGCGATCCGGCCAATCCGCGCGTGCTGGTGTGCGCGCACGGCCTGGCGCGCCAGGGGCGCGATTTCGACACGCTGGCGCAAGCGCTGAGCCCGCACTACCGCGTGGTCTGCCCCGACGTGGTCGGCCGCGGCCGCTCCGATTGGCTGGCCGACCCGGCCGGCTACCAGATCCCGGCCTACGTGGCCGACATGGTGACGCTGCTGGCACGTCTGGATGCCGATGAACTGCACTGGGTCGGCACGTCCATGGGCGGGCTGATCGGCCTGGGCCTGGCCGCACTGCCGCAGTCGCCGATCCGCAAGCTCGTGCTCAACGACGTCGGCCCGACCATCGAGGCGGCGGCGCTGCAGCGCATCGGCGCCTACCTCGGGCAGCCGCTGCGCTGGGCCAGCGTGGACGAGGCGGCCGACTACCTGTGGAGCATCTCGGCCAGCTTCGGCCCGCACAGCCGCGAACAGTGGCTGGCGCTGACCCGGCCGATGCTCAAGCCCGACGGCGACGGTTTCAAGCTGCACTACGACCCGGCGATCGCCGCGCCGCTGCGCGCCGTCACGCCCGAGATGGCCAAGGCCGGCGAGGCGATGCTGTGGGCGAGCTATGACGCGCTGCGCTGCCCGACGCTGTTGCTGCGCGGCGCCGACTCCGACTTGCTGTCGGTCGCGACGGCGCAGGCGATGACGCAGCGCGGCCCGAAGGCCCGGCTGCAGGAGTTCGCCGGCGTCGGCCATGCGCCCACGCTGATCGCGCCGGCGCAGATCGACGTGGTGCGGGAGTTCTTGCTGGCGCCATGAAGACGAGTCTGCTGGACGCCCGCGAACAGGCGGCGCCCATCGTCCAACTGGCCGACGTGCCGGACGGCTCGGCCGCGTCCCACGCCGCGGCGGCACTGCCCGGCGGGGTGGAGTCCGACCTCGCGCCGCTGGAGCGCGCGCGCGCCTTCGCCGAGCCGCTGCTCACCGGCCGGGTGCTCGACACCGGCGAAGACGCCGCCGGGCATGCCGAAGGCGTGGCCGCCATCCTGCAGGGCATCGGCGCGGCGCCGTCGATGCGCGCGGCGGCCTATCTCGTCTACGCCGGGGACTATCTGCAGAAGCCCGAGGAGGTGGTCGCCAAGGCCTTCGGCGAGTCCTACGCCGGGCTGGTCAGCCACACACGGCGGCTGGTGCAGATCCAGCGTGCCGCGCGCGAGGCGCAGGTCGGCCCCGGGCAGCGCGCCGAGCAAACCGAGCGCGTGCGCAAGATGCTGCTCGCCTTCTCGCGCGACCTGCGCGTGGTGCTGCTGCGCCTGGCCTCGCGGCTGCAGACGCTGCGCTGGTTCGCGGCCACCAAGCGCGCCTGCCCGCGCGCGCTGGCCGAGGAGTCGATGCAGGTGTTCGCGCCGCTGGCCAACCGGCTGGGCATCTGGCAGATCAAGTGGGAGATCGAGGACCTGTCCTTCCGCTTCCTCGAGCCCGAGGCGTACCGGCAGGTGGCGCAGCTGCTCGACGAGAAGCGTGTCGAGCGCGAGCAGGGCGTCGAGGCGTTTCGCATCGAGCTCGGCGCCGAGCTCGCCGCGGCGGGGTTGAAGGCCGAGGTGCAGGGCCGGCCCAAGCACCTCTACAGCATCTGGAAGAAGATGCGCGGCAAGGGGCTGGACTTCGCGCGCGTGTTCGACGTCCGCGCCATGCGCGTCATCGTGGCCGACGTGCCGACCTGCTACGCCGTGCTCGGCCGCGTGCACGAGCGCTACCAGGTGGTCCCCGGCGAATTCGACGACTACATCGCCAAGCCCAAGCCGAACGGCTACCAGTCGCTGCACACCGTGGTGCTCGACGCGGAGGGCCGCGCCGTCGAGGTGCAGATCCGCACGCGCGCCATGCACGAGCATGCCGAGCACGGCGTGGCCGCGCACTGGGCCTACAAGGAGGCCGGCGCGAAGGGTTATGCGGGCGTCAGCGCCGGCGGCGACTTCGACGCGCAGATCGCCGAGGCGCGCAAGGCCGTGTTGCGCCAGCTGCTGGCCTGGGAGCGCGATTTCGTCGAACAGGGCGTGCCGGCCGGCGAGGGCGTGTTCGACGATCGCATCTACGTCTTCACGCCACAGGCGGCGGTGGTGGAGCTGCCGGCGGGCGCCACGCCGATCGACTTCGCCTACGTGCTGCACACCGACCTGGGCCATCGCTGCCGCGGCGCCAAGGTCGACGGCGCGATGGTGCCGCTGAACACGCCGCTGAAGAGCGGGCAGACCGTCGAGGTGACGGCGCTCAAGGAAGGCGGCCCGTCGCTCGACTGGCTCAACGGCGAACTGGGCTTCATTCAAAGCCCGCGCAGCAAGGCCAAGGTGCGCGCCTGGTTCAACGCGCTGGCGCTGCGCGACACCATCGCACGCGGCCGCGAGGCGGTCGAGAAGCTGCTGCAGCGCGAGGGCCGTACGGCGATGAAGCTCGACGACCTGGCTTCGCAGCTGGGCTTCCGCAACGCCGATGCGCTGTTCGAGGTGGTCGGCAAGGACGAGTTCTCGCTGCGCAACATCGAGAGCCTGCTGCGCCCGGCCGAGCCGCCGCGCAGCGAGGAAGAGGAGATCGTCGCGCGCCACGTGCGCGCGCCGGGGCATGCGCCGCAGGGCGGCGTGCTGGTGGTGGGCGTCGAGTCGCTGCTGACCAGCCTGGCGCGCTGCTGCCGGCCGGCGCCGCCCGACGGCATCGGCGGCTACGTGACGCGCGGCAAGGGCGTGGCGATCCACCGGGCCGACTGCAGCAACTTCCGCCAGATGGCGGCACGCTCGCCCGAGCGCGTCATCGCCGTGGCCTGGGGCGAGCCGCGCGGTGACCGCGCAGCGATGTACCCGGTGGACGTGGTGGTCGAAGCCGGTGATCGCCAAGGCCTGCTGCGCGACATCACCGAGGTGTTCGCCAAGGAGAAGATGAACGTCACCGGCGTGAAGACGCAGACCATCAAGGACGCCCGCGGCGGCACCGCCTGGATGACCTTCACGGTGGAAGTGGGCGATGCCTCGCGGCTGGCCCATGTGCTCGGGCTCGTGTCGCGCGTGCCGGGCGTGCGCGCCGCGCGCCGCAAGTAGAGCAGCGCCGCGAGCCTGATATACTGCGAGGCTTCCGTAGGCGCGTAGCTCAGCTGGTTAGAGCACCACCTTGACATGGTGGGGGTCGTTGGTTCGAGTCCAATCGCGCCTACCACGATGCACACCGCACGCATCGTGAGTGCCCCGGAAGCAGGACCGCCCTTCAGGCGGGAAAACCCCTCCGAGGCCGTTTCGGCCCCCTCACTAGAATCTTTGTGCCCAGCACAACAAGGTTCCTCTGGAGCGCACCACATGGCCGCAACCCGTCGCAATGCCAAGGCCTCGAGCGAGGCGGCGGAGGCCGTGCAGCCCGACGAGCTTGCCCTGCGCGTGCTCAAGAAGTACCCGAACCGGCGCCTGTACGACACGCAGACGAGCAGCTACATCACTCTGACCGACGTCAAGCAGATGGTGCTGTCGGGAGAGTCGTTCATCGTGCGCGACGCCAAGAGCGGCGAGGACCTGACGCGAAGCATCCTGCTGCAGATCATCCTGGAAGAAGAAACCGGCGGCGTGCCGATCTTCTCGACGCAGATGCTGTCGCAGATCATCCGCTTCTATGGTCACGCCATGCAGGGCATGATGGGCTCGTACCTCGAGAAGAACCTGCAGACCTTCACCGACATCCAGGCGCGCATCGCCGAGCAGTCCAAGGGCCTGTACGACCCGAAGGCGATGAACCCCGAACTGTGGGCGCAGTTCCTTCAGGGCCAGGCCCCAGTGGTTCAGGGCCTGATGGGCAACTACCTCGAGCAGTCCAAGAGCATGTTCCTGCAGATGCAGGAGCAGATGGCCAAGCAGGCCGAGACGCTGTTCCCGGGCATGGCCGGCTTCGTTCCGCCCAAGCGCTGAGCCTTTCGGGCGAGTTGGGGCGTCATCGGCGAAAATCCGCCGCATGACCCAAGACACCGTGATACCGCCGGCGGCGCCGAAGATCGGCTTCGTCTCGCTCGGCTGCCCGAAGGCGCTGACCGACTCCGAGCTCATCCTCACGCAACTGCGCGCCGAAGGCTACGAGACCAGCAAGACCTTCGCCGGCGCCGACCTGGTGATCGTCAACACCTGCGGATTCATCGACGATGCGGTGAAGGAAAGTCTCGACACCATCGGCGAGGCACTGGCCGAGAACGGCAAGGTGATCGTCACCGGCTGCCTGGGCGCCAAGGCGAGCGACACCGGCAGCAACCTGGTGCGCCAGATGCACCCCAGCGTGCTCGCCGTGACCGGCCCGCACGCCACGCAGGAAGTGATGGACGCGGTGCACGTGCATGTGCCCAAGCCGCACGACCCCTTCGTCGACCTGGTGCCGGCGCAAGGCATCAAGCTCACGCCGAAGCACTACGCGTACCTGAAGATCAGCGAAGGCTGCAACCACCGCTGCAGCTTCTGCATCATCCCGAGCATGCGTGGCGACCTCGTGTCGCGGCCGATCGGCGACGTTCTCGGCGAGGCGCAGCGGCTGTTCGAATCCGGCGTGAAGGAACTGCTGGTGATCAGCCAGGACACCAGCGCGTACGGCGTCGACGTCAAGTACCGCACCGGCTTCTGGGACGGGCAGCCGGTGAAGACGCGCATGACCGAGCTGTGCGAGAAGCTCGCGCTGCTCGCCGAGCGCCACGGCGCCTGGGTGCGCCTGCACTATGTCTACCCGTACCCGCACGTCGACGAGATCCTGCCGATGATGGCCGGCGGCCGCATCCTGCCCTACCTCGACGTGCCGTTCCAGCATTCGCACCCCGACGTGCTCAAGCGCATGAAGCGGCCGGCCAGCGGCGAGAAGAACCTCGAGCGGCTGCAGCGCTGGCGCGAGGCCTGCCCCGAGCTCGTCGTGCGCAGCACTTTCATTGCCGGCTTCCCCGGCGAGACCGAGGCGGAGTTCGAGCACCTGCTCGACTTCATGCGCGAGGCGCGTATCGACCGTGCTGGCTGTTTCGCCTATTCGCCGGTGAAGGGTGCGACGGCCAATGATCTGCCCGGCATGCTGCCGGCCGAACTGCGCGAGGAGCGCCGCGCGCGTTTCATGGCGGTGGCCGAGCAGGTGTCGGCGGCGAAGCTGGCCGGCCGTGTGGGCGCCACCATGCAGGTGCTGATCGACGAGGCGCCGGCGCTGGGCCGCCGCGGCGGCATCGGCCGCAGCTACGCCGATGCGCCGGAGATCGACGGCCGCGTGCGGCTGCTGCCGCCGGAGAAGGCTTCCAAGACCTTGAAGGTGGGCGAATTCACGCGCGCCCGCATCGTCGCGGCCGAAGGGCACGATCTGGTCGGCATTCCGGTCTGAGCACGCCATGAGCACGAACAAGCCTGACCTCGCCACGGCACTGATCCACCACGCCTACGAGCCGCCGGCCGGCTTCGTGGCGCCGCAGCCGGCGGTGCACAAGGCCTCGACGGTGATCTTCCCGGACACCGCGGCGCTGCGGGCGCGCAACTGGAAGTCCAAGGCCGGCTACACCTATGGCCTGCACGGCACGCCGACCACGTTCACGCTCGAGGAGCGCATCGCCACGCTGGAAGGCGGCCTGCAGACGCTGCTGGTGCCCAGCGGCCTGGCGGCGATCGCGCTGGTCGACATGGCCTTGCTGAAGTCGGGCGACGAGGTGCTGATCCCCGACAACGCCTACGGCCCGGGCAAGGAACTGGCGCGCAATGAGCTCGCCGGCTGGGGGGTCACGCATCGCTTCTACGACCCGATGGATCCGGCCTCGCTTTCGGCGGCGATCAGCCCGGCCACGAAACTCGTGTGGCTGGAGGCGCCCGGCTCGGTGACGATGGAGTTCCCGGACCTTCCGGCGCTGCTGCGCATCGCGCGCGAGCGCAGCGTGCTCACGGCACTGGACAACACCTGGGGCGCTGGCGTCGCCTTCGATGCCTTCGACCTGGCCGGCGTGCAGGGCGTGGACATCTGCATGCAGGCGCTGACCAAATACCCCTCGGGCGGCGGCGACGTGCTCATGGGTTCGGTGACCACGCGCGACGAGGCGCTGCACCTCAAGCTCAAGTTCACCCACATGCGCATGGGTTGGGGCGTCGGCGCCAACGACGCCGAGGCGCTGCTGCGCTCGTTGCCTTCGCTGCCGCTGCGCTACGCGGCGCACGATGCCACGGCGCGAACGCTGGCGCAGTGGTGGGCGACGCGGCCGCAGGTCGTGCAGGTCCTGCATCCGGCCCTGCCGCGATCGCCGGGGCATGCCCACTGGAAGGCTGTCTGCACGCACGCTGCAGGCCTGTTCTCGGTGGTGTTCGACGAGCGATTCACCGCGGCGCAGGTCGATGCTTTCGTCGATGCGCTGCGCCTGTTCAAGCTCGGCTACTCGTGGGCCGGGCCGGTGAGCCTGGTGGTGCCCTACGACCTGTCGTCGATGCGCGAGCGCCCGGCATGGAAGGGCACGCTGGTGCGCTTCTCGATCGGGCTGGAAGCGGCCGACGAACTGATCGCCGACTGCGAGCAGGCGCTCGCGGCCTCAGGACTTGCTTGACACTTTGTGCCGCATCAGGCGGCCCTTCTCGCGGTCCCAGTCCTTCTGCTTCTCGGTGTGGCGCTTGTCGTGCTCGGCCTTGCCCTTGGCCAGCGCGAGCTCGGCCTTCACCCTGCCGCCCTTGTAGTGAAGATCCAGCGGCACCAGGGTGAAGCCCTTTTGCTCCACCTTGCCGATCAGGCGCCGGATCTCTTCCTTGCGCATCAGCAGCTTCTTGGTGCGGTCGGCCTCGGGGTGCACGTGGGTCGAGGCACTGCGCAGCGCGTTGATGCGGCAGCCGATCAGGTACAACTCGCCGTCGCGGATCACGACATAGCCGTCGGTCAGCTGCACCTGGCCGGCGCGGATGGCCTTGATCTCCCAGCCTTCCAGCACCATGCCGGCTTCGTAGCGCTCTTCGATGTGGTAGTCGTAGCGGGCGCGGCGGTTTTCGGCAATCGACATGTAGGTCCAGATGAGGCCGGTGGCCGCCAATACAATCGGCGCATTGTATGAAGCACGTGAAGAAGTCGGTCCTGCTGTGGTACTCGCCGCGCGAGATGTACACGCTGGTCACGGCCGTGCCCGACTACCCGAAGTTCCTGCCCTGGTGCGAGCGTGGCGAGGTGCTCGAGCAGCACGACGGCGGCATGACGGCGCGCCTGCACCTGGCCTACGCCGGTGTCCGCCATGCTTTCACGACGCGCAACGCGCACGTCGAGGACTCCAGCGTCCAGGTCGATCTGATCGACGGGCCGTTCTCCGTGCTCGAGGGCCACTGGCACTTCAACCCGCTGGCGATGCCGGGCGACGACGCGGCGCTGGCCTGCCGCATCGAGTTCGAGATGCGCTACGCCTTCAGCAGCATGCCGCTCGAGGCCGTGCTCAGCCCGGTGTTCGATCGGGTGGCCAACACCTTCGTCGACTCCTTCGTGCGGCGCGCCGAGCAGGTCTATGGCCCGCGCTGAGGCGGTCCGTGTCAGCGTGGCCTACAGCCCGCAGGCGCGCGGCGTCGACGAAACCGAACTGAGCCTGCCCGCCGGGGCAACGCTGGCCGACGCGATCCGCGCCAGCGGCGTGCTCGATCGCCACCCGGAGTTGAATCTCGCGCAGGCGAAGCTCGGCATCTGGGGGCGCGTGCAGACGCCCGAGACGGTGCTGCGCGAGCGCGACCGGGTGGAGGTCTATCGCCCGCTGCAGGTGGATCCGAAGGAAGCCCGGCGGCTGCGCTACCGGAAGAGGGGCCCGGACCAGCGCTCGCGCTGACCGGCGCGGCGTTACTTCGCGCAGTCGCTGGCGACCATGTCGCGGGCGCGCTTCATTTCGTCCTCGCGCATCTTGTCGTCGAGGATCTCGCGCTCGCCTTTCTCGTTGACGCGCGCCATGCGCATGCCGCTTTCGAGCGACCGCATCTGTTCCCGTGCCCGCTTGCAGTTGTCGGCCTTGGCAGCGGCGATTCGCTGCTCTTCGGCCTTCTGCTTCTCGGCCTGCTCCTGCTCGGCCTTCTTGCGCTTGGCCTCGAGTTCGGGTTCCTGCGCCTTGGGATTGAGCAGAGGCGCCGAAGCGGCTGAGGCGGCCGGCGCTGCAGCCAGGGATGCACCCCGAAGCGCCGTGTTCCCGGGGCGCTGAAGGATGTCCTTGTCGGACACGCCGGGCGGCGGCGGCAGGTCGCTGTACTGGATCTGGCCGTTGGCACCGCGCCACTTCCACTGAGCGGCCACCGGCAGCGCCAGCGTGGCGCCCAACAAGGCAACTGACAGGACAACGAGGCAACGGCGCATGGCGAAGTGGAGCAATGGCATCAGCCTTGCAGTTTACCGGCGCACCGCCGGCGTCAAGTGTCGATTCCGTCACAAAGCGTGGCTTCGTGCACGGTCCGTATAATTCCCTTTTGCGTCTGGAGCTTTCCTCATGCGCCTTCTCGGCAAAGCGCTCACCTTCGACGACGTGTTGTTGGTGCCCGCCTTCTCCCAGGTCCTGCCGCGCGACACCTCGCTCGCCACCCGCTTTTCCCGCAACATCCGCCTCAACCTGCCGTTGGTGTCCGCCGCCATGGACACCGTCACCGAGGCGCGCCTGGCGATCGCCATCGCCCAGGAAGGCGGCATCGGCATCGTGCACAAGAACCTGTCGCCGATGCAGCAGGCCGCCGAAGTGGCTCGCGTCAAGCGCTACGAGTCCGGACTGCTGAAGGACCCGATCACCATCTCGCCCGGCGTGCCGGTGCGCCACGTGATGGAGCTCTCCAAGCAGCACGGCATCTCCGGCTTCCCCGTGGTCGAAGACGGGCGCGTGGTCGGCATCGTCACCAACCGCGACCTGCGTTTCGAGACCCGGCTCGACGTGCCGGTGCGCGAGATCATGACACCGCGCGAGCGGCTCATCACGGTGCGCGAAGGCGCCTCGCTGGCCGACGGCAAGGCGCTGATGCACAAGCACAAGCTCGAGCGCGTGTTGGTCGTCAACGAGGCCTTCGAACTGCGCGGCCTGATGACGGTGAAGGACATCACCAAGCAGACCAGCTTCCCGAACGCAGCCCGCGATGCGCACGGCAAGTTGCGCGTGGGTGCAGCGGTCGGCGTGGGCGAGGGCACCGAGGAGCGGGTCGACCTGCTGGCCAAGGCCGGCGTCGACGTGCTGGTGGTCGACACCGCCCACGGCCACAGCGCCGGCGTCATCGAGCGTGTACGCTGGGTCAAGCAGAACTACCCGCAGGTCGACGTGATCGGCGGCAACATCGCCACCGGCGCCGCCGCGCTGGCGCTGGCCGAAGCCGGCGCCGACGGCGTGAAGGTTGGCATCGGCCCCGGCTCGATCTGCACCACGCGCATCGTCGCCGGTGTCGGCGTGCCGCAGATCACCGCGATCGACAACGTCGCCAAGGCGCTGGCCGGCTCCGACGTGCCGCTGATCGCCGACGGCGGCATCCGCTACTCCGGCGATGTGGCCAAGGCGATTGCCGCTGGCGCGCACACCGTGATGATGGGCGGCGTGTTCGCTGGCACCGAAGAGGCGCCGGGCGAGATCGTGCTGTTCCAGGGGCGCAGCTACAAGAGCTACCGAGGGATGGGCTCGATCGGCGCGATGCAGCAAGGCAGCGCCGACCGCTACTTCCAGGACAACACCGGCGCCAACCCGAACGCCGACAAGCTGGTGCCCGAGGGCATCGAGGGCCGCGTGCCCTACAAGGGCTCGATGGTCACCATCGTGTTCCAGATGGCCGGCGGCCTGCGCGCCTCGATGGGCTACTGCGGCTGCGCGAGCATCGAAGACATGCGCAGCAAGGCCGAGTTCGTCGAGATCACTTCCGCCGGCATTCGCGAGAGCCACGTCCACGACGTGCAGATCACGAAGGAAGCGCCGAACTACCGGATGGAGTGACGGACGCGATGTCGGATACGCACCGCGGGCCGAGCGCCGGGCCGCCCCAAGCTGGCCCGCCCTCCCACGGGGGGGAGTCCGATGTACCCGTCGGGCGGGGGGCTGTCAGACAGGCTGCGATGCCCTTCATCATGCTGACGGTGCTGATCGACATGCTGTCGGTCGGGCTCATCATTCCCGTGCTGCCCACGCTGGTGGGGCGCTTCACCGCGTCACCTTCCGAGCAGGTGTTCTGGTACGGCGTGATCGCCTTCACCTACGGATTCGCGCAGTTCGTCGCCTCGCCGATCCTGGGCGCGCTGTCCGACCGCTACGGTCGGCGCCCGGTGCTGCTGCTGGGCTTCTGCGGCCTGGCGATCAATTTCTTCGCCACCGCCATGGCCGCGGCGATCTGGACGCTGATCGCCTCGCGCCTGATCGGCGGTGCGATGCAGGCCAATGCGGCGGTGGCCAACGCCTACGTGGCCGACATCAGCTCGCCCGACGAACGTGCCAAGCGTTTCGGCATGCTCGGTGCGATGTTCGGCATCGGCTTCATGCTCGGGCCGGTGCTCGGGGGCATCCTCGGCGCGATCGACCTTCAGCTGCCGTTCTTCGTGGCCGGCACGCTGGCGCTGGCGAATCTGGTCTACGGCTGGGCGGTGCTGCCCGAGTCGCTGCCGCCGGAGCGCCGTCGGCCGGTGCAGGCCAAGTCGCTGAACCCGTTCGCTTCGCTGCGCGACCTCGCCCGCCTGAAGGGCGTCGGCCTGCTGGTCGCGGTGATCGCCTGCAGCGGCCTGGCGCAGTTCGTCCTGTACTCGGTGTGGGTGCTGCACGGCAGCTTCAAGTTCGGCTGGGGGCCCAAGGAGAGCGGCTGGTCGCTGTTCGTCATCGGCGTGATGTCGGTGCTGGTGCAGGGCTTCCTGCTCGGCAAGCTGCTCAAGGTGTTCACGCCGCAGCGGCTGGCCATCCTCGGCCTGATGTCGTCGACGGTCTCGTACCTGCTCTGGGGCGCGGCGTCGCAGAGCTGGATGGTCTACGCGGTGATCGTCGTCAACGTGTTCGGTTTCACCACCGCCTCGGCGATCCAGAGCATCGTCTCCGCGTCGGCCAACGCCAATCAGCAGGGCGAGGCCATGGGCGCCGTGAGCTCGCTGAACAGCCTGATGGCCGTGCTCGCGCCAATGATCGCCACGCCGCTGCTCGGCGCCTTCTCGCACCACCCGCTGGGCGACTGGCGCATCGGCGCGCCGCTGTACTTCTGCGCCTTGCTCCAGGGCATCTCGCTGCTGCTGGCCTGGCTGCACTTCCGTGCGGCAGGTCGCGCACAGTCCGGGCTGCCGGCCGCGCCCGCATCCTCCTGATCCGCCTTCGCTCATGCACGACAAGATCCTCATCCTCGACTTCGGCTCCCAGGTCACGCAGCTGATCGCACGGCGCGTGCGCGAGGCGCACGTCTACTGCGAGATCCACCCGAACGATGTCTCGGATGCATTCATCCGCGAGTTCGCACCCAAGGGCATCATCCTGTCGGGCAGCCATGCCAGCACCTACGAGGAGCACGACCTGCGCGCGCCGCAGGCGGTGTGGGACCTGGGCGTGCCGGTGCTGGGCATCTGCTACGGCATGTTCACCATGACTGTGCAGCAGGGTGGCAAGGTCGAGGCGAGCGCGCACCGCGAATTCGGCTACGCCGAGGTGCGAGCGCATGGCCACACCAAGCTGCTCGAAGGCATCCAGGACTTCGCCACGCCCGAGGGCCACGGCATGCTCAAGGTCTGGATGAGCCACGGCGACAAGGTCACCGAGCTGCCGCCGGGCTTCAAGCTGATGGCGTCCACGCCGAGCTGCCCGGTGGCCGGCATGGCCGACGAGGCGCGCGGCTACTACGCGGTGCAGTTCCACCCCGAGGTCACGCACACCGTGCAGGGCCGGGCGCTGCTCGAGCGCTTCGTGCTGCAGATCGCGAAGGCGAAACCCGGCTGGATCATGCGCGACCACATCGCCGAGGCGGTGGCGCGCATCCGCGAGCAGGTTGGCGACGAAGAGGTGATCCTCGGCCTGTCGGGCGGCGTCGATTCGAGCGTGGCCGCGGCGCTCATTCACCGTGCCATCGGCGAGCAGCTCACCTGCGTGTTCGTCGACCATGGCCTGCTGCGCCTCGATGAAGGCCGGCTGGTGATGGAGATGTTCGCCGGCCGCCTGCACGCGAAGGTGGTCCACGTCGACGCCACCGCCGAGTTCATGGGCGCGCTGGCCGGCGTCAGCGACCCCGAGGCCAAGCGCAAGATCATCGGCCGCGAGTTCGTCGAGGTCTTCCAGCGCGAGGCGAAGAAGCTCGCGCGGGCCAAATGGCTGGCGCAGGGGACGATCTATCCCGACGTGATCGAATCCGGCGGCGCCAAGACCAAGAAGGCGACCACCATCAAGAGCCACCACAACGTCGGCGGCCTGCCCGAGACGCTGGGCCTGAAGCTGCTCGAGCCGCTGCGCGACCTGTTCAAGGACGAGGTGCGCGAGCTCGGCGTGGCGCTGGGCCTGCCGCACGACATGGTCTACCGACACCCGTTCCCCGGCCCGGGGCTGGGCGTGCGCATCCTCGGCGAGGTGAAGAAGGATTACGCCGACTTGCTGCGCCGCGCCGACGCGATCTTCATCGAGGAGCTGCGTGCCTTCAAGGACGAAGCCACCGGCAAGAGCTGGTACGACCTGACCAGCCAGGCCTTCGCCGTGTTCCTGCCGGTGAAAAGCGTGGGCGTGATGGGCGACGGCCGCACCTACGACTACGTGGTGGCGCTGCGCGCCGTGCAGACCAGCGACTTCATGACGGCCGACTGGGCCGAGTTGCCGTACGCGCTGCTCAAGAAGGTGTCCAGCCGCATCATCAACGAGGTGCGCGGAATCAACCGCGTCACCTACGACGTGAGCAGCAAGCCGCCGGCCACCATCGAGTGGGAGTGACAGGTGAAGAAGTACATATAAGTCAGCAGGGTGCAAGCCTTGTTGATGACGTGCGCGAGTTTTCAATGGCGATGCTGCCGATAGCCTCCAGGCGCTTCTACGGTTAACGGCATCCCATTGACAGTCCGCTTGTCGGTATGGGTGACGTTAGAGCTTGGCCTACGTGAACCGGGGTCTGGTGGTCTGGAAGGCCGCCTGACGATCTGCCAGCTCAGGGCGTGATCGCAACCTTCAGCACCCCGTCGCGCTGGTGTCCAAACAGGTCGTAGGCCTTCTCGATGTCGTCGAGCTTGAAGCGGTGCGTGACCATCGGGCTGAGGTCAACCCGTCCTGCCTGAATCACCGACATCAGTCGGCGCATCCGTTCCTTGCCACCTGGGCATAAGGTCGTCACGATCTGGTGGTCGCCCAGTCCAGCAGCGAAGGCACCCAGCGGAATGACCAGGTCGGTCGAGTAGACGCCCAGGCTAGACAGCGTGCCGCCAGGCCGCAGCACGCGTAGGCTGGCTTCGAATGTAGATTGAGTGCCCAGCGCCTCGATGGCGACGTCCACACCGCGCCCGCCGGTCAGCTGCATGATCTCCTCGACCGGTTCGGTGTGGCTGCTGTCGACGACGTGATCGGCGCTCATTCGGCGCGCGATCTCCAGCCGGTTGGCCAGGCGGTCCACACCGATGACCGTGGTTGCGCCACTCAGCTTGGCGCCGGCTGTGGCGCACAGGCCGATCGGACCCTGGGCGAAGACAGCCACCGTGTCGCCGATACGGATATTGGCGCGCTCTACGCCACTGAGCCCGGTGGACATGATGTCCGGGCACATCAGCACCTGCTCGTCGCTGAGTTCGTCGGGTACCGCGGCCAGGTTGTTCATGGCATCGGGAACCCGCAGGTACTCGGCCTGGCAGCCGTCGATGGTGTTGCCCAACCTCCAGCCGCCGAGCGGCTTCCAGCCATGGGCGGTGCCTGCCCCGTCCTGCGACCCGCAGCCGCACTGGCAGGCGTTGCTCCAGCCGCTGGGCGTGATGGCCCCGGCGATGACCCGCTGCCCTTCGCGGTAGCCCTGCACCGCGGATCCGAGCTTGTGGATGACGCCAACCGGCTCATGGCCGATCGACAGCCCACGGATGACCGGGTACTCGCCCTTGAGGATGTGGACGTCGGTGCCGCAGATTGTGGTGGTCGTGACCTTGATCAGCGCATCGAGCGGGCCGACATCCGGGATGCGCTTGTCTTCCAGCACGATGCGTCCGGGCTCCAAGAACACCGCTGCCTTCATCATCGCCATTGCGTCGATCCTGTATGTCGTTGCGTCGCGCTTGAGTCGTGGACCAGGCACGCCGTTCCGCCCGGCTGCGCGCCATGGTTGACGAGCGTCAATGAGGACTTCGTCCAGCGGCTTTGGCACGGTTCCGTGCGAGCTGACCGAAGGCCGCAGCCTGCTCAGGCCAGGGCCGAACCTTCGTCGGGATGCTTCACGACCGTCACGGGCAGTCTTGACGCCTGCAGGATGCCCTGCGAGACCGATCCCATCAGCGCGCTGCGCAGCGCGCCCAAGCCACGTGCGCCGACGATGATGGCGTCACAGCCTTGGCGTTCTGCCATCTCGATCAAGGCAGGCACGGTTTCGCCAAACCCGATCTCACGCTCATAAGCGACCCCGGCCGCATTGAACAGGGCTTCGGCACCTGCCAGCGCGCGCGAGCCCACCGCGCCGGTGACGCGTTCCAGCACATCGGCATCGGGCGCGAGCACCATCTGGTACAGGTACGTGGGTTCCTGCACCGTGGTAAGCACGAAGGAAGCGTTCAGGCCCTCTTGACGCAAACGCAGTGCGTGTCGCACAGCATCAAGCGCCTGGGCCGAGCCGTCCACGGGTATCAGAATCTTCATTTCGCAACCCTCAGTAACGTGCGGGACATAGACTGGGCCAGGTCCCTCACAAGTCAATCCTCGTACCCGGTGCCGGCGCTTCGACGCTCCACCCGAGTTCGTCGGCGATGCGGTCCGCGAACCCGCAGGCCGTCTGTGCCTCGCCGTGCACGACGAAGTTGCGCTGCGGTGCCGACTCGAATCGTTTCAACCAGTTCAGCAGCGCCACCTGGTCGGCATGTGCCGACAAGCCGCCGATGGTGTGGATGCTGGCGCGCACTCGGATCTCCTCGCCGAAGAGGCGCACGCGCTTGTCTCCGTCCACCAGGCGCCGCCCCAAGGTGCCGGCGGCCTGGAAGCCGATGATCACGATCGCACACTCCGGGCGTCCGAGGTGGTGTCTCAGGTGGTGCTTGATGCGGCCGGCATCGCACATCCCGCTGGCCGAGATGATGATGGCGCCTGCCTTGATACGGTTCAGTGCCATTGACTCCTCGACGCTGCGCGTGAATCGCAGGTCCATCCATTCCGGGTGTGTCCGGCGCAGAGACAGCAGGGCTCGGCTCTCCTCGTCAAGGAACTCCTTGTGGTGCCAGGTGATCTCGGTCACCTTGTTGGCCATCGGTGAATCGACGAACACCTGCAGGCGGGGCAGCTTGCCCCTGCGGCACAAGTCCAGCAGCAGGTGAAGCAACTCTTGCGTGCGGCCGAGCGCGAAGGCCGGGATGATGATGTTGCCTTGGCGTCGACGAAGTGTGTCCTCGATGACGAACACCAGTTCGTCGATGGTCTCGCCCAGCGGCCGGTGCAGCCGGTTGCCGTAGGTGGATTCGACCACCAGCACATCAGCCGAGTCGATGGGCGTGGGGTCGCGCACGATAGGTCGTCCGGGCTGCCCGAGGTCGCCTGAGAACACCAGCTTGCGCGAGCGGCCCATCTCGCTCACCCATACCTCCAGGATGGCGGAGCCTAGGATGTGGCCGGCGTCGCGGAAGCGGCAACGCACCGACGCATGCGGCTGAACGTCCTCGTCATAGGACGTGCCTTGCAGTTGCTCCAGGCACGCCTGGGCTTGGGCCACGGTGTACAGCAAAGCCGGTGCGTCGGCCCACGGCTGACGCGCGCGCTGGCGCTGTGCCCGCGCCCACTCGCTCTCCTGGATGAAGGCGCTGTCCAGCAGCATCACCGACAGCAGGTCCACGGTGGCGCGCGTGGTGAGGATCGGCCCGCGAAAGCCCAGGGCGCACAGGCGCGGCAGCAAGCCGCTGTGGTCGATGTGCGCATGCGTGAGCAGGACGAAGTCGATCTGCCGAGGATCGAACGGCCAGGCCTTCAGGTTGCGCGCGCGCGCCTCGCGTCCGCCCTGGAACATGCCGCAGTCGACCAGGAAGCGGAC
>Ga0116158_10000731_pt1 | contig 30948 bp, 19 predicted proteins | sample AD_UKC052_MetaG_FD_89883 | JGI IMG/M metagenome (GOLD analysis project Ga0116158, IMG submission 89883) | Active sludge microbial communities of municipal wastewater-treating anaerobic digesters from USA - AD_UKC052_MetaG | ecosystem: Engineered > Bioreactor > Anaerobic > Digestate | place: USA... | reverse complement strand
GACCGCCGGGACCTCTCCGTCCTGAGCCATCCCGTATAACAGGCGGGAGCCTCCCACCATAAATGCGTTCATCGTGGTGATGAGGCCGCAGATCCCGGCGATAATGACTATGTAGGCCCCCTTGGGCCCCAGGGCTTTAAATACCGACGGCATGATGGGAATGTGCTCGGCATTCTTTGCGATGGTTTCCCAGTGGACCACCCCGGCGGTGACCACCAGAACCGCTATATACATAAAGGCCACGAAGAAGATGGACACCGGGATGATAAAGACCATCTTTCTAATGGGCGCGTTCACTTCCTCCGCGGCCTGCGGCAGCACGTCGTAGCCCATAAAGGCGAGCATGGCGATGGGGATCATGAGAAAAATACCGCCGGTGCCTCGCCCAAAGAAGGGCTTGAAGTTCTGAAGCTCCAGCTCCGGTATCCCGGCAAAGACGAATATCAAAAGCCCTATGAAAAGCGCGGCCGTCAACAGAAACTGGACCAACCCGGAGAAACGGATGCCCGCCAGGTTGACCAAGGTGAAAACCAGCGCCAGGACCGCCCCTACCATGGACGGATCAAGCGCCGGGAACACGCCGTTGATCAGCTTGCCGAGAATTATGCACTCTCCCGGCATCATGGCGGCATAGGCCATTACGAGCAGCCAGCCCGCGATAAATCCGACAAACTTGTTGATGCCCCGGCGCACATAAATATAGGCGCCCCCCGCATAGGGCATGGCGGAGCACAGCTCGGCGAAACAAAGGCCCACAAAAAGCGTTAGTATCGCGGCGACACCGATGGAGATCATCACGGCTGGACCGGCCCGGTCGAGAAAAACATTGGCGAGGATGGCCCATGCCATCCCCACCATGGCACCGGTAATGAGCGTGAACAGCGTAAACAGGGTAAGCCCTCTGGTCAGCTTGTTTTCTTTTTCCATCCTTATTCCCCTTGCCTATTGATAGGGTCGTTTATTTTAAAAACTCCACGATGCTCTTTGTGTCCAAAACAGGGCCGATCAGACGGTCGAACCTCGCAAGCGCCAGGGCATGGTCTTTCTCGGTCGCCGTGGAGCAGGCATCGGAAACGATGATGGAAAAATATCCCCGGTCGGAGGCGTTCCTTACCGTCGCTTCAACACAGAAATCAGATAGAAACCCGCATACGATGATGCCGGTTATTCCGAGATGGTTCAGATAACGCTGCAAAGGGGTCGACTCGAAGGCGCTCCAGCTTGCCTTCTCGATTATCATGTCCTCGCCTCGAATAAGGGGCTCGATATCATCGAAGAACCCAGTATCCCAGCCATCACCGAGGAGGGCGCCGGGGGCGTCTCTGTGCACCTCCTCCATAAGCCTCCCGTCGAATGTCCCTGGGAATATGTCCTTTCCGCCGGGCAAACGGGAATGCTTAGTCCAGAAAACCGGTATACCGGAGGCCCTGCATGCCTTTACCAGAGATTCGATTTTTCCGACGGCGCCGGTTTCTTTCGCCTTTTTCCATGTCCCTGTGGATGCAAAGCTCCCTTTCTCGTGAAGGACGCTGTTTTGCGGGTCGATGACGAGAAGGGCGGTGGCCTCTTTATGAAGATAGAGCCTCCAATCGACGATATCGTTGAGCGAGAACCCCTCCGCCATTTTTTTGCCGATTTCCTCGACCGAAAAACTGCGCTGTACGGAGGGAAGCGGAGGCGCACTGGATTTATCGAGCAGATCGAGGACTCCGGCGGTGTCAATGACCGGCCCGATCATCCGTCGCATTCTTTGCAGCGAGTCCTGGTGGAGCTCCTCGTTCTGAGTGGCGCAGCCGTCGGACACCGTGACGGCCAGATAACCCTTGTCGCAGGCCGAACGTACCGTCGCTTCGATGCAAAAATCGGTAAGGAATCCTGTTATTAGAATCGTCCGCGCTCCGATGTTTCTAAGGTATTTCTCCAGGGCGGTCCCTTCGAACATGCTGGACCCGTGCTTTCCGATTAGGATGTCCTTTTCGTCGACACAGTCAGCCAGACCCTCGTATATGTCGGTCTCCCATGTGTTCTGCAAAAACCCGTTCGGAATCAGGGTCCTTATCAGGGTCAGCGAATCGCCGTCCCAGGTCCCCGGGAACAAGTCCCTCCCCTTCTCCAGCCTGTACTGCTTGCCCCATATTACGGGCACCCCGGACTTTCTGCACGCGGCCACAATCTTTTTGATATTTTCTATTGAGCCGTTTTCCCTGGCGTGTTTCCATACCTGCCAGAAATTGAGGAAGCCCTTTTCGTCCAGAACGTCGTTCTGCGGGTCGATTACAAGTAAGACGGAGCGGGAGCTTTTAAAATACTCCTTCCAACCAGCCCGCTCAAATAAATCGAGTGCTCCATTTTTTTCCATAACGATACCCCCGATCGGTTATTTTTTCTCGTAGGCCCGCTCGAAATAATTAATTTTATACTCCGACCGTTCGAGCGTGTTAGGCGGAATCATTATGATGTCAGCGGTAAACACCAGCTTCTCCTTTATGCTCTTCTTTAAGCGGCCGGCAAGGTCCTTAATCGCGTCCCCGGTAACGCCCTCCCCGTGTTCGATCTTGAGTTCCAGATTGGTGCTTATGGCCGGTCCCGGCTCATAGAGAACGATTCTGAACTCGCCGGTGGTATCCGGCATGAACGAGCTGATTACGTCCTTCACCGCGGATGGAAAGACATTGACGGCCTTGACTTTCAGCATATCGTCGCTACGGCCGAACACGCTGAAGCGGAATGCTGTGCGGCCGCATGCGCATGCCGAGGTATAAACGCGAACCATGTCCCGGCATCTGTAACGGAGCACGGGCGTGGCCTCGCGGTCGATGGTGGTGTACACTATCTCGCCCTCGGCTCCGTCAGTCATGGGGATGCTTTTAAGGGTTGCCGGATCGATCAACTCCGCCTGGACCAGCCCCTGCCCGCAGAAATGCATGCCCTCGCCTTCGCCGCACTCGCTTGCCAGGTCGGCGGCCACGTCGGCCAGTCCGTAAAAGTTCCGTGCGACGATGCCCCACTCGGCCTCTATGCTGCGCCTGTCCTCCTCGGGCATCGCCTCTCCCGCCAGAAATCCCTTGCTGAAACCGAGCTCCTTAGGCTCGCGCCCAAGCTGTTTTCGCACATAGTCGGCCAGAAAGACTGTCGCCGAGGGGGTCGCGAACAATACCGTGGGTTTCATGTCGAGGACGATCTGGATGAGCTTTTCAAGCCCGGTAGTGGCCAGCGGCGCGGGGATAACGCACACCCCCATGGCCTCGGCCGAAACGGCCTCGGAAAGTCCGCCCACGAAGAGCGTATAGTTCGCAGGATGGACGAAAGAATCTCCGGGCCGCAGCCCCCCGGTCCAGGCGTGCCTTGCGAAGAGCTCCTTCCAGTTGTCCGCGTCGCGGGCCGTAAGTCCTATGTACAATGGCCTTCCGGTCGTACCGCTGGTTCCCTGTATGCGAACAAGCGCGGACTTGGGAGCGCACTGATGTCCGCCGAGCCCTCCGTCCTCGGCCTGGGTCTGTCTCAGGTCGTCCTTGGTGGTAAACGGGAGCTTTACGATGTCATCGCGCGTCCTGATGTCGCCCGGCTCTAGGCCGATATCCTTGAATTTTTTCCTGTAGAAGGGGGAATTATCGTACACATAAGAGACCTCCTTTAGGAGCCTCTCCGTCTCCAGCTTAAAAAGCCCCTCGTCCGAAATCGTTTCGATTTCTTCATTCCAGTATTTTCTGTCTGCCATCACTCCTCCTCCTTTCTCCTAAATTGAGTTTATATACCGCGCCCATTGACGGGCGGGCGCACAACAGCCGAGATCGCATTTAATCCAATATTTAAATGAATGAACACTCATTCATTTTAAGACGAAATGAATCAGCTCGCAGCCTTCATGCAAAATGTCGTGACCCGCTCGACGTCGGCGGGAGTAAACTTTCGCTTTTTCGGTTTTGCGTCTATGCGTATCTGCATTTGCTGCAGCGGTATCGAAAAAAAGATTATAAAGATGTCTTCCAGGGAAAGCTTGGGGCTTATCTCTCCCGTTGCGGCCCCTTTCTCTCGTATGGCCACGCACTGGTTTCGCGTGGCCCTCATTCGTGAAACTGGGACATGGAATCTGTGCTCATTTATAAGGAAAAAGAGGAATTTGACGAGGTCTGGCTTGCTGTCGCTCATCGAGAACATGTATGAGGTTATTTTAACCATGGCCTCGCGGACGGTGGCGCACTCGCGGATGGCGGTATCGATAAAATTATCGAATTCTTCGACCCTGTTTTCGTAGATGGAGCGCACCAGGTCTTCTTTGTTTTTATAATGGCTGTAGAGGTATCCGGACGAAACGCCCGCCTCCCCGGCTATCTCGGCGACCGAAGCGCCGGCATATCCCTTTTTGACTATCATGGATATGGCCGCTTTTTCAAGCCTCTCCCCGAGCTTAAGATTTACCTTTCTCGCCATAATTATATAATGAACATTCATTCATTAATCAAAGCCTTTTATTGCGGCGCATGCGATCTGTCAAGCCAAAATTTTAAAAACCGGAACCCGGGGTATCCCTCCATTCGCCCTTGACAAACCCTTAAAAATCCACCAAAATAAATCGTCTAAAGGCATAATTGGGTAGGGATCTGCCCGTCCTCCCTGCCTGTGGAGGGAGGACATCGCTCATTCCAATTCAGAACAGCCCAATTATAAACAATAAAAGAGGAGGATATCCATATGGAAAAGAAAGGCGTTTTCGGACGCTTCCTCGTGCCGCTTCTCGTCGCGCTCGGCACACTCGCCATATCGAGCCTCATCTACCACGGGTCAAGCCCCATGACGCCGGGAACGCTTCGTACAATCATCAAAGACGTCTCGGGCGCACTTATGTTCATCTCCATCTGGCTTTTTGCATTTATAGGCCCTCCGATGGCCTATTTCCGAGGGGCCTCCTTCGCGGAGCGGCTTACCGTCGCCTTTGCCAACCCGCTCGTCTGGCTCGTGCGCATGGCGCTCGCCGTCTCATGCCAGTTCGGCGCCATTGAGATGGTGTACTTCTTCTTTCTTCCCTGGACCTTCGGCGTTGTCGCGGTTACGATCTTCACATTTTCCCTTTCGGAACTCGCCTGCAGGGCCATTGACCGGCGGCGAGATGCCGATGTCAGAGTGCTGCATCCGGGCGTCATCTCTCTCTTAATAATAGGAGTCGCCGGCGTGTACTTTGGGCTGATAAAGGGTCAGGAATGGGCATATGTCATCGTAAACCACTACGCCGACCACTTCATCCGATAGGAGGTCCCAGATGAAAAAAATTTCTTCATTGAATCTGGAAGACGGCCGGCTCCTCTCGCGACGCCAGGCCCTTAAAGCGGCAGCCGGGGCGGCGGCCGCAACACTCGTAAGCAGCTTACCCTTTAAAGGCGGCCTTCTACATGCAGCGCCACGCAGACGCCCAAACATCATCTTCGTCCTTACCGATGACCACCGTTACGACATGTTGGGGGCGCTTGGACATCCTTTTCTCAAAACACCCAACATGGACCGGCTGGTTCGCGAGGGGGTGCTCTTTTCCAACGCCTTCGCCACCACATCGCTTTGCAGCCCAAGCCGTGCGAGTTTTCTCACCGGCCGCTATGCCTCTTCGCACGGCGTTATCAACAACTTCACGCCATGGAGGGACGGCAATATAACCTTCATGGAGCTTCTAAAAAAGGCAGGCTACGACACCGCATTTATTGGTAAGTGGCACATGCCGGGCGGTGGCCTTCCAAAACTCCGGGGCGTCGACCTGCTGGTGTCCTTCACCAAAAAGGACGGCCAGGGCGACTACTATGACTGCCCGCTTTTCGTAAACCATCGGCCGGCCGCACCGCGAAAGGAATACATCACCGAAGAGCTCACGGAATACGCGCTCGGCTTCATAAAGGAGCGCCGCGACAGGCCCTTCTGTCTCTATCTCTCACACAAGGCAGTCCACCACGACTGGAAGCCGCCGCGCCATTTGAAGGGCATTTACAAAAATGAAAAAATCGATTTTCTTGCGCCGGAATCCGATAAATGGAACACCTGGAGCGGCACCAACTGGCTGGAGGGCTCCATGGGCTCGATGCACGGCATCTATCGCCGATACTGCGAGTGTCTTACATCGGTCGACGAGCAGCTCGGCAGGATCCTAAAACAGCTTGACGAGATGGGAATCCTCGACGACACCGTCATCGTGTACGCCGGGGACAACGGCTACATGTGGGGCGAGCACCGGCTGTACGCCAAGCACTGGCCCTACGAGGAGTCCATGCGGATTCCATTCGTCGTGCGCTACCCGCGCATTGTGCGCGATCCGGGGCGCAGGGCGCATCAGATGGCGCTTAACATCGATCTCTTCCCGACTCTACTGGAGCTGGGCGGCGCACGTTCGGAAAAACCCGTCGACGGAGAGAGTCTGGCGCCCATATTGCGAAATGCCGGGGCGCCGGGCAGGAAATCGTTCATGTACGAGCTCTTTAAGGACTTTCCCTTCGGAGGGAGGGTCCCGCCGCACCGGGCGGTGCGTACCGAGCGCTACAAGTACATCGAATGGGAGGCCTGCCGCTCGAACGAGCTCTACGATCTGTCGGAAGACCCGCGCGAGCTTACGAATATAATCGACACCGAGCGCGGCAGGGGACTTCTTCAGTCGCTTAAGAAAGAGCTCGACCGATGGAAGCGCCTTTACACGAAGGATTCCGGCCCCTCTCCCGGCAAATAACCGCCGGTTCGAGGCGATAAGCCCGCTTTATATACGAATTCGGCTTTACCGCAGGGCCGCGGGGCGATTGATAGGACACCGGCCGATGGGCCGTGAGAATTCGATGGAAAAGAAGGTACTGGTCTTCGAGGCCGCCAGATGCACGGGATGCAGGATATGCGAACAGTGGTGCAGCGTCCGCCACTTCGGCATGGCCGGACCCTCGCTCTCGCGCATTACGATAATCCGCGACCACGTCAATCAGATCGACAACGGCATCATCTGTCATCAGTGCGTCGACGCGCCGTGCATCGCCTCGTGCAAGTTCGACGCGCTCTCGAAGGACGGTACAACCGGCGCCATTATAGTCGACGCCCGGAAGTGCACGGGCTGCAGGCTGTGCATCCGGGCCTGCCCGCACGGGGCCGTCCGCATGCATCCCGGCGAAAAATACGTGCTCATCTGCGACCTGTGCGCCGGGGAGCCGCAGTGCGCGCTCCATTGCCCGGAGAAGGCCGTACAGTATCTGGAGCGCGGCAAGGCCGAGCGCCCCTACCGCTCGGCCCTGGTCCGGGGACTTGCGGGAAGGGGCAAACGCTATGAGCGATGACGATCGAATCCGGGCCTTCCTCGGAGACGTGCTGCGGGTAAACCTCTCGAAGGGGAATATTTCGCGCGAGGAGCTTCCAATGGAGGCCGTGCGGCGCTTTATCGGCGGGCGCGGCCTTGGGGCATGGTACCTCTACAACGAGGTGGGACCGGAGGCCGACCCGCTCGGCCCTGCGAACAGTCTCATCTTCATGAACGGTCCTCTCGTCGGCACTCCCCTGCCCGCCTGCAACAAGATAAATCTGTGCTTCAAGTCTCCGCTGACATCGAGCTATTCATACTCGCTATGCGGGGGGCACTGGGGCCCGGAGCTGCGGTTTTCCGGCCGCACCGGCCTCATCATTGAAGGCGCATCGAGGGAGCCGGTTTACCTTTGGATCGACGACGACGAGATCGAGCTTCGCCCCGCGGACCGGCTCTGGGGCCGGACCGTACCCGAAACCGAGGAGCTGCTTCGCGCTGAGCTCGGTGGCGACGAACTGGTCCAGATCGCCTGTATAGGGCCCGCGGGGGAGATGCTGAACAGGATGGCCTGTATAACCGCGGGCCGTTTTCGGGAGTTCGGGCGCGGGGGCTGCGGAGCGGTTATGGGAAGCAAAAGGCTAAAAGCCATAGCCGTAAGGGGCACGGGGACAGTCCGCTTTGACGACGTAGCGGGGGTGATGGGGCTTGCGGAGAGGTTGACCGCGGACCTCCTCATCCAGCCCAAGACGATCGAGCGTCGCAATTACGGCACGGCCGAATTCCTCAAAGGCATTAACGACAATGGATTTCTGTGCACCAGAAACTTCAGCGGGACTCATTTCGAGGAGGGGCACCTTCTGGAAGGGCCGCGGATGCGCGAGGCCATAGTTGTGGGCGACTCCTCGTGCTTTGCCTGCCCCGTGGCCTGCGGAAAGCGCAGTTATGTGAAAACGCGCGACGGGAGGCGCATGCTGCTGGAGGGGCCGGAATTCGAGACCATTGCGCTTTTAGGCTCCAATTGCGGCGTATCGGACTGGGAGTCGCTCGTGGAGGCCACGCTGGTCTGCGATGAATACGGATTCGACACCATGAATGCCGGGGCCTGCGTTTCGCTGGCCATGGAATGCTTCGAGAAAGGGATAATAACAATTAGGGATACGGGGGGGATGGAGCTTAGGTTCGGGAATGGGGCGGCGCTTGTGTCCCTTCTACGCATGATGGCCGAACGGAGGGGTATCGGCGACATACTTGCCGAAGGTGTGAGATGCGCCTCCGAACGCTTCGGCGCCCCCGAGCTCGCAATGCACTCCAGGGGACAGGCCCTGCCGGCCTACGACCCGCGGGGCTGCAAGAGCATGGCCCTTGCCTATGCGACCTCGCCCAAGGGGGCCCATCACATGTTCTCGCCCACCATGGGCCATGAAATCGCCGCGGGCACCCGCCTCTCGTACGAGGGCAAGGGCGCGCTACACATGGAGAATCAAATGGAGATGTGCGCCGTGGATTCGCTGGGTATATGCTCCACCGTGCGCGGCAGCTTTAATATCTCCGAACAGGCCAGGGCCTTCGGGCTTGTGACGGGCATGAAGCTCGACGTGGAGGGACTGAAGCTCGCGGCCGAGCGAACCATCAACCTTGAGCGAATATATAACGCGCGCCTGGGCTTCTCCCGCAAGGACGATACGCTTCCTAAGCGCATCCTGTGCGAACCTGTTCCATCCGGCCCGAGCGCAGGCGAGACGGTGGACCTGGACCGCCTGCTCGATGAATACTATTCGCAAATGGGATGGAACCTCGAGGACGGCCTGCCTACCCGCGAGCGCCTTCTAACGCTCGGCCTGTTGGACCCGGACGCGGTATAGCCGAGCCCCGAAACAGGGGCCGCGTATTGCCGCGGCCTTTACCTCACCGAAAGCCGGGCAACCGGCCGTTTGCGGGCGGCGGAGCCGCCGCGAAGGCCGCGGTCGCGGATAACGACTCGGCCTTGGACCTACAAAAGGCCCCGTCTTCGCGCGATCTCCATCATCTGCTCCCTGCCTGTGGCGGGAGGCGTACGCAGGGCATCCGCCTCTTTCGCCTGGAGCGCAAGCGCTCCGGTCGGGCAGGTCGTCACGCAGAGACCGCAGCCGATGCAGCGGTCCAGGTCGATCTCTATTATGCCGGCGATGTCATTGAGCGATAGCGCCTCCATCTGACAGCGCTCTATACATTCCTCGCATCCGGAACAGAGCAAAGGGTCTACGATTGCGTAATGGTTGCTGAACACGGCCTCCGCCGGTTTTGGCAGGAGCTTCAGGCCCCGAAGGACGGAGCAGCAGTCCCCGCAGCAGTTGCACATCCCGGCAGGGTTCTGGGCCGTACCGGGCTGGATTACCAGGCCCGCATCGTTGCACTTTTTCAATATATCGATCGCCTCGGCGTAGCTCACCTCGCGCCCGATACCGTAATCGATATAATAGCGCGCCATGGAACCGAACATAAAACAGACCTCCAGGGGCTTTCCGCATCCGTGGTCCATCAGTTCGGCCTGCTTTCGGCAGGTGCATTCCGTTACGATGATCGGATCCATCTTCCTCAAGATCTCGGCGGCGTCATCGAACGCGGCCACGTGATGTTCCGGCATTATGGACTCGCCCACGGGGACCGTCCTTAAAAAAAGGCCCGATGAGGCCGCGATCGCACCGTGAAATCCCTCCTCGAAATAGCGCTCCAGGAGCCCCGCCAAGCGGCGGCTCATTCGAAGAGTATTGAACTCGGCAAGGCCGTGCATGAAGGGGATGGCCCCGTACTTCGATGTTTCACCCTTCTTTACCCTGAAGAGGAGCCCTCTGTTCGCCATGTCCTCCAGCCTGGCTTCCGCCGCCCCCGCGGCAAGGCCGATCCTTTCGGCAATGGCCCCGGGCGCTTCGAGTAGCGGGGAGAGCTTAATAAAAACCCTCGCATCGTCTTCGGAGAAGAGCTCCTTTAAAATCTCGATCTCCACTCCCGATTCGGTGGCTGGAAAGCCGAGCGAATAGGTGTCGAGCTGTTGTTGAAGTGTCCGGTACAGGTCCTTTGACATGGCGTCCTCCGGTTGGGGGCCCGAGATTCGAGCTTCAAGGTTTTTCCGCTAATAAATCGCCGTTTCACGGCGCGGAGTTTTTGGCCAAACACGGCGTTTATGGCTTTCTCCAGCGTCAATTCGACATCTTCGATTGAATGACTTTAATACGGGCTTTATTGTTTTGGCAACCATGTTTTCCAATCCTCTTCGCATCCGGAATCGCGTCGAAGTCCATACGGCTCTCCTGTAACAAAGTGCCGGTTTGGTCCACAAATATCCTGATCATTTTCCTTGACAGCGCCATCCATGCAGGGCTACCCTGCAAATGGCTACGGACCGGGCCGACTGCCCGCTATGGAAGGCCGTCAAGGCGATGGAGGCGTCCCGATCCTAAACGAGCCGGCTGTACGCGGTTTGTCTGGAGGACGCCTTCGGACCGGTGGATACATGCTTCACTTCGTGCGGAATAAATGGGCCCATTCGGGCGTAACATCAACTCAGAATAATACGGAGAGAACAAATGTTTAAAAGGATAGGATTGTTCCTGTTAGTCAACATCCTCGTAGTGGTGGCCTTGGGCATAATCATGAATATCGTGCTCCCGCTCCTTGGCGTGCAGCCTACAGGCGATATGTTGGGCCTCGCCATCTTCTGCGGAATCTTCGGAATGTCCGGCGCGTTCATCTCGCTTGCAATAAGCCGCTGGATGGCCAAGCGGGCCTACAACATCCAGCTTATCGACGGAAAGACGTCCGATCCCGGGGCCCGCGAGATTTACGATATGGTGGCGCGCCTCTCCCGCAAGGCGGGCCTTCCCGGGGTCCCGGAGGTGGGAATATATCAGGCCCCCCAGCCCAACGCCTTCGCCACAGGCCCGAGCAAAAAGAAATCGCTGGTGGCCTTCTCGACCGGGCTTCTTTCGGCCATGGACCGCCAGGAGGTGGAGGCCGTGGCCGCGCACGAGATCAGCCACATAGCGAACGGCGACATGGTGACCATGACCCTTCTTACCGGCGTAATGAACGCGTTCGTGATGTTCCTTTCCCGCATCATCGCGCAGCTCCTCGACAGCTTTCTGCGCGACGACGAGGGGCGCGGCGGACTGGGCTTCTTGGGCTACATGCTTACCGTGATGGTACTCGAAACCTTCCTGATGCTGCTCGCATCCATACCGCTTGCGGCCTTTTCGCGCCGGCGCGAGTACCGGGCCGACGCGGGCGCGGCTAAATACACCTCGGCCATGTCGATGATAAACGCCCTCAAGCGGCTTGCCGAAGCCGCCGGCATGCCCGAAAAGAAGGATTCCTTTTCCATGGCGAAAATTAACTCCGGAAAGAGGGCGTCGCTCTTCGCCACCCACCCCTCGATCGAGGACCGCATCGCTCGCCTCATGGGGAAATAATCTGCTTTCCAAACGGCCCGGACCCGCGGCTTAGGGTCGCGGATTTTCCGGGCCCTTCGGGCGCGGAACCCTTTCGCCTGAATATCATTCACTTAATGACTGCAATTCAGTGAACGGCGTTCATTTTATGATTGCAATTTTTTTACGTAAAGGGGATGATGGTGCCCGTAAATGGGCCCTCAGGCCGTCCGTCGGCCCTATACTATAAAACAGAGGTACTCCATGAATATACCTTTCCCATTTGAACCCCTTCTTGCGTTCGGCTGGCTGGGGGTGATGCTTCTAATCGGCATCTTTCTGCGCGCCAAGGTCCCTTTCATACAGCGTTTACTGTTCCCGAGCTGTCTGCTCGGAGGCCTCATAGGACTGGCCTTCCTCCACAGCGGAATCGTTAAAATAGAGACCTCGCTTCTGGAATCCTTCGCATATCATTTCTTCAACATCAGCTTTATCTCGGTCGGCCTCACCGTTCGCACCCCGGAGGAAAAGGCGGCCTATGGCGGAAAGGAAATGGCAAAGGGCTCCCTGTGGATGGCCCTTGTCGAGGGAATCACCATACCGATACAGGCAATCCCCGGCGGCCTGCTTGTCATCGCCTTCAATTACTTCGGTTATGACCTTTTCAAGACTTTCGGCTTCTTCGCCCCGCTGGGGTTCACCGAAGGCCCGGGGCAGGCGCTCTCCATCGGAAAGGTATGGGAAAACCTTGGGTTCGAGCACGCGGCGACCATAGGCCTCACCTTCGCCACGGTTGGCTTCCTTTTCGCGTTTTTCGTCGGCGTGCCCCTTGCCAACTGGGGCTTAAAGAGGGGCCGGGCCGCGCAACCGCAAACCGTGCTTCCCAAAGACCTGCTTACCGGGGTAATAGGGAAAGGAAACCCCAGGGAAAGCGCCGGCTCGCTCACCATGCACTCCGCCAACGTCGAGACGCTCGCCTTTCAGCTCTCAATGGTCGGCCTCGTGTATCTCCTCACCTACGCCCTGGTATACGGAATTGGAAGCCTCCTGCAGCCGGAGCTCGCCACCACCCTGTGGGGGTTCTTCTTCTTCTTAGGGATGCTGGTGGCGCAGTTGGTGCGCTTTGTCGTCGTAAAAATCGGCTACGACCATCTGCTGGACGGCGGCATACAGAGGCGCATTACGGGATGGTCGGTCGACTTCCTCATCCTTTCCACCGTCATGGCGGTGCAGCTCGTTATCGTATGGCAGTACGTCGTTCCCATCAGCGTTATCTGCGTTACGGTGGGCGTGCTGACCACCCTGGTGGTGATATACCTGGGCAACCGTATTCCGTCCCTCAATTTGGAGCGTACCCTTGCAATCTACGGCACAGTGACCGGCACGGTTTCCAGCGGACTCCTCCTCCTTCGAATTGTGGACCCGGAATTCCGCACCAGCACGGCCATGGAATTGGGCTATATGACCATCTTCGCCTCGGCCCCCGTCCTCGGCACGATGCTTCTCGTCAGCGCGCCGGTGCTCTGGGGATGGAGCCTGGAGCTTACCATGGGCGTGTTCGCCGGGATGATGGTAATAAGTTTGATACTTCTAAAGGCACTCGGGCTGTGGGGTAAAAACAGGTACGCCTCGGCCTGACCGCGCTTCGAGACGCAACCCATCACGGGACCGCGCCGGAAACCCGGGGCGGTCCCGTTTCCGTCAATACGGCCCTTCCATCGTTCAATCCCGGCGCGCCGCCGCCCATCCCCGTCGGGGTATTTGCAATCCGTTTTACCCTATTCGGCGCCCGGCATGCGGGTGTGAATTAAATTTCGGGGAATGATTCTGTCATTGCGAGCCCCGGCCTTATCGGGGCGTGGCAATCTCATAAAACCCCTCATTTTATGATACAATGATACAACTTTTGATCTTTTGAGATCGCCACGTCGCTGCGCTCCTCGAGATGACTGTATATTCACCCGGATTTTAATTTACACCCCCGGCATGCTGCATTACTGTAATACAATAAATACTTGACAAAATCCGTTTCCCGGCAAACATGCGGGAGAATTCCGCAGGTTCCGAACGGAACCACCGTTTTCCTTGCCTGGACGGAAGTCCATTGTCGAACGATACCCCACCGGCAACCCCGGAATGGTTCAATCGACGGACGATCCCTCCTGAAAATTTGCTTAAAAGGACATTAAATGAATAACGACAAGCCAGGTCCTGGCGCACCTCATCCCGCCGCCGGAACGGGAAAGCGCCGCCCAGCACTCACCCGCCACGCCACAGGCTCGGTCTCCATGCTCCTGTACTTTCTCAACACGGCCGTAATGTTCCCGTTCTTTCCGGCCATCGGGCTGCTCAAACTCCTGCCGGCGGCGCGATGGCGCGCGCTGTGCGGCCGGGTTCTCGACAGAATGGCCACGCTGTGGATATCCATCAACAACCTCAATCTTAAGATCACCAAGCGGATCCACTGGGACATTACGGAGCCCGAGGGGCTCAATTCACGCGAGTGCTATCTCGTAATAGCAAACCATCGCTCATGGGCGGACATTCTAATATTACAGAAGGTATTCAACCGCAAGATCCCTTTTCTAAAATTCTTTCTTAAAAAAGAGCTCATCTGGGTGCCGCTCATGGGTATAGCCTGGTGGGCCCTCGATTTCCCCTTCATGAAACGCTACTCCGGGGCATTTCTGAAAAAGTTCCCGCACCTCAAGGGGAAGGATATCGAGATCACGCGGAAGGCGTGTGAGAAATTCCGGCACATTCCCGTTTCGGTGATGAATTTCGTGGAGGGCACCCGCTTTACATACAAGAAGCACCGCGGCCAGAACTCTCCCTTCGCCAATCTGCTGAGGCCAAAGGCCGGAGGAATGGCCTTCGTGCTCTCGACAATGGGCGGGGAGCGGATGAAAAAGATACTCAACGTGTCGATCTGCTACCCGGACGGAATTCACAGCTTCTGGGATTTTCTGTGCGGCGAAATCTCGCGCGTCAGGGTGCACATCGAGGAGCTCCCCATCACCGCCCAGCACCTCGGCGATTATCTGAACAACGAACGCTTTCGGGAGGACTTCCAGGAGTGGGTCAACCGCCTGTGGAGGGAAAAGGACCTTCGCCTCTCCGAAATGTCCTTGTGATTCGCACCCGGCGAGCTCCCACACCGGCACACGGCCCGCAAATAATTTCACGAAGCGGGGACGCGCGCGCTGGCTTGTTTTCTCTCGAAAAGCGCCGGAAGGCATCGGCGGAAAGAGCCGCAAAAGGCTCCGGGACCTTTGAAAGCGGGCGCGGGGGCGCGCCGCGCACGATCCGCGGACAACTGGATATCGAAACAGGTCCGATCCCTGGACATGGAAATCCCGGGAAATCCCTCAAGCATCCCTGGTTCGACCGGACTGCCCGGTGTACTTCACGACGAGCATGGTAAAGTCATCGTCGATTCCGCCGGGCGAATCGGCGTGCCCCCTCACCATGGCGAAGATATTGTCGCATATTGACCGCGGATCGTTGCCGCCGAGCCGCAGAAGCGCGCCCTGAAGCCTTTCCTCGCCGAATATTTCCCCCGAGCCATTGCGCGCCTCGATGACCCCGTCGGTATACAGCACGATCCCGTCGCCACTGCGCAGCGTCATTGTCCGCTCAGCGTATATGCACGGTCCGAAGGCGTCGGCTATTACCCGCCCCCTCACATTGACGATCTCTATCCCAAAGGCTCCGCGCGTCAGCAAAGGTTCCGGATGCCCCGCCGAGGAGCATATTAGGCGTCCGGTAGCCAGGTCCAGGCAGCAGACGCATACGGACAGAAAATGGGAGCTTAGCTTTCCGAGAAGAGCGTCGCATATCATCGACAGCGTCCACGCGGGGGAATGAAGCGTGTGCCTCCATGACTGGAGCGAGACCTTGGTCATCGAGGCAAGAAGGGCCGCGGGCATGCCGTGCCCCGAAACATCGCCCATTACAAGCCCCAGAAGGCCGCGTTCACTGTCGTACAACACGTCGAAAAAGTCGCCGCCCACCCGCATGTTGGGCTCATAGCGGAACGCCATTTCGGCCATGTCGAGCTTCGGAAGCCCGACGGGCAGAAGCGCCCGCTGGATCTTTTCGGCCAGGGCGATCTGGTTTTCCAGTTCGCGCTTCTGTTTCTCTATGGTTTCGGTCCGCCGGGCGACCTTGTCCTCCAGGCTCGCGTACAGGTTCGCGTTTTCTATGGAAATGGCGGCCTGGGTCATGAAGACGCGCAAAAGGTCGGCGTCATCGTCCGTAAATACGGCGCCTGAGAGCTGGTTGTCAAGATAACAAACCCCCACAAGCCGGTCGTGGCCCGTGATGGGAATGCATAGTATGGACTTGAGTCCGTAGTCGAGCACGCTCTGAAAGCCGGTGAACTTTTCCTCCTTTTCGGCGTTGGTCGTGATCACCGTTCTTCGCGTCCTGGAGACCTCGTCGATTACGCCGCGCGAATACTCCGGGATCGCCTCACCGTCAATGTTTCGAGCCACTCGCATGATGAGCCCGCCTGTCTCCCCCTCCGTCAGTAACAGGTATCCGCGCCGCGCTCCCGTCACCTCCATGGCCCTGTCCATTATGTGTTCCAGCAATTCATCGAGATTGAGGATGGAACTCATATCCTGGCTAATGCCAATGATCGAGGAAAGGCGCTGGTGGTCGGTCAGGCGCTGGATCGCGTTGCGCTCCTCCGCCCCGGGGCCGAGGCACTCATCCGCCATTTTTCGATAATGCCTCGATCCCACTTCGGCGAACAGCCTGCGGGCGGAATCGAAGCATGAGGACGCTTCGTCGTCTTTACACACGCGCGAGAGAAGCCCGCCGAGTCCCAGATAGGCCCTCCCAAGCTCGAAGCGCCTGCCCGCACGGGCGCAGAGGCCAATGGCCTCCCGATACAATCGCACGGCCTTTTTATCACGTCCGAGCGCTTCGGCGCACTGTGCGGCAACCCGGACCGCCGCGCAGTGGATGAGCGGCCAGCCCCGTGAGCGCGCCAAGGCCTCGCGGCACGCCTTCATCATCATGGCGCGTAATTTAAACGCCGACGGACCCTTCGGCCCCGAATTCAGATCGAGGTAAAGGCGCGTGTAGGCCTCTGCGCGATAGACATACAGCGGGGCGGTATACACCCTGAGGGTAAAACGGCGCTTGCGATCGAGCTCCCTCCCTCTATCCAGGAACTCAATCGCCCCCTGGTGATCGTTCATCTCGCTACGGCAGTAGCCGGCGTAGGCGCAGGCCAGAAAGTGGGCGAACCATATGCCCTGGCGCGCGCTAAGATCTAGGGATTTTCCAGCGCATTCCAGCGCCCTGGCGTAGTCGCCCAAATCGGTGTAAACCCAGGCCAGGTTGGCAAGCCCGTTACAGAGCCCGTAATCGTTGTGGATCTTCCCGCTTATCTCGATCCATTCGTTGAGATGGCGTATACTCTGCTCGTAATTAGATGTGTAGTACCGGTTTACGCTGGCGATATTGTTGACCTGGCCGATCTCCCAGATGTCGCCTATGCGCCTGAAATTTTCGTAGCTTTCCAGAAGCAGGTCCGTGCTCTTCCCAAGGTCCCCGGTCCACGAATAGAAGGTCCCCAACAACTGCCGCGAAACGGCCATGTAAAAAGTATCGCGGATCTTAGTGCTGATGTCCAGCCCCAGCTCCAGATACGGAAGCGCCCAGCGGAACGCGGGTATCGCCGCGTACATCATTCCCAGGCCCAGTGTGCTTATGGCCAGTTCCCTGGAAACGCCTATGCGCCGCTCGGAGATGTTCAGCATGCGCAGCGTCGAGCGGACAAATTTTAAAAGCGAGCTTAGGGCGTAATTCCAGCTCATGGAATGGTAAAACTGGATGATGAGCAGGTCGCTTTCGGCGGGCGTCCTCCCGCCACGAAATCGCAGCAATCCCGGCAGCGCCTTCAATAGAAGATGCGCGGCGAATTCGCGCAGAATTCCGGAAACGACCCGCCACGTCGACAGGGGCAGGCGCTCACCCAGAAGGGCGAGGCCTTCCGCGCCGTAACGCTCACAGTTCGCGAAATCGCCTTTTTTAAAATAGGCATGGCTTATCTGCCGGTAGGCGGTGGCCCGGGCCATGGATGATTCGAGACGCGGCAATACCCGGGTGAAAATGCCGATGGCCTCGTCATTCCTTCCCGTCACCAGGAAAAGCCCGCCAATCCTGGCCTGACACTCAAGCCACAGCGGAATATCGACAGGGGCCCCCGCCCCGTCGCGCTGAAGCATTTCGACGGCCAGGGTAAAATAGCGTATCGCGTCCTCATTGGCATAACTCTCCATAGCGCGCATTCCGGCCGGATAGGCGTATTTAAGCGTCTTCTCGACATTGCCGGCCTGCGAATAATGGAACACGAGATCGAACACCGGGTATTCCGGCCCCTCCGGCGTTTCCTCGAGCGTTTGCGCTATACGCAGATGCAGGATCCTTCTACGATCCGCCGAAAGCATGTCGTAGAACGCCTCTCTGATGCGGTCGTGGACAAAAAACAGTTTTCCGCGCTCCCTCCTGTGCGTTTCCAGCAGCTGTTTGGCCACAGCCTCATCGACGATCCCGACGATCTCGTTATGCGAGTACTTTTCGCCCTCCCCTCCATAAACCAGCAGGTCGAAGAGAAGGCTTATGTCGAATTTACGGCCTATTACCGCGGCGTAAGAGAGCACCTCGTTCGAACGCGAAGAAAGTCCGGCGATTCGCAGCATGACCGCGTCCAGAATCCGACTCGATATCTCAAGCGATCCCAGCCTCTCCTCGTCCGCGCTCCAGCGCATTTCCGTAAGGACGAGCGCCCCTTCGCCCACCATGCGCTTGACGATCTCAAGCGCGAAAAACGGGTTCCCTCGGCTCTTTCGGTATACGACATCGACCACCCTGTCGAGATACGGGTCGTCTGAACCCAGGAGCCCATGCACAAAGCGCGTGAGCGAGGGGTGGTCCAGAGGGTCCAGGCTTAACCTCTCCAGCGGGTATCCCGCCCGTTCGGCGAGCTGGATTAATCCGAGAAGGCCGTGTGAGGCCGAAACCTCGTTGACTCGGTACGCGCCCAGGATCATGAGGGGCGCGAAGGCGATCCCGGAGATCATCTCCTCCATTAGCGCGAAGCTCCCTTCATCGGACCACTGCAGGTTGTCCAGAAACAGGACGAGCGGCGCCTGCGTATCGCCGAGCGCCCGGAAAAAATCCCCTGCCACCATAAGGAAGCGCCGGTTTTCACGTTCGGGCTCCAGGTCGACCGGGTCGGGACATAGACCGGTTATCTCCACGAGCATGGGGTTGAGCCGTAAAACCACACCGCAGCGGTCGACTCCTATCGACCTGACTCGATCCTTCAGATTGAGCCGGTAGCGCTCACGCATCTTGGGGAAATGCCGGAGGAACTGATTGAGGGCTTCCTTGAACGGCCCATATGGCACCTTGTTCTCCCCGGAAAAACAATTCCCCTCGATGAATACACCGCCGCTGGAAATCACATGGTCGCGGAGCTCCTCGGCAAGCCTGGTCTTCCCAAGTCCCGCCTCGCCGGCGACAAGGCATATCGAACCACGTCCTTCGGCCAGCTCGCCGTACCGGGCCTTCAGCCTGGCGAGCTCGCCATCGCGGCCCACGACGCCCGTCCGCGAATTGAGACGCGCCTGGCGATCCGCGGCGCCCGGCATTATATCCCTGGAGCCCGAGAGGATCATTTTTATATCGTACAACAATCCATGCGCGCTCTGATAACGGTCCACGGGCTCTTTTTCGAGCAGCTTGAGGATCACGCGTTCGATTGCCGGCGGAATTTGCGGGTTGTGCGCGGAGGGCGGCAGGGGTTTTTTCGCGATATGCTGGTGGATTATGGCCAGCGCATCGCTCCCCTCATAGGGAAGCCTCCCGGTCACAAGCCGGTACAATACCACACCGAGCGAATATAGATCGCTGCGCTCGTCGACGGGACGTCGAATAATGCCGCTTTGCTCCGGCGACATAAAGCCGAAGGTGCCTGTCACCCCTCTTATCGATCCTTCGAAAAACTCGCGCACGTGCGCGAAGCCGAAGTCGATTATCACGGCGCGGAGGTCCTCCCCTCTTCCGGATATCATGATATTCCCGGGTTTGATGTCCCGATGGACTATTCCCATATCGTGAACGTGCGCGAGCGCGTCGCTCACCTGGGACGCCGCCAGAAGCGCCTCGCGAAAGGTGAAGGACCCGCCTCGGTCCAGCTCGCCCTGCATGCTGGTCCCCTGGATGTGCTCCATCACGAGATAATGTACGGACTGTCCGGGGGCCAGCGGAGCGGGGAGCTCCCCGATCTCGTGAATCCTGACAATGCCGCGATGGCGTATGTTCGAAACGGTTAGCGCTTCGGCGTGGAAACGAATGATATCCTCTATGCGCCGGGAAACGCCGCCTTCCTTGAGGATCTTGAGGACTACCATGCTCCCGTCGATTCCCCGGGCGCGGAAAACCACGCTCGTGCCGCCTTCGGAGATGAAGTCGGCGATCACATAACGTTCGGCGATGATCTGGCCGGATAGATCCATTTTCTTTTTATCGATCGTTTCCGCATGCCGGAAAAAGTGAAGACCAGGGCTGTAAACGAATCCCTCCCACGACAAGAACGCCCTCCCCCGTTTTCGGCGGCGGGAATCTGTACTTACATGAGAGAAAGCGTTCCATTCATAGCATAATGAAAATACATGGAATAGCGACGGAGGTCAATAAATTATCATTTCTCCCGGTCACTCCATCCGGGGGTCCGCCGCGGCCGCCTCGAACTCATCGATACGCCGCCGGGCGAAACGGGTCATCCCCTTCAAGGCGTGCCACTGGGCCCTGTCCACGGGCGGTTTTTTCGCCGCGGCGACCAGCACGTCGTTTGCCAGCACCCTGAACGGAGGAAGGTCAAGGGCCTCGGCTATCCTCTCGCGAAGTTCGTAGAAACGGCGGAGCCTGTCGCGCGCCGCTACCGAAAGGCGGTTTGCGCCGGGGAGCCGGAGGTGCGGATCGCCCCTGGGTGTAAAGCTGATGTTTTCCAGCGCCCTATGCGCCTTGCGAACATCCGAGGCGAGGCCCTTCTCCTCGAGGAGGGCCTGCAGCACGCGCTCCAGATCGAGCAGATGAAGGACATCGCCGGCCGCGTATTCCATCTGCCGGGGGGTGAGCGGTCTCCTGCTCCAATCGGAGCGGCGATCGCTCGCGTTCTTGGGTATGGCAATCCCCAGGTATTCCTCGACTATCGCCTGAAGGGAGAGCCGTTCGCTTCCGAGCGCCCTGGCCGCTATCTGCACATCGAAGACACCGGCCAGGCGAAAGCCCGATGTATGGTGAAGAAGGCGCATGTCGAAATCGGCCGAGCACATCACCTTTCGCGTGCGGCCGCCCTCCATGAATCCTCGAAGCTCGTCGATCCCGCCAAGTGAGACAGGGTCAACGAGATAGCAGCGCTCCCCGTCGAAGATCTGCGCCAGGCAGAGGTGTATGCCGTAGTGATGAAGATTCGACTCGCCCTCGAAGTCCATGGCGACCCGGTCGAGCGTTTCCAGCCGCCGGGCAAGGTCCAGGATTCCCTCACGCGAATCCACCAGTACCGTAACGTCTTCTTTCATGAGATCTTCCTTATTACGCCGTACGACAGGCGGATATGCCCTATTTCAACTACCACATTCCGATAACTCGTCCTCAAGGCAAGCGACTATCGCGAGGGCAAGACGAAAAACGGATGTTCCGGCTCCGCGCGATCCATTTATATAAGCGAAGCAAGGCCGCGAATGGGCGCAATCCCCCGATGGTAGTATATCCTGTGAGCGCTTGCGGTCAGAAATAAAACACCAGCGCGAGGATTGCGGCGATGATGACGATAAAGATGACGGAGAGCGCGAGTATCAGGCCCAGGCTGGATTTCGACTCGTCTCCGGCGCCCTGGCGAGCGAGCTCATAAGCCGGGTCGAGGGCGACCTTTATATTCGCCTCCTCTTCGACGATCTTCGCGTAGATGCCCCTTGCGACGATTGCGAATATCGAATATCCGCCTTCCGGCCTGGATTTAATAGATTTGACACGCGCGGTGACGGGCAACAAGGCCCCGTCCTCGTAGGCGTTGAGCGCCTTTGCGACCGAAACGCACTTGGGATTGGAGTCGGTAATCGATACGCGAATACGGTCGCCCGGTTCGATACGCGAGATGTCCTTTCCCTTTATGGGCGAGAGGATGAGCGAACAGCTCATTATAAGCTTCACCCCTTCCTGCCCCTCGCGCACCTCGTCCGCCGCCTCCTTCGCCACGGGCGGCGGATCCTCCTCGGGCGGACCTTTAAGCGCGGAGGCGTCGATCTTCTTGGCGCTCGCCGAATTTAGCTCCATGTCGAGGGAGGAGATGTGCTGGGAATCCACCTTTATGTCGATTCGCTGTACGTTCAGGATGAACTGCAACAGCTTCTGAAGCGCCCGCTCCACCGCGATGCCGTTGTCGCTCTGCAAAAACCGAGTCAGCTCGGCGCAGAAGCTCAGGTTGAAGCCGTCATGGAACCTATTCTTAACCAGCGTCTCGAAGTGGGTGTCGTGCTCACCGGCGGCGAGCGCCTCCAGAATGTCCTTTTCGAATAGCCTCCAGTCGACGCCGGTATCGATGGACTTGGTCATATATGTCGAGACCACCAGGACCAGGGAGTCCACCAGCTTGTTGTAAATACCGTTATAGAATACCAGAAAAGCGCCGTTCAGCGTGGACGAGGCGAAACGCGCCTTCAGCACGTAAAGGTCCTTGTATGAACCGGCTGCCATGGCCCTGGCCTTCTCCATGTCGCCGCCGGCGTAATGCAGCGCGATATTGATCCTGCCGGTCTGCTCGGAGAGCGAATTGACCGCGGAATCCAGCTCTTTGCTCATCGCTATGATCCGTATCTCTTTTCGTACGGGCGCGCCGCGGATCAGGCCCGGGTCGCCCTGTTAAGCACCATCTTGATCCGTTCCAGTATGCGGCCGCGCTGAATCGGCTTGAGTATGAAATCCGCCGCGCCCATCCGCAACAGGTCGGCGAGGACGGATTTGCTCGTTTCGTCGCTTATAAACACGATCCGCGCCTTGGGCTTCTTTTGGGAAATCTCGTACAACAGAGCGTATCCGTCTATCCCCGGCATGTCCAGGTCCGTTGTGATGATATCGAGGTCACGCGCATAGCGGTCGTAAAGCTGAAGCGCCTCCTTGCCGTCCCCCGCCGAGGCGACAACCTCATAGCCCTCGGACTCGAGTATCTGTACAATCTGCTTTCGCTGAAATTCCTTGTCCTCGACAACCATTACCCTGTACGGCTTTCCGCTGGGCTTGACCCCGTCGGGCCGCTTTGGATTTAGATTCGGAAAATCATACGAGCTCTTCATTACGACTCCTCCGCTGCGATGGTAGGCACTGTGCAATGCGCGGCGGAAAGCACGCCCCCGACGGGCCGCATTCCCCCGATGATACTATATGTATATTCTCTCCGGGCGGCTTCGTGTCAACGCAAAATTCGCCGCGTATGCTCATATCTCCACAAGTTCGTTGGAGCGCTCTCCCAATCCGGTTTTCGACGCGTAATCGAGCTGCCCCCCCGGGGAAGGTCGTACAGCGCCCTGAGATTGTCCTTCGATTCGTCGTGGCCGGCGATCCCGGAGCCGGGAAGCGGCGCGGCCCCGTTGATCAGCTCGGCCGACGCCCGGTCTATGTTCGCTTTTTTTATCATGGTCGAAGCTTTTGGCATCCGCCGGGCAGCGCCGGATGCGCGTTTCGCGGAGTCCGCTTTCTCGACCGGGAAGGATAAAGTAAGATTATCATTGCCCCTGCCGGTCAAGTCAATTTGCGGCCCCGAGGTACGGCCCGTCATTTCTCATGGCGCTCCCTGACTCGCCTGGATTTTTCGGCCCAGATGCGGGACTTTCCATCCTCGCCTCTTAGCTTCATTATGATCGCAATGCTGTTGTAGGGAACATAGTTAGTCGGATCGAGCTCTATGCTCGCCTGAAATTCGGCAAGCGCACTGTCCAGCTCCCCGCGGTCCAGGTGGATGTCTCCCATGGTGTTGTGCGTTCCGGCCCGGGAGCGGTCCAGCCGGTTGGCCTTCTTGAGATCGGCCAGCGCGTCATTCAGGCGTTTTAGCGCGTATAGCGAAGAGCCCCGGTTGTGGTAGGCCGATGAAAACACCGGATATAATTCCACCGCGGCGCTTAAGTACGGCAGGGACGAGGCGTATTTGCCCGAGGCCATAAGATGGGCGCCGATATTGTTATACTCCACGGCGATGAACTCCTTGCGGGAAAGCGTCTTCATGTACACCCCGGCCCGGACCGATTCGGCCGGAATGCGCAGGGTCTCGATGTAATACGAATCCGTCCGGACCAGCGCCTGCGTAGTCTCCCAGTTGATATAGGCGCCGTCATCGAAAAAAAACCTGACAAAGCCGTGATCGGGGGCGTACACCGGGAGGATCGGCAGGCCAAGCGTCTCGGCTATGGCGGTATACAGAGCGCAGTAATTATCGCAGTCGATCGTTTTATTCCGAAGCCCACTGGACAAAAGCTGGTTCTTCCCGAACCTGTAGCCCTCCCCAGTAATTAAGGAGTCTATCGCCCGCAGTATTGAAAGCGCGTCGGCGTTCGTGCGGCCTTTCCGCACGCTTATGGCGGCCGCGGCCCTGTCGATAATCCGGCCGAGCGCACGGTAGTCCGCTTCGCTTGCACCGAATTCCCTTTCCATGTCGAGGAAGTCGTGCGCGATCGTTACGGGCCTTCCATCACGGCCTTTACGCTCTTCCGGCTGAGTGGCGGGAATGAGCGCGTTTTGGCGGACAAAAAGCAGCGCCGTGGCAAGCGCCATCATGATCACCGTTTTACGCATGGAAAATCCTCCACCCCGCAAGGGCGACCGGGCGGCCGCCCGGCCATTTCTTTTGCCTTCCATGCCATGGGAAGGCCTTGTAGCGACGCTATGCCCGATATCATGCGGTATTGCAATTCAATATTTTTTCGAAAGCCGCCCGGGTCGGCTTGACATTTCAGAATGCGCGGATATCGTAAGCTTCAGCATATCCCGTTCTCATTGGAGACATCCATGGCACGCTCCAACTGCGAAAATTGCGCCATGCGCGCGAAATACGACAGGGCCCCGGATTCGTTTTTGGGCAGGTTCTGGAAATGGCATACCCGATTCTGCCCGGGATGGAAATCCTACCTGATCGCCCAGACTCGGGAGACGAGGGAGGAGCTCTTCCGGCGGTACGGCGTCCGAAGGTTGTAGCGAACGCTGCCGCCATAGTCCCGGCCGGGGGACAAGGCGCATGGAGTCCGGGGCCGAAAAACAAATTTCAGGCTCCCGGCGGTTTGACCAATTTCCGCGCCGCGGGTCCAATCGGTTTAAAGGCGGGCCCTCAGGAAGCGGGCCTTTTCATGGACAGTGGACGCGCCGGGTCGGTTACCGCGTTGATCTTCACCGCGAACGATGTCCTGTTTTCAATGTCGCGGTCGGTTACCATATGCACGTCCAGCAGCCCATGTGACCGATACCCGGTTCTAAGATAGTTCATCTCCGAGAGGCTGAGGCTCCATCCCTCCAGCCAGACCGACAGGGCTTCCCGCTGTTCGCGCGTTCCATCGACGTGAAAAAGAAGATCTATATCGCTGTCGGGGCCGGCGGTGGCGTTTGCTGTCGAACCGATAAGGTAAACCGCCCTCACCCCGAAGCGTGAGGCGTCGACCTGTCCGGCGATCTGTTCGGCCATGTGAAGGCGCCAGCGCCAGTATTCCTCACCGTGGGCCTCGTGCGGCCTGGGGCGCACGATCGAGCTTTCCGCGGCGGCTTCCGGTTCGTCGAAATATCCAATCGACTCCCCAAGTTCCGCGTTTAAGAGGATTTTAAGGATTTTCCCGCCCATCCGGCCTGGAATATCTATAACCTTGAGGGTATCGGCGATATGAGCGTACTCCGGCAGTATGTCCGGCAGCATGTTGCGCGAGCCGGTAAAAAACAGTTCGTTATATACGACATCCCTGTCGTCGGGGTACAGCGGGATGTACCGGATTCCGGTTTCCGCAAGATCCTGGAAGAAGTGCGTACCGAAGGAAAGCTCCGGCGAATAGGTGCCCCTCTTCATCGATATTTCGATTAGAACCGCGGTATTGTTGATGTCGGAATAGCTTACCTGGACCCCCAGCTTGATGTCGCCGCGGCTCCCCCACCGCCCCGGACCCATCAGGATGAACTGCCGCTTGGGCAGGACCGCGTTTAACCGCCCTATGGCCCGCCCGACGTCGGTAAGCATTTCCAGGCTTTCCATCTCCCCGTATTTCCGCGGATTCACCCAGACCACGTGTGTGATATCCGGCACCCTGCCCCCGGAAATATAGCGGCGAGCAGTGAACAGTGTTCTGTCTTCGGGGATATCGCGGGGGATGGGGCTCGGGGCGGAGTCCTCGCCGGTGTTCTGGGGACGGCATTGCAGAAGGTAAAAATCCACGCCGTCCGAGGCGAATTCGATGTCGACCGGCATGCCAAAGCCATTTTCCAGGGCGGTCAGGATGGAGCGCACCCGCCTTATAAACGTGGTCCTGGTTATGATTCCCTCGAAGGTCACCAGAAGGTCGCCCGACTTGAAATCGATGTCGAACCCGGATGGCCGCGAAATGTGACCATCCCTGTAAATCGAAACAATCTGGTGAACGGCCGGTATCTCCTCGCCGTAAGTGCGGAGCAGGTCGATTACGGATATCGTCTCGAAGCAGTTGGTTTCGAGATTTATGACATCGATCCACGAGGGCGAGTAGTGCCGGATCTCGTCCGGGCTTACATTCACTCTAAGCGCGGGCTGGCCGGGCGAAACCAGAACCGGATAGTCGTTGCTTACCCGGTCCACGGCGCGCGTTCCCATGCCCGGCACCATCCGTATAAGTCCGTCCTCGCGCCTTAAACGGGGTGACCAGCGGAATTCGTTGTTGCTGAAGGCGATGCCCGCAAAAGCGGGAAAAAAATACGGGCCCACCCTGGTCCCCACCACCTCCTGGATCATTATTCCCATCTCCTCGTGCAGGTCCAACAGGCCCTGCTCCGCGCGATAGATTATAGGGTCCGGCCCGAAGACCGACGCGTATACCTCGGCGATCGCGTCCAGGAGGGCGCTCAATCGCTTTTGCTTGGGGCCCTGGTTTGCCAGGAAAAGGCTCTTGTATTTTCCCGAGAAGGCCGTGCCTACGCGGTCCTCGAGCAGGCTCGAACTTCTAACTATTATTGGCTTGTCGCCGAAGTCGTCGAGCGCCATGGAAAGGCCCTTTACGATCTCGGAGGAGAAGTGCGAATTCTTGAAGAGCTGAATGATGTTCGGATAATCGATACGGACCTGTTCGGGGTCCTTGTATTTCTGTTCGTTTATATCCTCGAGATCGTTGTGCCGTAAAAATTCCGAGATAGAATCGGCCGTAATGTACCAGGTCCTGGGGACCTTTATACCCGCAAACAGCCCCTCCTCGTCAGGCTGTTTTAGCAGTATGTGCCGCGCCAGAAGAAGCCCGGAGCTTTTTCCGCCAAGTTTTCCGTTGCTTCCGGCATGGAATATTATCCTGGTTACGAGGTCGAAAAAATCGCTTACCTCCAGGTGCCGTTTGGCGATATTTATAAACTCGATGGTGTCGGAAAAGAACCGTCGTATGAGCGACACCCTCAGCCACTTCTCGGTGGAGGGCGCAAGCACCATTCTGTCCCCGGCTATTGCCCGATAGCGCAGGATGGCGTCGATTATCGCGCTCAGGGCGGTGCCGCCGGAATCTATGGTTTTGATAAGAAAGCTGATTTTGTTCTCGTGGATCCATTTCTGAAGGCACTGCAGGATCTCGTTGTCGCTGAGGTTCCTGGCCGCGATTGAAAAAACCTGATCGCTTATCTCGATGAGCTTCTCCCTGGACTGTTTGAAGCTCGGGCTGTTGGCGTCGAACTCCGGTTCGGGTTCGTTTTTAACGAATTCCCCGCCGAATTTTCCGAGGAACTGCCTGGCCTCCCCCACCCCGTTCCAGAAAAGATAGTATATCATTTTCCGCGAGATGTGAAGATACAGCTTCTCGTCGGTGCGCCTTACGAGCTCGGTTATGACCATCCATTCGCGGTTTTTCTTTTCGGCCAGATCGCGGCTTGCCGTTTCCCATTCGTGTAAAAGCCTCTTGAGCTTGCGGTGGAAGATGGTCTGCCCGATGCGGTCCGCGATGGTTTTGATAAGCTTGCGCTCCTTTAGCAGGAAAAACCCGTCATCGACGCCGGGCACCTCCCGGGTGTACGACACCTCGAGGGAGCCGACGAGCTCGTCCTCCTCCCTTATTTCGGCGCTATCCCTCCAGGCGGTGGGAACGTAGTCCTCGTCCTGGTAAGATTGGTCACGGTAGACGATTCGGGCCCGGCAGATATCGGGATACTGCCAGCCCGAGGGGATCGTCCGTATCAGCGCGTTGAATATTCCCGGAAGCGGGACCTCCTCCCCGGCGAGGACCTCCTCGACCTGATACAGGCAATTGAGCTCCTTGGCCCGCTCGCGGAGCACCACCAGCACCTGGTCGATAGGAAGGTTCTTCGGCTCCATATAGTCATGCCCCGCGCTTATACCCAGCTCCTCGCTTTAACCGCCTGCGCCACCCTGTCGATGGCGATAACGTACGCCGCGTCCCGCATGTACAGTTTTTTTCTTTTTGCGAGCTCGCTGACAGCGGAAAAGGCGGAGGTCATCTTTGAATCCAGCTTGTCCAGGACATCCTGCTTTTCCCAGAAATAGTTCATATTGCACTGGACCTGCTCGAAATAGCTGCAGGTTACGCCGCCGGCGTTCGCCAGAAAATCGGGAATCACGAAAATGCCGTTTTTCTTGATGACCTCGTCGGCCTCCGGGGTCGTGGGACCGTTTGCGCCCTCCGCGATGAACCTTACCCTGGGATTGATTTTCCCCGCGTTATCCCTGTTTATCTGGTTTTCCAGCGCTGCGGGTATGAGTATGTCCACCTCCTGCTCGAGCCATGCGTCACCCGGAAGCACCTCGTAGCCGCTGTCTCGCGCCTTGTTCTTGTCTATTCCGCCGAATTTGTCGGTAATATCGAGAAGCTCTTTGAGGTCGATGCCGCCCTTTTTCCTGAAGGTATACGAGGTTTTGTCGGACTGGTCCCAGCAGGCAATGGCCACCACCTTGCCCCCCAGGTGGTCGTACAGCCTTATTGCGTGCTGAGCCACATTGCCGAAACCCTGCACGCTGGCGCTGGTGCGGGAGATGTCGACCTCGTGCTCCTTGAGCGCCTCCCGGAGCGTGTATATCAATCCATAGCCCGTGGCCTCCGTCCTACCGAGCGATCCGCCCATGCCCACCGGCTTGCCGGTGATAAATCCCGGGAACCTCCCATTGTGAATGGTCTCATATTCATCGAGCATCCAGAGCATGTGCTGTGAATTGGTCATAACATCCGGGGCGGGGACATCCTGGACCGGGCCCACGTTCCTTGCGATCTGCCGGACCCATCCCCTGCATATCTGCTCCTGTTCGCGGGCGCTTAGATGATGGGGGTCGCACACCACGCCGCCCTTACCGCCGCCGAGCGGAATGTCCACAACGGAGCACTTCCATGTCATCCACATCGACAGGGCCCGCACCATATCGATCGTTTCGAGGGGATGGAAGCGTATGCCCCCCTTCGCCGGCCCGCGCGCGTCGTTGTGCTGGACCCTGAAGCCCTTGAAAACCCGCACCGCGCCGTCGTCCATGCGGACCGGGATGGTGAAGTGATATTCACGCATGGGCTCGCGCAGCAGATCTCTTACGCCTGCCTCCAGATCCAGCATCTCCGCGACCTTGTCGAACTGGGCCTGCGCCATATTAAACGGATTGTACGATTTTGACTCCATAGCGGGATTCTCCTGTGCTGATATAATTATGGCTGAATCGTCGCGTATCGTGCTTGCGCCTGGCGTACAGCGCCGGCGGGGAGACCCGGCGATACTCCACTTTCCGCGCGACACATCCGCCTGAATGCGCGGTGATCGGGTCTATGTCATAGGTGTTTTCCGCAAGAACGCTCCTAAGCCCATGGACTGAACGAATCGACCGGGGCCGGCCGCGCCGGGCCGTTACAACGCCGTGGATTCCGGGAGACGACGCCCGTGAACGCGGCATGGGAAGGTCTGGCCTATGGAATTGGAATCACTACCGGCATGCGCCGCCCGGGTTTTATTCCATTCACATCCCGGGGCACTGTCAAACTTTTTTTTGGAAGGCATGGAATCTTCATTGTTCCGGTAATATAAATCATTGACTACTTAAAGCCTTCTGATACATTACCGAAGACTTGCTTTCCAACCGGAGAAGACGGCCCTGTTTCCCCCGCCGACGGCGGCGTAAACGCATGTCATTCCCGGTAAAACAAAAGGCTGCAATATGCAAAATAATAAGGTTCCGGGGGCGGTCTCCGGGGAATCCGCCCGAAAGCCATCCTGAATGACCCGGAACAGGGAGGGACTACCCATGACCACCGATTCTCCGAAGCAGTTCAGGCAGACCATAAGCGCGCCGGAGTTCATCTTCAAGCTGCTGGCCATTTCCTGGCGGATTCCCTTTATAATCTACCACGCGGTAAGCGGGCTCAAGCGCATCTCCGGCGACAGAAAGCTCTCCTGGGCCTCCACGCTCGAGGACATAGCGGCGCGTTATCCCGATAACATGGCGGTAAAATCGCCCGACGGCATGCTGACCTACCGCGAGCTGAACGAGAGCGCCAACAGGTTCGCGCATTTCCTTATCTCCAGAAAGATCTGCGCCGGGGACGTGGTTACGGTATGCATGGAAAACCGGCCCGAGCTCCTGGTAGCGTATTGCGGTTGCGGCAAGGTCGGCGCCGTGTGCTCTCTTATCAACACCAACCAGCGGGGCGATTCCCTTATACACAGCTTCAACCTCAACAAGGGGCGCCTATTGTTTGTGGGGGAGGAGTGCCTGGAATTCTTCGACAAGGTAAAGGGCTCCGTGGACCTAAAGAATTCGGAGCTTTACATTGTGGGCGACCCGGCCATAAAGCGCCTGAACGCGAAGGAAGACGTTACGAAGGCCCTTTCCGGAATGCCGGCCGCCAACCCGCCCACCACGTCGGACATCTCCATGAAGGACCGGATAGCTTATGTATATACCTCGGGGACCACGGGCGGCATGCCTAAGGCCGCGGTGATCATCAACAAACGCGCCCTGTCGGCCATGTTCTGGTTCGGCCGCGTGGTTACGCGGATACGCCCGCATCACACGGTATACGTCCCCCTGCCCTT